>BNJU01006025.1_pt1 | contig 157309 bp, 254 predicted proteins | sample 8539281 | NCBI WGS metagenome assembly BNJU01 (sample SAMD00202456, study PRJDB9452) | human saliva metagenome | isolation source: human saliva | place: Japan
TAAGCAATACAATATTTTTGGATTTACGAATGGTAATGCTTTAACTTCATTATGATCGATAAAACCCTCGCCATGTACTTTCCTGCACATCGGAAATGATAAAGAATGCTTTATCATCCATACTGTAAACCTGGTCCTCACTCTGGTCACCTCTTGACTCAGCACACAGTACAGCATGGCAATTCTGTCTGGTATACATTCCCTGCATCAATACTGCAACGCCTCGTTCCAGCTCTTTCATAACCATTGGGAAATCTCTCCCTTATTGGAAATAATAGTAACTGCCTCGACAAAGTGCATACCGTCAATAAAGGAATCACAAAGTTTTCGTGAAAAGTATATGGCGACAATGGCATAGCAGGCCTTTGGTTACCCCTAAAGAGCTGTAATCCCCAAAGCACTACAGCACCGTCGCAGAACTGTAAAGCTCGCAATGGATATATGCTTAAAGCGAGTTTGAATAATCGCCGCCATCAAACTGTTCCACCCGGTAAAAGCGGATGCCGCAAAGACCAAGCCGCAGCCAATTCATAAGAATGGCACCAAATCACAGAGTCTAAAATAAATCATCTGCAGAATCAGAGTGTAATCCGGAAGTACATACAAAAATAAAGGAACATAGTATGGTAGCAAAATATAGTTCTAGATAAATTTCCATCCCTTAGTGAGATATCCAAGACCAAAAAGGGGAATATTGATAACTGCATTATTTAACCACAAGGGCAAACCGAATAGGATGTCGAAGGATAATGGATATACCGAAACTCCCTCCGATAATTAATCCATGCGATCATAAATATTTTTGGAGGCAATGGAAATTAATAGGAGCCTATAATCATATAACAATAGTCCCTGAATCAAACGTTTTTCTTGTTATCCATTTCTCCTTCACATTATGGATTCCATTCCATAGTTCTCATACATTTTATAAAATGTCTTTAAAACGCTTTTAAAAACTTTTATGCTCTTTCAAAAACTTTTCACTACTTTTAAAGCTCTTTTAGGTGCTTCTCAATATTTTAATACTTTTCAGTTCATCCTCTCTGTAAGGTAATAATACTCAGCTTCTCCTTTAGTAAAGGAAGCAAGTCTTCCATCGCTTTGCTTTTTCAATGGTGATACAGCCGAGCTCTCCCAGGTATCCGGCGCTTGATATGTAAGAAAATAGCGGAGCCTCTACCAAATACCACGATTTTGATTAAACCGATGGCCAAAGCCTTTTTCATAGCAAATCTTATAGGAATACAATCTTTCCCGGCAATCTTTGTAGGACTTTTCCACCCAGGTATTGTAGGTATTTTTCTCCGGACCAATAGGAAGTTTTTGAATCTGCTTATAAGTGCTTGGTATTCACAGAACTTTGGAAAGCCGAAGGCAAAGGAAATCGATAAGCGCCTCAAAGGAGTGGTTCCATCTCCTTCCTTTCTTTCCGTTCCTTCTTTCAGACCGTTTCTGCCATATCCGCTATAGGTCTTCCATTGTAAACTAATACCGTCTCCTCCCTTGTTCCAAAGGCTCAATCTCATGGTCCAACATTACAAGATAGTCGACCTTTCTTTTTCCTCATCTCTGTTTGGAAAAGCTTTTTCCGATTCGAATTTCAGCATCGTTACGTGACGTAGTCTGGGATTCCAGTTTTTCTGGATAAAGCCCCGGTCCCGCAAAAGGCGAAAATATCATGACAGGCAGACTATGATTAGGATACCCGGTAAGCCCATCTAGTCTGCTGTTTCTTTGAGAGAATAAATATAGCTTTTTCCTTTTTCGCTCTGAAATATCTTGATACAATCCATATCATCATATCCAATCAGGAAAGCTTGTAAAGGAAAAATGAATCTCTTCCCTAGACTATTCAATTTTTATTCAGTCTAATTCCCCTGGGTTCTTGCTGATTCCGATTCTCTCTGAGTTCTGAGCGGACTGTTTGTCCCAGGTTCAGACTTACTCTGAGAAGAACTTCCTTGGAATTATTCCCGGGAAGATTTCTCCGAATTAGAATGGGGAGTTCGAATTCTTTGGGAATCCTTTTGAGATTGACTCATTGGAAGATTTGGAATTCTTTCTGTTTATTCTTCTTACTTCCTGTCCATCCGGTCTGTTTTCCTTTCCATGCCCTGACCATTATTCATGCTGCCCTGAGCTCTTATCGCTGGGCATCCTCCGGATTTCCATTCATGCCACTTTCTTGTTCTCGCCGCCGGGCATTCCCTGGTCACCGTTCATACCGCCTCGTTCCATGCCCTGACTGTTATTCATTGGAGGCATTCCACTATTGTCGCTGGGTGGATTTTCGCCGAAAGAGTCACATCCCCACTCGGGGAATCCGCCCATCTGCCGCGGGCATTCTCGACCTCTGTCTCCGGGCATTCTTGGTTGCCATTCTGATGACCTGCCCTCTGCCCCCTTGTCTTCCTTGGTCGCCGTTCATGCCACCTTGAATCCTCCATTTGAGGGCTGCCCCGTGACCTGCCACCATTCTGTCCTCCATTTTGTCCGCTGTCCAGCCTCCGTTTGAGCACCCTCCTGTGGGCTCGCCATGGCCCATTCCGCTGCCCATAGCATTACCGTTTCTAAGCTGTATTGGCACAGCGCTTACCGTAAATTCCTTCTGTATTTTCTCCCTGCGGAAAGCTTTATGGCTCTGATTACTGCTGTTTGGTGAGGAGAACAGTACTACGCTGTAGCTGTTTTGGTAAAATCGGAAACATTAAAGATATCTTTTTCCGTTGCTGTCTGTAATTTTAATTGTGCTTCCTGCATTTTGATTATTGCTGAGATAATCTACTACAGGCCTGCAGAGTTGCTTTCCGTCAAAGGTCCGGAACATTTCGTTGTTTCGGCTACCAAAACCGTGTACCGCCGGTAATGGTGCCTGTTCCGTCGTAATCTAAGGGTCCGCTGTGTCCGGCGCGATCTCACTATAAGAGTCTGCCGCTACTGCTAAGTCTCCGTTGGAATCCAGACCGTCACCTCCTCGCATTTAATTAGGGCACCGCCATTGATGTTGATATACCCCTTCCTGTGCCGCAAATCTGTTTCGGAACTGTTATCGCTGGTCGCATTTAAACCGTCGTCCTGAGACTTTTACGGTAATCACGCTGAATATCAATAGAAGCGCCCTCCAGTCCCTCATTGAGTTCTCGATATTTACGTTTCCTTCATTTACCACCAGCTTACCGTCTGCATGCATACCGTCGTCGGAAACGGAAAGAGTATAGCTTCCTTGGATACCGTCATATTCCATTGGTGCTAAAAGCCTATCCTGTCCGGCAGTTATCGTAAAGCTTCCGTCATTGATGGTCAGGGATTATATTTACGCGTTAATGCGTGCGTTTGTCGCTTCAACAGTATAGTTTCCGCCTTCAATCGTTAAGCTGTCCTTTCCATGGATACCGTCCCGTAATTTTTCACTTCAGACTGCCGCTTCCGCTAGAATCAAATCGGATTCATTGCAAATGTCGCATCGAATATCCTCCGTCTACTATTGGAAGGAATTGAACTATGTCTTCGTGTATTGGCTGCTCTAAGATCCCTAGTATGGAGTTCTTGGAATCTCGCCAGAGTTAGTGGAAATCTCGGAGGTCTTCACATAGATTGGAGCTGTTTCTCATTGCTGATGCTAAAGTTATCCAAAATCAAATTGACCTATGGGTATCTCCTGCCGCACAACGACCTGTCCATCCTCCAAATCTCGGAAAGTCTATGTTCCTGAGTGAAATGGTAATGGTTTTCCCACAGAAACGCCATTTCCGTTTGTTTTAATCTTCCATTTTTCCACTGCAATCTTCGTTTCACTTCCTGCAGACTTTTCCGCTGGCTTTTTGGCTTGTAGTCGTGTATTATTGCTCACTGTTTTATTCTGTGCCGCATTGGCTGTACTCCGCAGGCCACCATAACTGCTACTTTAATTCCAGACCCAGAAGCGCTGCAAGCTTATTGCAATTTCTACCTCATTTTCTCTTCATTTTTTCTTTTCCTTTCTGTACCTTTTTAGCTTAAACAATTTCTGTAAAATAATCCTTCTTTATTTTTCATAGCTTCCTTTTCATCCTTTTCTTGTTCCTAAGTGCAAACTAAAGCTTTTAGAATCCATTTAGTAAAACTGCCCGTCTGCTCATCCATACTGCGCGCCAGATAGAGCTCCAGATTACCGTTACGAACTCTCACAGGCATCTTAAGAAATCTTTTTCTTTTATCTGGATTTCAGCTGTACCTTATACTGTGCAGTTCAAATAAAGAACCCAGGTTACGGTTTTAACCTGCACAACCTGAAACACCGGTATATTCTTTGAAAAATGTCTTGAAAACCCTTCATAATCCAGGCTTCGGCATGGTAATCTTTAAGCTATCGGTCTTTCTTTCTCCCAGTTTTGGAAGATACTGTTTGGAACAGAATAGACAGTAAAACTTTAAGTTGATCTGCAAATGCTCCTAAGGTAATGTATCCTATACTGCAGGCCAGTCCTGACCGCCAGCTAGCTGAAGATAGCTGTACTCTTTGGCATTTCCTGCGTGCATCGGAATCTCACCAGAGAAAAATGCTCCTGCCACCGCAACTCCTGTTCCTACATTTGCTCACTAGTCATTATGACGGTTTGTACCATGGCTGGAGCAGCTAGGCCACAAATAGATTGGAGGAACTTTTATTTTAAAGTTGTGGCAAAAGGCTCATCACCAGGCCATAAACCATGGATGCCTCCAAACAAATCAGGAATACTCGACTTAAGTTTTCCTGTGAAAATGTCTCTAACATACTGCCTCCGATTCTGCCTAAAAGCTTTTTGGTGCAAGCTGCTTTCTTCCATATCTCCGAATCGAGAATCTTAGTGTATAAATCTCCTTTTTGTCCATTCCGAATCGCAAATTCGGGAAGATAACGCTTATAATAATTTTGTATGAAAAATTTTCATCAAAAATGGATTCTCGGACAGATTTGACTAAACCATAGGGAAGAACACCGCTGCTTTTTACTTCCATCAGAACCTCTCTGTTTTGTAGAAGCTTTGAAGCCCTCTCTTCTCTGTCTAAGTTTCCCTGTAAGGCGTAGCTAGAATGTTTGGGATCAAAAAGTGATCTCGAAATTCCGAGTCTTCCTTTCCATATAAGCATCCCGGTCGTAACGAATCATGACCTCGGCTCCAGCCCCTCCTTCTTTCTGCTGTAATCACTTCTCGAATATTTCGCTCTCCTCCTGGGATGAATCTACGAAGAGATAATCCTCCGCTTCCGATAAGAAAGAGAAAATTCTTTTACACACTACTCCTTGATATTTTTCTCAGTTCCAAAACAATCCTTATCTTGATTGGGTGTTATAGGACCGAAGTCTCAGCTTTTCTTTATACTTTGTTTTCTATGGATTTCTGACTCGAGGAGAGCTTATCGTTATCAAGTCAGACTGTAAATACTGTAGTGAGGATAGGTCTTCCAGTATTTTCCCTGAAGTTTTCTAAAAGTCTTTCATATTGATTTTTGTCAGTAACATCTCAAATCTTTGAATATGTTCTGCTTTTTCAATTCCAACATCTCCTTTCTTTTGAGATAGCCCCAGTATAGAAAGCTTTGCTGAAATGAAACTGGCACTTTCAGAGAAGTTTAACGAGATATCGCACACCGCCGCGCGATACTCTGTTAAGAATATGAAAAGAGACCGATAAACTCGGTATGAGCCGAATTTACCGATCTTTTGCTGATTTTTATCTATGAAAATTAAAGAAAAGAAAAATTATTTTGTGTATCTTCCGTATCCGTATGGCTTTGTAGAAAAACATCATGCTCCGGAACGAAGTCACTGTTCTGGGTACAGTGGATAATGATTCGTTTCCCCGGAATAAATTCTACATGATAAATGGATAGCTGGAGAGGAGCTGCAAAATACTAAATCACTGAGTTGTACTTCCGCGGAAATCTTCGCGCGGGAAAGCATACTGGGAACGAGAATCTTGGGAATGGAAATGCCAAACTCTAAATACCTCCTGGTAAATCCGGAAACAATCCGCACTGGTTGTAAGAGAAGTTCCTGCCACCTTATAAGGAAGCACCGCAACAAGGAACGGGCATAATCGATCAGGCCTGTAGCCCTGGACTTCTTCAAATCCTAGCACTGTTTCCAACATTTCGCTGAAAATTCTCAGCCTTGTTCTAACGGTCCTGACAGTGTTGCTGTCTCCTTCTACTTCAGGGCCGGAATAAGAGCTGAAAAGTCAAGAACATCCCTATCTCTTTCTTTTCTTCCTTTGCACTTGCCTTCTTGGAAGCGGAGCTTCTTCCACAGAAGGCTTGTGTCTCCGACTGAAACGGCTGCCCCTAAATCCAAACCGATCCCATTACATCAATAGTTCCGGAGCTGACTCACTTACCGTTGGTATAAACTCCCGCTTCTCCGATTGCCTCTCACCTGCACAACGCCATCCTCTAGCTCAGGCGGTAGTATCTACTTATAGCCTCCCAGTGGTGCAGGCTGGACTTTCAGCCATCCGTTGCATCAAACATAATAGCACTCTGCGATGCCGTCGCTGCTACCGTCAACCAAGCCCAGGTAGACTTAGGATAGGTTCCATCCCTGATGATTGTACCACCATTTATTGTTGTTCTTGCTGTTTCTTCTGCCAACGACCTGCATAAGCTGAATGGCGGAAAAGTGAACAGGCAAAATTGAATTCACTACTAAAATTTTCCAATTCTTCTATCATTTTCTTTTTCCTTTTTAATAAAACGATACTCTCTGCATGATAAAGCATAGCTTCTTTTTCGCAAGTTCGAAATGAGATTTGTAGCTAATCTCGGAAATGTTAGATTTTGTAATAATTTGAATAATTAATCCGTGGGTAGGCAAACAATGGGTAAGTCCTGATTTTCCTCACTGGATGGCAGGAGTATGTACACAGATTTGATTATTACAGTTGATTCCGCACAAAAGCACCTTTCCGTCCTTAATTTCTATAAAGTTCACCTCATGTTTTGCGGGATTCACCTCATCATCGGAAAAAGGGATGCCAGATTTTCCTTAAAGTCCACTTCTCTGGCTTCGTTATCCATAATCAAGATTTTGCTGTTTTCCGAGAGAGATCAATCAAAACAATGCCGTAAAATCTGTACTTTTCTTTCCATCCTTTTGCAAAGGCCTTTGGAAGAAAAGATAAAGCTGCCATCAGGAATACCTAAAAACAGGATGATAGCAACTCGCTTTTGTTCCTTTTCTTCTCTCCATCCCCAGGACTATTCCATACGAAAAATCCTGCCTTCCTTTTCCTCATTCTTCAGCCTCCATGCTTGATTTCTTCTTCCTTCCCTGCTCTTCCATATCCTTCAAACTCCCTATTCTATCTATCGACCGCTTTTTCCAAAATAGCATCCACTGAATAAAAAGCAGGGAAGCCAAGAGCACTTCCCTGTTGAAGAGAGGCTCAAACCAGACTTGAACTGGTGACCTTCTGATTACGAATCAGATGTGACTCACCGACTGTGCTATTGTGGCATCTCCCGCAGTATAGCACAGCTTTTTCTCCATGGCAAGAGTGAAATATAGCTTTATTCCGGTTCCAAGCTACAAAAACTGCAAGCTTATTTTTGCTTTGAAAGTTACAAAAATACTAAGCTTACTCCAACTCAAAAGGCTCCGTATAAAGCTGATAGTATTTTCCTCTTTGCGGCAATCAAATCCTTATGACTGCTCTTTCGCTCTATAATTCTTCCTCGTTCCAAAACCATGGATGACATCAGAGTTTTGTACTGGTAGAAAGTCTCAGAGCAATCACAAAAACGGTTCTTCCGGCCATCAGGCATCCATACCCTTCTGTACACTAGCCTCCGTTCTGGTATCACTGAGCTGGTGGTTTCATCCATGATAAGGACAGATGACCATTTACCGCAGCTCTGGCAATGGATAAAAGCTGTCTCTGTCCCTGGGACAAGTTGCCTGTTAGCACTCTCTAGCTCTGCATCATAGCCCCTTGGAAGTCTTGTAATGAAAATCATCCGCTCCCCGCAAGCTTTGCCGCAGCAACACATTCTTCATCTGTCGCATCCAGCTTCCGTAACGAATATTTTCCATTACCGTTCCGGTAAAGAGCAGCGGTATCCTGCAAATTACCGCAATGCATCTTCTTAAATCGAAAATGGCAACATCCCGAACATTGATTCCGTCGTATATAATCTCTCCCTTTGATATCATAGAAACGATTCAAAAGTTGTTGGTGATGGTGGTTTTTCCCGCACCGGTGGTCTTTACAAAGGCTGGCTTTTCTCCCGGTCTTGCAAAAACATCAATATCTCTTTAGAATCTCGACGCTTTCCATCACAGGAAAAATCCACTCCTTTAAGCTCCATATCCTCTTCAGTTCTTTCTAGGGAAATGCTTCCATCCGGTAAAATGCTCTTCCAGGCCCAGAGCTCTGCTCCTCTTGCTTTCTACCAGACGGTCTCGTGGGAACAGTTCACAAGGCAAACCTCTTCCTTCTGTCCTCTTCCAATCCTCTTCATCAATCATCTGATAAACTCTGCTCGCACCGGCAACACCCATAACCACGGCATTAACTTCCGAGGAAATCTGTCCCACCACACCCGCAAACCGCTTGTCATATTCAGGAAGCGTATCACGATAGCAATGCTTGCCTAATCCGGAAATGGAAATATTGGGGACATGGAAGGCCAAAAGTGCTCCTCCCAATGGCAACCAAAAACATAAAGGATGTTTCCGATATTGTTTAGATGGGCATAATCACATTGGAGTAACGGTTGGCTTCATTAGAAACCCGGAACACTCATCATTATAGCGGTCAAAAGTCCTGAATACCTTTCTTTCTTCATGATTAAAGACCTCACGACCTTCTGTCCGTTCATCATTTCCGGATAGTGCTTCGAACGTGCCAACCTCCTGTTGACGAACAAAAGTAACGGCTGACTTTTCTCCGATTACCTTTTTACAACCGAAGCATAAAGAATGATCCAAGCACAACCAAGAGGCTTAGCCAAAGGGAGTAATACAGCATAATGGAAACCACCGTAATCACTATAATCAGAGAAGAAATAGCCTGAGGAATGTAGATAGAAATAAACTGTCTCATGGCATCAATGTCATTGGTATAATGACCATGATATCCCCTGTTTTGTTTTTGGCCGAAAATGCAATGGGCGATCCTGCATATGGTTAAACAGTTTCAGACGATACTGTTTTAAGGAGCCCTGTAATGGTGGCCATATTCATATTGTAGCAATAGGCACAATCAGGGAAATGGTGTAAAACACCAGTAAAATCCCAACCAGTCTTTAAAATATCGGAGGATACCGCGTTCCAATTACCTTCCTTATAAACCGTTTCAATCAAACTGATAATCTTTGCTGAAAAATCGCCGGGATAGAGGTTGCCAACCGCATTAATTCACAATAAACAAAGAGTAATAGGCAGAAGTGTTGGATAAAAGAAAATAAGTCCTTATGATTCTGCCTCAAGGTCTTCATAAAATTTTTCTGGTCTTCCTCTTTGTCTCCATCCTCTCTACCTCCTTTCTGTTCTGGGACTCTATAGGTTTCTTCTGTAAATCGGAGAATTCTCTCCATCAGTTCCTCATGGGCACTTCTGGCAATACTCTCCCTTGTCCATAATCAGAATCTGGTCCGCATCCATTACAGAAGAAACTTTGGGCAATAATACATCTTTCGGTATCCGAATAAATTCTTAAAAGCCCTTCCGAATAAAGGCATCTGTTTTGGTATCCACCGCTGAAGTGGAATCGTCCAAAATTAAAATCTTGCGCTTTTTCAGCAAGGCTCTGGCAATACAAAGTCTTTTGCTTCTGTCCTCCGGAGAAATTAGCTTCCCCCTGTTCCACATGGCTTTCATAGCCTTCCTTCATCTGCTCAATAAATCTCTGCCGCCTGGGAAAGCCTTTGCAGGCTTCTTCCAGCTCTGCCTGGCTAGCATTGGATTTCCCCAGCGAAAGATTTTTCCGCCACTGTTCCCGAGAAGAGAATATTCTTCTGTAACACCACAGCCACTCGACTCCTCAATGCTTGAATATCGTATTTCGAACATCCTCACCACCAACCAAGACTTCTCCTCCGTCACATCATAAAGACGGGAAATCAACTGAGTCAGTGAAGACTTGGTTGAACCTGTTCCTCCCAAAAATCTCCCACGGTTTGTCCGGAGGAAAATATGAAGGAGATATCTGTTAAAACATTCTTTTTCGCATCCTCGAATATTTAAAGAATACATGATTAAAATCAATAGAGCCATCCTTCACTTTCCTTTAATCGCCATCTCGCAGGATTCTCCATGGTAGCTTTCTTCCGTTAAAACTCAAAGCTGATTCTTCGAGAGGAAGCTGCGGAAATCACCACCATCACGAAGCATGTCATGCCACCAGCATCAGGCTGAAAAGAATCTGATAGCTGCAGGTTAAGAGGGCGGAAAAGCTGTCCCACATCTAAAGCAGAAACCGCTTCGTACCAACCACTAAATAAGAACCGAAGCTTTAAGACAAAAAGCACAAACCACAAAAAGGCAGAACTGCATACAAGTACATACAGGAATATGTCTGTTGAAATAAAAGTCCAGAGCCAAAGACTCTGCCTTTTCCATTAAACTTTCTTCTCATAATCTTCCTGAACATAGGTTTTCACTACCCGCATGCCCTGAATATTTTCTTCCACAGACCTCATTTAAGGCATCATAGCGCTGTAGCATTCCTAAAAATGCCCATAGCCTTTTGGTGATACACTCAACCCAATAGCCAAAAACAGGAACAAAACAGAAACAATAGGCTATTCTACTCACCTAAGAAAAGGCTGCCGTACAAAGGAAAAATCATCAGAGGACCTCTGAATGCGGTACGAACCAGCATCACATAGCCATCTGTACTGCTGATATCCGTGGTCAGTCTTATACCAGGGAAGAGTTTAAACATCATCGATATTTTCTAAAGAAAAACCCTGAATTCTTTGGAACATATCTCTGAATATTCCGGGCAAGCTGGTGAAGCGAAGGCATAATTTCCGCCCAAAGTCCAAAAGAAAGATGGAGCAGGTGGCCACCACCACAAGAATCAATCCATAATGCAGAATCATCTGCTATGGAGGCATTTTCCTTCATTCTGTCTCACTAATTGCAGTAAAAAGGAATCATACATTCCAGAATGACTTCTCCGGTAACCAAAGTGACACAAAGAATGGAGTTCTTTTAAATTCTCAATGGATTTAGATTAACATTTTCACACCTGTAGTTTCGCTTTCCGGCATGACTCCTCTTTGGCACTATATCTCCTCCTTATCAGTGAGCCATCCTCGACGGAATCACATACTCGATTCAGTCATACGACCTTACATAATCCCTATCCTACAACGCACTCGTTCCGTTTATCTTATACCTCTAAACTTTGCACTAGCAAGAATCTCTAACAGTTTCTTGTCGCCGCCGGCAAAATCATCTCTTTCTTTCTGTTCTTTTCGCAAGATCTGCTCTCGTGCGAAATTGACTTTCTTTCTGAAAGATTCTCCATAGAAGCCCTTTAGTCGTTAAAAGCCCTCATGACTTTCCCTTTTCAATCACATTACCATCTTTCATCACCAAAAATGCAATCCGCATTCTGAATCGTAGTAGAAAGACGATGTACAGCCACGATAGTATGGCGGTTCTGCTCTTCATCATTCTCCCTGAAAAGCTGTTTTGCACTTTTCTTCCGTTCTGGTATCAATGGAGCTGGTATTCATCCAAAATCAAAACGGCTTTGACTCCCCAACATCACTTCTGGCGATACAAAGAAGCTGCTTCGTCCCTGGGGAAAGATTTCTCCGTCTTCGGAAGTAGGCGTGTCATAGCCCTTTTGAAGCTGCATAATAAAATGATGACAAATCCGGCACGTTTAGCGGCTTCACTGACCCTTCTATACTTTCTCCGGCTATCTCGTAAATCGAATGTTTTCCAAAATCGTATCGGACGTAGCCAGCTGTCTCTGAAGAACCACGCCATAGGCAGAATCAGAAGGCTATGGTCGGATAGCTTTTCATAGGAAATTCCGTCAATCGGAAATCCCTCCCTCGATTCGGCTCGCATATTACGCATCAAAAGATTGATTAAGGTTGTTTTTCCGCATCCTGTGGGACTGCAATAATAGCAATGTTCTGTCCGGCTTTGGCTACGGAAAGGCTCTCAATCCTGAATCAATCTCTTTGCTCCTTGGTATAGGAGAAAACGAATCCGAAAGCTCGTATCTGCCCACCGGCTTCTGAAGTTCCCTTTCCTCCGCTCTCTGGTTGCACTTTCCGCTTTCTTCCAGAAAGTCAAAGACACGAGATGCGGCAGCTAATGCATTTTTGAATTTGCATGCATGGAAGTAATGTCGTTAAAGGGCTTGACATATGCAGCATGCGGCGTCAAAGAGGATAACTGACCGATGCTTAAAGTTCCTCTCAGGCAAACAGAGCCCCGATTCACTGCTAGACAGCCTAGAGCATTTAAAAACGGTAAATGCTAACCAAAGAGCTGTAAAGTTTGCTTGCATTACTGCATCGGAAAGTCTCTCTCATTTTTCTCCTGATCAGGACCCTTGCTTTCCTGCATAAAAGCTTTGTGATGCTTCGTTACATACTCCGATAGCTCCTCTGCTAGCAGTTATGTGCTATCTCACCTCTACTCTTGGACTGGTGAAAACACAGGTAAGAGCGTTTGGAAAACTAAACTTTGGTACAGGACAAAGGCGTGAGAGCCAAAAGAATTAAAGCAATCCTCCATTCTGCAAAAGGAAGAGAAAAGGCAGCTCAGAATACCGAACACGGCTCTGTAAGAACTGATCTGTCAAAACAAACAATCCCTGTGAAATCTGTTCTATGTCTGTGGTCGAAACGATCTTCTAAAATCTCCCCGGTTCCTTGGAATCGATGGCGATAAGGGAACAGCCTGAAGATGGGACAGCCTTCTCTCGTAAATCTTCAATCACATGAAAGGTCAAATAGGTCTCACCCGTCTCATCAAACTCATTGATGCAGCACGCACAATATAAGAACCAGTAGATAGTCTTAAAATCTGTCCCAGTCGGAAAATCCACGTGCCTCTCTCCTGCACGTATCGATGGTCTTTCCTAAAAGAACTGCAGAGACATTACCATGGACAGAAAGTCTGGGAGACAATGGAGAGGGATGGAAGCAACGTATAAGGTTTCATAGCGAGGAGCTCCGAAAGGCTTTCTCCGCAGTTCTATTTTCCTTCTAGACATCTTACCTCCTCCTTTCCCTGCTTCCTGTGAAGCACAGATTGATATACCGGAAATGAGCCTCCAAAAGCTCCGATGACTCCTCACACCGATGAGCCTTCCTCGATCAGAAAACCACAGAACTCTTCGGTAAATGTCTGATGCTGGACACCTTTGAGAAATCACCAAAGACTTTTTCTTCCTTTGATATTCCTCCAGTAGTGCTTCGCAGCTTTTTCCGTCAGCATATCCAAAGCTGAGGAGGAATCATCCAAAATCATCAAAAGCCTGGAATCTCCCACCAGGGTTCTCGCCATAGAGAGCCTTTGTCTTTTGTCCTCCTGAAAAGTTCTTACCTTTCTATCTGACGGACACCAGCTCTTCCCCCTTTGCCTCTCACAAATTCTTTCCTGAGCAATTTCCAGGCCTTCCCAGAGCTTCCTTCATCCTCTTGCATCCTTCTCTTTCTCCGAAAGAAGATTTTCTCAAGCGTTCCTGGGAAAAGTCATCGCCTTTTGAGGTGACGGGCAGGCAATGCTTTCACGTAGCTCTTGTTCCTGAATACTCTTAAGTTTCTCCCCAGAGTGAAAACTTCCTCCTCATAACTCCGCTATAAATCCGCAGTACATCAGGGAAACCAGCGTGATTTTCCGATCGGTACCGCTGATACATTCCTAAGCTTTCTCTCTCTAGAGGAAAGCTGATATCGGAAAGAGCCTTCCTCCTCCGGCATCATAGGAAAAGACGAAAGACAATTCATAGGCACCCTGGCTTCTTTCGGCCTCAGCGGACTAGATTGGATTACTTCTTCATAAGGCTTAGCAAACAATTCTCTTTGGACCCAGTCTCGCCATCGCTCTTTTCGTTCCATTGAATTCTTTCTCAATTCTGCTGATGCTGGTACAGGCCTTGACCATCGTGGACAATCAGATTGGCAAGCTTTAGTAGCCCACCAAAATCTGGTCATATAGCTGGTCAGAGCCACCACATTTCCCTGAAAGAGCCTGCCGTCACTGACCACTCCTGGAGGAAAAGACATGAATGCCCACAAGCCTCCCAGCTGAACTGGAACAGCATACTCATGTTCAACAAAGTGAAATCTTCTCCACTGCAATCTGCACCTTGGTATAATTTGGTGTCTTTCTCCTGAATTCTTCTTCCTCTCTTCCTGACAAAAGGCCCGTACCACACGGATGGGTACCCATTATGTTTTCTCTGTATTTTCTGGTACGTTTTCCAAACCTCACTTTGAATCTTTTGTAAAATGGCATGGTAAGAGCTATAATCTGAAACCACCAGCGATAGAAGAATCAATACCAATAAAATTATTAAAAGCGATAGATAGGCTGTAATATCTTTGTAGGCCAGTGATGCAAGCTCACAACAATAAAGGGGAACGCACTATGCCTCAGCACCATATTCACCGCAGACTCAATCTGAAAGATATCCGGACCGATTCGGTAATCAGGACGATGCAGAAAGTCATTATAATCTTTGTAAGGTAAAGAGAGAATTTTAGAAACAAGTCTCTCATTTCGGTAGGATTTTCCCACCCACCTATTGCCACTCTCTGCCGCAAAATACTGGGCAACGACAGCGGTAAGGCAACCTACGTGCAGGCATACAAGACTAAGAGCAGGAAAAGGCTATGCCAAATCACTCCTTGCTATCTCCTTACGGATTCCCCGACGATCATTCCGGCAATGACTACAGGGAACAAAAGTAGTCAAACATACTTTCCAGACACTTCTTAAACAGGGGGCCAAACACTCTTTCCCCTTCACCTTTCCATATAGGACAGTATTCTTTCCTTCATCTCACTACTCCTCTAACTATTGACTTTAAATGACCTTCATTCTTATAACTGCTCTTTTCTTTCAGTAAAACAATTTAGAGCTATGGAAGGAATTACTCTTTTTATCCTTCTTACAGTGTGCAAAACATATCGATCCAATACCTTCTGCAATTGGCGCTGCGGTCTCTTCCGCCGGTTTCTCCTTTCCTTCCACAATAACGGATATCGCAAACTCGATCCTCCATGCAAAAGCCCAAACCAGGCATTGGTCTTTAAATCACTTCCCACCTTCACCTGGGCGTGAAACCGGTTTTTCCGGCAAACCTATAGGTGGCATCCGTCTGTAAAGCACTGGCGGTTCCTCCGTGACCACTCTTTCTCTATAAACTGCTTTGGCGCAATCACTTTCTCCCTGAGAAAGAAGGTTAAGTGACTCTCATAAGGGAAGTTCGTTGTGCCATTGGCATTCTGTAGGGTTGATAGCTGAGATTTTCAATTGGAATGAGTGAAGTTTGTGGTTTTGTAGAGGAGTACAGGGTGTTTCGTCCATGTGGTTGTTTGTTTGTTTTGTGTGTTGTGTTTGGGTGCAAACCAATATCTATTTTTTTGTTATAGTAGAAGCCTGCCACAAAGCCTTTTAATCGAATCTTGATCAATTTCGTTTGCTTGATTTGGAATATAGGAATCTGCAATGGTTGATTCCAACCACCTTCCGTGAACTCTCCGGTTATAATGGGGGTTTGGGTTTTTTTGGTTGTTTTGTGTGGGGTGTTGTTTGTGTTGGTGGTGGGTGTGTGTTGGTTTTTTGTTGTGTGGTGGTTGTTGTTTTGTTTTGGGGTGGTGTGTGTGTTTTTTGTTTGTTTTGTTTTTTTTGTTTTGTGGGTGGGGTTTGTTGTTTTTTTGTTTTTGTGTTTGTTTTGTGGTTGGGTCAGACAGTTCGCCATGGACCTAATTCCTCGGTTTTCCCTCACTGCTGCTGTAGCCGATAGGATGGGAAAAGGCAATTCCCTCCTGGATATACCCTTTCTCTCAGCCCTCCCTGCTTTTTCCGTTTTGCCCACTACCTTTCCATCTGAAGAAAGGATACTGCCTCTATGACGTCTTTGGAAGAAAGAGATAATCAATTCTGGCATTGTAGCTGGAACTGATTCGAGCCAAGACCAGCATAAAAATACCAAAATATACAATCTCTGCTGGAAAGAGAAAAGCAGGGACAAAGCAGCGGTAATTCCTTCATTTCTCTGTTGTTGGCTTTCTTCTGGAATTATTAGGCTTCTTTTCATAATTTCATCTTTCTTCCGGAATTTCTCAGCTTATCTCATAAATGGTTTTCCTCTCTCGGTGCGTGCTGCATGTTCTTCTTCCTTCTTCATCCATGGCATCTTCCTTTCCCTGGACAACAAAGAGAGCTTGAAGATGGCAAAAGAATACAACTGAAATCATACTGGAACCGCCATATGAAGGACAAGGCAGGGTCATCTCCGTGGAGTGGGAATAAATTTTATGGCTCCACCGATGGTTAAAAGACCTGCATCACATAAATCAATACTCTAGTCCGATACAGATGAGTTTATAAAGAGGCCAGTTATCCATTCTCATCAGTCAATCATTTGCGTTAAAGCAGGAAATGCAGACAAGAATTACTACCGCCGCTACCCTCGCATTTCTTCCAGAAAGATGCGGAAAATAAAGTCACCTTTCCACGTACGAACCGTGTGGCAGTCTGAAAAGTCCAAGTCCAAGACATCCCGCACCAATGATGGCAAAGAGACTGCATCTGATATCCCTTCCCTGCAATATCCTTCCAGGGGTCCATAAAGGCAAAACTGGTCCGTGCATGAGAATAAACGATCAGGTGCTAAAGCGCATGACGAAAGACTCAGTGCCCGTGCCAGATACAAAATTGGCAGCTGGAAACATAGAGCATCAAACAGCTATACAAAAGAATCCGTGGCGGAACTCCAAATCCTTACACAGCACCAGCACAATACTGTGGGAGCAGCAGCTCACTATTGCTGCCTTTAGTATATCTCTTTCGACGATCGTCCGATAAAATCCCGCCACGGAGAAAAGTCAACAAAGCTGATTTGGACAAATTCGGGAAGCCTGAAGGAAAAAGCCGAAGAAATTCAAGTCCATCTTTGGCACCAAGCCGCGGCCCACAACAAGGCCTACCAAGGAGCAGCAGGAAAATCCCCAGTACTGCAAAGTGCAATTTCTTCCCTTTGAAAATCCCAGACTATCGATGAAAAATAGGATAAGCAGGCTAAAAAGACTGGCTGCTACGTGAAATGGTAAACTCGCTTTCTATGGAAGCCTTATCCGTATTTAATCTTCTTCCAGCATTATCCACCTCAAGTTGCCAAAAGAAGAAGACACTAAGTTACAAGAGCATGTCTGCGTGGATAGGTAGGATACAGATTTTCTCCAAAGGAAGGGAGTAAATGCTACCAAGAAAATACAGCTCGCCCCATACATCATCAGATAAAAGAAGTCCTTTGTATGTAAAAGAACAACCCAGATTTCATGATGCCAGCCGGGCAACACATAAATCTCAGTAAAGAAACTGTGCAAGTCTCTCGTTTTCCATCCCCATAACTAGTGAAAGGTTACCTGGAAACAGACTGCAACAATACAGTAGCATCAATACCATGCATACACTCTTCGTAAATGTACTAAAAAGACCACCCATCTTTTCTCTTACTCTATTCCTTTATGAAAATGTCCTCTGGTAAACTGGCTAAAGGCCTTTCCTTGAAAAGCTCCAGGATTTCCTTCTTCCGATTCCACTGTAAAATCAGCTGAAAAGAAGAGGCCGAGCCTTTCCAGCCTTTTCCAGCCCGATTAGAGACAAAAACATCGCTACTGTAGATTTGGTTATAGCAGTATTTGCACAGAGGTCGAACTGGCATACCTCTTTATTCTGTCGATCCTGTAAAGACACCACATTGCTCTCCTCCGGTACAGCCATTTCTGGTCTATACAGTCACACTTGACCATCAGCAGAAGGTGCCCGTAGCAAAGAAGCTCCCGTGAGGCTCTCCTGCTTCTTGCCCATTCTGAAAAGGCCATATCCTCCTGAAAACGAAATTCAATGGGAGTTACATATTTTCGCTCCCGCGATTCCCATACCTCCATGGCAGCCTGGATTACACCATATAGAGGGCAGAAGTCAGCAGTGTGGAAAACTGCCTATCCTGAAAAATCTCCAGCATCGCTGTCACCTCGATCCAGTGGCAATGGTAAGAAGAAATGACGGAAACCTCTTCATTTTTCGCCTCTTCCATCCAATCCTCGGCTCTTCCCTCGGCTCTTCCTTTCTCTTTGAATCTCTCTTCTTCTGAAAACGAAGTCCCGCCCATCCGCTGTTCTCACCCTCCCGATATTTCAGGAGCCTCGTGAAAATGCGCCTCATCCAGATACACCCTCTAATAAAGGAAACTGAAGACCAGCCTGCTGGTTGCTCCTCTTCTATGGAAACCCCACTTCAAGTCTTGATTCGTCTGAGCCCGCCCAAGCATCGGCTGCCCTCTCATTTTCTCTACACCGTCTCTCCTGCACTGATCTAGGCAGCGTAGTGATAGAAATATCTCTCCTCCCAAGAATCGAAAATTTTTCCAGGGAAAATTCCGTATCTCCCATCTTCTTTCATTTGAGCTCGGTAATCTGTTCCGGAAAGCACCTTTTCCCTTGGCCTTTTCAATGGCTGTGCTCCTTCTCACGGAAACGGAAAGTCCCGCCTTTTCCCTCTAAGGTAAAACAACAGGGAACTTGCGTCATAGGACAAATGCAGCTTTCCTCTCAAATGAATCTTCTTCCTCTCTCTCTTCCATTTCTCGCTGCTTGAGTTTGGAAAGACGCCTTTTCCTTTCTTTCGGAGGCTTTTCTCCGAAGACAATCATGTCCTCCTCCGTTAGGTGTTGTTCCCAGTCAAGAGCGTAGCCTCTGTCATAAACCCTTTAAGAGGGCAACATTCCTCCCGAAACCTTATAGGCTGCGCCTCGAAGAGCGAAGTCCAGATATTATTTTCTGTAAATGGAAACCACTGTCCCTGTATACAGGTGCGGACTTCATTCTTGCCCCATCTTGTAAAGAATAACAGGCTCTCGTGCCTCCAGAAGCTCCTTACAAAGATCCATAGGCAAACATGGTCCTTCATACTCAGATAATCTCCTTTTCCCTTGCTGCTATAGCAAAGTCACAGGTTCCGGCGCATCTCCTGGTTTCCGATCGTCCGTAAGAGAAGACACAAAACAGGCCTGGAGAAGCAGTAGCATACATGGACGTGAATAAAGACTCTCTAATTCTTAAGTGATGTTTGGCAATGTTCGGAAATATCCTCCAAAGAGCATTCCCTTGGAGAGCAGCTAAACCCTTTCCATACCCAGCTTTTTCCTATTAAGCCCACAGCTTTCTTTGGTATGCACCGGTCACTCTGGCACTGGCATGCAGAGGAAGATCCGGATAGGGCCTTAGCTCACATGCCTTTCCAATCTCCCGATCCTGACAATTACCCTGTCCAGCCCTTCTGCCTACATTGTGCCAGGATCCATATAGCTGAAAAAGCTCTTTTCTTTCTCCTCTTTAAAAAGAGTATCTCATCGTCATAAAATCTTTCTCGTAAAGATGGTAAAAATGAATGGCTCGAAATGCCCAGTCCCTCCGATAAAGAAGACTTACGAAAGGCTTGCGCCTTGCGGAACATTTGTCGTCCCATATAGATAGCATCCGTTCTGCATAAAACAGCCACCTTGCATACTTCCAAGGAGGCTCGTCAGCCAAAAGCTCATGCTTCACAAGGCGTCTCTTTAAATTTTCTTTGTTTTGGATTGGCATCCTCATTTCACTCCATCCTATCCCTTTTCTTCGCTTCTCGCTCTGCCAGCCAGCTTCTTCTGGCACTCTCCAACTCCTGCAAAACCCCGTCCAGCTTTTAACTTGGTCTTTCACCAGTCAAAGTGCTATAGGAGTAGCTTACTTTTCCCGATCCAAAAGCTCCCAAGATCTCTCCTCCACCTCGCTCCTGGAAAAGCCTTTCATCGCAATGTTAATCTGAAGCTGTGCAGGGACTCGAACAGATTCTCCAGCTTTGTTATAATTCCACATCTCCTGCTTGGATGCTTTTCAATTTTATGATCAAATAATCTGCACACATCATGCAAATCAGACCTCGGAATTTCCCCCACTTAGGACAGCTGAGCAAATTTTTCCAGTCAATAATGACTCTGTATTGTCTTTTTATCTGCCATTTTCTCTCACCTTTTCCTACATGCTTCACTCAGCCCTCAAATGTTGATACGCATGTTTTGTTGCAATCCTTTCAAATGTGGGTCATCTGGGACCTTGTCAGACCCAAACAGTTCTATCATATCCTTCAGGTTCCCGATCCTTCCCAGACTGGTGGCTAAGCGCTTCCACCCCCACCGGCTCCTCCGGAAAACTTCTCGATTAGATTCCAAAGATACTGTGTGTGGTCATAGGTATCCAAGCCTACAGGTATCCACATCCAGTAAATCCAGAGCATCCCGCGCTTTCTTTATGCGAATAACACCATTATACTTGATTTCCGCAAAATCTGCACTCTCTTTAGCAAACGGTCGCGGAAGTTCAGTGTACCTGGGAGCGTAGGGCAAAATGCTGCCCGCCTTTATCAATAGAAATGGACAGCACCTTGGCGTCGAAGCGACACCCTCTCCAACTCCTCTTCCTTATAAAACCCAGCTTTCCCGATAATCCTGGAAACGAAGTCTCGAAGAGGGGCGGACAGAAGTCCCGCTCTGGTGGTAGCTCCCACCAAGGTGAATCGAGTGCAACCAGACGGATGAACGGCACTGGCTTTCCTTCCCAGCACATCACGGCAAATCCTCCATGGCAGGATAAAAGCACTTCCTCCACCTTGACGATCTGCAGTCTATGGATTTCATCCACAAGAGCACATCTCCTTCGGAAAGATTGTTCAAAATCGCCGCACTCTCCCTGGCTTTCACAGCCGGTCGAAGTAATCTCACAGTGCACCCCAGTTCATTGGCTAACAATGCTGGAAATCAGCTGTGCCCAAGCCGGAGGTCCGTAAAAGAGGCTGTATCCAAACTTTGCTTTCTTCTTTTCGCGGCTTTCTATAAAGATAGACAGTGGTTTCCTCCAGCTCCCTGCGCCTGGATATAATCCTTTTAAAAATTGAGGTCGAATCTTCTTGGGATCAAAGGACAAATCCTCCTCAGCTCCTCTGTTTGCATCAGCTTCTTCCATAAAATCCCTCACAACGCAAACTGCTTCTGACTAGCCGCAACAGCTCCCTCCGCGGTCTTCTCTTCATAATTCGGAATCGACGAATCCATCTTTTGCTTCTATTGCTGGAATATCCCAGGAGACCAAGGCTTCCACCGCTTTCCTCCACCGCTACGGTAGCCGTGTCGTCACAACAGCTTCTTCTCCGGAAAAATGTAATCTCTCCTCAGGCACCTTTGTCCTGCAATTCGCACAATCAATCTTTTCCGCAGACTTCTTCCCCAGTCCCGGAGCCTTTCTGAATCTTTCTCTGCTGTCATTGCTGATGATGGCATGTATCAGCTCCTCCCCGCTCATACAAGAGAATATCCAAGAGCGGTCTTTGGGACTCAATGCGTCGAAACGCAGCAGCTTTGATGATCATCCCTTTCCCTCCTCAAAAATCCGAAAAGCTCCTGACTCATCCTCCCGGAACCGAAAAATAGGTATGCAGTTAGAAGAACTCTCCTCCTGTCTTAGGTGCTTTTATCGAAAACAGAAGCAGGAATGCGAACCCCCATATCCCAGTCCTCCTGCTTCTATTACCAACATATCCTTCTTTTGCTCCTGCAAATGCCATGAATAAATCGAACTCACAATCTCCAATCCGCAATAGTTCAGCATAGATACCTGATTTTCCTCAATGAGGAAGAAATTGTTTGAGCTGTGAAGAAGAAAAGACCTTGAAACCGGGGACACTTTAAATACAATTTCAGGCCTCAACTTTGCTGAAAATCTAAACAAAACGTCTTATACAAACTTAAACTCAGTGAAATTCTTCTTTTTCCGGCTGCTGCCTTTCAAAATGATATTTTACCAAACCGGAATCAATCCTGGAATCCTGCCTCTTTATAAGTGAACTGCACCTCATTTCCTTTGCTCTTTATATATAGAAGGCGACCTGACGGTTATAGGCGGTAGGTGCTCATGTGCCATTACCTCACACCATCCTTAAACCAATCCGTGCACAGTTCCTTCATAGTTGCATACCCTCAAAATCTTCCTTAGTAGCGATGGGAGTACTGGGTCTCTTCCATAACCGATGGAAATGCACACTCATAAACAGGATGCTCAGGCTTTAATTTTAGCAACAGCCTCCTTATTGAAGCTGGCACCTACCCACCGCATTTAGCTTCTAGAGTTCATGGGCATAGAGCATAATGTCTGCACCTGGCATAACCAACACGCTCTTCCACGCCTTCCTCATCTCCTGCTACATACGATAGTTCTTGGCATGGTAACTGAATTTATCACTATTCCGCAAATGCAGCTCCATTCCTCAGCTGAGAAAATGCAAGCGAATACTTTGACTGCATTCCTGAATCCGGCTCCTCGAAAAGCTTCTTCATCACCACGTCCCGAGGAATTCACTCGTCCTTGTACTCAGCGAAACCATATGTCGTTTCCATTGCTTCTCTAAGGGTCATCATAACCCTCCTTTACCATAATCCGAAATTTCTCCGGAAAATAGGAATAACACTCATCTTTAGTATAGCTATTTTCTGCCTATTGTCCAGTTATTAATCAAGGAATGCACCGAGTCAAAATCGCCAAATGCACTGAATAAAACATCAGATGCTCTAACAGGCGATGAGACCAGTATCGAAAGGAGCATATCCATGATTCCTATAGGACTCTAGGGCCTCTAATTTCTTATTCACATCGAAGAGTCGCCAATATGACCTCCTCCCTTGGCGTCTTTATTGGCCGGACAGGATACCTCGAAGAAGATGATCTACCCACTGCGGAGAAAAGTACGCGGACCAGATAATTCCTTGGACGAATCACCATTGATAAACTGAAGGCGTGGTAGCTCTCAAGGACACCACAGTCCCATGGCCAGTAGCACTCCAATCACCCTCCCAGGGCGGACAACAGAGCAGTATCCGTCAAAACTGTCACTCAAAATATTCCGGTGCTATGCGCCCAAGCCTTTTCTGGATACCGATTTCTGTGGTTCCTTCCTGTCACAGACAATCAGCATATTATTCATAATACCGATACTGCCTACCAGAAGAGAAATGGCAGCGCACTGCCCAGTTGCCAGCAGAAATTTCTCTATTACCCCATCTCACTCTGTTTCATTTCATCCTGAATAGAGTGACATACCAGTCGCGATGCAGGCTGACGATTTTATTTTGATAGTGAAGCCCTTGACTTTCCGTATTCAGCTGCTTTCCATCTCCTGCTCGGACACCCTGTTTTTCCGTAGTATCGAATCATGGAAAATTCACTGACTCAGGTGAAACAAAGTCCAGAACAATGCCTCTCCATATCATTAGAACCCATTAGCAGCTTTTTGAATGGGCTGGATATCTTTCCGTACACTCCGGATAATGCTAAACTCCTCGATTTTCTCCCATACTATCGGAGCGGTATCATAGCTTTCCTCGTGACATTTACAGTTCCATAAAGCTGCATGGCCTTTCTGAAACTGCACATACCGCTCTTTCTTTCCTCTACATCATTAAGCGGAAATATATCTTCCGTTTAGTAAATCTTGCACAGGTTGAAGCTGATAGAGAATCCACCTCTAACATTGGTTTCTCAAGCGGTTTAGTCCATTTTTATATCGATAGAGCCGCTGACATATTATCCACATAGTCCAAGCTGACTGCCAAAAGACCCTCCTTCTCATCTTGTAAAGTTCGTCCATGGTGATCGCTGCCTCGAATTTCCTCCTCGATCCATGTAGGACTTTATCATACCTATGGCTGCAATACACCTACATTTTATAGAGGTCGGAGGAACATTTTCCTTACGGTATCTCCGATGGAAACAAAATAATGGAGATTACTTTTGCATCCGATTCCGATAATAATGCCCAGCATGGCAAGAATGGAACGGTGCTTATTGGCTCGAAGAGTAGCTTTAATGCCATTTTCATATTTTCAAGAAGCATGGTCCTCCTCTGCACATTCCTTCAAAGATTGCCAATCTTCTACCGGAGTAGGACTTCTCACTTTTAATATCTTGAAACTCAGTTTTCCGTCTGGAAAAGCGAAGCATCCTATCCGCATAGGCGGCAATATTCTCCTCGTGCGGTAACCACCGCCGGTAAGCCTCCTGCTCATGACAGTTAGCAGAGAACATTTCCACAATTTCAACGGAGCTGGCATAGTGCCTGTTTCTGTGGCTTCATCCGCCAAAATCAGTTGCGGTTCATCGCTAAGGCCTGGCAGCACTGCCACTCTTCTGCCTTTCTTTTGCCCTCCGGACATTTCATTGGCTGCTGACGATTCTGCCGGAAGACCTCATCTCTTTCCAAAAGCATGGCTGCTCTTTCCGACGGTGCTTATGAATCGAATATGAGCGTAAATCATGATTTCCACATTTTCTCAAAGCGCTCATACGACTCAATCAACATTATTAAAACTCTGAACACGTAGTGATTTTTGATTTCTTACCTTTATTTCAAAGTATTGGGCTCCATGGTCGCCACATCTTCTCCGTCCAGAAAGTAATTGGTCAAGACTTGCTTTATCCAAACAGCCTAAGATATTCATTAGAGTAGATTTTCCGGAGCCGGACGTCCCATAATGGCTACGAACTTCCTCTTTAATTTTTAAATTAATCTGATTTAATCTCATCATCTTCACCGCACCGGCATCATAGATTTTCACCAGATTGCGTAATTCAATTAAAGTATCTTTCCATTCTTCTCATCCTGTCTGTACTGCACACACCCCGGCTTTTCCGGACTAACGGACGTGAACCTGGCTTGGGATTCATTGTCATCTACCGGACTTCCTCTGTAAGATCTGGCATCAGGAGAAAGAATATAATTGCTTCCTTTAAATGCGGAACCTCTTCGCCAGGTTTCCACCTCCATGGAAACATCACTGCAACTCCGGTAGTTACCGGAACAAAATGGTCGGTTCCTGCTTTACAACAGCGCCATTTTATTGCTTCGTCTTCGCGGTCACTACCAGCAGAAATCGGTACTACATACACATCCTTAGCTTCTTGGATAAGAGTAACGCCTTTACGTAATGCCGGAAAGCAATCCCTTTATCTCCGGCAGGTAATCTGTAATTTTGAATGGAGCTAACTCTTTCTGCTGGTGTTACATTTTTCTCTTCTCCTGTGGGGGAAATGAAGAAACCACACCTTCTAAAAGATTCTTGCCCAAAATATCCGGCTGCACAGTGTCTGACCAAGATGTACCTTTTTCCGATACATTGTAGCGGAAAACCGCACTGCTGAGCTCCAGCTCTGATCCAGCAGATCTCTTCACGGTAGTCATATTTATTTTCTGTCGTACTGCAAATCTCCCACTTTAATATTCTCACTCTGGTAATGGTTCCATAGGTGGGGAGATTAAATCCGCATCAGAAAGTCTTTACTCACTGCCTTCCAGCTCCCTCTGTTCCGCTGCTGTTTCGATCTCGTAAATCATAGCTGTCCGGAACCTGTACCGTACCCTTTATCACCTTGTACCTGCCATAGGTGGCCTCGCATCCTAAAAGCGCTTTCCGTCGCTCACAGTCACTCTGGAGTGAATACTCTCCGTAGAGTAGAGACCGGATTTTCTCTGAAAATCCAATTCCGCATAAGATTGTTTGATCTCATACATTCCAAACGCAGCATCTGCCTCGGTTTTATTGGCCTTGCCACATCCAGCTGAGTCTTGGCAGCTTCGCAAAGCAGTATTCACATCTGTTTTGTTCCATGCGTGCTAAAACCTGCCCCTTTTCTAGCCCTTATCTCCTTCTTTCACTAGAATTTCCGTTACCTTGCGCATGCTGCAAGCCGGAGGGTGTGTTGAGTATCTGGTTACATCCGTAGTCGCCGGGACACAGGCCCGAGACCGATCCCGTGTGGCTCCCTGTTAGCTCGAACGTCAGGGACCATGGTCTCCATGGCTTTGCTGGAAAAGAAGTTGTTCTGCAGCCACAACAACAAGACTAAAACAAGGACCTGATTAGAATCCATTTCTCAACCTCCCTTTTTCTTCTCTGCTTTGCTTCCACAGCAGTTTATTAATTTCCCGAGGAAACATCCTCGTCCCTGTTGACTCTCTTCCATTTCTTTCCTTTAAATGAAATGCGGTAGCTCCTCCTTGGCTAAACCTACTTCTGCCTACGATTCTACTATTAAATCCTAAACATGAATGAAATGTGAAAATTCATCCTCTCTCTCTGTCTTTCGTATTTTATTATCCTTGTTTTTATTTTCTCTCCCTTGGAGTAAACTCCGTTAAGATATTATTGATTCTCACTGAGATCCTGCAAAAGTCCGAGAGAAATCTTTCGCTGAACAAGAATACTGTGTTTATCTGAGTCTCCCCATGGATATTATAAAAACTGCTTCCTTATCCCAAAGATCTTTTCCTGATAAAGAAGAGATTTTATTTTGATATTGTCCTACCACTCGACTTAGCCCGAAAAGCGCCCATCTCAGATAGGCAGCACTGGCTTTGCTCCTTTTTAAAACTTTCTGAAAATGGAGGTTGTCCAGTTTGTTTTGCCATCAGTCTTTCAGAAGAAGTTGATGTCTGCTAGGGCTTTTTGAACACTGTAAAGCACAAGACTCAACTCCATCAGCTTTTAACGGAAAGCTTTCTTGATACCCTTTTTAGAGAAGAGCTATCATCATCACGGTGCATAAATGCCCTTAGCAACAAAACTTCCTTAGCTTGGACCTAAAAATGATTCAAAGCAGAAGAAAATTCTATCAGCCACCCTCCTATAAGCTCAGAATGTGAAACGCTTGTGGGATTCAAAGAGGATATCTATACTGCAGTGGTGATCATCATCTATGTCTATTTAGGAATCATCTTGGAGCATCCTACAGAGGAAGCAAAGTCTCTTCTGGTTGCAACATAACTTTGAAAGATTTGCTTTGAATCTCCTTCCTCCTCGCCTGGCGAAGAGCTGTTCCAGATGAGGGAAGGCTATTGCCGTGAAACAAAAGTCAGAGCTGTGAGGCACAAGCTAAGGCTCTGTTCTTATCGTTTTGCTGTCGACCTCTTCCTTCCGAAACGGAAGAAAATACTTTAGGATGAAGCACAAGAATATTCTCACGCAAGTCGATATAGCAGAGAAAAACTACATTCTTTTCCCAAAGTACTTTCCCCATCACTTTGAGGGCTTTCAGCTGAAGCTCGCTGGAGCTGTTTTGGAAATCCTCATTTTCTGGGGAAGCAGTATCAAAACTTTAAAGACTATGAGACTATATTCCTGCCAAAGACATGCTGGCACTGCACAGAAGCTTTTCTGAGCTTTTATCCTAAAGAAGAAAAAGGCAAAGATAGGTTGCGCTGCCTATCAAAAAGACAGGGCTCTTCTCTCCTTGGTTCCTCTCCGGATAGCTTTCCAATCTTCTCCAAAAGTGAATATAAGGAAAAGCAAACCATATCTCCTTCACTCCGGAGCTTTTTAATGAACAACTCCTTAATGGAGGAATACTTTCTTAAGCTTTTTGCTGCTTTTTCTAGCTCAATCAGAGGCAATCAAGCTTTCCCTTATCAATCATCATCTCCTGCAAGAAGGAGGGGAACGCATGTATAGATTTCTCCGCCATGCTAGGTTATGAATCTTTCCTTCGGTAAAATCCACTCTCCCAGCCTCCTCTCTCCTTCCCTGAATCTCCTTCGCCGCCTCCGGAGCCTCCACGACAGCCGTCGATATTCAAGGTATTTCTAAAGAAAGTATCTTGGCAAAGCTTTCTCCGCAATGACACAGGAGATACCGGGAACTTTCTTTCCAAGATCTGAGGAGCATGCTCTGGAAGAGCCAAAAGCAGTTCTGTGTTTCCTTCGCAATCAAAAGGTCTCCCTTTTTAATTTTCTCTCATGAAAAATGCCGGTTCATATCCTCCACGGTACATGGGTGCCAGCTCCGCCTTTATCCTGAATGGGCTAGATATCTTGCGATAATCACGTCCGTATTCACATTATCCTCCATACTTGGCACAATGCACCTTTTAGCTCCATAACAGCCTCCCTATAGTCCAAATCCATTGATGCATTATGGTCCCAAAACTGCCGGATGCCATAGCCACCTCCTGGAGTAGTTGGGAAGGTGGTGATCTCGAGCTGGCATATCTCCCATTTTCCCACAAAGTTTCTTAAGTTGGTGGTGGAAATATTGGAATTGGCTGTGAGCCAAAATTCCACATAGCCTCCCAGACAGGGACCGCAGGTGGGTGCTCACTGCAGCTCCCTGCTCTCAATCAAATCCTTAATATATCCCTTCTCCATAATGTGCTCCCAGACAAATCTTCTGGTAAAGCAGGAATCGATGATACAACGAACATTTTCAGCACTCTTTTCTTCCTTGGCACAGCTAGCCACCCTTGGATATCGGAAAGTCTGCCGTTGCACAGGAACGACGACCGCCCCGATCATTAATAGTAATCTTATCAGTTACCGATTTGCATGGGTATTTTTCCGGCAAATGGGAAAAGCCATCTGTGACTTAAGGGTAGAAAAGGTCAAATCTCGACGATTCTGGTCACATTCCGCACTCTCATCTCGCCTCGTGCCGTGGTATTCTTATTGGAATGAGCCTTAATATATTCCAGTCTTTTTCATCCACAGGGAAAATGCCGCTCTTCCAGGTGCATCGGCTTCGATGGCTGCTACGCCAGATGGCAAGCCGACGTCCATATAGAAAGAGAAGCCACTCTTCCGCAGGTAAACCTCAATGGACTCCAGAGAGCTCCATCCACAATCAAACTGATCATGCCGATCAAATGCAGAATCAAATCCTACCGCTGACGTGCTTGTAATCTTACCTTTACCACTACCTTACTCGCAGTGGGCACCTTTAAACCAAAGCTCCTGGCAGCCACAGGCCGCCGCCATATCTGCAGAACCCACACCGGGTGGAAAAGGCTCCCAGCGCTCCATAGGGTACATGTATGGGAGTCTCGCACCGATGGACAGCTTCTCCTCATGTAATCAGGTTCCTGCTCCGGAATCAGGCATGCTCAATACCCATGTTTCTACATCATAGTAATGTTTCAGTCCATGCTCCTTAGCAGTCTTGCAAAATCTCGAGTACACTTACAGGAGGTACGTCCTTGTTAAGCACCAGCGATCCATAACAAAGACTACCTTTCCTTATCGAATACGCCCTTCCGTGAATCTTATCCAGCTCACGAATCGCCACCGGAGTGGTAATATCATTTCCGTGTACCAAATCTCACCTGGCTAAAATTAATCACGGTCCTGCCTGTGCCTCCTCTAATCCTGCATGCTTTGGCCAAAATTCCTGACTCATCGTCATTCCCATGGAAATCTTCCTTAATCTTTAGATAAACCGCCTGTTCTTATGTATATTTTATGCAAAAGCAGAATTGCATTCTCTTTCACAGTGTAACAAAGTTACTGCTATACTAAAATACATTTTTAGATACTTATTATTCCTTGTTATCTCAAAAAGAAAGGATAAACATGGAACAGAACCTCTATCCACTATCGGATATTTTATGAAGTGGCTAAAAAGTGAAACATTTCCAGCCGCAGAACAGCTCTATATTTGTGCCGGCGATTTCCAAAACCATCGTTCGTTTAGAGGATAGTTTGGGAAATCTGTTATTTAAAAAGAAATTCCTGCGTCAGCTTAACCGATGAGGGAAAGGTTTTGCCTCAGTATATTAATAAGGATGTGCCTTTGCCCATATTCAGGAGTGGTGGAAGAAACCTTCCAGAAAATGGAAGGACCTTTCATATCGGTCATTCTGGATATCGGTGCCAGCAGCACCCTTTTGCCGTATTCTTCTTTTCCTATTCAGGCTTTTTATGAAGGAGTACCCCAATACTCGTACTCGCTTTGAAGAATCGGATAGCGGAAAACTCCATCTGTTGGATGTGATCAGATCGATCTGGCTTTCAGCCGCCCTTCCGAAAGTAGCTTGGCATCAATCAGAGACTCTGATGGAGCGGAGTGTGGAGTGAGCATTCCTGCGGGTGCTCAATATTTCATGCATAATCTGAAAGCAAGATTCACGTAGTTTCTTCCTCTATTTCAGGATGCCACTGTAGTGCCGTTGGAGGAACAAAATTCTCCTGGCATCATATTGAGACTATCTCAGCGAAAATCGATTACTCGTCCCCAGATTATGGAATTAAAACACTCATGGATCTTCTCTGATTGACCCAGCTCAAAATCGTATCGGCATTGCCTGGGTGATCTTGAGACTCTGTGTGCGGATGCTCTAAAAATGGACAGCTGGTGGAAATCAAACTTCCCTCACCTCCATACAGAAGCGATGAATCTGCTTTTCTGCATAACAACAAAAACAACTCTCCTTCCTTAGAGAGCTTTGTGGCTTTCTCCTAAAGAAGGAAACCGTATAGAGAAAGGAAGACAGGATGACAGAACAAAATCTATCTTTCCTGTAACTCCAACTGTAGTTAGCTGTTCATCCGGCTGCCTCAGTAAAAAGCAAGTGGAATTCAGAAACTCCTTAGCCCCCGGCTCATCCGGTGGAAAGACATGTAATCGGTATCGTATCCGAAAAGGCGGGTGGGAAAATCCACCGTTTGCTCCTTATTGGCTTCCGCACGAATAAGGCAGGCTTACCAAGTGTAGGAATCTTAGATGCGGATATAACTGACCTTCCATTCTGTCTTGACTGGCTCACGACGGCGTGGCATTAAGCAGTGACGGAGTCCATGGTGCCGGAGAAAGTGCAGGATGAGGCGAAAATCATTTCACCAATCTGCTGGAAAATGAAACGTATCCTTGCACCTGGAGAGGTCGGCATGATCGCCAATGCGTAAAGCAGTTCCTGGCAGGGAGGTAGAATGGAAGCGATATTGATTATCTCTTCGTGGACATGCCTCCCGAAACTGGAGACGTTCCTTTAATCACGTTTTCCTGAATCCATGCCGGTATGGGAATCGTGATTGTGACCCTCCCCAGGACCTGGTTTCCGCGATTGTGCAGGAAGGCTGCGTGGATGAGCGAGAAAGATGCATATTCTATCCTGGGAACTGTGGAAAACATGTCTCAGCTCTTGCAAGAATCCTCATCTTTGGTGAGGAGAAAATTTGTGTTCCTGGAGAAAGCCATATTGAAGAGCTGGCTGAAAGAAGGACTAGGAGCTTGGCAAAGCTCCATCAACTGGCAATGCCGCCCACATGGATGCGCAGGCGCCGGGAAGTTATTGATACCAGTACGACATTGGCTCATGCGGTAGTTTTGGAGGATTTTAGAGTGATGGAGCTCATCATTGTAGCACTAGTGGAACGATGTTTTCACATCTCTTATGTGAATAGGTGGTTTGAGTCTCCGGGCCTTCTCTCCTCCAAGGCCGTTGAAAATGAACGCGTTTCCACCAGCGCCTCTTTCGTCGTCAGGACCATTACATTCTCACCACTACGGTACCGCCTCGTTTTACTCCGGCAGCCATCACGTTTAGCACGGACTCTCCTACACTCTTACGCTCTCCATAATGCAGTACAATAATTTCACTTCTTTATCGTACAGGTTTAGTCAGCACCGGCCGGACGTCAAATGTAATCCTGATTCATTGATGATTTGCCCTTGACCAAGCAAGACATATCCCTCCTATTTCGGTTAGCAGCTCGCTCCTTCTCCCTTATTTCTTCCGATGCTTTCCGCCTTGGAAACGCCCACATCCGCAATAGTCCTTGCTGATACACAGATTATAGTTCTTTGGACAATTCCTATGGAACGAGTTGGTATCGACTCTTTTTCTTAAAACTGAAGCGGCAGGTAGGCGATTCCGCACTTTCTCCATTGCGTCTCCTATCTCATTTAAGTCTGGCAGCATTTTAGAGATAGAGAGATGCTTTAAGCTGGCACATAAAATAATCAAAAGCCCTGATCCGACGTTTCTTATTCCATGCGGCCCCGTGTTGGGTGCAGTCTCTCTCACTCGAAGATTGAAACAGGCATCGCACTCTGCTCTCTCCTCTTTCAGGCTCCTTTTCCAAAACCCTGGCTATCTCCAGGAACCTCCTCATGGATATAGTTGGAAATCAATCATATCCATGGAGACCCATTTTCCTTCACCAGCTGCCTTTCATATTCCTCCGCCCTATGCTCAAACTCGGATTGGAATCCAAGCTCGTATATAAAAGAAGATGGTACTAGTAGGTCATTAAGCTCCAGCCCAGCACTGCCGCCGTGGAGCAGGGAGCACAGCAGACATGGAGTAGCACCCTCCGCTGTCGGAAGATGGCTTCCATCAGTCTGTTCATAATCTTCATAGCTTCCTCGTCATGTAAAAGTCTCTGGAATTCTCTTGGAACGGACAGGGTTTCTCAGCTTTCTTAAAGCTTCCTTGCCTCAATCTGTCGAATTTTCCTCTCTGGCAACATTAAATTTTTCCTACTCTCTTCCAGTGTTCTTGGACGTCCATCCTCTAATCCGAAACTGAAAGCGTCATAACCTGTTCCTCTCTTTCCTTAAATCCCTGGGAGAAGGTACTCATTATGTTTCTCACATTACGGATTCCACATTTCCTTCCGGAGAAAGAACATATTGGTATCCGCTGCATCTCCCACTGGAATCAATATCCTCTTCACCGATGGGGGTTTCCAGTGATAGCGGCCTCCTCTGGCAATCTGCATACTCCGCACCCTTCTCCCTCTGTCATATTCACATGCTCCGCCAGTTCCTTTACGTGGAAAGGCTCATAGCCAAGCTCTGCCGCGTCAGTTTCTGCATCTTGGGATACATCTTGTTGATGGTTTCCACCATATGCATGTGAACACGAATAGTTCTGGCCCGGGATCTCGCTGCGCTCTGGTTTACAGACTGACGAATCCACCAGGTAGCATAGGTAGAAAGCTTAAAGCTCCTTTCTCCGGGTCAAACTTTTCTCCACGCTCTTTAATCAACCTGAGATTTCCTTCCCGGCACCAAGTCCAGGAAGCTCATTCCACTGGCCGGTATATCTTTTAGCAATAGAAACAACCAAACGAAGGTTAGCTTCCAATCAACCTCTGTTTAGCATATGTCACCTCCCTCCGCTTTTCGCGGCAAGAGCATATTCTTCCTCGGCGGTAAGAAGGCACGGTACCGATTTCCTCTAGGTAGATCTCTCAACTTAACGGACTCCAGTTCCGATTCCTTCCAGAAGATCCACCGCATCCAGATCATCATCTTCCTCCTCCTCTTCCTCTTTACGAAGTTGCATCGTCATCTTTCTAACGGAAGGAGGCATCCGGCTCCACCTCATCTCCGTCCTCTCTAGTGGTTTTAAGGCTATCCTCATCCAGAATGGGATTAATCTCGACCCCTTGTTCTCCAGCCAAAAGCAAACCCGCTCCATCTGCTCTTCATTTAGGGAAAACCCTTTACTGCCCTCCTGCACTTCACCGATGTTGTTTTATTGCTTTTGCCTGGCAGCAGCAGCGTAGTCTCTAATTCTTCTTCCAAATGCCAAACATCCTTTCTTTTAGGGTTTATCTCACAGGCTCATGCCTGTGATGATGCTGAGTAAACAACAGCAATGACCGACAAAAGAGACAGAAGCCTCTTTTCCTCTTCTCTTCCCCAGGCTAATACAGATGCCACAATGAAGGATGGCCGTGCAAAAGAAAACGGCGGCAGAGAACCTTGATCTTCTCCGGTTTTGTTAGCGTTGAAAATCGCTATAATACTAATTGCTAAGACCTCATGCCAATATAGAGAAAAATCATGTCCTGCCTGGATTTCTCCTCAGCCGTGTCCTTTCCATTATACTCCTCCCGTTGAGGTAGAGAAGCGCTGCTTAATCAGGTATTCTGTTTTCCGCTTCTTCAAATGCAGAGAGCGCTCTCTCGGATTCAAAAACGCTGTCACTGACCTCCATTTCGCCTGAAATACCGAATTGCTTTATGTTCTGCCCGATTTCGTCTTCCAGCATCGTGAAAGGCAGGAAGGCAAATGAAAGGAAAATAGCGGATTCTCAGCACAAGAAAAGGTGGTGTCATTGACCTGATGAGGCGTAAATCCGCACCTTTCAAGGAAGAGGCCTCCGGCCTCCACATGGATCAAACCAAAACATCGGTACAACAATATCGACGCATCCTTACAGCTCCTTCTGCCACGGATTCCGCAAAACGAAGGGCTGCCCATTTTCCTCTCAGCAATCTGCTGACACCGGAAATCAAATCCTCCTCCGAAAATAACCTTTCCTTGTGCAGGCTGACACAGTGGCATGCCCATCTTGGCACGTTGCGCTTTCACCATATAGGAATGCATATTAAAAGGGCATCTTTCCGCATATAGCAAGTTAAGTCCCTTAAGCTTTCCGGAAACGCTCTCAATCGGTTAGCAACCGCCAAAAGCTGAGTAGGATGAAAACGGTCGCTTTAAAGTTTATCTTACTACCGGCACGGAGGAATATCTGGCAAACTCCTCCATCCCTCCCTGGGAACAGCCTCTATACGATACAATGCCATCATACATGGTAGAAAGTACTTGCTCGTATCTTCATTTACTTTCTCTTCTTCCCATCTGACTGGTGGACATATCCAGCATGGTGCTATGGACATTCGGCAGTCTCGCTGCCGCCACTCAAAGGCAGCATCTGCTCCTGGTGGACGCCTTTTTCGCAAATCAGGACAATGTTCTCGTGGCACAATTGTGCTTCTCCGTGAGTGATAGCGCTCACCGCCTTCTTTTTCTTCTCTTTCTTTCTTAGTCTCTTGCCAGTTATTCTGAATCTCCTTGAATTTCTGTAGAATAATCCAGCACTACATAAACTTCACGTCCTGCCAAAGTCATCCTTCCTCCTCCTATATATATCTTTCTTTGTCGACAGCTGCACATGAGTACCACATGCTGGCTGGAAGTAGCAACATTTTAGGACCCTCATCTTCCTTCCATGGGAATAACAAGGAGTTTTTCCAAGCACCCTGGCTGCGTTCCTGGTAAGACCACATTGCCCTCATTACTGAATAGGGTGGAAGATCCTTGAAAGGCAGCCTGAAAAATGTGTCCCGTCCAAGTCCGTTTTGCAAAGACCGAACCCCTGCACTTTTCTCAAGCTGCTAAAGAGACAGCAAATCCTCCTCAATGCTGGAAGGGCAAGGAAACAGGGAGCCCATGGTGGAGCGTGGTGAACCACTTTCGGACCAGCGGATCCACCGTATTCCTACTTAGGAAAATGTGATTTACCCCAGCAGCTTCCGCCGTACGGTGCAGGTTGCGCTCCCAGGATTCTCTGGATCCCATATGTCTCCGTAAATCAGAAACAAATCTCCCTATAGGTTTTTCTTTCGTGATCGAAGCAATCCCCAGAATTCCTGTCCATACTCCGTGGTGGCAAAATACTTTCCATAGCCTCTTCTTACTCAGAACACAAATCCGAGAATCCTTTCTTTCTCATCTCCTGGGTAATGCCCTCGTAGTCTTCCGCACATATGCTGAAGCTAAAGAGGACGAGGCAAATCCAGCAGAAGCTCCTTCCCTCCGCCACAAACAGTCTCTTTTCCCATCGTTTCCTTGGCTCGTCGTTGCTGATTTCTTTTAATCCTCATTATGAGGAGATTCATTCTATGCATGCAGCTCCTTTCGCTTTCTCAGCCCATTTATAGGCAAAACTCTCGATAAAATATTATAACAAAACAAGCGAAAAACGTTCATATGGACTTCTTCTAGCTCTGCCAGGTGACATTTAAGCTTCCAGCCTGTCGCAGCCCGAAAGTCAGACATCCTAGCAGGCAGCATCACTGGCTATCTCGTAAATCACTCTGGGAGAAAGGGCCACCTTCCCACCTCTTGGTCCATCCGGCAAAGCAAGAACGTTTGGATTATCGCCAAAGACGCTTTAGAAGATTTTAAGCTCTGCTTTTCTGTGATTTCGCCGTCGCAGAATTCCGGAATATTCCTGTTCATTTTCCCTTATCTGCAAAAGATTCTTCCCTAGAGAAGGCAAAAGCAAGCCACCATTCACAACATTTTCAGTGAAATCTGTAGCGCCAGGTGTGTATAGAAAGAAACCGGTAAAGATAGGGTCCCACCATCTCCTCCGTCCCTCTGATCATTAATCTCTCCCGAGTGCATCCGGCAAAAGCTCCGGGTCACGGGAGTGGCAACACTTCCTCCGCACCACTTTTCTCCACTCCTGATTACCGGATTTTCTTGCACCTCTCGAAGAAGCAGTGGTATCGCTCGTCTTGGGGAATATCTCCTGTTTACCCCGGTGCTATGGACATATGGTCTCCACGGTAGGTGGCAAGCCCAGAGCCAGTTCGCTGACAAATTCGGTTCCCACCAAAAGAGTCTCCTCCTTACGTGGCCAAACCATCAGAATTCAAGGTTCTTTTCTGGGCCTGAGCATTTTCTACACACAATATCCTTCTTCTCCCATCCTGCCCTGATATCGGATGCCGTGGTCACCGCCTTCTCAATGGAAATCTCCTGCAAAGAAAGCGCCCGCGCCCTTGGCAAGCTTTCTCCGCACCGTCATAGGTTTTCTTGTTGTCTGAAGGATGGCATAGTGATGCAAAGGATATCTTTCCTTATCATATCCCAAAGAGGCAAAGGTCTCCAAACATGACGTAGTGCTTTGGCAGTGAATCCAGGACCAAGCCGCTGAAACCTAAAATCAGCTTCTACAGCCCACATAAAGTCTGATACGCTTTTTCAAGCCTCTGACTGAATGGAAAGAATTTTCTGCCCTTCTCTCTCCTTCCTTCTTACCGCCTTTTGGCAGGAAGGGACAGGGACTCATAAAGCTGCTTGGAAGGCTGTAGTTCTTTCTCCTCTCGTGGAAAAAGTGCTGTATAGGCATGCTCTTCTCACGAACAGGGGTGCTTTGCTTCGCATCCTCTCCTCTTCCAAGAGTGCCAGATTCACATTCCGGCCCTGCAGTCCCTCCCTCATGGCTTGATTTCTCCTTAAGATTCTTCCATTTTCCGAAATCAAAATCAACATGGGCAGAGAATACCATATCCTGTAGACTCTGAGGGACCCGCACCTGGAATGAGATACAAGAGGCATGATAGTCTCGCCGTCATGCTCTAAAAGTCGTCTTTCGCTTCCCTGCTTCCCACCAGTTCATCAGAAGCGGGAACAGTTGCGTTAGCATGCGTTCCCACATTTGCTATTGGAGGAGTGAACTGGAAACCCAACAAATCTTCACAGATTTCATCGCCAGACGGAATGGTAGGATCCTTCTCCTGGACAAATGAAGGGATGCCCTAAAGTGATTTCCTTCATAGCCTTCACCCTTTAAAATTGCTTTGGGATGCTGCGCACTCTTCCTTTCCTTCCTGAAAAGGTTTCTTCTCACAAACTCCGCATGGTCGAATCAAACCGCTTCGGCACACACAGAATATCGCCATGGTGTCACCACCCGGTTATATTAACACTTCTTCCAGCAGCAGGTACAGCCAATCATGTGCGATCGCCCATATCCTTCAAGGTTTGTTTGCAAAAGAGTAACGCACTTTTTCTCCTGCTCTCCAAAAGACTGCGCTGATAAATCACATCCATGTGTCTGTGGAAGTCGACAAAGCTGGATATGGGCCCAGCTAAAGAAACCTCCTCCTCTGCTTTCTTTCTTGCCAAAACCAGCATTGTGCCCAGATTATACTTCCTGGATCCGCTACTCCTCTTTGGGCAGGCTGTAGGCCACCTGTCAAAGTCCTTCATACTTCCTCCTACTTTTTCCTCTCTGCCTGCAGTAGTTTCATTTCTTTTAACTTGTGCCGTCCTTCCGTCACGAAGAACCTGCGTCTGTTTCTGGAGGATAGGCAGTAGGTCTGCTTCTCCTGCCCAAGCTCTCATGAAGAACGGAACGCCTTTCCTCTTCCATCCTTCCCTCCCTCTCCGTATGAAAGGCGTAGCTCCAGAATTTCTTCCGAAATCTCTATCACGTGCTTTCTCCTCTTACGACTAATCTCGATCCACGGCAAAGCTCTGCCAAGATAAAGATACTCATGTCTCCTAATCATCCACGGAACTCACCAAACTAATAAGACAGAACGGGGAAAAGAATAATAAAGGGCAGTGCCATAAAATAGCAAAATACAAGAAAGTTTCAAATGGAAAGAAAACTGCGAAATATCTGTATTCTCATCTCAGTTTGCCTCTCTATCTTTCCTTTTCACCAAATGTCTCCACATAATTCTCCATCCTGCTCCTCCTCTGAGCTCAGTGAAAAGGAAATAAAGTCTGCCTAAGCTCAGCTTTATTTCTTCCACTGTAATCGATATTCTCTTCTTGCCTAGCGTTTTGAAGCGATTTCTCACATCATTCCTCCCATCTCCTCGCTATGTCTGTGGCAGCATAGGAGGAGTCGGCTCTTAACGTCTGCCACAACAGACTCCTGTAGTGAGTATGAGTGAAGCAACGGAAGCCGTATTCTGTGTGTAAAGCGTTTCATGCCACCTTTGGCAGGACCCAGTGCTGCCCACTTCCAATCATATTGACTATTCTTCATCGTAGCATCGAAACCGAAGTTTCTCTCTCTCCCTTATACCTTTTATTCACAACAACAGCACCCTCCAGTCCCGTATTGTAAGGCGCGATGGTATAAAGAGGAGCCTCAAGGCCTCGAAACAATCTGCTCCGGTTCTCCATCGCTTCTCTAACTGGTTAACCACTATCCACTGCCTTCTCGTGCGATGGATACATGCGATCCGCCACCCGTCATAAACACTCCACAGCGGCCTGGTCGCATGCAGCGGTCTCTCCATACGAAGCTTAGCTTCTCCATCTCAGTTTGCAGCAGTGCACCTCACGCGAATTACTCGCAACACCGCCGGAGCTGGCCAAATCGCTCCTTGATGCTTTTTCCTCATCAAAGTCGGAGGTAGTGGTCTCAATCTGTCTCTTTAATCTGGGCACTACGATCCTGAATCTCCTTTGTCACAAGACCCTTCCACACGGTAGTCTCTTCTCTGCTTACCTTAACGGACTTTCGCTTCTACCGCACCGGTCGAGTTGGCTCCATCCTTGTGATGTTCTAGCTCAGCTTTCGGAAACGCCTCCGCCGGGTTAAATAATAGCGATATCCTTCAGCATTTCCTTTCATGCATCCCATATCCGGGAGCCTTTTACCGCAACCACATTGAAGGTTCCTTCTTAACTTATTTTACGATAAGAGGGGTTAAAGCCTCACCCTCAATGTCCTCGGTCATGATTAAAAGTCTTGGCACCGCTACCACTCCGCTTCAAAGAGAGGAAGAATATCCCGAATGTTGGAAATCTTTCTTGGTCGGTAATAAATACATATACTGATCATCCAGATTAGCTCCATCTTCTCCATATCGGCAGTACTCATGTGTTAAGCTGACCGATAGCCGCGGTCAACCTGATTCCATTCTACCAAGTCAAGCTCTGTCAGCATAGTCTCGACTTTCTACGGTCACAATTCATCCTCGAAACCTTTCCATGCATCGGCAATCATATCTCCCACAGTGGAATCTCCTATGGGAAATGCCGGGCAACCCTGGCAACTGGACCTCCGCCCTTTACCTTGAGCCTGCTTCACGTCTCTCACCGCGCATCTCACAGCCTATGCGGATTCTCGCGTACACGATGCAGTTGGCACCCGTCCTCCAGGTTGTCTCTTCATACCTCCATCACGTCAGCCTGTGCCAAAACCGTTGCGGTGGTGGTTCCTGTCTCGGCACGTCATTGGTCTTTGAAGCCGGCTTTCAACCAAGCTGAGCGCCTGCATATTCTCACAGGCATCCTTTAACTCACTCCTCAGGCCGTGATACACCGTCGTTGGTAATCAAACGGAGATCCTGTAGGATCTCTATCCAATACTTTTACTTCCTTTAGGTCCAAGTAACCTTCACTGCAGGCCTAAGCACTGCATCACTACTCGGCTACAGGCCTTCTCTGCCTTGTACCCAAATTTAATCTCTCTTAGCCATATTTTACCTCCTGGAATTCCCTTTTCATTACTTCCACGATTACAGATCGTCTCCTGCTTTAACAACGGTATACTCTTCCATCCAGTCACCTCGAGCCTGCATAACGGGAGAACAGAACGTGCTGTCCCACCTTCACCTGCGTATTGGTAATCTCTCACTGTCCACAACTCCGCTGGGACCCACAGCGATAAACCACAGCCTGCCCTGGTCCCTTATCATCCTGTCCGGGTAAAACAATTCCGCTCTTGGTGGTTTCTTCCATCTTTTCTTTTTCCCAACACAACTTTATTTCAAACAATGGTACTCAACTTTGATAGCAATCTCCCATTCTTCACAGGTCTTTTCTTTTAACAACAGCAGTACTATAAGAGTGATTTATTAGCAGTAGTCAAGCACCGAGTGCTAAAAAGCCTGTGAAAGTTTTTGTGATATAAGAAACAATGGATTACGAAAATATTAACAATATCAGATAAAAGGAATTTTCTTTTATTGTTGTACATGTAACACAAGGTGGCATAATAATAAGTGTGCTTGAACATGGCTTGGAGGTCTATTTATGTAGTGCACGATTCTGCTTGCAGCTTTAATTGCTTGCACGCAACTTTCTGCATCTGCAATCCTGCACTTGCTTGGCAGAGGGCGCTGTTTCCAGCCATTACGAAGCGATCTACCACCACAGTAGCAGACTCAACGGACACTGGGTAGCAAAACTGAGATGGTTCTGGTCATGTCGTACAATGAGAATCTTTTGTGCACCAATCTATGGTTGGATTGGTGTTTCAGCACCAGTGGTACTACACTTGAGCCAACGGACGATGGAGGAAACTGGATGGCAGAAAACCCAACTTTGACACCTACTATTTCCTGCCCAGGCACTCGGCAGAGAACCAGCCTTGCGGGTCCTTACATGAATAAGCCGGCCCCGACGGATAGAGTGATTCCAACGGTGCTTGATCTCGATAAGTTTTAAAATTATTTGACCACTGTGCACAGGCTTCCTGCCCACTTTTGATTTCAACAAAAATAGAAACCGTAAATAACCCAAAATTATAAATAGATTTTATGTTCATGTGTCCAAATGAGGGGTGTCTAAACCGCTACCATCAAAAGTCAAGGAAGTGAAGACTGAAATTAATACTGAGAAAGTGACGATGCAGTGTGGGTCTATAATGGGGTAGTCTGAGCCCGTCGGTACTTTTGCAGGAAAAACAAGAGAAACGCAGTTTTCGCTTATCCGTTACGTGGCGAGGCTGAAGAGAGTGCCCCATTTATAGACCCACACTGCATCAGAGCGCTTACAACGAATGCAGTCCTTCACTGCGCATGGCGAAGTTAATCGATATATGTTCTATTTGTGCCCATATTATTAGAAACTATTTTGGATTTATTACAACTATTTGTCAAAATGAGGTCGAACGAGCTTCTGTTTTAAGATAAGACAAAATACTTTCTCTGCCAGATAAGGGATTCTCAAGCAATCACGGAAAGTCCCAAACCGTCCTGTACCAAGTCCTGTAGATTGGGGTGTAGATTTCTGTTCCTTCTCCAAATATTCAAAAGATACCATCACAACCACATCAGACTGAGGATAAAAGAGTAAACAGGGAATATGATAGGCATATTCCTTAGTTTTTATCCTGCAAAATGGAAACTCCATTCTGTTGCAAAACACTCCAAGCAATGATGCATTTCTCTCTCCTTCCTTCTGTAGTCACAGCACAAATTGCCGAGACTACGGTAATAAGAAGGGCCATGAACTCCACCGTGCTCATTTCCTGGTAACATGGCAAAGAATCTCCGCTATCTGCCCCACAAAAAGTGAAAGAAGGAACGATTTCTTCTATGCTAAAACAACTAAAACCAAAAGAATGGAACCGAAAACAAAAATTATTAAGAGATGGAAGCTGAAGATTCTGTTCTACTCTTCCGGAATGCTTTTAGGATAAATTCTTTCCTTCCGGGAAGTTCTCTATTTTCACTGAGAATAGTTTTTTCGCCATTCGTCAAAATTTTCCTGTTAACTTCTCCTTTAATAGCTTTTTATTCTGCTCTTCTTTTCTTTCCTTGCACAAGAATCTATTCAGCTGTTTTTACTAAAATGCCTTCACAATGTAGGTACTGCAACATGTCATAGCTTATCTCCTTCTTATTTTCTCTTTAAGCCTTATCTGGCCTTTTCACTTTTACAGGAATTTGTGCCAAAAGCCTTTCACTGGGTTAATTCGCACAATTTTGTAACAGTCCAGCCTAAAGCCTCTTCTTCTCATAATATCCGGCAACAATTCCTTTTCTCCCAGCTATCTTGGGATCCGTATCCACATACATCACAATTGAGAGTCTCTTGTAATTTTCCTTTAAGAATTAACATATTGAGCCGTGAATTTGGGTTTCTAAGCACAGTGATAGACCAGATTTCCATCAGTTCCAGTTTACATGTATCGATTCCCCTTTTCATTACCCAATTCGGAGAGGTAGCATAGCATCTCCTGAATCTTTCACCTTCTACGCCTGCGCAATGCTCGCAAAATATTCTGTGGAACGGTATTATCAATACATTCAACCACATGCCATAATGGTGGTAATCTGCAACTCAGAAATTTCTTTAAACCTCTCCGCAATGTCTTTGACCGAAATATTTAATAGCCTATTTTCATCAGAGGAAGGAAAATATCCATTGGTCAAAATCAGATATTATTTTCGAGTAAGGTATCGGCTACGTCAATAATACATTTTTCGTATAATAATTTTAGGATTGTTAAGACCAACCATATTCACAACAACGAATCTTTCCTTCCTTTTATGTTTCGCCATAGGTCTATGGAGCCAGCGCTTTATGCATCGCATTCTACGGAAAGCCCACTCCGCCTCCACTTCGTAGGAGGAACAAACCAATTCCCTGTCTGTCCTGAAGCCTTGATCTCGGAAGAACAATCTCCGCCGCGCTTGGTTTTCTCCGATATTGGAATGATGGGCGTATCATATTCATAATCGTTCCGTTCCCGGAAGTTCTTTGCAGAGTCGTTGGTGGTAATTACCGTAGTTTTAAAGCAATTTGCCACCTCCATGATTGCGGGGAACACTCTGTACATCAGCAATCCATAAATCCATGAGCGCGGTACGTACCAGCAATTCCGCTGAAACCGCACTGAACAAAGGAACACGTATGCTGTAACGATACGTGCGGAAAGTCGGAACAGCAGATTCCATAGAAGCGAATACCCTTGGCTCCGGCCTTCTTTGCCAGCTCCGCTGAAAAATGCTCTTCCTGTCCGAGCTTTCACGATTTCGCTGAGACCAGGGTCCGGAAGATGACCTCGTGCACCGCAATATTTGCATGCCCTTCTTCAGGGCTCCGATGTTTTCACGCTAGAGGTCACCCTGATCTCCCACGCCGAAAAGCCCGTCTGCAGGCAATGGCGGTGCTCACCTGCGGAGAAGGTGAAGGCCAGACCGCAACGAAGAAAAGTGCTGTGCATGACGCTCTTCCACCTCCATCTGTACCTACCGGTGTTTCAGGGTATGCTTCCAAAGACTTCTGCAGTAGGCACTGATGGCAGGACATCCAGCTTCTCCACAACTCCTGTCTTTCTCCTTTAGGCGCCATGGCCTCTGATAACCTCATGGTCGCTGGAACTGTGTGGCGCATCCTCCAGCAAAACATCTGCTAAGCTTCAGAAGCTTATTTACTGTAATGTTTCTTCTACTGGCCTTGATGCCGAAGGCTTTGCCACATCCCGGAGTCTTTTGCTGTCCTGCGGAAGATCTCGCTTTCCCTCTGCCGCCCACTTTAAGTGATAAGATGACTTCGCACCATAGCATTCCGGTGCTGAGCCACACCTGCCGCCGCAGAGCGAAGAGAGGTTTCTGGCACAATCAAATCTGCATCTGCTCCGCAACCTTTGGACTTTTTGGGTGATTTGGGGACCCATGTTACAGATTTACGGCAATGCTTGGCTACTGAGCTACGTTTGTTGCCTGTTGGTCAAACGATCAAGGTGGTATCAAAGCCAAGTTGCCCTGTCGTAAGATTAATTCTGCACTGCTTGATCCGGGGTTTGCTCCTTAATACATCCTGCTTGAGGGGAAGGCTGATAAGCGGAAACCGTATTCATAATCACAGATAAAGGATTTATCATCCCCATCCTCCCTCACGACGTAATTTTAAGGTACGGTAGGAATACCATGTTCATCAAAGTTTCAAGGTTTCTGTACAAGGATATGTAACAAAAGTCTTCTCTGTCCATGCTCTCATGACTAGTGCTCAGATTATGTTCATGGCTGTGTTCAAGGATCGTGTCATGACTGTGCTCATGACTCAAAGCTCAAGATTGGTGAACACACCATGGCTGTGTTCATGACTGTTTCATGATCATGCACATGACCGTGATTTTCCTGTTCTGGAAATTCCTCTTCTCCCGACCCATAGCACCCTTTCCTGCTCTACGTAAGATAAGGTGAATGACATTATTCTCTCTTAAAAACTCCGATATAAACATATCATTTCCATGTTTATGTTTGCTGGATTTAGAATATATGCCAGTTTCCCTTTTTCTTGTCAATAAAATTATAAAAATAAAATTAATCCATGTATTGTAGCTTTTTTATAGCTCTGTTAGAAAATAAAGAGCTGTATAAAAATCAAATAATAAGTGGATTCTATGCAACATAGGCTTGAAATAGGGGAATTCGAGCCTGAAACAGATTTTTTTATGAAAAACAGAAATACTTGCTTAGTATCCGTTCCTGTTAAGAGCTTTAGCGAGAAAGGTGCCTGCTTCAGACCCATTTGCATGGAACCTTTATATGATTTCTTTTCAACTTTTTAATTCTAAATGCTATGTAAAAATTATATTCTGTACTTTCTTTATTCTTCCATGGCTTCCAGTCTTTCCTTTGGTGAAAGCTGTCAAACGGAAGAAGCCCTCTCTCTGCATCCCCTTAAAATCTGCTCCCGAGTTCTCACAACCTGTCCTTTTCTCCAAAAGGAAATCAAAAGAACTCCCAAGAACTCATCCTTAGGCACTCCTTGGGTTGATATAAGGAGAATTCTTTTTCCACCGGCATAATAAATGAAAGAGCATCCAAGGTTTCCATAATCTTGGCATTTTCCTTATAGTAAGAGATGTTTCCCTGAACTCTCCTTCTCACCGGCTTCTGTAAATATTGCGCCCCTGGCGCTCTTTTGCACAATGTAGGAACCCATTAAACTTTGTAGCTCGTCTTCTTAACCACATCTTTTGGAGACTGACCGCTGCGAATCAAGGCCTTTAGAAAACAACGGTATAAAGCGCATCTTTTGTTCCGGTAAAGCCCGCCTTCTGGAGAAGGATAAACCAATGGTAATATCTTCTGCCCGGGAATTCTACATATATAGAGGAGGTACTTCTCTACAGTTAATCATCTCATAAGCTGCATCAAAGAAATTACCGCATCATTTTCCTTTGCATAGTTGGACCAGGCTTTTCAATCCTCATGGTCATACACCGCACCGCCGGTAGGACTAGAGAACAAGCACAACCGTTCACCTTTCTCCCTAAAGGGAAGGAATTGTCATCTGGAATGGGTAAAATCACCCGCTTCTGGCAAGACAATATTGGTATCCACATACACCCGGATACACAGGTCCGGAACCAAAGTTAAGCAGAACTGCGCAAACAAACTATAGATTTCTAAATCGGACTTTGCACCATCAGAAATAAAGATTTCTCCACCCAACCACGGTGGCCCTAGTACTTAAGATTTTTTCTCTAAGAAAATCATATCCCCTGCTCCAACATATCCGTGAAAGCTCTCGCTCCCCATCTCATGGATGCGGAATAAAGCATCCAATTACAGTCTTGGGAAGTGGCAAAGTCACGTCTCAATACCCATATGAATCAATCCTAACTCTTAATCTCCGGATTTCCCACAGGTTTCATCTCTTTGTATTTCAAAAAGATAGCTTTTCCTTACACCTCTGATAATGATGATTTATATTTGCTCCATATTACTCCTTTATATTTTTCCACACCCTATTCCGGCAATGGGTTGTCATAGAAATAGTTCTAAAACTTCCTCTCTAAATGGTTTCTCTACTCCAATTACCTCTAGCCACAGGAAGATTCATATTCCGAAATTCCCACCCTTCTCCGTCGCTCCCGGGAATCTCACCAAGAAACTGAATAAAGCAAAGCACTAAGAGAAATAACTGACATCTTCCAAATCTCCCTTTAAGAGAAGGTAGAAACCGGTTCTACAGCCCATAGCCAAAGCACAGTACCTGTTCTTCCAGCTCCTCCTCATCTGGAAGGTAAGTGGCTGCCGATGTTCAATGGTAGCATGCATTATGGCATTTTCCATGGCAGGCTCCACATTGGGACGTGGTAAACGGGGTCAAAGGTCGTCACCTCACCTCTACACCCATTAAGAATCCTTTTCTAAATATACCCGGACGTAAATGAATATGGTCAATGGTAAAACTTGTAATCTTTTCCATTTTGACACTTCTTCCTTACAGCAGCCCCTGATGCTCATCATCCTCATAATGATTCTCTGATGCCTTTCCCTGATCAGTAGCCTCGGCTGGTCTCGGTCTGTAAAATTCTACATCCACGTCCCTGTCCTTCACCGCCTTCATCAGAGGCAGCATAATTCTCCTTATCCCGCATTTCACCACCTATAGGCATCTTTCCCCGCATCCATCAAGCAACTCCTTCGTATCGATGCAGATCTCTTGCTTGCCAGCCCAAATCCTTTTGGCCGCCTTTAAGTCCCTTGGCAACGGAATCCTTGAGAATCCACAGGACCCTGGGCAGATGCTCATCTCCCAAGGAATCCATCACGTCCGTAAAGTCCTTATCTACTCCTCGAAAACTTCTGTATTTGGTACAAATAAGAAATCACCCGGCCACAGCTCCTGTTAAAGCCGTAAAAACACAAACCATCCAAACTTCTTTGCCACATCCTCCCACTTCACTTGGAAACTGGACTCAAGGAAACATGGCTAAATACGGGCTTATCCTCCCAGAATCCTTGCAACCACACGAAAATATCTGTTACGGACAAACTGAAGTTTCAAATGGCTTCAGTGTAGGCTCTAAGAAATAATGCTTCACGGTTATTAGAATTGGGGTTAAAGTTAAGACCTCCATTCATTTAACTTACCTCTCCTCATCAATCAGCTGCTCATATAAGCGAACCCTCTGCGGAAAAATGGTCTTCATCCACCCAGTGAATGGTCTCTCGATACGCTCACCAAACTCTGAGCCGGATTCTGGTAGCTGATCATAGCAATGCATCACGGTAATAAGTTCTCTTCATCCGTTCTATAGATACCGCCCTACAAAGCCCTCATCAGACGAATTTTCATTTTCCATGGTTAATCTTCATATTTCTTGGGACATCCGCATAAAATCCTCTCTCGATATAAAAGCTTCCGAGAAATGAATCCTCTCTCCCTAAAGCTTCATTTCAGATTATTGGGATGGAAAGTATTCTTCCCTTCAGAAGTTGTCATCAATTAGCCATCGGGATCCAAACCGCCATAAGCTCAGGGCCCTTCAACTTAAATCCTCACGAATACAATACTCCAAAAGAGAATAATCGCAGGAGGATCAGTTTGAATACTGAAAGCATAACTGTGCCAGGCTCTTTTGTATAACTTTCTTTTCCTCGTGCGGTAATGGCTTCGCAAGACGAGGGCTCATCCTCAACTGTCTACTACACCGTCTCTACCAGCTTCTACCGTAATCGCCACTGCGTCCACATTGCTTAAATACATAGCTTTGCAAAATTAATCTGTCTTGGAGGATAGGAAAATCACACCCTGTACTATCACTTGAAGTCATACAGAGGACGGCGATCCCCAACCCAAAGCATAAAGGGAATGGAGCGAATTCTCCACCGCGTCTTTCAATCGGATAAGCAAGTCGTACATGGGATAACAAACACTATCTCCGGCAGACAGATGGTTTCCGTGAGAGACACGGTAACAATATGATCACGCATGTTGATATTATGGGCTTGCCATATCAATTTTTAGCTCTTGAAAAGTTTCTCCGTCCTGACATTTTCTCACTATTTCCCAAAGAGGCGAAGGTTTTCCTCAATGGAACGATTACGATATGACTCTCTCACCTGGCAAAAGCCCACGACACTTCGATTTCCTCAGCCGTTAAATCGTTCACGAAGGCCTTTCCTCTGAATCAGATAAACTGCCTTTTCGCGCATAATAGGAAATAGTCGCGGCAAAACATTTGTTCTCAAAATCCGCTCCAAGCCATTCCATCGTCTTTTCGGATATTTTCACAAACTCCATCTTTTCCTTACTGTATTGGTATCACAAACGAAGACAAAGGCACTGTTGTACCTCGGCAATGCTGTAATTTACAAAATGACTTGGTTGTCCGATATGGAGGTAACTGTTGGGCTCCAGCGGAAAACGCTTCGACTTCTTTAACCTTTCCCTTCCGCAAATCTCATCGACTGAAATTTCTATGTAAAATTCCTGGACTCAAGCTCATTCCTCTTTTCCAAGCACTCTCTGGTCCCCATTTTTATCCTCCCACTTAATCATTATTTTAATTTCTGGTTTCAGTATAGCATAGGGACCAGGTGCAAGCTTAACAAGAAAGCTAAAGGGAGTACCTTACAACGATACTGCAAAGATCTCGGACACTATGTAGCACGGATATCGACACTACGCGAGCGATACACTGCTAATGAAAACGGTGCCGACCGAAACGAAGCTACAAGCTCCGATTCCAACTGCACATGAAATCAATCGATATTCTTATTGCATCTAGCTCATATAACTCGCTAAAGCGTATCCGGAAGATAGCCCTTCTGTCCATCTACATCTTATCACCATTCTGTTCTTCCGGCACAGTGACCGCGCTTTCCGCACTCAATGGTCACAGAGGGAATCTGATATTTTGCTCTGCAGTCCTTAAAGCTCCCGGCATGCTGAGGAGAATAGCAATCGTAATTGCAGGATGTTAAGCAGAGTCTATCATGATTTCCGCCAATCTTCTGGCTTTCGGAACATACTCTCCCCGCCCACAAGTACCAGTAAATGACTCTCTCCTGCATGGTAGCTGATGGTGGAAGTAAATTTCTTTCCTCGGAAGTAAATCCGCCAGCGTGCCTTGGATTCTCTATCTCTGACTCCGCAGAGCCCTCGTACTCGTCTCTTTGCCGGGTATCCCTTTTGTTCTACGGTAATAGACCAGCTATGGCGTGGAAGCTTTTTATTGAGGTTAACTCCTTGCATTACTTTTCCATAAACGGAAATAGCTCTTTAAATCGGCAGTGGATTTTCTTTTGCCACAATGCTTTTTGCACTCGCTTTGACTCTTCTGAGAACCCTGATACTGGCCAAAACCGTGTTTTTGTACCAAGGAAACACCGTCCGATCCACCATGGGAACAACAAAGTAGAACGGCACAGTTTTGTAAACTATCCTCATGCCTTACCGCCATAGCTTTTGATTGTTCTTTCCATTTCAAAGAGGTCTGCCAGCTGACGCACGCTACCTTTGGTCAACAGATTCTTCTGGCATGGATACTGGCATGAACGCAAATCTTTCTTCGCATTTGGACTCATAATACGCAATACAACTCTCCGTCAATGGTTTTGCCCAGAGAGTGATAACTGGCAATGCCGGATAGGCATCCTTCACTTACAATAAACTGGCGGGACATCTCATTGCAGCTATACACCATGCGCGGAAAAGTGCCGCAGTCACGTGCTAGCGCGAAACATTCTTCCGGAAAGCACACCGGAGTATACGCCCTGTCAACAGGGAATTCATGCTACGAAAACGGTATTTCACTCTTCCCAGCAGCTACGCGCACCGCTTGGCTCACCGTGTAGTATGGTCATCCAACTCCTGGACCGTCCGGTCAAAACTAAAGCCTGAATAGGCCAATAGGACTAGACTCAAAGCAAGTGGTATCAGTCTTTCTTCTTGCTCCTCCTAAAATTAATTTTCTCTGATTTTAGCAGCTTACGGAAAAAGGGTGATATTTTCTTTAATCCAGGCATGGAAGGCTTATTATCCCTTTAGCCTCAGCCAGCGCTTATTGACCAGGAACTAAAATTACCGTAAGAATTCTGGCAACAACGATAGCCAGAGAAGACATCGCCCTTCTACTTCTACTCAAGCTCCAAGGCTTTTAGCTGCACCGATGGCATGGCGCTGGTTCTCAAAGCAAAGACCTTTAAGTAATAAGATGAATGGGAGTAAATACGAAAGACAAGGTCTGCAAGAATACTTCCCAGAATACCTGTTAAACAATAGCGCTTTAAGTTGGGTTACATATCTCGGGTTTCTTCCGAATTTACCGATAGCTGTGGTATGGTTTTGGCTAGGTGGAAATATGTTCATTGGGTAAATGAAATAATATACCAAGCATTAAAATGTTGTGATGGAGCTCAGTCCTAAAATTCCCTAAATGAACTGATTGTTTTTGTAAGGACCATTTTATAAAGGGAATAGCTAAACAGACTGTAGCTGTGTTAAAATAGCTCAAAAGTCTGCACTGTTTATATGGCATAGGGGATTTCCGTAGGAGGATTCCTAAAATGATATTGAGACAAGCAAGTTTAAAAGTCCCTAAGCGAAGCTTGATTTTGATGGGTAAGTTTAAATATACTTGGGAAACTGAGTGTTCTGAACTTATTGGAATTTTTTCATTATTCCTCAATCCCTTTAAGTATGTTTTAATTTCCAACTGTATCTCTAATTTCTTCCTGGTTTTCTCTTTCTTTTCCAATGCAGACTCCATAGGCGCATTTCCTTGATTTTATCTTCTCTGTTCTCTGTTATTTTAAAATTCTCTGGCCTTACCGGGCGGTAACCGCCATAACAATAATCGTGGATAAGACAATATTAATTACAAGGTAAGGTACTCAAAACCGGCATCAGTAATTTTGTTACGTCTCATAATCCCTACTGCCGCCGGCAAAACGCATAATGCTCATGGTTTGCATGCATATTTCCTACCTGCTCCACCGCATCTAAGGGAATGATTCCCTGCATCAGGAAAAATCAGCATAAAAATCAAACCGCCATCCTGCCGGAACCGGCAAAGGCAAAAGTTTATTACACATTTCTCTAGAAAGTAAAAAGACGATCCATGTCACCTGCTCCGGATCAATTTCATCGAACCCTCCTCCCACAAAAACTACTGCAGTGTAGTCCCCTATTTCTTTTTGACAAGAAAAACCGTGCCCATCTTTTCTTCCTTTCTACAGATAAATAAATTTTGAAATGATTTTCTTTCCATACCTCTCTTAAAATCTCGCTGTTGAAAATGCAGGATTTTAGAGGAATTATCGCTTTCACAGCGGAACCGCATTTACTAGTGCTTTAGAACTTTTGCAGAGGAGAATATAGTGAGTTAGTGCCCGACACACAGGAGTTGGTGTCGAGACGAAAAGAGGCTCGGAATCGGTTCCAGCAGGTTTGTTTTCGCATCACGTCGCCAGGAAAGCAAGACAGCTTCTTTACAGCGCACGAAAGGAGCGGTCTCATGAATAAGAACGTGTTTAATGTCAAAAATCTTGTCACCTTTTCTATGCTGGTTGCCATTCAGATTATTCTGACCCGGATTTCTGTCGAGGTACAGGCATGGAATTTCCGTATCAGTTTCGGCTGTCCATTGTCTTTGCCTCCTATGTATCTGGGAATGGTTCCGGCTGTTTTAATTGCCTGTGTTTCGATATCTTGGGGTGCTTTTTATTTTCCTCTTCCCTTATATGCCAGGCTACACTCTATCTGTAGGATTAACTGCAGTGATATATAGCCTTTGTTTGGAGAAAAATCAAGCCAATCATCGTATTCTCCTTGCAGTCATCAGCCAGTAGCTTTGCAGCTTAGTCATCAACAGCTGCTTACTGACCCTCCAGCACCGAGAGCCCTTCTTCCTTTTGATGCAGTTCCGTGTTCTTCAAGTGCTGATTAACAGTATTCTTCAATACTTTGCTCATTAATGCAATCGTCTTTTCTGTTTGACGCAAAATTTTTCATGCTATAGCAAACTAAAACATTTATAATACAGATGTGAATGCAGTGCTGTTCATTGCTTTCCTTCTCTGTTTTTCTCGGAAGAAATTGTTCTTTATATATAGGAGTATTTTAAAATGACTTGGGAAAATGTATGGAGACTCTGGGGTAAACGATTGGTACGGTTGTAAAATGGGTCTTTCAACCGAACGCAAAATTTGTTAAAATATGTGGAAATCGGAAAATAAAGCTTCGGTTTATCCATATTGCCGGCTCCAACGGAAAAGGTTCCGTCACTGAAAAAGCCTGCAACAGATTTTTAGTTTTTCGGGTTATAAAACCGATGTATATTTCATATGAAAATCATGAATGAACGCTACACCATTGTGGAGAGAAATGATTTCGATGAGGATTTAAAAAGACTTTGTCTAGGATGAAAGGCTAAGCGAGCTTGGAGGAGAAACCCGAATTCTTCTGAAATGCTGACTGCCTGGCCTTTTGTTATTTTCGAGAAAAGGGTGTAGATTAGTGGTTCTGAGGTAGGTCTTGGGACGACTGGATGCCACCAATGTTATCATGAAAGGGTGCTCGTTATAGCCCATATCGGTTTGGAACACACCGCTATTTTGGAATACTCTGGAAGAAAATCGCCCGTGAGAGGGTGGTACTGTGCCGAAAGACACTCGGTAGTACTAATGCATCGAAGCCTGAGGTCATGGAAGAGATTCGAAGAATTTTGCAAAAGGAAAAATGTCAAAGCTACATTTACCAATCCCAAATATTTTCATTCCTATTCCTTCCATATTGATAACAGCTACCAATACTTTTCCTATCGTGAGAACAGTAGATATGCATTGTCCTTACTGGGGATTATCGAATTGGACATCTATAGTCATCTGTGACGCTATAGACTGTCCTGAAGAAAGAGCATTTTCATTCTGAGGACTGCGTAAAGCAAGAGCTTATGACGGTTACACATGGCCGGGACGATTTGAAATTCTAAAAACGTCTCTTTGATTATTCTTGATGGAGTCACAATCCCCAGGCGGTCAAACAGTTTGGTTCGCTCATGTAAATGCTTTTTCCGAACTACAAGAAGAGAGTCTTTTCGTTAGTAGCGGATAAGTTATATAATGTTGGAGCTGTTAAAGAACAAATCCCTAAAGCTTTAGTTTTTCAGGGTGGAGACCATCGAGGTAAAAGTCCTGAAATCTTAGGAATAGCAGTCACTTTGAGCGGAGAATGTTTGTCAAACAGCTTTGGAGGAAGGTCTGGAATGGAATCTGAATGCATAGAGACTCTCCTGCTTTTGTCTGGGTTCCTTGTACTCGTAGGTCAGATTCGAAACTTCTTTCAGAAACTATTCAGCTCCATTAGGGCATCCTATTCGGATTTAGCCAGGATAGTAAGTTCTAAGAAAAAGCACTCTAGGAATCTCTCTCCTCTTCCCATTCCTCCTCCTTCATCTACATAGATGGAGGGAAAATATCCCGCCTACAATACTCTTCCTTCTTCATTTTTCCAGGAGGAGGCTGCTTCGGGAAGTCTGTTGTATCCTTATCATAGTAGAGGCATAGCGTATCTCCGTCTAAGTCCATGGAGAATCTTCCTTGGAAAAAGCTTAAATTTCCCCAGGTGCTTAATTCACTGATCCTCACCGCCAAAAGAAGATCTTTGCTTTCGATCTTCGAAAATAGCACTTTCACCATAGCTTCCTACTGTATTTTCTCCGAAGCTCTTCCATATAAGCCAACTGCAGCTCCTGCTCGGAATCTCCTCGTCCCCCATCAAATGTTGCTCCGCATTTTTCATGTAAACCAAAATCTGAGAGAAATACTGATCCTTTTAATTGAATAAAATCCATCAGATTGGAAAACGCCGTTTCTCTTGTCACTGCATTTTTCTAGTATAATCTTCTTCTCTTTGATACCCTATGGGATGCTCCATGATCCATTTTCTTTTCCTTTCTGTACTCCAAAATAGAGCTTCTATTCCGGGAGAATTGCTTTTGAGAAAATTGCATAATTTCTTTTGCTTTTCTCCATTATCTTCTTTCCAACCCCTTTTCTCTACAATATGTTTTACTATCATACTATTCTTGAAACAAGTTCATTTTTGTTTTCCTAAATAAAAAGGAAAATCAGGGACTTTGAGAGGAGTAGAATCACAGGCTGAGTCAAGGATAAAATGGAGGATCAAATGAAGCTCACTGGAGAGAAAGAATCAAGGCGGATGGACAAGTCAGACTGGGCAAATATTTTAAGGTGGATAGCTTTTTGAACCATCAGTTGGACGTTTCTTTTTGAAGAACTGGGAAAGATTCTATGAGCGTTTTAAGGACAAAGGGATTACTCATTTTAACCATTGAAGCTTCAGAATCGCCTCTTGCCTGTTGTCAAAGCTAGTATTTTTCATGTTCCGGTTGTTTTTGCGAAAAAGCAAAAGAGTAAAAATCTGGACGGAGACGTCTTACACCACTGTACATTCCTTTTACCTACAATAAAGATTTTCACCGTACCCTTTCCAGAAATTCTTAAATTTGAGGACAAGGTTTTTGCTGATTGACTTCTGGCTGTAGGAAAAGGCTATGAGGAGGTCTGATCGATATCTGAAGGCAGGCCAGTGCGAAATTTCCGGCATCGATATGGCCATCGAAAAAGCTTCCAGTGCAGCGGTAGTGAAGCTTCGAGAAATGGGGCATGAAGTTTTATAGTTTGTGATCATTGATGAGATGACAGATGAGGGAAATGTTACTTTCAAGAGAGAACTCCATATGCTGCATAAGTGAAAGGGCTAAAGTAAATCAAAATCTCTCTTGATTTATCAGCGTACCCCTTCTTCTCGAAAAGAATTTCATTCATTTTTGCTTTTGCCACTCCTCTTACTTCTTAAAAGCTCTTCTTTCTAGATCTTTCTTACCGTCTTCTTTTTCTCTTTCTCTTTAATTATCTTTTCCAAGCGGGAGCCACATGATTTTATAGATCACCAGCTATGAAAACTACGATAAAGAGGAAAGAGAAGTAAAACGGAAGCGACTTGGCATTCAAAGCAAACGCCATTACTATGACTTCTATTCATTTAACTGCGCCTCTCCCAAAACAAAAGCAAAAGCTATAACAACACCGTCTTTATTCTGCTTAATATTTTGCATGGAGAAAGTCGGCGGGAAGGATACGGCGTCCTTTGCGGTAATGCCAGAGATTCTCATCCAAGTAACTCTGTATGGCCATCTTAGAAACCTTTGTTTCCGTCTCCTAAGCCACTTTACCGCTGGCTCTGCCGTTTTTCTTCTGATAGTCAATCTTTGCCGGGAAAAGATAGTAAAGAGACTGTTCTTTTCTCTGTTGCTTCCACTACGACGATACTGGTCCGGATAGCGGCATACACATGGCAGCTGAAGGCACGCCTTCCATCCTCATCACATCTTCTTGTATTTTTCCTGATTCCGAAGCGATTACGCCATCTTCCCCTACATAGTAAAGATTATCAGCGGGCATCGCTAATCATGTCCATCCCCGATCGAAGAAGTAGGTCTTCCAAGTCAGACGGCCGGTCTGCAGTGGTTTCATCGGCATTGAGACGTATGCGCTCTCCTCCGATATCTTGAAACCGCTTTTGCATAATACCATTTTCATCAAAATAATAGTACTTTCCGGCAATTTCCTTCCATCCGGTGACTCGATCTCCATTTTCATCGATGTAAGACGATCTCCTCTTCATCTACAAACTGGGACAGATGATACTTTCGGATCCAGACTAATGCTAAAGCTCTACCTGCTCTCATACTGCCGTCACTGGCTTGTGCATAGGCTGTCAAAAGCTATAATCACCGTTTGGCTCAGCTTTATCGGAGCACGATATTCTTTCTGAATATCGCTTTTCTCCGCTTATGCTGTAAATGATTTTTCTCTTCGCTGCTTTTCAGCTGATTTCCACAGGGATCCTGTAAAGCTGTCTCCCTGCAAATCCGATTCCACCCTAGGATCAGAGACAATGCTGTCTCGAACCTCTGCTATCCTCCGGATACAGTTTTTCGCTTCTTTAAGGTTTACCGTTTCCTGATGTCTTCCGGCCTTTCCATGAGCTCTGACAAAGAAGATAATATGTTGCTGTTCTTCGTAAGGTTTGAGGCATTCCTTAAAAGAGCATACGTCTCTCCTTTTCAGTCTGAACAAGCTGTTCCCTTCTTTCGAGTAAGTTGTCATATTGGGTAGCAGGAGCAAGTTTTCGATAACAAAGATAAGCTATCCCCAAAAGCAGGAATAATTGCTAACGGGCTGGCTTTCATTTCTGCGCTCCATCTCCACTACAGAGGTAGGAGGGATGGCTGCCTTATCCTGAAATCATCAGGATCATCGGAATTTCCCTCAAAAGCAACTTTTTCCTCCCATTTCCTTACGCGCTTTTTCTTATGAGGAAAAGGATTTTCTCCTCGGCTCTTCTTCCTCTTCCTGTACTTCTTCCCGGAAAAAGATCTCTTTCAATAACCGTAATGGGCTCATCCTACAAGGAAATTCTCTGAAGCACGGCAGAAAGCCTCCGGCTGAAGATTCTCTTTTAAAGAATCGTCTCTCCTCGAGCTCTTGCTCTTCCACCTGCTGAGAGTTTCCTGTTGAGAGTCTTCCGTGAATCTCATCCTCGTGAGCTGCTTCCTCTTTTAGGCTCTTTCCTTTAGACTTACTTCTGCCTCTTTAGACTCTTCCTTTTCAGGCTCTTTCCTCTTCAGAATCTTCTCTCTTGAGAATCTTCTGACCTTATTCTCGCCTCTACCGGATTCTCCGCAATGTCTTCTACTTTAGACTCATTCTGTTCCGGTTCCTGTTCTTTAGTATCCTTAGACAGAGCTTCCTCCGCATCAACAGCTTTCTTTTCTCGGGATGTCCTCGATGCATTCTCCTTCTCTCGGAAAAGCTTCAATAAAGCTATTGCTTCCTGTTCCTCGGAAGGGCATCAGTATTAATTTCTGCCCCTATTCTTCGGAAGGCATCGGTGTGATTTCTTCCGGGTCTTTCGGAAGAGCTATCTGTAGTTGATTTCTTCGTTTCTCCTGAAAAGAGCATCTGTATTGATTTCTTCCGGTTTCTCCTGAAAGAGAGCATCAGTGATTTCTTCGATTCCCTTCTGAAATAGTATCTGTATCTTTGCTTTTCTTCCAGATCTGACTCCGTTTTAGAGCCTCCGCTTGTATAGCTTTTCTCTTTTCAAGTTCTTCCTGCAAACACAGCTCTGCTCAAACATTTCCTGCTCAAATAGTCTTTTTCAAATTATCCTGGGACAGGCTCTTCCTCCAGCGCATATTCCAACTCTCCGGCTTCTTTTTGTTCTCCAGAAAGTTCATCAACATTTTTCTTCAAAGGAAGATTTTCTAAAGACTCTTCCTCGCTCTCCGCCTCTTCCTGTCGCCAGCATTTGTTTGTTTTAAAAATTCAGGATCCTCATCCTTTTCCGGCTCAGCTGAACTTCAATGTTTTGAAAGGGGAAAGAAAGATCCAGCAACAAGCCACAGGTAGGACAAAACCGTTGATTTTCTTTTCTACTTCCGTACCACTCAAACTTTACACTTCATGCCTCCTCTTTTTCGCTTTTAATACAGGACAATGTTCAGGTTTCATTTTCATATTCAATAAGAATACTTCGGAAACAGATTCTACCTTGCTCCTTTAGCTTCTCCAATATGTCATTCTTCTGTTTTGTCTATACTATCATGAGACTTGCATCTGACAGTACCGTCCGTAACCAGAGGATACCTTGGGTTTTCCTCTCCCTGACATAACCAAAATCAGTTGCCCGTTTTGCTCTAAAACAGCTCTTAACCTTTCTTAATGCTATAAATATTGGTTGCTACGCAGTTTTAAACATAATATCACGGCGGTCAGTCCTGCTTTTCTGCAAAGCCTCCGTATCCAACTTTCCTCTCTGAAATCAGCGGCTGCAAGTTCTCCGTCAATTGCCTTTTTAAAAAGTATTATTGGTTTTTAACCATCTTATACTAAGAACAAAGACAAAACCAAATCATCAGGATAATCATAAATTGTGAAATCCCGATATTTTCGTTATAAATCATACTGCCAATAATACCACGCAATACATAATTCTGTACCTGATCACTGGCAGAGGAGGCGCTAAATTTTCCCTTTTCCAGTAAAGTTGATAACCATGACAAGACAGAAGTCCCAAAGCCAGTTTTATAGCTATACTAATGTAAGATACAATCATTTACATTTTCTCCACAATTTCCAATTTCATTTTAAAGTTACTGATACTTCTCCGATACAATATTCTTAAAGGATTACTTTTTATTTTTCTAAACGCTAAAGCCTAATTTTCCCATACTACTACATTACAGCTTCTCTTTTTCTTACTTTTGTTCCACATCAACAATTTCTATCTGTGGATTATACAATTCCATTTTCTCGAAGAACATCGCTGTCTGCTGAAATGATACGATATACCGGTCATCTTTTTGTTTTAACAATTGCCCCCGTCCGGGCTGCCTGTGTATTGATATAGAGCTCGTCCTATCTACCCCTAAAAAGTTCTGAAACCTGCTCAACTACTCTTAAGGCAGTACTATATTGATCATCAATCCTCTTATGACTTTGATAGTTATTAATATGGACTCCGATAGCGATGATCACTAATAAAAGAGCAATTAATGATAGTTCTCTATACTTACTGGTCTTTTTGTCTCTGAAAGACATAAGCAGTGCAAACAACAATAGAAGTGCCGCAAATGGCTGCAAAACTAATTTGCAGCCAGTTGGTCACTTCTATCCTACTTAATAAATATTCATAGGAATAAAATTTCATATTAGATCTCCGCAATAGCCTCGATTTCACAAAGAACATTCTTTGGTAAGGTCTTTACTGCCACGCAGGAACGTGCCGGCTTGGAGTAAAGTACTTCTCATAAATGCTGTTAAAGGTAGCAAAATCAGCCATATCAGCAAAGGAAACAAAGTGGTCTTGAAAACCTTGAAATATCACTTCCGCCTGCCTCGATTACAGCCTTAACATTCTTGCAGCTCTGCTCAGCCTGTGCTGCGATGTCGATCATGCAACCTCTCCTGTAGCAGATCTACAGGAATCTGTCCGGAAGCAAATACTAAATTTCCTACAACATAGCCCTGAGAATAAGGTGGAAGTAGCTGCCGGTGCATTTGTTGTTGATACGTTTTTCATTGTACATCTCCTTTCTGTGGAAAAACAATTGAACATCTTTGATATTATCGCAAATCTTTTGTGAAAATACAAGAAATACTCTATAACTTCTTTATTTTTCTTCCTGTTTTTCTCCCTGTTCTATGGAAAAATTATTATTTTTCTTATAATCCAGATTTCTGCCTCTCTCTCCTCTTAGGCATTTTCCTTCCGACAGCTTTAACATGGCTAGGTTCCGGTTCTGGCACATTCAAAAATACTCACCGTCTTTAAAGTGTCGAGAAACATCTGGATTCTTTCGGAGTATCACACATTTCAATCACCATCTGGTTCTTACTAAGCTCCAGAATCTGGCCCCCAGAATCTGGCAATTTTCCATAATATCCTTTCAGTTCTCCCGATTATACGAGCTTAACCAAAAGCAATTCTCTGGTAATGCCCTGTGTTTCCGTAAAGGTACGAACCTTAATTATATCCAGCTTTTTATTCAGCTGCTTTTCCACCTGTTCCAGTGTCTTTTTCTCGCCGCTGGATACAATCACCATGTTGGAAACGGAATGATCCTCAGTTTCTCCTACAGTCAAGGAATCGATATTAAAGCATCTTCTCCAGAACAATCCTGCAACCTTTGCCAAAACACCGGACTGGTTTTCCACCAAAATAGAATATATTTTTTTCATCACACTACCTCATGACTGTCAATATACACTTCTAAAATTCCGCCTTCCTTCTTGCTAAGGAACGCAGTGATCTTAGAAGAAACTTCCTCATTTTTGAAATGGCATCATAGGAAGAGTCCGTGTATAGCCAAAATGGAAGGTCGGGATTTCCTGTAAGATCCTCATAGTGAATCGGTCATGATAGGTTTTTGTGCTGATATTGGTAGCGCCAAGCGAGTACTCCATTATGGAAGACAATCAACTAATGGGGATATTATATTGTTTCATGGTAGCCAATTCCATCATACTCATCTGGAAGGAACCGTCTCCATAACTGCCACCACCTGCTTCTTCCGGATCGGTAAGGTAGCACCGATAGCCGCCGAGCGTAGAATATCCCATCGTACCCTTACCGCCTGAAGTAAGGAGCGGCCCTCTTTCATTTTGATAATTGGCACAGGAATGACAGCTGATTCTGTCTACATCAGCCACGTAAACCGCGTCCTGATTCAACTGCTTATTCCAGCTCTTCCAGGAAATATTCGGGATGAACCAAATGATTTTTCAGCCATTCCTCTTCTTTCTTCTTCTGAAGAACTTTTGAATTTCTCCCTTAATATTCTCCAACTCGGAAATCCAGGAGGAATAATGAAATTCTCCCTCTTCCTCCAGGCAGGCATCCAACACGCTGGCAATATCTCCCACCAATGGAATCTCCGGTCCTGCCATTCTTTCCATTTCCACGGATCCACGTCGATGTGAATCAAAGGTCTTATTATCTGTAATTAAGTCCGGCTGACTAATGGAACGGTCTGCTACTCTGGCGCCCATCATAATGATAAGGTCTGCATGATTCTAGCCTTATTTCCGTAGGGTTTCCGTTATTTCCCACCATACCGAAGAAAAGGGATCATTTTTCCTCCATTAGCACAAGTCCCATCATGGTACAAACCACACGGAATATTGAATTTCTTGGAAAAAGCCCGAACCCTTTCCTAGCATCTGCCAGATGTACGCCACCGCCCACGCAAAGAGAATAGGACGCTTTGTAGCTGCCAATCTCTGGAACATCTTTTAATCTGCACCGGATTTCCCTGTACCGTGCGCTTGTAGGTTCTCATCTTAACCTCCTCCGGATACTGGAATTTCCGAGAGAAGCATTTTGTACATCAATAGGGGATATCAATCAGAACCAGTCTACTTTCTTCCGGTCATGGCAATATGAAAGGCTTCCTTGAAAATCTTTGAATTTCCTCTACATTTCGTACGGTATAGCTGTATTTTACAAAGGATTCCTGGCACCGCAAATATCCGCCTCCTGGAATACATCGGATCCCAGTAAAGCACTCTCCACCTGTCCTGTGAGTTACAACCAAAGGAATACTGTCTGCAAAAGGCAGTGGCGATTCCTGTGATAATGTTGGTAGCACCCGGTCGCAGGGTTACTGCACTGACCCCGGCTTTCCGCTGATTCTGGCATGCCGTTGGCTTCGTGAGCTGCATTCTGTTCCGTACGCACCAAAATGGAACGAGTTCGCTGTCTTCCAAGCTATCATAAAAAGGGACATATCGCTACCCCGGGATAGCCGAAAACAAAGTCCACCTTTTCCAACTCCAAACATTTTACAATAGCAGCTCCTGTCATCTCCCTCCTACTCTATTTTTCCAATCCTTGGATAAACTCTTTCAACGCTCTAAAGAATAGTAAATCCTCTTTGAATAAAGGCTTGCTAATTTGCTCAATATGGGCAAAGTCTCTGAGTATCAATCTGTAAGGGTCAGATGACATCCGTTAATGTCGGAATCCTCCACATTGTTATTGTGATCCACCTTGGTCACATTGGCTCCCTGCTCGGCAATAATCTTGGAAACTTCTTCCAGCTGTCCGAGGCTTGTCCAAAAGAGGAATGAGTAAGACTTGCTTTTCTTCCGGTTTTTAATAGACCACGGTTAATTACGACAGCCAGGATATTCACATCGATATTTCCGCCGGAAATAACCGCAACGACCTTTTTGCCTTTTACCGGAATCTTATTGAAAAGGACTGCCGCTACGAAACCGCTCCGCACCCTCGAAACAATTTTTTGTCTTTCCATAAGAGTTAAAATCGCTGCGGCAGTTTCATCGTCTGTAACCGTCACCAGCTCATCCACATATTTTTTTCTACCATGGCATAACCAGCTGCGCCGGAGATTTTACCGCAATACCATCCGCAAAGGTATATACTTCTTCCAGACTCTCCAGATGATGATCCTTCACCGCCTGCACCATGAGCCGCGCCCTGTGCCTGTACGCCGTACACCTACATTTTGGATTTAATTTCTTAATTACAAAGGAAATACCGGAAATGAGTCCGCCTCCGCCTACAGGAACGACTACCGCATCCGCATCCTCCAGCTGATCAAGATTTTCCATTCCGATAGTCCCTGTCCTGCCATAACATCCACATCATTAAAGGGATGAATAAAGACAGATCCATGCTCCTCCTGGAAATTTCACCGCCGCTTCATAGGGCATCGTCATGAGCACCGTCTATCATTTCACACACTACGCGTAGCTTCTGGTAGCCTCCACTTTGGAAATAGGGGCAATGGTAGGTAAAAAGATGGTGGACTTGGTGCCGCTGAGCTGAGCAGCCAAAGCCACTCCTTGGGCATGATTTCCTGCAGGCAGCTACAACTCCCTTTTTTCTCTCTTCCTCGGATAGGGTGGATATCTTAAAGTAAGCCCCTCAGATCTTAAAAGAACCGGTATTTTGTAAATTTTCCGTCTTTAGAGTATAAATCACAATCTGTTTGAATTCTTGTTGCATGTACCAAATCCGTCTTATGTATTACGGGCTTTAAAACATGGGCTGCTGATATACTCGATCCAATGTTAATTCCATCTTTCTGCTTCCTTTTTCTTTTTAAAAAGCGGCACAAAAATGTGCCGCTGGCCTAGACAATTATCTCTTGATCCAAATCCTGAACCTGCTTCCATCCCATCTTCTGACGTAAATCCTGACCTGTCTTGGAAGCCAGTTTCTGCATGTTTCCTCTCTCATTGCTAAGTGAGGTCTTCTGCCTGGTTCTCCAAAATCCAATCCTTCGCAAAGTTCCATCCTGAATATCGGAAGAATCTGCTTCATAGCCTTCTTTGCTTCCTCACCGATAATCTTTGAGTCATGCAGTGTAATCGCCGTACTCTGCTGTATCGGAAATGGAGTAACGCATTCCCTCAAATCCTGCATTAAAAATCAGGTCTACAATCAGCTTCATCTCATGTACACACTCGAAATATGCATTTTCCGGCTTATAACCTGCCTCAACAAGAGTATTGAAGCCTGCCCTCCATTAAAGCGCAAACACCACCGCAAAGTACAGCCTGCTCTCCGAAAAAGGTCTGTCTCTGTCTCTTCCTTAAAGGTTGTCTCTAGATTCCGCCTCTTGCACCGCCGATAGCAGCTGCATAAGCCTTAGCCACATCCATAGAGTTTCCGGAATAATCCCTGCTCACAAGCCACAAGGCAGGGAACACCCTTTCCGTCTACATACTGAGAACGAACAGTATGCCCCGGTCCCTGGGTGCAACCATGATGATATTTACATTCTTTGGAGGAACAATGGCATGATAATGAATGTTGAATCCGTGAGCAAAAGCAAGAGTCTACCTTCACTTAAGTTTGCCTGAATCTGATCTTTGTAAAGCTTAGCCTGCTTCTCGTCATTTTACCAAAATCATGATAATATCGGACTTCTTTACAGCCTCATCTGTATTGTATACGAGTAAAAGCCGTCTTCTCTTGCCTTATCAGCAGACTTGGAACCTTCATAGACCGATGACTACATCCACGCGCTGTCCCGTAAATTCAGGGCATGAGCATGACCCTGAGCCATAACCGATCACGGCAACCTTCTTACCGTTTAATAACTGCTAGTCACAATCCTTCTCATAGTACATAATAGCCATTGTTTTCTCTCCTTCTATACTTTTCCCATAAAGGGGATCCCTTGAACAAATGCAGGGACTTTCCTCAAAGCACTGTTCCGCCTCTCTATTGTAAAGCCGAATTCCGGCATTTCACGACTTTTATTCACCATCCATCTCCGAAAGAGCTCTACCTTCCGTACGTCATATAATTTCTCCAGCTGAGAAAGTACCTGCGTACGCATATAGTCATCCCCGGTGAAACGATTTCAATCTTGGTACAACCAGGGAATTTCTATAAGTACGGCTTGGATAGATTCAATATTGTAAGCTCTTTTACAGTAAAGTCCTGTAATCCGATTCAAAACGCCAGAGCAGTTGTTACAAAATCAGGTCAATGGTAAACTTCTTCATCTTTCCTCCCTCCTTATAAAAATAATATCATCCACGGATTTTCCGGGAGGAATCATCAGGCACTTTTTCATCGGATTAATGGAGCAATTAATCAAAAGTGGTCGTTATAATGCTCTCTTTCGCTTTAAAGCGTCTTCAACTCCTTGCAGTTTTTGCATTAAAGCCCTTTCGCCAGTAGCTTCCATCAGCTTTACAAAGTCCGTGCTTCTATCCAAAACCGTTTCGGAATAACGCTTTTCCGAAAAAGGCTGTCTGCCACTGTCTCACCATACCCAAAACTCGATTGTTCATCAGAATAATGGTAATCGGTAAATTTTCATGAACCGCTGTGCATAACTCGTTGCAGTTCATACCAAAAGATCCTCGAATAATTAAAACGGTATGGGTCATGCTTTCTTCCAAAACAAGCTCCGATGCTGCCCCCAATCCGTAGCCCATGGTTCCCAATCCGCCTGAACTTAGGAAGGTTCTGCCTTTTCACAAACGATAGTACTGTGCTGTCCACATCTGATGCTGTCCCACATCGGTAGCTTCTGCTGTATCATCTTCCGTATGCTTACGTAAAGTCTCCAAGATACGCTTGGGATGGAAATCTCCCTCCACTTTACTCTTGGTTTTTCGAAGCCATGGTTTCTTCCCACCATAGGATGCTTTTGCTCCTTCAGCTTTGGAAGAATTTCTTTAATCCACTTCTTCACATCTCCTTGTACGGAATAATCCGGACTTATGTTCTTCCGATTTCCGCCTTATCAATATCTACATGACTGACTTTACAATTTTGGGTATACCGGGCAATATTTCCGGTGGCACGATCGGAAAAACGAACTCCCAAAGCCAGCAAAACATCACATTCCGACTGGGTTTTTGCCGCCACATAGCTTCCGTGCATTCCTACTAAACCAAGACTTAAAGGATGAGAGTCGGGAAATGCTGTCCTTCCCATAATGCTGACGGTAACCGGAATATTCAGCTTCTCCGCCAAGGCAATCAGCTCTTTCTCCGCCTTCGCCGCCGTAATACCCCCGCCGGCATAAATTAATGGCTTCTTCGCCTGACTCAGTAAAGGCATAACCCCTTCCTGATCATAGGGGAGCTTGGGCTTATCCGGCATCTTGGGAAGAACGGCTACTCCGTATTCATTCACTAATCTGTACGTCCTTAGGGATATCAATGAGCACCGGACCTTTTCTTCCGGAATTGGCAATCTGAAATGCCTCTTTAATCGTCTGCTCCAGCTCCGTAACATCCTTTACCATAAAATTATGCTTCACCACAGGCTGGGTAATGGATACGATATCCACCTCCTGGAAGCTGTCTCTTCCCAGTGCTTCCGTGGCTACATTGCCGGTAATGGGCACCATAGGGAACGGAATCAAATAGGCATTGGCAATGCCGTTACCAGATTCATGCTCCCCGGATCGGAAGTCGCAAATAACCACGCCCACCTTTCCGCTGGCTCTGGCGACAGCCGTCTGCAGCGATGAGCGCTCCCCTGCTCATGGGCGGTAAGAACACGATGAATCCGATCCTTACACTTATACAGCTCATCATAAATCTAGTAAAACTGCACCTCCGGGATAGCCGAATACGGTATCCACCCTGATGAATCAACTCTTCAATTAATAGCCTTGCCCCTGATAATTTCATTTTCTCTCCCGTTTCATTGAAAAAGCCTTACAGCGTAACGCTGTAAAGGCTAAAAACTCAAATCATGTCTTTATCTTTCAAAAGTGGCGTTACGCAAACAAACATTATCGTGTAAGACAATAATGACTGCAAGAATCATAATAATTGCCAGCCAAATGTTCTGCATAACCCTTTCCTCCTTGAAAAAAATATGAAGGAATTATCCCATAAAGCTATTTCTCTGTCAGAAAACTTTCAGTATATCTGCTATAACTTTTTGCATTTTTTATGATTCTGTGGGGTTACGCTACCCATACTCCACTTTGATTTACATAATAATACCGTCCGGTGTTCTGGGTATTGCTAAGCATTGCTCCGTCTGCACCAAGATAGTACCAAATTCCGTTGGTCTGACACAGCCGGTCTTCATATAGCCGGACTTATTGAAATAATACCACTTTCATTAATCATCTTCCAAGTATTGGCAGGATAAGAACGATCCGGATTTAAGAACCACCAACCATGTGCATCTAAAATCAACGTCCATTCTCCGTACCGCCTTGAGAGAGCTTGCTCTCATCTCCAGTTCTTCGGAGCTTACCCAGTCTCCATAGCTTCCGTAAGCATAGGCTCGATCTTGTAGCTGTAGTTTCCGTTCTGGGTAATCGCAGAGCGAAAATCATAGCTGGTTCCGGTAGTTTCTCCACTGGTGATAAACTGGCTTCCTCTATAAAGCTTTACCAGATATTTTTCCGCATATCCACCCCAGACCATTCTGCCACACACCGTTTTCATCTCTCAGCTTACATCTCCTACTGTCAGTCACCGGGATTTGCCTTCAGCTTCTTGGTTTTGATAGTGAGGGTGATGGAATTTGCAGTACCTGTAGCCTTTACAATCCCTACCTCAGCTCCGCTAAATTTATAAAAATTCGCAGTCTTTAAATTGTTGGTATTGAACTTATGCTCAGAATCCGCCTTTAAAATCACCTTGAACTGAGAGTCGTGTTACTTTTCCAAACATTTCCCTGCATATTCAAAGCGGTTCCTTCATCATTTTGAATGGAAAAACCGTCATCACCGCTACTTACGGAAATCTTCTTTGCTAGCCGACCCGATTTCGATGCCGAACTGTCAATCTGTAAATTCACCGATCCGATTTCGCCTTGTTTCCTGCGGCAAAGGCGGAAAATGCGGAGACCGCCATAATACTCATAAACACTGCCATTCCTTTTAAAAAGTGAGTTTAGCTTTCATAGAAACCTCCTTTTGTCTATTTGCTATCAAAAGTATAGACAAAAGTCTTTCTTCATGTGTTACAAGTTTTTCTGCCATTTCATAAAAATTTTTCTTTACAGTTTTTCTTTTAAGTATTTAAAAACTGCGATTTTTAAGTTTTTTCATCATAAAGCTCTTCAATTTATAACGCGATAGTTCCGTAATCTTTCCATAGCAGTGGATTTTTCATGGCTGGCAAAAAGATTACCGGACGTTTTCTTTGATGGAAAAGCAGATACTCCTCATTATCTTTCCTGTTTCCTTATCCAAGCCGGTAAAGGGTTCGTCCAGAAACGGGAAGTCAAAGGAAACAGCACTGCCCTTAGAAAAGCTTAATCGCCTCTTCATTCCCCCGGAATATTTCTCTACTTTTTCTGAAAATCTTCTTCTTCGACAGTCATTTTCTGTCAGAATTTTCTTTTTAGACAGCATGGGTAAAGCTATCTGAAGATTTTCCAATGCGCTACATTTTTCCAGCAGTCGATTTTTCCTGAAAAAGCATGAGAACCTTAAAAGCTCCCCTCTCCTCTGGCTGCCTCCCCGAATAGAAACATAGCTCCCCGGTGCAGTTTTTCCAGAGAAGCCAAAATCCGCAGCAAGCTGGTCTTCCCTTTCCGGATTCACGGAAATTCTATAAAGAGAGAATGTTTGTGCAAATCCATTTGGCAGGAAAAATTGGAAAAAGGATCTTTTTCTCCAAAGCGCTTCTCTCCATTTTCAATTCGAATCTCCAGTACGCACATCCCTTCCTGCACAATGCCTTAATCAGCAGTATTACCAGGTTTCAGCACTTAGAGACAAAGCAATAATCACGATACTCAGGCAAGACATCCGCCATTTCAGGCTCACCTTGGCCTCCATCAACTGATATCCTATACTTTTTCCACTTGACCAATCAGCTCCGTCAGCAATTCCGCTCTTCCAGGAAAGTCCCATGGCTAATTTCGCTGCCCCAAGCAATAAGGGATATACTGCCGGAAGATGGATATACCGAGAGTCTTCGATATGAGGAAAAATGAAAGACTTCCGCCATTTCCAGTAATTTATAGTCTGTTTTATGAAAGCCCTCCAGAAGGTTAATGTAGAAAATCGGAAAGGACATAAAACCGCTTATAGTGAAAGAAGTTTGTCTCTTCCCAAAAAGAACAAAAAGGATAATGATAAAACTAGCTACCAGTAAACTTCGTAACACAAAAACTCCCTGGCTTTCAATCCTCCAACAAAAGAATTTCTATAGGGAAAGATAAGAAAAGGATTAAAGCCAGGAGAAAACTCAGAAAGATAGGTAAGAGAATTCCCCGAGAGCTTTTCCACAGAATTCCGTAGAATTCTTGCTTCTGCAATCAGTCGACTTAAGGCTTTGACACTTTCCATAGATTCAACAAAAGAAAGGGATTGTTCACCAATCCGGCAAACAGATTCCCATAGAAGCAACCAAAATATTATAATTCCTGCTTTACCCATTGTTTCATTCTTTCCTTCCTAATAACAGGAATGCATTTCGATTCTTTTTCTATATCCAAAGCTATAGCTTTCAAAAAGAACATCCTTCCTCTCTATTAAGGCTCTGCATAAAATCCCTCTTCCGGTGAGCTCCTCCCACTGACTTCGGATTGGACATAAAAAGAACTTGATAGTACTGCTCCAAAGCTTTCTTCATCTCTTCTCCGTCAATGAAATGAATATTACAGTTTGGAATAGCCTTGGCAATAAGACTTCCTTCTCCAGGATTCTCTGTTTCACCACAAGTTCTGCCGTCTTCTGAGACATCCTTTTCCACAGCGGCAATGCTCCTTTTCCTCATCCAAAAAGCCTTCACAATTTCAGGGTGTTCCTTGGCATAGGATTTTCTGACAATGGTTACCGCTGTGGGCAACTCTACCCGTCAAAGGACTTCTTCCACTCCTCTGTAATAGAGATTTTTCTTTTGTAAATTACTGTTTTTGTAAAAGAGTTGCGGTGGCAAAGGGCTCAGGAAGAATTGCCACGTCGTTGGGATTCACCTGTAAATGCGCTACTGCCTCAGCAGGTTCCGTTACAAAGTTAAGATTTCCCTCCAAATTGTTCTTGGAAAGCAGGGCACGAAGCACATACTCCGGTGTAGCTGTCACTGGCATATAAATATCCTTTCCGGCTAAATCCGCAATGCTGTTCACTTCCTCATTTCCGGTAATTACATACAGGATGCCCAGCGTATTGATATTCAGAACTTCACATCCTTATCCAGCTTTTTTGGTATAAAACTGCCGCCATATTAGTAGGAACTGTAACAATCTGTCCCTTTCCGGCTACAAAAATCCGAGTAAGGCATCCGGGCTTGCTTCCATTTGAAATTAGTAAAGGAAGTTTTTCCTCTTCTTTTCTCCATCAAATGCACAAGACCATATGGTGGTGGAGTCATAAGGCTTAAAATCGTCAGGCATTCTCCTGTCTCAGTCTTATTCTCTGCCTTGGATTCTTCCGCATTTTCAGAACTTTCTACTGAAGAGCTCTTCTCTTCTACAGCAGGAGTAGATTCCTTCTTTGCTTCCGTAGAGCTCTCTCCGCCCTTGGTACAGGCAAAAAGACCAAGGCAAAGAAGACAAAGTAACAGCCATTTCCAAAGATTTCTTTTCATAAACATCCTTTTCTTCTTGAACTGTAAATATAATTTTACCGCTATCCTGCCATAATTTTCCCTCTTCATTCAGCAGCGGGTACACCGAGTAAATTTACTTTTTAAAAAACAATCTTCAATAAATCCAAAGGCTTTTCAATGAAATAATTTGCCGTTTCGATTTCTTTCCGTTCTCCATAGCCGTAGAGCGCTGCCACAGAGTCGATTCCTGCATCCTTCGCCCCTTGAATATCATAAACTGTATCTCCTACCATAAGACAATCTTCTCTTTGAAAACAGCCCTTTTCTAGCTTGCTCCATCAAAAACTCTTGTCGGAATGTTGCTCCTTAAGCTCCGTGCCGATTTCAGGAAAAATAAGGGATAAACCAAAGTGGGCTATGATTTGTGTGGCAAAAACAGAGGCTTAGAGGTTAAAAGCACCAGCTTCTTCCCTCCTTCATGCATCTTCTTCATGCATTCCTCCATCCCGGGATATAAAAGGCATCATACATTTCCCTTCTCAGGATAATATTCCCGATAATAAGAAATGAGCTTCTTTAGCCTTTTTCTTCGGAAAAAAACCGTAGAATCGCATAAAAGAATCCTGCAAAGGAAGATCCTAAATCTTCTCAGCTTTTTCCTCCGGTTCATTAGGCAAGGAAAAATGATCCAAAGAGCATATTGCACCGACTTCATAATTCCGGAGCCGGAATCCATAATGGTTCCATCCAAATCCAAAAATATATTTTTGATACTGCTTTTTCATAAGTACTTCTTCTCCCTTTTCTCTACTGTTACTTTCTGCCCTTTAAGTCCTTTTTGCTTCAAACAGAAATATCATCCCCTACTCTTTTTCAATCCTTCGGTCTCATATAGAAATGCCCGGTAATATCCTGGGAACGAATGGTGTTCATAAGGACTCGGATCAATCTCGTTAATCTTCATTTTTCACCTTCTTGATATCCGCTGAAGAAATCACAGAATACACCATATAATGGTCTTTTCTTTCAAATGCTCCCATGGCGTGCATAATAGAGGCGCCGTGATGACGAGACCTCATGGATTCCGCTGCTATTTCATTGGGATAATCCGTAATCACAAAAAGCGTAAGCTTTTGATAATTTCTGTAAAGTGCGGAAACGGTTTGTGTAGACACATATTGGAAAATGATGGAGTATAACGCCTTCTCCCAACCGAAAAGATATCCGGCAACAGCCAAAAGGGCGGCGTTAAAATAGAAAAATCAAATTCAAGTGTCCACTCCCTTTTTCTGAGACAGATAAATCACAATAAAATCCGTTCCCCGAAGTGGCATCCATCCTGAGGCAAAGCGTAATGGCACAGGCATTTAGATTCCTCCGAAGATAGATATTAAAAGCATATCCGAGGTAATGGGCTGTAAATTCACTCTATCCGTAACAAAGCCTGTGAATAAAATCATAATCAAAGATAAGATTGTGAATTTCTTTTCCCATATCGAAAAGCCGATATAGACCGGAATGATATTGATAATGATATTCAGTACAGAATAGGAAGCGCTAAATTAAAATAGCGTAATGCCACTCTTTGCAAAGAGACCGTAAGTCCTAGCTCCTCCCGGAAAAAGTCCTCCCGCTGAAACGAGAGGTTTTTCAAGTTTAAAAAGCCAACAAAAGTGGCTCCCGCCAAAACGCCAAGCAGCCTTTTTATATCTCTTTTCGTATCAAATTTCACTAACACCCCTCAAGATTGGTCTTCTCATTCTAACATTCTCTTTCTCTTTTGCCTAGGGTTCAGAGGAATGTCTTTAGGGAATGTCTTTGGGAATGTCTTTTGGGAACATGTCTTTGTGAAAATCTTTGAAAATGTTCATTATCAAAAATTTTAACAGTGCTCTTTAAATTCAGCGAATGCAGCGCTATTTCTTAACAATTTCGATAGGAAGTCCTAATTGCATAGAAGTTATCTTGTAAGCAAAAGGAAGATTTGGTATACTTTCTTGCCGTAGTATCTAGAAAAAGCTGAGGGAGAAAAACATGTCCAACCAAAAAGATTATAGAAGTTCCAAAGGGTCACAGAAAAAGAAGTCCGGCTTTCCTTTCTATACTTCTTCATTATGTCCTGCCTTATCTGGTGATTAATTCCATTATTTTTGTTTTTTTGTTTTAGCGACTCCTAAGTTAAAAGGTGAATGAAGCCACGGAAACGGATGATCCTGCTATAGAACTCTTTTGGTTCATGTAGATTCCATTCTTCCTATTAAAGAGTTCACCGCAAAATTAGAAGGAAAAGAGCAAAAATTTCACAAAGGAAAATCAAAAAATTACATCATTTCTCTTACCGGAAAGTAAATCTTCGAATTTCCGCAAAATCCATCAACGGAATGATGCAAGTCAGCAATACCCAAATCAATAGTTTTGATGAAAATCCTCCCGTCATCGATGAGGATAATGTTGTTCTGGCTCCGGATATGTTGAGTTTACTGTAAGCGATGATCAGTCCGGAGTGGATTATGCTACAATTTACGGAATCGATAAGGATGGAGACAATCTTAAACCCACCAACATTGATGAAGCTACCGGCAAGGTAACATTTTCCATGAAAAGTAATGGACTTACCGTGTATGTTTCTGACAAATCGAGAAATCAGGTGACCGGTAACTTTACTTTAGAAGAATCTCCTTATCCGAAAAACCAAGGCGGATGAAGAAACTGCTAAGGACGAAGATAGCAAGAACGAAAACAGCAAAAGAAAACAGCAAAAACAAAAAGACAGTAAAGAGCAACACACATAACGGTAAGTCAGGAAATAAAGAGGAGGAAAACAGCTCTGAAAAACCGGCTCTTCCAAAAATCATACCGGTGATAATTCCGAAAAGAACAGCTCCGAAAAGAGCTCTTCCAAGAATACTTCGGAAAAAGAATTCCTCTCACGATAACAGCAAGAGCAGTTCCGGAAAAAGCAAGTCAAACTAGATAAACTATCCTCTAATAGAGAATAGAAAAATATCTGGTGAAAGTTTTTTATAGTAAATAAAGAATAGGAGTACAAGGGATGAATTTAGAAAGAATGGAAGAATTATTGTTTTACCGAAATCTTTTTAGAAACAGATTTCGTGCAGGATTTAAAGCGGATGCTCCTATGCCTCCTCTCCCGTCTCTTTCAAAACTATTCCAATATGCCAAAGGAAACAAACCTTTGGCATATTTTTCTTGCCGATTTTCTTTTGCAGGACGAAAATTCTCTAAGCTTATCTGCCGAAAAAAAGGGATGGGAGCATTTCTCTTATCCTGAATTTCATCCAAGAGAAATGGAAATTCTCTATTCTCTCTACCATTTAAATCTGTCTTTCTTCTTTCCAAAGGAACAAAAGGCTATCGACTCTGTATTTAAAGGAAAAGCTGCCAAAACAGAGCACTTTCCCTCCTATTCCTACGAAGCACAGCTTCTTTCCTTTAACAATAAGCTGGAAGCGACTAAGGATGCTTTAGAATTCTCCTCTATTTTTTAGAAATGGAGTATAAGGAACATGGCGTAGGACTTTTTCCGCTGTCATTCCGCCTTTAGCTTGGAAAACAGAAAATATTTTTGGTACAAGCTCTTCCGAATACTATTTGAAAAGGTCTTCCTTTGCAGAAGTATCCCGGATTCTCCACTCTTTTGGGCTATGAAAAGGAAATTTCCGCCTTGAAAGAAAATACAGAGGCCTTTTTAGCAGGCAAGAAGGCAAACCATGTCCTGCTCTACGGAGATGCGGGAACCGGAAAATCCAGCTGTATGAAAGCGCTTTTGGAAGAATATCAGTCAAAGGACTTCGCTTTGTCTCTCTTTTTCAAAAAGGATCTGGAAGAATTCCTTTCCTCTTACAGACCCTTAGAGAAAGACCCTTATTCCTTTATCCTCTATTTTGATGACCTTTCCTTTGAGAATTTTTGAAGTGGAATATAAACTGCTGAAGGCTGTCATGGAGGGCGGTTTAGAGGGAAGAGCAGACAATATCCTGCTTTACGCTACCTCCAACCGAAGACATCTGGTAAAAGAAAATCTTTCCGATAAAAATGATATCGAATACCAGGAGGACCTGCACCATTCCGATACCACAGAGGAAAAACTTTCCCTGGCAGATCGTTTTGGTCTTTCCATCCTCTTCAAAAAGCCGGCCTATACCCTTTATCAGAAAAATCGTGCTTTCTCTGGTCAATAAATACAAGCTTTCCATTTCCGAGGAAAAGCTTCTAACCATGGCTAATGCCTGGTCTATCCGAAGAGGAGCCGACACAGGACGAACAGCAGAGCAATTTATCCAGTCCTTACTGGTACAGAAAAAGGACTAGGATTTTCCTCCTCCAGCATCTCCTCATAACCCTTTAGGGCAGCAAATGGAGCAAATTGTGCCGCTCGACTTTCCTTGGACATCCTCTTCCGAAGAAGGGGGATGGGATACGTAGTATATAAAATGGATTGATAGGAGCTTTTCTCCTATCTTTTTCTTTTTCTATCTTTCATAATCCTCTTCTTCCACTATATTCTTCGCTATAGTTGCTTCCTCCTTTCTCCTGATAGAAGCCAAGTCTGAAACACCGCTGCTATGGCCTCCAATCTGTCGGTTCCGCTCCCTCCCTCTGGCTCCCTCCAGATACTGGTAGCCCTTCAGTAAGGCATTCTTTCCGAATTTCTCCATTACCGCTAAAGCTGCTCCTCTAGCCTTCTCCTCCTTTTCCAGAAACTGCCTCTTTTCTGTAAGCTCCTGCTCTTCCTCAGCCGAGGTCAAAAAATGCTGAAACAAATCCAGCTGCCCCTCCGGCAAGGCTTCACAGTCCCTTACATCCTCTGCGGAAATACTGAGCTTTCTAATTCTTAATCTTCTGTCCATAATCCTGTCATAGATATCCAAAACCGCCTCTCGAAAGGCTCTGCCCTGATTGCTTCTTTTCTGAAAATGATAGAGACCATGGACAGATTTCGGTACTCTTTTTCCATAATGATTCCGGACAAGATTCCCTCATAGCTTTCTCCCCCATTCTCTTCATCAAAGGAGAGATAGAGCTGCACAAAGGCGGAATCCTTCCCTTTCTTCAGTAAATCCAAAGCCAAATCCTCCGCCATCTCCTCTGCCACCATCCTTCCCTCGGAAAAAGCCGTAGGGAGACAGCAAACACTGCCCGCTATGCAGGCTATTGCTTTTTACTGTGAAAGGCCTTGATATCCTCTATCTTGCAAGTTTCATAGCCAAAGGCATGGTCAATCAAAAAGCTCTGCCTGTATTCCAAAAAAGCTTATACAGGAGTGCCTGATTTTTCTTTTCTTTACTGCCGGAAAAGAGCCGCCATGGGCAATATCTCCCCATAGTATAGATTCCATAGTAAGCCAGACGATTCTCAATTCCCTCGGTCAATCCACCAAAAAGTCATGGAGGGCTTATGCTTTCAAAAGACTTTCCCGATAAGATTGCTCCGTCAACATAGCCAAACGAATCCCTTCCTTAGAGGCTTGCATGTGTTTTGCTTCGATATCCATAGCCACCTTGGCGAGATAGAGATTCTCCCCTAAACCGACGGTGGCAATCATCCCTACCTCCTCATAAACTCTTCTGCAAATCTCCTCCGCCAAAGGCTCTACTGCTTTTTGATAAATTCTTTCATAGGGCTTAAGATCCACAAAAACCTCATCCACGGAATAGACATGAATATCCTCCTTGGAAACAAATTCCAAATACACCTCATAAACCCGCCTGCTGTAAGCCATGTATAAAGCCATCCTGGGAGGAGCCGTAATATAGTTTACCGCCAAAAAGGGATAGGCTTTACAATCTGAATCAAAGCAGGACTTTCCCACAAGAGGCTGTCCTCCGTAAAGCTTCGACCTTTGGTAATTGATCTTTCGTACCTTTTCTACCACCTCAAAAAGTCTGGCTCTTCCCGGAACACCGTAAGCCTTTAGGGCAGGACTTACTGCAAGGCAGATGGTTTTTTCCGTCCTTTCTCCATCTGCCACCACCAAATAAGCATCCATAGGATCCAAGCCTCTTTCTCTGCACTCGCAGGAAGCATAAAAAGACTTTAAATCAATGGCCATATAGTGACATTTTCTTTCCTTTTGCACTTCCCCATACACATCCATGGCTCTATCTCCATTCTTCTTCCTTTCTTCTCTTATTCTAAAACCAAACATTTGTTTTGTAAATAAAAAAAGCAAACATTTGTTCTAAAAATGTTTGTAATCTTCTTGATCTTTCTCTGGTCTTTTCTTGAGCTTTTGCCTTAATCTTTCTCTTGGTCTTTTCCTTGAGCTTTGCCTTGATCTTTCTCTTGGCCTTTTTCCTTGAGCTTTTTGCCTTAATCTTTCTCTTGGTCTTTTCCTTGATATTTTCCTTAATCCTTTGTATGAACTTTTAAACCTTCTCCCCGGCATCAATTCTTTTCTGAAGCTCCGTCAAATACTCAAAGCGCTCATATTTTTTTCCAAAAAGCTTTCCCTCCGCTTCTTCCTTCTGCTCCTGTAATTTCGCAAGATAGACATAGTCCCTGCCGTTTTACTTCGCTTTCCTTTTTCAATAAAAGCAAGCTCCTCCTCCAATTTGGCAATCTCTTCTTCGATATGCTCAAAGTCCTTCTTCTCCTGATAGCTCATCTTTAAAAGCCTTGCACCCTGCCAGGATTTCTTCTTATCCCCCTCGGACTTTTCTTCTCCTCTATCCTCTTTGGACTCTGCTTTACTACCTTTTTCTACATTTTCCGCCTCTTCCTTTTCCTTCAAAAGCTGTACCTGATAGTCGGTATAGCCTCCTCAAACTAGCGAATCTGTCCATTTTCCTGAAAAATAAAGAGACGATTCACCGTACGATCCAGAAAATATCGGTCATGGCTAATCACAAAAACAATGCCCGGAAAGCTGTCCAAAAAATCCTCCAGAACAATCAGACTGCTTAAATCCAAGTCATTGCTGGGCTCATCCAGAAACAGCACATTGGGGGCGGACATCAAAATGCGAAGTAGATACAGCCTTCTCTTTTCTCCGCCGGAAAGCTTCTCAATGGGGGCGTACTGCATTTCCGGAGAAAAAAGGAAACGCTCCGCCATTTGGGAGGCGGAAATCAAACCTTCCTTTGTGGGCAGATATTCCGCAATCTCCTTAATGCTGTCGATTACCCTTTCCTTTTCCGGCAAATCTTCATTTTCCTGACGAAAATAGGCAATCCGCACGGTTTGTCCGATTTCCACCTTTCCCTCATCCACCGGAATCTCTCCCAAAATAGCCTTCATCAGGGTAGACTTTCCTGCCCCGTTCTTCCCGATAATGCCGATACGGTCATTCCGTAAAAATTATAGCTGAAATCAGAGAATAAAAGCTTATCCCCATAGCGTTTTGTCAGGTTTTCACAGTTTATGGTACTCTTCCCCAGACGCACGAAAATGGAGGCTAGGCTCAGCTCTTCCTCCTCCGTTGGACCATGCATTTGAGAGAGCTTTTTCATAGCGTTGCAGTCGTCCCTTTTGTTTTAGTGGTTCTGACTTGGCTCCTCTTCGCACCCAAGCCAATTCCTTCCGAAGCAGACTTTGTCTGGCTCTTTCCTGAGCCTTTTCGATATTGAATCTCTGCCTTTCTTTCCAAATAAGAGGAGTAGGAGCATTCGTAGCGAGTAAAAGCCTTCTCTTTCCAGCTCCACAATTACATCACAAACTGTATCCAAAAAATAGCGGTCATGGCTCACCAGCAAAATCGCTCCCTTAAAGCGCTTTAATTTTTCCTCCAGCCACTCCGCCATTTCCTCGTCCAAGTGGTTGGTAGGCTCGTCCAAAAGCAGCAAATCCGGCTCTGTGTTTAGGGCCGCCAAAAGAGCCAGCTGTTTCTTCTGTCCTCCGGATAAAATCTTGCAGGGAGAATAGAAATCCTCCAAGCCAATCTCCTGCATAACCTTCTTTCCAAAGGCCTCTCTTTCCTGCTCTCCCATACGAAGGGCAAAGTTCTCCACCAGAGCCTCCAAAATACTCTTCTCCTCCGGAAAATGACTTTCCTGAGTAAGATAGCTGATTTTTCAAGCTCCTTCTTCGTACAATGTTTCCGCTATCCAGCTCCTCTTCTCCGGCAATAATCCGAAGCAGAGTAGACTTCCCTCCTCCATTTCTTCCGATTAATGCCACCTTCTCTCCTTCTTGAATCGAGAACTGGGCATCGGAAAACAAAACTTTATTTTGAAAGCTTTTGCTGCCTTTTTCTATATTTACAATACTTCCTGCCATAGAATCTTCCTCTTTCCTCTCCTTTTTTAAGAGATTTTTCCTTGCTATAATAGCAAAGATACAGCTAAAATAGCAATGCACTGAGATGGAACTGTAAGTTTTCTATCCTTTAAATTGCTTAGCGGAAAGAAAGGAGCAGCATGTCTATTCGTCAATTCATTTTCCCCAAAGAAAACCAAGAATCTTCGTTTCTATGATGTCATCATCATTAGCTTGATTTTATTCGGAGAATTTATTATTCGCTCCAACCAGCTATTTCTAGACAGCTTAAATGCTGTAAAAATCCGCTATGTTTTACGCTTTTCCCCTCTCCCCATCCTTCTTAGCCAAAATACGGAAAGCATTACGGAAACGGTAGCGGAAACTGTGGATACAGCCACCGAAGGGTAGCCTATTCCAGTAACCTGCAATTCCAGTTCTTTATGCTGCTTTTGGTTTTTCTCTATCTGATTGTTCGTAACTTTGATTTTAAGCAAATCCCCTTTCGCTTTAAGCTCTCTGTAATTCCCTGGTACTTTATTTTACTGGCTATCATGGGACTAAGTGCAGACGTTCTTTACCTTCTCTTTGATAACGGCTATAACTACTTCACCAAGGAAGTTCTCCTTTCCATGGATTTCTTTGAGTTATTTCGGAAAATAGCCGCCTTAAGCCCCATTGCCATTATCTATGCTTTATTAAATGCCTTCTACGAAGAATTCTTCTTTTTAGGCTTACTGGGCACCGTAGACCAAAAAGTACAAAATGGCAAACTCTGCTTTACTCCACGATGATTCGTATATCCTTCCATACCTATCAGGGCATGGCTTCCGCCCTTATTATCGGTGTGGTCTTCGGACTTATGTATTACTACTTCTATACCTATAGAATCAAAAATCTTCTTCCGGTAGTTCTGGTGCACTCCATGGCGGATATGTTCGGTTCGGGATTTGTGTATCTGTTTGCAAGGTTCTAGGAGAAAAATATGACTATGGGTGAAAAATTAAGGATAGAAAGAAAAGCGCGGTATGACGCAACAGGAACTTGCTGAAAAAAATGGGATTTAAGACACGTTCTCATATAAGTTTGATAGAACAGGAGAAAGAAATATTCCCGTTAACAAAATCAAAAAATTGGCAAAGATCCTAGATATTTCCCCCGAATACTTAGTGGGCTGGGCAAATGATATCTCGGATAAAACACTAGATCTAAATAATAATATCTCTAAACAATGTAGTAACAGTGATGATGTATGTATAGATGATAATTTTGTAGATCCACTAATGAATATTATCCAATCAACTAATTTATTATATGAAGAGAATGACATAGATATAGCTATTTCATGCCTTGAAAGAAGACGCCTTATTATAAAAACATAATTGATATTTTTCTTTATTCTGTTCCTTTTTCAATATTCGGGAAAGAACTATATTACAAATATCCCGAATTATAACAATACGGAGTAAACCAATATGCAAATAGGTAATATAATAAAACGAAGAGTTCAACGGTCTCTCTCAAACTGAACTAGCCAATAAAGCTGGGATTTAAGTCAAAAAGTCACTCTATTAGTAGAATTGAATTGGGCATCAAAGCCTCACAAAATAAAATTCTCGAAAATGGTAAAAGCTTTAGATGTATCTCTTGAATATTTAATGGGTTGGCGAAATACCTTGGAATCTTCGTCCGATAGTAAGGTAATAGTCAATAATAAAAGCCACGATATATTGGACACTACTATGGATACTTTCAGGATCATTATCAATGCTACGGATCTAATAACTCTATCAAACGACATAGATTTGGCTATTTCTTACCTACAAAGAAGAAAAACAGTTAACTAAGGAGGATAATATGAATCTTCCCAAATGGATTGTCACAGATGTAAGCTTCCAAAAACTATAGATTACATCTTTCTTTTGCCAATGGAAAAAGAATGCTTTTCAACTTTCTTTCAGAACTTCAAAAAACCTATATATCAACGATTAAAAGATTTGGATTTTTCTTACTGCTCATGTAGAGACGGTACTGTTGTCTGGAATGATGAGCTTGATATTGCCCCGGAATATCTTTTACGAAAATTCTGCACTTTAATTCCTTTCATCTGTAGTAAAATCTGCCATCTTTAAAGGTATAGGGAATGGTCTTAGCAGCCAGTACTAAGCTTACCGCTTGCATAGTAGCCAACTGCTCAAGCTTCCCTCCCGTGATGTATCCTTCTTTCAAGAGCATAGCCATAGGACTCTGACCATATCGGAAGGCTGAGTCCTAGATCCTACGGAGAAAGTAGCTTGCTGTCCCACTCTTCCAAGTCCATAGCCTTATGTAGGATGGAAAGAATTCTGTATATCTGTTTGAACTGATCCATAATCACTCCTTTTTAGGCAACAAAAATACCACCGAAGACCGGTGGTAAATTAGTTTTTAGTTTTATTCGCGTGATATACCGTCTCTTAGCAAAGACCAAATTCATATCTATCTCCTAAGTTTTGCTTCCAACTCTTCTTCGAGTTCTTTAGGGAACACAAAATTTTTGAACTCCTCAGCACTAGGCATCTTACTGTCGTCAATGACAAATGACCAAGCCCATTTCTACATGCTCAAAAGTTGCTTCTCTATCCATTTAATCTATCTCCTTGTGAACGCTATTAGGTGTTCTAATCTCGCCAATCTCAATGAAACCCACATTGAGGATTTCTCCTCGATTTGAGCTATCCAGTAAGCCAGCAAACTGTTCTCTTTGGCCGCATTATATACATCCTGAATAAGTCCGTCAATATTGTCCAAAAACTTTAACTTTTTCAAAGATCCGCGGATATAGTTGCGAATAAAATCTACTACTTGGCATGAAATAATCTGCATCTTGATTTAGCTTTATTGGAAAAAGCTATTTATCATCTACTTTTCCCCGGATTAAATATAACAACGTCCCCAGAAGTAATCACCTAATCAGCGATGAAACTAGAGAGTATCCATCCCTAAGTTTATGCGCATTGACACAGTGCGTATTGTAATATAAAATATATCTAAAAGAAACAGAAAGGGAAAAGTAATATGCGAAGAAGGCCAAGGAAATGGAAAGAATCATATTAAAAGATGGCTGGTACCTTGTAAGTCAAGAAGGCTCACACAGGCAATACAAGCACCCGATTAAAAAAGGCAAAGTAACAATCCCTTTCCACACTAAAGAGCTTACTAAGTTTACCGAATGTTCGATTTACAAACAAGCAGGAATAGAAAGGAGCTAAGCATGTTAAGTATATATCCGGCAATATTTTACAAAGAGGACGACGGAAGGTATTCTGTTTGCTTCCCTGATTTTAATGCCGCCACTTGTGGAAACGATTTAAACGACGCCATGAACATGGCTGTTGAGTGCCTGGCTGTTCAGCTCATAGGTTTGAAACGGGACGGTGAAGCTTTCCCTGTCTCCTCTCCTGTTGATACAGTAGATCCTGTTGCCTATGCAGAAGAATTGGGAGCAGGTAAACCGTCAGATTATTTTGTAAATCTTATCAGTGTTGATGCTGATGAATATGCAAAGCTATACCTCAATAAGTCTGTCCGGAAAAACCTCACTATACCTGAGTGGATGAATGAAAAAGCCTTAGCACAAGGCATAAACTTCTCCCAGGTACTGCAAGAGGCTCTACTGGAGAGATTACAGGCTTAGTATAGAACTTTCAAAGGCTGTGGTATTTTGCCACATCCTTTCTTTTAACTTGCTCAATTAGAGAAACTCGCTACTGAATCAACACCAATTGTGGGCGGTTTCGTGGGATACATGTAGCTGTAAAAACGTGTAAAAATCTTCTTTTTCGGTAAAAGTACATTACCGAAAAAGTAAGCAAAAACCCTAGGTTTCAAGCCACTTTAGGCTTAATTCCTAGGGTTTCTTAGTAGCAGGGGATGAGGGATTCGAACCCCCATCGGCGGTTTTGGAGACCGTTGCTCTACCATTGAACTAATCCCCTTTGCTTTAAAAAAGCAACGGTATGATTCTATGCTATTTTTTGAAGATTGTCAATGCCTCTCTTATATTTTTTACCGGAATCAGTTCAATATCTTTCTTTTTTCCCTGTGCCGGTGCATGATAGGCAGGTAAGAGAATCCTTTTAAAGCCCAGTCGAATAGCTTCTTCGATTCTGGCTTCACTATGGCTGACTCCGCGAATTTCACCGGACAATCCCACCTCTCCAAAAACCATGGTATCCTCCGGAATAGAAAGGTTTCTATAGCTGGAAACAAGAGCCAAAAGTACCGCCAAATCAATAGAAGGCTCCGAAATCTTTAAGCCTCCGGCAATATTGATATAGGCATCGAACTTAGAGCACTCAATGCCTAAGCGCCTTTCCATTACCGCAAGAAGCATATGCAAACGATTATAATCCATACCGTTTGGCGGTTCTTCTGGGAAGACCGAAGTTGGTAGGCACCAAAAGGGCCTGAATTTCCATAAGAATCGGTCTGGTGCCTTCCAGGCCGCAGGAAACTATGGAGCCTGAGCAGTCCAGAGCACGGCCTGCCAAAAGTAAGGCGGAAGGGTTTTCCACCTCGCAAAGCCCCTTCTCTTCCATCGTGAAAACGGCAATTTCATTGGTAGAACCAAAACGATTTTTTTGTCCGTGCAGAATACGCAGCTGGCTGTTCTGCTCTCCCTCAAAGTATAAAACCACATCCACCATGTGCTCTAAAATCTTCGGCTCAGCAACATTTCCATCCTTGGTCACATGACCTATCACCGCTATGGTAATGCCTCGCTCCTTGGCAAGACGAAGCAAGAAGGAGGTACATTCCGCACCTGACTGACGGAACCGGGAGGCTGTTACCTCTTCCAAGAACATGGTTTGGATGGAGTCAATCACCAGAAAATCAATCTCTCTTTCCTCCACCACCTCCAAGAGTTGATTCAAGTTACTTTCGGACAGAAAATAAAGCTCTCCCTCCACTTCTCCCATGCGATTGGCTCTAAGCTTAATCTGCTTTAACGATTCCTCACCGGAGACATAGAGAACTCTTTCCTCCCTTGGAAGCCAGGTGCAGGCTTACGGAGAGGAAAAATGGTGGATTTTCCGATTCCCGGATCTCCTCCTAATAAAACGAGGGAGCCGAGCCCAGGCTACCTCCCAATACTCTATCCAGCTCTCCGAAGCCGGTGGAAATACGATCTTCCTTGTCTAAAGGGATTTCCTCCAGCTTTTTCGCCTCTGCCTTCTTCAGGGGAAGCATAGTTCCTGCTCCCCCCGGTCTTTTTTTACTTTCTTTTGGAGCCTCCACCATGGAATTCCAGGCCTTACAGGAAGGACACTGTCCCAACCATTTGATGGTCTCATAACCCACATTCCTTACAGAAAAAGATTTAAACTTTTTGGCATTCTTCCTTCCTTTTTCTAATGCTGGTCTTTAATTTCTCTCCGGTTCTGTCCATTTTCACGGTAACCAAAGAGCCCTGAGGAATCTCTCCCTCTAAAATGGCTTCAGACAGTAAGTCCTCCACCTGAGTTTGGATGGTTCTCTTTAAGGTCTTGCACCAAACTTGGGATCATAGCCCTTTTTCCACCAGAAAGTCCTTTGCCCCTTATCTAAGCGTAAACCAAGATCCAGTTCTCCCTTTGCTCTCTTATACAGCTGAGACAGAAGGATATCCAAAATCTTTGGACATATCTTCCTTACTGATGGGTCTAAAGACAATGATTTCATCAATACGATTCAAAAACTCCGGTCTGAAAAGAGATTTTTCAGCTCTTCCAGCACCTTATTCTTCATATATTGATAGTCTTTATCCAGCTGTCCGGGAGTGGTTTCAAAGCCCTAACTTTTTCAGGGCTGATAATCTGCTCCGCCCCTGCATTGGAGGTCATGATAATGATGGTATTCTTAAAGAAACCTTTCGTCCCTGAGAATCGGTAATATGTCCGTCATCCAGCACCTGTAAAAGAATGTTCAGCACATCCGGATGGGCCTTCTCAATCTCATCAAAGAGAATGACAGAGTAGGGGATTTCTTCTTACCTTCTCGAAAGCTGTCCACCCTCATCATAACCCACATATCCGGGAGGGGAACCAATCATCTTGGAAACACTGTATTTCTCCATGTACTCCGACATATCTACACGAATAAGGTTTTGTTCCGAGCCGAAAATCACCTCCGCAATAGCTTTGGACAGCTCTGTCTTTCCCACTCCGGTGGGTCCCAGAAACATAAAGGAACCGATGGGTCGCTTGGGATCCTTTAAGCCTACACGTCCTCTCTTGATGGCTTGCGCAACAGCCTTCACCGCCTCATTCTGACCAATCACTCTTTCGTGAAGAAGATTTTCAAGATTCTTCAATCTTTCCGTCTCCGTTTCTTCCAGCTTCTTGGTAGGAATCTTCGTCCAATCTGAGACCACCTGAGCAATGTCCGACTCCCGAACGTGAAGACGATTCTCTTCCCTTTCCTTCTTCCAAAGCTCCAGTTCCTTGCTCAGGCGCTTTCTTTTCTGTTCCTGTTTTCTCTTAATCTGAGAAGCCCCTTCAAAATCTTCCCTACGAATGCAATCTTCCTTTTCTTCTTCAAATTCTGCAATCTGGGCTCTTAGTTTCTTGATGGCTGCAGGCTCTCCGCTATTTAAAATGCGAATTTTGGAAGCAGCCTCATCGATTAAATCAATGGCCTTATCCGGCAAATATCGATCGTTAATATAGCGGGCGCTAAGCTTTTACCGCCGCCAGAATAGCCTCTTCTTCAATCACTACCTGATGATGCTCTTCGTAGCGCTCTTTGATACCTTCCAGAATCTTGATGCTTTCCTCTTCCGTTGGTTCTTCAATCGTAATCGGCTGAAAACGTCTTTCCAGTGCCGCATCTTTTTCGATATGCTTTCTATACTCCTCCAAGGTGGTTGCACCGATAATCTGCAGCTCTCCTCTGGCTAAGGCAGGCTTTAAAATATTGGCAGCATCCAAGGCTCCCTCAGCACCTCCGGCATCCGATAATGGTATGTATCTCATCAATAAAAAGGAGCACCTCACCGTCTGTTCTTGCTTCTTGAATTACCTTTCTTAATTCTCTCCTCGAACTCTCCCACGGTATTTTGGAGCCTGCCACCATGGCAGATAAGTCCAAGGTTAATAAACGCTTTTTCAGAATACTGTCCGGAACATCCTTTGCCACAATTTTATTGGCCAGACCTTCCACCACAGCAGTCTTTCCTACCCCCGGTTCTCCCACAAGGCAGGGATTATTCTTGGTTCTTCTGGACAGAATCTGAATCATACGCATGATTTCCTGTCCGCGACCAACCACAGGATCCAGCTTTCCTTCCTTTGCCAAAGCGGTAAGATCTCTGGAGTACTGATCCAAAGTTGGGGTTTGCACGGATCGTACTTCCTTCTCTCTATTATTTCTCTCTTCCACCAGATTGTCTCTTCCAATGGCGGAATTCAGCTGGGTATAAATCTTTTGCATCGAAACACCCAAGGTGGAAATAATACGGGATGCTACACAGTTTCCATCCTTTAATATCGCCATTAATAAATGTTCGGTTCCCACAAGACGGGACTGTCCCTCTCTGGCTTCCTGCATCGCCTGCTCCAGAACTCTCTTGGCAGATGGGGTATAACCGCTGGGGATCTGCAAAGGGAAACACCGCTTTCTCCGCTAACCATAAACTTGGCAATCATATCCGCAATCTTTTCTTCCGTTACACCATTTGCCTTTAAAACCTTTCCGGCAACGGCTGTACCTTCCCGTACAAGTCCTAAGAGGATATGCTCTGTTCCAATATATTGATGATGACACTCTTCAGCCACCTCTATGGCAAGTTGTAAAGACCTTTGCGCCTGTATCGTAAACTGATTCATCTTCTCCACCCTTATCCTTTTCTATACAATACTGTTTCTGCTTTTATAGTCCCCTAAAAAGCAGTGTTGTCCAGTTAAAATTTTCTGATTGAATCTAAACATTTTTATCATGATAGCAAAGCTTTTTGAATAATCTGTGAAGGAGTCCTATAGAAATATTTTCATAGAAAAAAAATTCATGCAGTATAGCCTTAGGACAGATCTCCTGCTTTTTATGGCTATACTGCATGATAAACAGCTTCTACATCATGTTTTCTCTTAATTCTATAAGCCATTACAGCTTTTTAAATTCTTTTATGGCTCATAGAACTTACAGCTCTTCGATTTCAGCTCTACTTCTTTGGTATGCTCCAAAGAATCCTCTTTTTATGCTTCTCTTTATCCGCCAATCTCTTTTTATCTTCTGCAGATAAAGAAATCGCTCTGGTGGCTCCTAAATCGGCATCCTCGATATCGGAGCTGTTTCTCACCCTCATGATGCACATTTGGTCTACGACCAATCAGCTTAGTCCTTCCCTCTTCTTCCTCTTCCTCTTCCTCGGAGAAATCCTTTTCCTTCATGGGAAATTCCTCCTTTAAAGAGAAACGCTCTACATTGGGTCAGCTTTTCCTTTCGCTCTCGCTCCAAAGTTTCTTTCTGGAAAGCAATGACTTTCTTTCAATCTGCTACGTGTCTGCCACAGGAAGATGGATAGGGCGGCAAGGAGCAAAGCCACTAAAGGCAAAAAAACAATGCTTAAGATGGTCTGAACATTATATTTTCCTACCAAAGCATCATATTGAGTCAATAAAGTCGGATAGCTTTCCGCATTTTTCTTCTGCTCAGCCTCTAAGGGATCCTGAAAATACCGCTGAATGGTTTTTTCCTTTAAGTCATAACGATAAAAAAATGTAAATCTCCCGCATCATTCATTCCATAAACAATGATGTACTGATGCTCTGTATCGGCCTTCCATACCCATCCCTTTACCTGATGACCGTCTACATCAATGGTGCTTTCCCAAAAGCCATCCGGAATCTTTACATCGGAGCCGGGATTCATAATGGTAATACTCTTATCCTTTGCGGTAAGCTTAACCCCCTCGTTCTTGGTCTCCGCCTCTTCACTTTCTTCTGCAGAGGCCGAGGTTTCCGCCGCACTTTCACTGCTTGTTTCTTCCGCAGTAATATTTACGGCGCCCTTTCCCACATGGGTAAGGTTTAAAAGACTTTCATCCCCGCTGTATATTTCCTGTTTTTCTACCGTAATACTGGACTGTCCTGCGGAAGCTGCCTTGAATTTCAAAGCAAAGGCCAAAGTATTGGCTACGGAATTATCGCCGGTACCATGTACACGCAGTGTTCCTGCGCCTCCATCAGTGTTCGTTCCGCTGACAAACTGTAAAGCATTACTGTCATAGCGAAGGGTGATATCCACTCTGGCTAAGGGAGTATCACTTTTAATCTTCATATTTACCGTGATTTCTTCTCCCACCTTACCCGTCGGATCGGAAAAGCTCAGTTGTCCGTCTGCCGCAAACACAGCCATGGAAAACAGAAGGCTGAGCAGGCAAGTATATAGTATATATTGTAATGATTTCATTATTATTTCCTCAAATTCCTCATGATTCGAGTCTTTCCATCCTCTGACAGTACCCGAAGTTTTACTCGACATATTCCGTTATATTTTACTGAAAGATGAGAATTCTTTCAAGACTTTTTTTAACCAAGAGGACTCTTCCCAGATCTCCACTACTTCTACACCGCTCTCAGTCTTCCCTGCTGAGCTACTGCTACTGCTATTTCCATTGGCGCTTGTATTTCCGGCATTATTTGCTGCGCCGTTTCCGCTTCCCGAGGTATTTCCGGAACTGCTTCCACTGTCTTTTCTTGTGGGCTTCTCATCTCCGGTAGGAATCGGTTCCTTTCTGTCCCGGCATATCCTTATATACGGGGAATGGAGAAAACCAGCGCTTTATTTCTTTCATATCCTTTGCTGTAAGCGGAGGATAACTTTGCCCCTTCCTCTGCAGCGACTCCTGTACATTAGTCATGTACTGATGCTTAAACAGGTTGGAACCCTGTACATTCCATTTCTTCAGATACAAAGTATTCTGTCCCGTATTCATATAATTTTCCGCAAAGAACTGCGATCCGCCCACAATGGACTTTTCTCTGGTATTCCAGGGACGCATATAGCTGCCACTTTGCTTGGCATACCAGATACCTCTCTCGATGGCTCCCATCTTTTCCGTCCTGGTAAGCTCCGATATTAAAATAATTATAATGTCCGCTGCTTCCGGAAATAGAACCGCTGGTTCCTTTTCCCTGCTCCTGTAAAATCATGGAGGCCAAAACATAGGGATTCTGCTTAGACTGCTCTGCAGCCTTCATAATGATACTCACATAATCCACACCGCCTGCATTGGTTCCGCTGTTTGTATTGGAATTGTCTGTAGATGCCGCTGTGGTTTCGGAAGGAATAACCGTTCCCTCCGCATTGGATAAGTTTGTTCCCGGTCCTTCGTTGGAAATAACTACTGTTTCCGTTGAACACTGGGTGAGGAAGCATCTCCTCCGCTGTTTCCCCCATTTCCACCGGCTTGACTTCCGCTATCCATAAAGCTGCCCTTTAGCATAGCTACCAAACCGTCTCTGGTTTGCTCATCCGGATTATAGCTATGGAGTAAGAATTGGAAAATGTAGGACTCATCCAAAAAGTTTCTGGGATCCATATAGTACGCGGTTAATTGTCTGAGGCACCAACCCAGGTAGGATCGTCAAATCCCTACCCATGTTCCTGTATTCCAGTCATATTTTTCCCTGATCGGTGGACTTCCAGGATGAAATAGCATTCTTGTCCACAAGACTGCCTGTTCCTTCCATCTCACCGTCTAAAACTCTCTGCCAATCCAAATTGGTATGTAAAGCCTTAAACTGCCAGTTAGGGAAACTCTGCATGAAGAGCTCTTAGGCCGTCCTTATAGGCTTCCGGAAAGCCCTGTTGATTCAAGGCGTTCTCAAAGGCCTCATCCCTTTGATATTGAACAGGAAATTTCACAAAATCGGAACGAATATAGCCGTTCCCCCCCTGGAAGCTAACCGGATACCAGCTTTCTCCGGAGGAATTTTGTACCGGATCCCCTACTTTACGGCTGTATTGGAATAAAGGTTCGTCACCTTTTTACTGTTTTTATTGGCTTCAGCCCTTACATTGACCATACTGCCCTTTAATTACGGCATCCTTTTCTGCAGCAAAAGCTTGCGTAGCAAAAATACTGCTCAAGATTAATCCTAAACTTATAAAACGTCTCCAACTTGTTCTTCTCATTTTTCTCCCTGCCCTTTATGCCAAAGAAGGATGTTCTCTGAAGAAGCATCTCTTTGTGATCCATCAGGGAAAAATCCCTGTCTTCTATACATCTGCAATTCTATCGGAAATTATAAAGATTAAAAAAATAATTTTCAATGAAGATTTTCTTGCATCATTTTAATTTTTTTATTTCCTTCCGTCAATGCTTCTTGGAATTATTCAGACAAATGACAAAAGAAACGTAATGAACGAGGCTATGAAGAGATCATAGCTGGAATGAATTTATCCTCTACCGTATAGCTTTTTGGAACAGGGACACGCTCTCGCTAACCTCGCCATCGTAACGGCTCTAAGCTTTTACAAAACAAAAGCTTAGAGCCGACAGGGCTCAGATTATCCCTTATCAAAAGCTATCCTAGAAGGATAAAGTCTGATTCTCCTCTGCTTATAGACTCTAAAATAATGTAGAAGGAAGCAAAAAGGGCTACAAAAATCAAAAACTCGGAAGAAATTTTTCGACAATATAGGTCTGAATACGGGGTAGTCTGAGCCCACTGTACTTGCGAAAAAAACAAGTGGAACGAAGTTTTTTTCGCTTAGTATCCGCTGTGAGGCGAAGCTGGCGAGAGCGTGCCCTGTTTCAGACCTATATTGCTGAAAATTTCTTTATGAGCTTAATTTTTACAGTCTTTTTTGCTTCCTTCTGTATTGTTTCTTCTACCCTCGTATTTACACCGGGTAGGCTTTATTTTTCTTTATCCGCGTTCTTTAACGCGATGCCGGATTTCTGGGCATCTCTGTACTGGAAGAAGTCCTTGGCTACCTGAGGGAATAATGCGTAAGACAGTACGTCCTCCGGCTGCTGTGTCCACTCCTTACACTCTTCCTTAAACTGCTCAAGCTGTGGCGGAATGTGATCTGCGGGGCGATCTGTCATCTGCTTCTCTCCCTTTAAGACCTTCTTCAGCATTCCTTCATCCATAGGCTTTACGGTTCTTCCGAACTCTCCCGCAACAAGCTTGTAAGACTCCTTGGGAACCATCTTATAACGCTCTCCGGTAATAACATTCATCACCGCCTGCGTTCCTACAATCTGAGAAGAAGGAGTAACCAGTGGCGGCTCTCCGAAGTCCTTACGCACTCTTGGAACCTCCTCCAAAACCTCCTGTAGCTTCTCGTCCTTTCCTGCCTGATGAAGCTGGGAAATCAGGTTGGATAACATTCCTCCCGGAACCTGATACTTTAAGGCCTTAATGTCTACCCCCAAAACCTTTGTGGAAAGGAGGCCGGATTTGATACATTCCTCCCGGTAGGGCTGGAAATAATTGGAAATCTCGATGAGCTTGTCCAGATCAAGGCCTGTATCATACTCGGTGCCCTGCAAAGCCGCCACCATAACCTCTGTGGAGGGCTGGGAAGTTCCCATAGCCAGCGGAGTGGATGCGGTATCAATAATATCCGCTCCCGCTTCGATAGCCTTTAAATAGGTCATGGAAGCCATACCTGAGGTATAGTGGGTATGCATTTCGATAGGAAGTGAAGTTCCTCTCTTTAAAGCCCCAACAAGCTCTGTAGCCTCCTTCGGAAGAAGTAATCCCGCCATATCCTTAATGCAAAGGGAATCCGCACCGAGATTTTCCACATCTCTTGCCAGGTTCTCCCAGTATTCCAGGGTATAGGCATCTCCCAAGAGTATAGCAAAAGGGCGATCTGGGCATGTCCCCCTTCTTTTCTAGTGGCCTTAACGGCAGTTTCCAGATTTCGAATATCATTTAAACAGTCGAAAATACGAATCACATCAATACCGTTGGCGATGGATTTTTCTACAAAATACTCCACCACATCATCTGCATAGTGATTGTAACCTAAGATATTCTGTCCGCGGAACAACATTTGCAGCTTCGTATTCTTAAAATGTCTTTTCAACATCCGAAGTCTTTCCCAGGGATCTTCCTTTAGGAAACGCAGGCAGGCATCAAAGGTTGCTCCTCCCCAGCATTCCACCGCATGATATCCTACCTGATCCATCTTGTCCAAAATAAGCTCCATTAATTCACTGGGCATTCTTGTGGCAATCAAGGACTGATGTGCGTCTCTCAGCACGGTCTCCGTAATCTTAACTTTTGCCATATTTTCCCCTTTCTATTTCACTCCAAACACAGCCATAAAGATTCCTGCTGCAACTGCCGTTCCGATAACACCTGCCACATTCGGTCCCATGGCATGCATTAAAAGGAAGTTGGTCGGGTCTGATTCCGCTCCCACCTTTTGGGATACTCTTGCCGCCATAGGCACTGCGGAAACGCCTGCGGAACCGATTAACGGATTAATCTTCTTTCCGGAAGCATAGTACATCACTTTTCCGAGAAGTACACCTGCCGCTGTTCCGAAGGCAAAAGGCTACCAGTCCCAAGAAAACAATCTTTAAGGTATTTACATTTAAAAAGGCTTCTGCGGAGGTGGTTGCTCCTACAGAGGTTCCCAGTAAAATAACCACAATATACATCATGGCATTTGCCGCAGTGTCTGTTAACTGCTTTACAACACCGGACTCTTTAAAAAGATTTCCCAGCATCAGCATACCTACAAGGGGTGCTGTGGTGGGTAAAATCAAACAAACCACAATGGTTACCACAATGGGGAACAGAATTTTTTCCAGCTTGAAACCGGTCTTAACTGCTCCATCTTACACATCCGCTCTTCCTTGGTGGTTAAAGCCCGCATAATAGGCGGCTGGATGATAGGAACCAAAGACATATAGCTGTATGCCGCAACCGCAATAGGTCCCAGCAATGCCGTCTGTCCCAGCTTATTGCAAAGGAAGATGGAGGTTGGACCGTCCGCTCCTCCGATGATGGAAATTGCCGCAGCCGCCGCTCCGTTAAAACCAAGGAAAATGGCAATAAAGTAGGCTGCATAAATACCGAACTGTGCCGCCGCTCCCAGTAAGAAGCTGATGGGATTGGCAATCAACGGGGAGAAGTCCGTCTGGGCTCCCACTCCCAGGAAAATCAAAGACGGTAAAATGGTCCATTCATCTAGGCGGAAGAAATACCATAAAAGTCCCCCGGTTCCATTGATGGACTTTTCCGGGCTTAACATAATATCCGGATAGATATTTACCAAAAGCATTCCGAAAGCAATAGGTACCATCAATAAGGGCTCAAATCCCTTGGCAATTCCCAGATACAGGAAAACCAGGGCAACGAGAATCATCAGGTAATTTCCCGGAGTAAGATGAAAGAAGGCCGTTTGCTGTAGTAGATTGGATAAGGTCTCTACTATATTCATGAAAATATCCTCCTATCCTGACTTTAGGCGTTTAAGCTGGCCAATTTCGCACCGGATTCTACGCTGTCTCCCACCTTTACATTAATGCTGGCTACAACACCATCCTGGGGAGCTACAATATCGTTTTTCCATCTTCATGGCTTCCAAAACAAAAGTACATCTCCCGCCTTTACACTATCTCCTTCTTTCGCCTTTACCGCAGAATCTTTCCGGGCATAGGCGCGGATACTGCCACATTGCCTTCCTTGGCGCAGATGCTGCAGGTGCGGAAAGCTACAGGAGCAGAAGCTGCAGGCGTGGATTTCTCCACTGCCTTTGGGAGCGGAAACAACACCGCCGTTTTTCTCCTCTACTGTTACATCATAAGCTACACCGTTTACTGTAATTGTATACTGCTTCATAATCTCTCCTTATCTCCGTCTTCTAATCGAACGAACCACCAGACCGTTGTTTAATTCCTTGGCATCCTTAAAAGGATTTTCCACGACCTGCTCCGCTTCATAGGCCTCAATAGCCGCCATCATTACAATGCTTAATACATCCTCGGGGATACCTTCTTCTTTTTCTATAACAGGAACCACACGCTTGGGAACTTGCTTTTTCTACCGCCTTAGCTGTAGGAGCCGGCATCTTTCTCTTAGCCTTTTTCTCTTGGTGCTTTTCTTCCCAAATGTGAATGTACTTAAAAAGGCTGATAATCCAAGCAATGAAAATGAGTACCGCAAAAACCATTCCCATTCCCACCAATAGGTTCTGTCCGGCGGAAGCCATCTTCTCTTCCATACTGTACTCCGGAACAAAAGCTCATGGAGGTAAAGCCGCTGTAATCCTCTTTTAAGGATGCATCAAAGTCTAATTTTTTCTTTTTTTCGAACTGTGCCACAAGATGGAACTTGTATTCTCCATTCTTCTTTTGTGACAATGTTCTCCTTGACCTCCTGAAATTCTCCAAGCTCCTCTTTGTCATTCTTGAAATTATTTAAGGCATTATAGAGAACCTCTTCCTTAGCCTTGTAGGCCTCCTGAATCCCTGATTAAGACTACTCTCATCCTGGGTTACCATAGAGGTAAAATACTGCTCTATCGTTTGTTCAAGTTCAGCCGATGTGGAAGGATCCAAGGCTTCCGCTTCCACAGTCTGCTTTTCGCAGGAAAGTAAAAAGAAGGACAGGAGCAAAGCACATAGGAGGAATATTTTCTTTATCTTTCTTCATTTTCCCTCCTAGTTGCTTCCGAATTTTTATGAAAATCAAAAGTTAGCCTTTCCGTATAACATTTTCAAAGGCGGAAATAATTCTTTGACGGCTTTCCTCCGGTAAAATCAAATCATCCACATATCCTCTCTTTGCTGCAGCCAAAGCAGAGATTTCTCCACTAAAAATTTCTTACTTTCCTCTTCTCTCTGGAAGCAGATTTTTCAGGATACAAAATATCCGCTGCGTACTTGGCATCCATAATGAAATCTCAGACTCAGGGATATGCATAAACCAGGTCCCACCCCCAGACCCTTGCTGCCAATTGCCGCTCCTGCGGAACCGATAGCCTTCTTCACAAGGCTCACCATAGGCACGGAAGCATTTCCATAGATGGAAAGAAGACTTGCCATAGCCTTTGCCATGTGCTTTTCATTGCAAGAGCAGTTTTCAAAGCCCGGCACATCACACACTGTCAAAATAGGAATAGAGTAGCTGTTGCAGAAACGAAGGAATTGATCCATCTTTTCCACTGCCTTCCAATGTAGAGGCTCACCATTAGTAGCCACTGCACCCACAGTCTGTCCATTTAAGGAAATAAAGGCAGTAACCGCCCCCTCTCCAAAATGAGACTTTACTTCAAAGATTCTTCCTTCATCCGAAAGAGTTTCCAGTGCCTCTCTCGGTGCCAATGCAAAGAAGCCCTCCACACTGCGGTTTAAGCTGTCTTCCACATCCTCCTGATAAGCAGCATCTTCATTGTTGGCGGGTAAAAAGGCAAACGCCTTACGGATTTCTGTCAAAAGATTTCCTCTTCCGTCCCGTAAAAAGTCAAGATTTCCCTGCTTAGCCTGAGCTTCCGCTTTCGCAAAAGCCTCATCCTTATTGCCCTCCACCCCGTCAGGAGCGGTAAGAAATAATCTGGCCTCCTCTTTTTCCATAAAGGAAAAAGTCGGAAAGGAAGGAAGAATAGCAAGACCTCCTCCTACCTGTCCGAAAAATCACGGTATATTGGGGAATCAAGCCCTTTGCCTTTTGCCTTTTTCTCGTAAATGGTGGAAAGGGCAAAAATAGCATCTGTGGCTTCCGGAATACGAAGTCCGCTGGAATCCAGTAATTCCACCACAGGGCAGCCCATTTTCATGGCTGTATCATAGAGACCGGCAATCTTCTTTCCATGCATCTCTCCGATACTTCCGGAGAGTACTTCTCTGTCTTGTGCATAAATATATACCGGCTTACCCGGAAATACTGCCATATCCCACAAATGACTCCATCCGATGCTTCCTGTTTCTCTCCGAATTAAAATCCGTACTTCTGCTGCAAACATGGGCACCGATTTCCACAAAACTGGATTCATCCAGCAAGAGCCTCTATACGCTTCCTTGCCAAGAGTTACGCTGATCCATAATCTTCCTCCATTTCTATTTTGGGGGCAAATTGCCCTTTTAACATGGCTTATTGTAAACGATAGCAAAAATCTAATTCAAGCCAAAGAAATAACAAACTTTTAATATATGCTTCTATTTTTAAAGCGTATTCCCTTAGGGATAGAGGTTTCTAAGCCTTCCGTTTCAGTAATATCAAAGCCCAAAGGAAGTCCGTCGCAGGTACATAGAGCCAATCCTTTATCACTTTTCTTTGTCGCTTTTATCGCTTTCTATATTACTTTTTTATTGTTTCCGTTGCCTTTCCTATCAGCTATAAGAAAAATTCCAAGCTCTTCTTTCTCTACCGTAATTTCTTGTCCATTGAGATACGCCTCTACCCTTCTGTCTTCTTTGGCTAAGGAGAGTCTGTAAAGCAATTTAGTCTCCACCGATTTTTTCCGGAAGCTTTGTAGAGCCTCTCCCCATTTAGGGAAGGTCGATAGCATGGCTTAAGCTGTGGCTCCATTCCCATCCCTTCTTTCCCTCTTCCAGTACAGCAACGCCGATGCGAAGGAGCAGCAAGGACAAAAAGCATTTTTAAAGATGAGGATAATAAAAATATTTTTTGCCTTCTTTTTCCCCACAGCATGGAAAGCTTAAAGTGTCACATCCTCTCTCTAGGTCATTTCCTGCTTTACGAAATATGGCAAAAGTATTGTCCTTCTCCCACACTGTTATGAAAGTAAAGATGCCTCTCTCCTAAAAAGCTGAGCTCCGGATGCTTTTCTATAATCCATTCCACATTCCTTCATTTTTCCTCCTCGGAAAATGTACAGGTGGAATAAGCCAAAAGCCCACCCTCTCTAAGCATTCCTATGGCATGGTCCAGAATCTCTCTTTGTAAGACCGCACATTGGGAAACCTTCTCTAAGGACCAATCCGCTATAGCCTCCGGATTTTTCCGAAACATCCCCTCTCCGGAACAGGGCGCATCCACCAAAATTCTGGAAAAGAAGTCCGGAAATTGCTCTTCCAGCTCTTCTGCGGAGCAGGAGCTTACCGCCACATGGCTATAGCCCATACGTTCCACATTTTTGGAAAGATTTTTGGCTCTTTCCATAATGAATTCGTTGGAAAGGAGGATTCCGCCTTCCTCTGTCTTAAGTCGGTCTGCCATCTGTAAGCTCTTTCCCCCAGGACTGGCGCAAAGATCCAGACAGCGATCAAAAGGGCGAAGCTCCATATAAGGAACCACCGACATGGCGGATGGATCCTGAATATAATAAAGCCCTGCCTCATGGTAGGCATCGTGCCCGATTTGCACTCCTATACTTTGCAAATACTCTTCATCACAAAGATATTCTCTGGTAGATTCTTTTATTAACTCTTCCAGCTTCCAATTTTTCCTTCCATTTCTCTAAAGGAAAATCCGTATTAACCTCCGCCTTCTGTAAATTCAGCCGAAGCCCTCGCTTCGGAGGCAGAGAACAGGCTTCTAAAAAAGCCTCCCACTCCTGCCCCAGCCTGATTTTCATTCTTTCGCTAAACTCCTCAGGCAATGAAATATGATTTTTCTGACAGCTCTCCTTCATTTACACTTCCTCATCCTTTATTTACACCGGCATAGTCTAAAAGCATTTTGCCAAGGGTCTTTCCGGCAGAAAAAAATCCGGAAAACGCTCCATAATGATAAAAACGTACCAGCAGCATGCCAACAGGCAGGGCTAAAACCATTCCGGAAATCCGTAAAGCTTATATCCTAAAAACAGGAAAATCAGAGCCAGTAAAGGGGCAAGCCCACCGCATCCCCAATAATCTTCGGTTGCAAAATCTGTCGAATCATCTGGCTTAGAATGTAAATCAATAAGAGAGCTAAAAAGAATAAAAATTTTCCTTTTAATAAAATCAGAGCCATCCATGGCCACATAATAAAACCCACGCCAAAAACAGGGAGGGCATCCAAAAAAGCGGTTAAAAAAGCCAAAGGAATCGCAAGCTCCACTCTCAATAAGGAAAAACCGACGCTTAAGAGAATAAACACACAAAACATGATTTGGATTTGCGCCCAAACATAGCCCTTTTAAAAATCTTTTCCGTCCTCCTTAAGAAGCTGCATATATTTTCTGAACTGCTCCGGAATATTTCGATGCAGAATCGATAACAGCTTTGCCCCTTCCTGAGAAAAACAAAGAGCAGACAGTATAGTAATAATCAGGTAAAGAAACAACTCAGGCAAGCCGCTAACCACATGCAGAGAAAATTGCAAGGCCGGAGAAGTCCATTTATTCATCATGGTTCTTCCTATACTGTCCAAAGTACCGGGAAGATCCGACAGTAGATTTTGGATGAATGGAGGAAAGTAGGGTAAATTTTCCTCTATCATTTTTCTCCAGTTGACGCTTTAAATCCTGAATCTCCAAAGGCAAACGAAAATGCGCTGCTTAAGCATGGGAAGTCCCAACTGCATAAGACAAAAACAAAGATAAAAACAAAGCGAAAATAGTTAAGGTCAGCACCAGGATATTTGCTTTTTCTTTAAAAACAGGAAGCTCTTTTGCAAAAAGAAATCAAGGATTTAAGCAAAAAGGCAATTATCGCCCCCAGAGTAAAGGGAGAAAAAAAGAACAACAGCTTAGGGAGAAAATACAGAAAAGAAAACACATACTCCCAAAGGAAAAAAAGCATTTTATATAGATACAACAGAATTTTTTCATGAACAAAGCCCTTCCATAGAACTGCAAGTACGAGCGTCACAGCAAAAGTAAAAATGCTGAGGCATTGGAAAAACCAGGTTGTAAAAAAGGAAAATAGAAAATAAAAAGCAAATTGGATATATAATGCGCCTCAAAAGGTTTTTCTCTTTCCTTGAAAGCTCTTTAATCAGGAAGAAAGCAGACCCAAAATTAAAGAGAAAAGCATAACGCCCTAAAAAGGCTGAAATCATAGTAGGCATCATACAGAATCCCCAAGGTGAGACAGCTCCTCCTTGGTTAAATAGACCGGATAGACCAAGGAAAATCAAAAAAATTTCGCCCCGAAAGGGTTAAAAGGATAAGCTATACGAAAACCATGGGAATGTTCCTCTATGTTTTTGTCAGCAAATTGAAAATTCTCATAATTATTGGCAATGTACATATAGGGCTGTACCAAAAAGATGGGAAGCTTATCATTTTTCATTTCAAAGATTCCCATAAGATAGGAAACGGAATGGGCTCTTTCTATCGTAAGAAAAACATAGGCAGACAGCAAAAAAAGAAATAATAAAAGCAGATATCTTTTTCCGAATTCTTAAGCCCTGATACAAGGGCAGAAAAACACAAATAAAAACAGGGAAAACAGAAGCTGAAAACAGGAAACCAAAAAGGATTGGTAAAAGAAGAGCTAAAAATAAACTGATGCCTGAAAACAGCTTCAGGCTGCCCTCTTTTTGATATAAAAAAGGAAGAAGCATAGGAACCAGCACAAAAAGAGTGGTGAAATAATGGAGTCCCTTTAGATGAAAATAAGAATATGCGTGGGGGGTATGCTCCGTAAATAAAGGAATATAGCCAAGAGCCAATGCCTCTATCACAAAAGAAAAAAATAAGAAAGCAAAAGAAGTCCCAAAATGCAAAGCTTTAAAAATTGTCCTTCTGTAAAGTTCCACCGATATTCTTTCCCGGATAAATCCACCTTCTTTGCTTCTTCCGAGAAGATTTTTGTATTTTTCAGAGAGCAGGAAGCCGCAAATTCAGATAAATACGTTCTACCGTGATAGCCCAAAATAGAATAAAAGGTAAGCCAAATAAAAGCTTAGCCAGGTATGAATGGTCCAGGGAGAAGAAAGCTTACTAAGCTGTAAAGTAGCCACGCCCTCTCCAAAAAGTAATCCCAAAGCAAGAAGACCGGACAATGTTACACTACTTCCCTCTCTCTCTCTTTCTCGAAGAAAAAGATAAAGAGACAAAATCAGAAAGCAGAAAAAGGAAAGCACGGCATATCCCTTTTCCTTCAAAAGATATGCCATGCCATACAATACCGTATATAAGCAAAGGTCAAAAAACAGACTATTTCTACTGTGATTTTGCTTTCCGTTCAGCGCTGGGCCCTTTGTTTTCTGTAGATTCTCCACTATCCGCTCCGCTTCCTTTACTATCTCCATTACCGCTTCCCTTTGTTTCCGCCGAGTTTTCCTCCTCTGTGGTCTTCGTGCTTTCCGAGGATTTGCTGCTTTCTGTTGTGCCCTCTGTACTCTCTTCCGTAGTACTTGCCTTGGTATTCTGCTCCACTTCTTCCTTCGTGCTTTCCGGAAGCTTTTTGATAGTGGCATGAATATAGACTGTACTGTTGGGCTCTGCAAGAGACAAACCGCTGGGCAAATAATCCTTAAGCCGCAAGCTTACACTCACATCCTCCTTGGCATTGGATACATCCAGGGCAGGAAGAGTCAGCTGATTGATCCCATCCAAAACAGATTCACTGCCGGAAACACTGATGCTTTTTGGAGAAATCTGAAGCTCCTCCACCGTATAACCGTTTTTGTACATTTCCTTCTGTTGTTGCGGATAGAATAAGATCCTTCTTCTTGTGAATCACCACCGTATAATCCACCTGCTCCTGAGACAGGCTGACATTCGGCAGATTTTTGAATAATCTTTCCGTTAGCATCGTAAAAAAACAATCTTTCCGGTACCATCGGTATTTTTGATTCATGCCATCCACATTAACCACCAGCCCAGAGAAGAAATTCTTCCCACGGATGACTCCGGACCGTTTACATAAATGGTGGTAGGATCAACAGTAATGGACGAAACGGTATAGCCCTCAGCCACATTGCCCTGTTGATGCACCTGTAAATCAAATTTTTTTCTTTTGTAAATCTTCTATGCTGACATGAACAACGGAAGGTCTGGTCACGATATCCGAAATACTGGAAGCATTTTCCTGATTGACAAGCTCCACATAGACCGGTACGGAACCCGTAATAGAATAATCGCTGAAATCGATATAGTAGCCTAAAATCGGAAGCCTTTTACAGAGGAAGCCAGATTGCTTCGCACGGTATAACTGACGGTAACCGTACTCGATCCACCTCCCAGGTTTTTATTCTCCGCGGAAAAAGGTATCCTGATTCAAAATTTGTAATTCCACGGTTCTACTTTCCTTTTTGCTCCGGATTGGACACATTGAAAACAATCAGCCAAAAGCAGCAAAAGCCAGAACCACACTCACCAGCTTTAATATAAGATTCTCTTTAAAAAACTTCATTTATCTCTCCTCCTTTTTTTCTGGGAAGAATGCGGGAAAATAAAGTTTTTCTTCTGCTCTTCCTGCTCTTGCTTCGGAAGATAACGTATTAATTCTCCTGCCTCTTTGACATGTAAAAGCTTTCCCTGACAGGCTACGGAGATTCGTCCCGTCTCCTCGGATACTACCAAAGTGATGGCATCCGTACTTTCCGAAATTCCTAATGCCGCCCTGTGTCTGGTGCCATAGGCCTTGGATATTCCGGTATCGGACAGGGGAAGATAACAGGTGGCGGCAACCACTCTGTCTCCGGAAATCACAACCGCCCCGTCATGTAAGGGAGTATTTTTTTCAAAAATATTAATGAGTAAGGCCGCCGTTACTATACCATCCACATAAATACCGGTATCCTCCACCTCTTTAAGGCTTTTGGTTTTGCTCAATAACAATCAATGCACCGGTCTTATATCTTGACATTTCCTGACATGCTGAAATCAATTCTTCATTAACTCTGAAGCTGCCTTTTGCTATCTTCCCTTTGGAACTGCCCGAAAAGATTCTTAGAGCCTAATTGCTCCAAAAGCCTTTCGCAATTCCGGTTGAAAATGATAACAGCCGCAATAATAGCCGCTGTGGAAATTCTTTCAATTAACCAAACAATCGTATTCAAACGGAAGAAAACGGCAAATGCCGTAAACAAAAGAAGCACCAGAATTCCTTTCAGTAACTGCCAGGCTCTTGTGTTCTGAATCCAAAGAAGGACGACATAAATAATCCCTGCCAAAATTGCTATTTCCACAAGTCCTGACAGACTAAACGCAGGAAGTAAACTTACCCACCCTTAATCTTTGTAAAGAAATCCAATTCCGATACCCTTTCTCTCGTAGCAACAAACAGTCAAGTTCACAAAAATTCTCTTTTCTCTATGGAGAAAAGTCATTAATCCGAAGAAGGAAAAATGTTCTCCTTTTATTCTTCGGTACAGCCTTTACAAAATAGTAGTAATCATCATCTTCCATCTGCAAAAATTTTGGTTCCCCAGTAATCCACATCATGGAAGAAAAACAGGGTGAATACAGACAGCAGGGCGGAAATGATATAGGCAATAATGCTAATCAAGAAAGTTCATTTTCAAAGAAAGCAAAGGATACAATACCCAAAGCAATGCCTCCATGACCAGCCCCACCGTTACCGCAATGTGCCAGGAATACTGAAAAGCTTCCGTTTCTCAGCAGATAAACCGTCACTACCACAGCAGAAAAAAAGAACCAATACAAGAATCATTTCCTTGTCTTTAAAAAGGAAGAAGGGTTTTTCGTCAAGGATTTCAACTGTTCCGTAAGGTCTGCAGAAGACGAAAAAGCTTTTCGTTCTGCTGAATAAAGCTTAGGAAAAAAATATAAAAAAGCATCCCAAAGCCAGAGGCAGAAAGGCCGTAAAAGCCCATGGTGAGCCCTACAAAAATCGGCAAAAAAATAATGGATTTTTCAAAAGAAAGCAAAAAGGGCATCAAAGCGATGAGGGATGGCATATTTTTCCCCTGATACTGCTTTGCAATAAAACAAGAACAAAAAGATGCCCCCGGAAACGATTAAGAGCAAAGGGATTGCTGATAAAAATAGGACATCAAAATTACGCCCAAAAGCATCGGCAAAGTAGAAAAGGGAAGAAAAAGGAAATCAAACTAAAAATAAAGAAAAAAATCGGATGAGCCAGCTTTCCCACCATAGAAAAATGGCGAGTTAAGGAAAAAAAGATAAGAAAAGCCAGACAGGAACGAAAAATAGGAACCATCCAATAATCCTGCTGACCATATATCTTTTGACATTTTTCTTTGAAAAGTCGAAAACCGTTCATACTCCTACTCTCTCCCTATCTTACTCGTCCAACCAATCCGCCTCATCATCCAGCCACTCTTCTTCCTTTGCTTTGGAAGAAGAGTTTTTCTGAACTGCTTTGCCTACGTCCCTCAGCCTTCTAGCCTTAGCCAATCTTTCCGATCTTGTATAAAGCGGTGCTAAATCCAGTTTAGCTCCCTCTTTCTTCATTTGCAGTACCACTTCCTGAGCCTCTTCTCTGGCTTTTTGAACGATATTGTCTTTCTCCTCCTTTTTTCTAAGTTTTTCCGTTCTCTTTGCTGTAGATAAAAGAAGCAGATCCTCTAATCGTTCACGATAAAGCAAACTGTCTTCATAGGCTCTTTCATAGGAATAATAGGACACAATGGAAATAAGCACAATGGCACAAACCATGCCCAGGAAATAGAGAAGGGAAATTCGTTTTCCCAAATCCATCATATATTGAAAATCCAGCTTTTGGAGAATGTTTTCTATTTCCATAAAAAAATAGGCAAACAGAAGCAGGAAGAAAATTCCTGTATATTGAAGGATTCCCCGCAGTACCCGATTGGAAATATAATCTTCCCTATAGTACTTGGCCGTATCCAGGGCCTCCTGCCCTATTTCCTTTTCCAGCATGGCGACCTGCACCATGGCTATGATTTTCCTCTGATCCAACATCAATATCCCCTTGCCTGTCTGGCTCTTTCCGCATAAAGGCGAACTTGGGAATTCCCCTACCACCGAGTCAAAGTTCTGATTCGCCTCCGTGGTATTGCCCATGGTTTGCTGTATTCTTGCCAGCAGGAATAAATTCTCCCTTCTCTTCGAATCTTTACACTCCAGGTATAATCCTGTAAAGCTTCCTCCAGACGACCTGCATTCCATGCCGTGCTGCCCAATTCCTGCAAACGAAGGTGACACTTCCCTCCATCTGGGACTTAATGGAAGATAGCATGGAGACCAGACTTTCATCCGTATGGCGCTTTGATCCAAGGCAGTATACAGCTGAGCCGCCTGTGTCAAATCCCCTGTGGAAAGAGCATTGTTAATCCCTACAAGGCTCTGATATTGCGCCATAAAAGAAGCATTTTGATTCTCATAGCGATCCAGCTTCTCCTTCATTTCATCATACTCTTTTTGCAGACCGGCATTGTATGCAGACAAATCTCCCATCTTCTGATTCGCCGCATCCAGCTTTTTCCGTATAGGATATCATTTCCTGATTGTTTTTGCTATTGGCTCTTCTGATTCCTGCCGGAAGCATCAAAAGATAGAATACAAAAAGGGAAATCACCACACCCAAAAGGAGCAGGGCAGAAACCGCCCAGGGAGAAATCTGCTTAACCTCCTGAGGCATCATCATCATCATCCATCATTTTTCCTATGGGAAAAGACATTCCTAAGGCGACTCTGCTCCACCTCCGCTCTACCGGTCTTCTTCTTCACATAGTCCATAAGAACAAGAGCCTTGGGATTGTTTCTATCAATCTTCAGCACCAGATAAAGACTCTTTTCCCGCCTTTACCCACTCGCTTCGTCTCATATAGAGAAGAAAAGTAAAAATGTGGGCCTTCACATAGTTCGGGACTGTCTCCGATAACCTGATTCAACTGAAAAACCGCTAAGTCTTCGTTATTATGCTGGGCATAGTCCAGGCTTGATTGTGGCGCTTTACATTATCAGAGCAAATGCGCAAAATCGCCGGCTTTCTTTGAATCTGCTCCAAAAATAATCCGCAGGATTATCCTCCGGCAAAAGATTCATGCTGATGACCCATTGCACCAGGGCATCCGCCACTTCTCCCATCTCATAAGCCCCAACAGATTTCTTGCTTCCCTTTGGTACTTATCAAAATGCTAGGCCTTCTTCAACAGCTCTGCGGCACCGCTTAAGTCCCGAAGTCTGGCTCTTTTCCAGTCCCAGGTTATAATAACAGTTGGCTATCCGTTCCAGGGTAATATCATATTTCATGACGGATCGTTCCCCTTCTTTAAAGCCTCTTCCATAAGCTGTGTCATCAAATCATTCATATCGGTAGGTCCACCTTGAGAATGGCATCCTCTAACTGATCCACATCCAAGCTGGGTTTAAACCTTTTTATCTCATCCTCGAAAATTAATCATTGCACTCCTTTATTTTTAAAACTGCTCAAATTTATAAAAAGAACAGTTTGCACTTTACTTTGCAAATGTGCAGTTTTTGTGAAAAGCATTGACTCCCCTATACTTCTTTTATAGAATCCCAAACAGTTTCAATGGGAAAATGCCTTTGCATGAAATTCTAACATAAGTCAAAATGGCATTCAAGTTTAGAAAAAGGGAATTATGGAAAGTTTTATTACATTTTTTACAGCACATTTTGAAAAATTTCTTTCTCGGGAAATGATGGTCTTTTTTTTATCCATGATGCCCGTTATTGAACTGCGTGGCGGTTTGATTGCCGCCTCCTTACTAAAGGTAAATTATATACAGGGCTTGTTATATTGTTTAATCGAAATATCCTTCCCATCCCTTTGTCCTTTTTTTCTTTGCCAAGATTGTGGAGCTTATGGAGAGTCCTCTTCACAAGACCTTTGGCATCCTGGTTTAGAAAAAGGTAGATAAGCATAAGGATGCCATTGATAAGGTGGACTTCTGGGGTCTGGTTCTTTTGTGGAATTCCCTTCCCGGAACCGGAGCTTGGACAGGGAGCTATGGTAGCCAGTCTTTTTAAAGATGAATAGAAAAAGCATTCTTAGCCATCAGTATCGGAGTATGCCTGTGGCAGGGATTATGTCCCTACTCAGCTATGGATTGTTGGGCAAGCTGATTTTGAGAGAAATCTCACGAAAAACCAAGGATTTTCGATTTTATGATAAATTTTTCATGTATTCTTATAATAATTTTTCAGGAAGGTTTCAGGATATATTTTTAAGGATTGATATAAATTCACAATAGTTATATAACCTGTCTTTTGGAGTTGAGATTAAAAAATAGTGCTAAGCCACAGATTAGAACCTATGGCTTTAGCATTTTATTTATATCTTCATTATTAAGAAAATACAATGTCAATGGAAGTGTTTGTATTTATAGCTAAATACTCTTCCTACAAGCTTTTATACGTCATAAGTCACTTAGCTCTTCATTTTTCTTAACCTTTAAGAAAAATATTTCTTATCCTCTGGCTATAATGTATTTCTTATTCATAAAGAACTTCCATAATACAAGGTTAGCCAGTATCATCACCACTATACCTATTAGCTGTAACTCTAGGGTTTTAAGCCAAAATATATGCGTCCATCCAAATAAGGCAAGTACGAATAAATTCATAAATAACAACAGTAATCCCCGTCCTACATTTGCAGGATTGAATTCCGAAGAAAATGGAAGCTCCCAAGTACTTACTCTTATCATAAGACTTGTTACAAATATAAACGACAAGTAGGCAATGACTATGTCGGGTAAGATAGCAATTCCATAAACCGCAAAAAGCAGAGCTGACAGAGCCACAAAGATAGGCGTCAAATAGCGAAACAATACTACCTTTAACTCCTGCCCTTATACATTTACTTTAGATTCTCAATTGGAAGAATCTGATAGAACATTATGCTCTCTTTATTCTCAGTCTGAGTTATTATCCCATAAATGGCTGCGGAAGTAAGCCCTGTGAAATAAAGCAGAACTAACCCCCATCTTCCTTCTCTGAGATTTTCTATAAATCCTGTAAGTCCCTTTTCCCCTGTAATCTGTGGCAGAACCATTATTATAGGCAGAATAAATACATTGGCAAAGCTGTGGATAGAGCTTAGCTTCATATCCCTGTTTCTTGACACCTGTATCAGCACAAGCTTTCATAAAGGCATTTTCCTGCTCATCTTTTGAGAGAAGCATCACACATAAGCTTTTGAAAATGCTGAAAGCGTCTTATTTTCCCTTGGCTGTTTCTGTGTATATCAAGCTCTCCTTCAAACTCGGCATAGCCTTTTTCCTGTATATTACTTCAAGCAAGATGACGGCAGGCACTGTGATTCCTGCCAGTACATATATATACCATACTCCACCCGCACCAAATAAACTCTCCAGTATAGCCGCGAACCAAGCTGATGGCAGAAAAAAGTAAACCGGCGAAAATGTAAGCAGTCCCTTTGAGAAGCTACATGCTTATGGCTCTTGGCACAATCTGATATGAGAGTATTATCGCTATTGTCATAAATATCTGAAAGCCACTTAATATGTCCTTTAGCTTCTCTCCGGAAAATACCTTGAGTAGGAGGTAGTAAATGACTCCTGCCAGGTGAAGGCAAACAACAACAATTACAATCGATACCAGAGTAAATGCAAAGCCGTATAGGATTCCTTTAGAAATAAAGCCGACAACTACAGATGGCAGCATCATAGCAGCTGCTATAGTTCCTATATAATAGGCAATATGTATGTTTTTTGCAGTACTTATCTCGTTTTTTCCAATCGGCAGTGCTCCGTAAAATGACTTTTCTGTAGTGTCTAGGAGTACAGCTGAATACTCACTGATATAGACGGAAAATAACATGAATATAAGCATGGCAAAGCTGATTGTATTAGCTCCAAACATATTTGGCATAACCTGCATAGAAGGATAAAAATTCCTAAGCCCATATAAACCAGGCAGGTTAAAATCATAGATTTTTTCGGCTCTTTTCCTATCTTCTTCCCGTTATTTTGCAAAGCTTGTGAAACCCTTCTGCTATCCATAATTAGCTTTAGCCTAAGCATCTCCTAACCTGGCTATAGTTTATGTCCTTACTTAAAAATGGTTTTTACGCGTTTATCAACTACCTTAAGCACAAAGGGTTCGCTATTTTTCATCTTCACAGTCTCACCTCCGGTCAGTGTATCTACAAACTTGCTGCAAGGTCGTGTCCCTTTGTAAAGCCTGTAAGGTCATTGAAAATATCCTCCATACTGCTTCCTTTGTTACTCTTTTCAGCTCTTCAACTGTTGAGTCTGCAATCACAGTACCGTCCTTAAGAAGGATAACCCTGCTACTCATCTGCTCCACCACTTCCATAATATGAGAAGAATAAATATAGTCTTCCCTGCTTGGTAAGTGTCTTAGCACCTCCTGCAAACACAGCCACGCTATTAGTATCCATACCATTAAGCGGTTCATCAAGGAAGAGGATGTCAGGGTTATGTATAAGGCTTCCTATGATGGCTATTTTTGCTTCCATACCCTTTGAATAACCAGAGATACGAGTAGTGAGCGCATCATTTATCTGAAATATCTCCGCAAGCTCCTCCATCCCTACCTCTCCAGTTGCTTAGTTCATAGACAGAGGATAAGAAAGAGATATATTCTTCCCTGTAAGGCTCTCATAGAGGGATAGAATCTCTGGAACATAACCTATCTTCCTCTTGTAGCTACCAGATCTTCTTCTATATTCTTGCCAAAGACCTCAATTGTACCTGTGTATCCACCAAAGATTCTCAAGCATCAGCTAACAGTTGTGGACTTGCCACTTCCGTTTGTACCCTATGTAGCCGATAAGCTCTCCCTGTCTGCCTCAAAGCTCACATCATGGAGAACATGATGCTCTCCAGCTCTTATTCACATTAGTCAGTCTAATTACCGTATCCATACAATTCCTCCACTCTGATTATATTAAAATAATAATATCACTAAATATTGATCTCAAACCATTACATTCTACTCTTGTTTTTCTATTTGACATGTATATTACCTGTCTTTTGGAGTTGAGATTAGAAAAATAGTGCTAAGCACAGAATAGAACCTATGGCTTAGCATTTTTATTCATATCTTCATTATTAAGAAAATATAATGTCAGTGGAAAGTGTTGTATTTATAGCTAGTTTCTTTATAAAGTCTGAACTCTTTAGAAATCTGTCTGACCTTATTCTTTCTCTTGTTTTTGTACTCACTGTTTAATTTTTATTTCATCAGAATAGAAGGATATAGGGTCATCAATACCTTTTATCAATGAGTTCGTGGATATATCCGACTGGTTTGAAAGAACGATGTGCACCACATTTACGTTCGGGATCATAATAGCTTTTCATAAATCTGGAGGTATGTACTTATTTTTGGTTTTTCAAAAAATAAGATATAGAAATCATTTCAGGACTATGATAACACTATAAAAGTAAAGAGTTAAAAATATTTTTGTCAAATATTTAAAAATAAAAAACCAGTGTTTATACTGGTTAAAAGGCAGGTGCGTATAAAGTTATCCCTAAAGAAATATAGTGCTAAATCCTAAAGACGGGATTGTTGGGCAAGCTAATTTAGGGGAAAATCTCTACGAAAAACCAAGAATTTCCGGTTTTATGATAAATTTTCAGCTAGCCTTTATGATAAATTTTAAGGATTGACATAAATTCACAATAGTTATATAATGCAGAAGTTCTATTGCAGAGGTATCGAAGTGGTCATAACGAGGCGGTCTTGAAAACCGTTTGTCCGCAAGGGCACGTGGGTTCGAACCCCACCCTCTGCGTTAAAGATAAAGCCTAGTGTATAAGCCAAAACAGCTTAAAACACTAGGCTTTTTGCTTGTCTACAAGGCATTGAGCATGAAGCACCATTTCGCTTTCGAGCAGTACTATTTCCCTACAAGCCGACCACGAAACCGACCACGCTTAACAGACTATTTCTTTACGCACGTAATGCCATGTTCTCTCAGTTTTTCATCAAATCGTCCGTAACAAGCTCTATCTCTTCGTATGTACTGCTGAAAGCAAAATTTTTTACGATAGGCACTGGCATCGAACATACGCCCAAAACAAAGCTCCCTTTTTCCATATTCTCATTCTTCCCCATAACTTCCTCGACTTACTATCTTTGAAAATTCAACTCTTTCGATATCATTAAGGCAATATCTTACCGGTATTCCCGACAGAACCGTCAATTCATTATTCTTAATCATGAAAACATCATATTTCTGTTCTCTTTTCGCCCAATTCTTAAAGGTAATCATTGCAGATATCATAAGTATTAGCAATAGTGCAATCATATATAATATTGCCATAAGCTCAAAATTGAAATCTTCAGCATATTCCAAACTCCTTAAACAAAGTATTACTTTTTAACACAAATCTTTGATTCCTTCTTTCACAAGTAGACTTTGAATCAAGAAAAGACTTAGAACAAGGTATCCCCTTATTCCAAGTCTCTTCTTTCCTGCAGAAGATGGGAGTTGAACCCACATGAGTGTTACCTCACACTGATCTGAACCGTGCGCGTCTGCCATTCCGCCACTTCTGCAAACGAAAGTAGTATATCACCATCGTTTTTTTTCGTCAAGAAAAAGAATTTCAATCAAAGAATTTCAATCAAAAAATTTCAAAAGATTTAAGGCTTAGATAAAGTTTTTTCTTTAAAAGATACATCCAACACCATATCCATTCCTTCAGCCAATCTTTGTAATAGCTTTATAGAAGGATTTCTCGTTCCATTCTCCAACTTACTAATCTCCGATTGATTAATGCCGGTTTTATTAGATAAATCTTTTTGTGTCATATTCTTCGCTATTCGAGCATCAATAATAGCTCTAATGATATTCATTTCCGGCTGTACTTCTTCATAGGCTTTCGCAAATTCAGAATCTCGCATCTTATTCTGTTTGTACTCTTGAAGCTTCATTTCAATTTTCCCTTTTCGTGACAAGTAGTCAGCTCTCCTAAGTTTCGCAAGTTTTATTTTCTGTGCAGGGAGTTTTTGAGTTTTTCTTGACGAAACTATTCGTCAAAAATAATATTCGCACCTTCATAAAAGAAATACAGAATACGTGTACTTTGTAACAAACTTATATTTCCGGCTTACGCCATAATCTCCCTTCTTTTTCTCTCCAGTTACTGCATCCTTTGGCTTCTGCCAGGTCATATAGTCGCACTCCGGATAACGGGAGCAGGAATAGAAAAATTCGTCCCTTTTACTTCTCTTCTTTACGCACTCCGCACCGCAGGTCGGACAGAGAAAAACCGGCGTATTCCACATAAGGCTTGGTATTCTTACGGTCCGAAATCCGGGACAAGCCAGAAATTTCCCGTGAGTACATGTAGCCAATGACCATCTTTCTGCCACACTTGTCACAGACTACATCCGTTTCTTCCTCGTTGATTTTAACCTTCTCCACCTCTTCTTTAGCTTTTTCTACAGCCTGAGAAAGATCGGGATAGAAGTTTTTCTACAATGGTTTTTCCAAGAAGTCTGTCCCACACTGACAGAGTCCAATAAGGACTCAAGATTGGCTGTAAAGCCCTTGTCTACGATGGTAGGGAAGTTCTTGGACATCATTTCATTTACCGCATTTCCCAATTCAGTAACGAAGATGTTCTTCTTCTCTTTGGTAATGTAGCGCCGTAAGAGAAGGGTTCCAATGGTGGGAGCATAAGGAGAAGGTCTTCCGATGCCTCCCTCTTCAAGGGCACTTTCACCAAGGAAGCCTCGGTATAATGAGGCGGTGCCTGGGTAAAATGCTGTTCCTTATTCCATTTTTCCACCTTAAAGGAGTCACCCTCCTTCATCTCCGGAAGGGTTACATTTTTCTCCGCCTTGTCTTCCTCAGACATATATACGGCAAGGAATCCGTCAAAACGCAGATGGCTACCGCTTAAAGTAAAGATATAATCCTTAGCCTGAAACTTTTACGGTTTCTGTTTCATAAACTGCCGCTTCCATCCTTGATGCCTACAGCGCTTATAAATCAACTGATATAAACGATATTCATCCTTTCCAAGGCTTTCCTTTGCCTCGAAAGGGTAATCTCAGGTAGCTGGGACGGATAGCCTCGTGAGCATCCTGAATCTTCCCCTCCTTCTTATCTTCAGTCTGAGTCTTCTGACAGTACTCGGACCGTACTCTGTCCGATCTTTTTCCAATACCGCAGCATGGGCTTCTTCAGAAATTCTGGTGGAGTCCGTACGAAGGTGAGTAATTAAACCAACCACTCCTCTTCCCTTTACATTCACGCCCTCATACAAAGACTGGGCACGCGCATAGTCTTTTTGGGTGGGGAAGGAAGAAGCTTTGCCGCTTCCTGCTGTAAAAGTAGATGTGGTAAAGGAAGGGCGCCTTCTTTCTTCTTTCCCCTTCTTTTTTTCTCGATGAGCTTTAGCTTTTCTTTTTCCAATTTCGGAAATAACAGAAAGAACATCCTCTTCCTTTGACAAAGGAAGCTTCTTTTTCCCTTTTCCGTCAAAATACCGCCTCTACTTCCTTCTTGCCTACAGCAAGGCTAGCACTAAAGGCTCAATACTCTTCCGGCTCAAAAGCATTAATCTCTGCCTCTCTGTCGCAAATCATCTTCAGTGCCACGGACTGCACTCTTCCCTGCAGATAAGCCTTTTTCGAATCTTCTGCCAAAGCAATGGACTGATGGTATACCCCACCAAGCGATCCATGACTCTTCTACTTGCTGAGCATTGACCAAATCCATATCGATTTCTCTGGGATTCTTGATGGCATTCTGCACTGCATTCTTGGTGATTTCGTTAAAAGCTTATGCGGGAGATTTTCGCTACATTTTTCTCATCCTTATTCAGCTCTCTTTGCAAATGCCAGCTGATTGCCTCTCCTTCACAGTGGGTCAGTTGCCAGATAAATTTTATCCGCCTTTTTGGCTTCCTTTTTAATCTACTCAGCAGTTCCCCTTTTCCACGAATGGTAATGTACTTTGGCTCATAGTCATTTTCCACATCTACTCCAAAGGAACTTTTTGGGCATATCAATTAAATGTCCCATAGTTGCATCAATGGTATAGGACTTTCCTAAAAACTTACTGATGGTTTTTTTACCTTGTGGGTGACTCTACAATAATGAGATTATTGTATTCCCTTATCCTTTTTCCTGTTCCGGTATAACTTGCTGTAAAACGAAAGAACACTTCCTTTATCTATAGCATGAATAAGCGCCCTTGCCTTTCTATTTGAGTAAGACAAAGCACTCTTGCCTCATGTTTAAAAAGCTATTAAAGATAAAGTTTATTATTAAAAAAATAATGTAAAGCTGCTTTTCCTAAAAATTCGTGGACACTATAAACGAATCCTAAAAAGCAAGTCGGATTCCATGAAATTTAGCTATTTCAGAGCTTTATCGGTAGAATTTGATACTTTTTATAAGAAAAGCGCAAGAAATAATCAGAGATTTACTTTTGGCACTTCCTAGTATTTCGATGAAGCAGTGAACAAAGCAGAAACATAAATCATGATATTTTTATAGAAATTAAGTTTCTAGTTAAAGTAACTGTTCCGGTTTTTTTCTTCTATAATAGCAGCTTGTACACATTCACATAACCTTCCACTTCCAGCTCAATAAGATAACGATGCAGCATGTAATTCGGAAGCTTTAATTCCTCTTGAAGACTTTGAAAATGCTTACTTTCAAAGCCCAAAGCAAGATAAATCCTTTGTTTTTCCTTTGGAAAATCTTTAATCTCATCTTCTTTGTTTTCCTCCTTTTCCGCTTCTAAAGAAAAGTAGGATAATATGTCTACGGCAGAGGTACACACCGATGCACCGTCCCGAATTAATCTGTTACAGCCTTGAGATAAACGATCCACTATTCTTCCGGGAACGGCAAATACCTGCTTTCCCTGTTCCAAGGCACGATCTACGGTAATAAAGGTACCGGACTTTTCCTTCGCTTCCACCACCAGGAGCACATCTGAAAGCCCTGAAATCAGGCGGTTTCTTTCCACAAAATGATGGGGCAAAGGAGGGGAATGTAAAGGATACTCACTGAGAATTCCTCCATTCTTCTCAATACTTTCATACAGTCTAAAATTACAGCTTGGATAACAGATATTTACTCCGCAGCCTAAAACCGCATAGGGTTTTGCCCTTTCCTTCCAATGCCCCTTCATGCGCTGCGGAATCAATACCGTAAGCCATTCCGCTCACAATGCCTATCCCTTTTTTTGCCAGTGTTTTTGCGATAGATCTTGCAATATCCTTTCCATATTCCGTTCCATCTCTGGCTCCAATAATACCCACAGTAAGCTCTCCTTCTTTAGGAAGAAATCCCTTTAAATAAAGACATTCCGGACTATCCGGAATTTCCCTTAATCGTTTCGGAAAATCCTCTTGAAAAGGTAATAATTCTCTAATTGACAGTTCTATATTTTTCTTTTCCATACTTATCCCTCAAAAGAAAACAATACCTCCTCCAGGCCTCGGTAAGAAACTGCTTCCTGCCAGATGATTCATATTAATTTTCTCCTCTTCTTCCAAATCCGCAATGGTTCTGGCAAGCTTTAATATTTTATGATAGGTTCTCATGGAGAGATTTTTGAGCTTAAAAATGTTCTCCATGTATTCCGCTTCTTCTTTTCCCAGTTCACAGTATTTATTTACTGCCGTAACATTCATATCTCCATTCCATCGTATCTTCTCTTCTTGAAAGAAGCGTCTTTCCTGCATTTTCCTTGCCTTTTCCACCTGTTTTCTTAAAACCGCCGAAGAAATTCCTTTCTCCTTGGTCAATGCATCCTGCAAAGTAATCGACGGCAAAGATACGCATAAATCCATTCTTTCCAGAATCGGTTTGGAAATCCCCCGTTGATAAGCTCGAATCTGTCCCGGCGTACAATGACATCGATTTCGATCCGGAAAAATATCCGCAGGGACAGGGGTTCATCGCCGCCACAAAAGACAATCCACCGGATAGGAAAAGAATTGTTGCAGACGATGTAAGGTAACTCTTTTTTCCTCCATATACCTCTTAACGCTTCAATGCTTTCTTTTTTAAATAAAGGTAATTCATCCAGAAATAGCACGCCCTTCCCTGCCAATGCCAATTCTCCCGGAATCAATCTTCCGGAAGACATCCCGCCAAAGCAAGGTATTTTTGACTGACGGCAGAGTGGGGGGCACGAAAGGGTCGTTTCTCTATTAAGCCCTTTTTCAGAGAGGCAGGATGCAATAGAATAAATCTTTGTTAGCTCAAGTTTCTCTTGTTTACTCATCTTTGGTAAAATTCCGGGAATTCTCTTGGCAATCATCGTCTTTCCCGTTCCGGCAGGACCGGAAAAAAGAAGGGCATGATGTCCCGCTGCTGCAATCAATGCTGCTCTAACCCCATAGCTTTGTCCCAAAACATCTTGGAAATCTAAATTTTGATCTTCTTCATTACCGTTTGCATAGCTTTCATCATTTCTTCCTACAGAAGGTCCTGCTCCTATATTTTTCTCTCCTCCTTTTTCCGTAAGAATTTTACAGATATCCAAAAAGCTCCAGTGATATGAGAGCAGGAAATTACCTTTAATCTTTCACTGTTCCTAGCCTCCTGCTCATTGTCTTTCGAAACGAATACCCCTCCATTCCGTACCTCTTCCAAAGCCAGAACCATGGGAAGCACGCCGGCTACCGGTCGAATCTCTCCATCTAAACCTAGCTCCCCCAAAAATCCATAGTTTTTCATAGGGAAAATCGCAGCTTGGATAGAGCCAGTGAAAGGTTCCCATAAAAATGGGAAGATCAAAGGAACTGCCGTTTTTCGTAGATCCGCAGGTTGTAAATTGATGGTAATTTTTCTTCGGCGGAAGCTCCAAGCCTAAATTTTTTTAAGGCAATACTCACTCGTTCTATCGCCTCCTTCACGGAAGAGGAAACATTTCCCCAGAGTCATAGAGCGGGAAGCCCATTGCTTTCATCCACCTGAACGGAAACCACATAAGCATTTAATCCATGAATTGCAGCAGAATAGACTTTTTGATAACATTCGAATACCTCATACATTTTTAAAAAGAAATTTAAAGACGCCAAGAGCAAAAGAATGACAAGAAAAATAATAAAAAATAGAATGATAAGAATAGAATAGTAAAAATGAAATCCTGCAAAAAGAATAAAAGTGAAAAAGGAGAGCAGAATAAAAGCAAAGCAAAAAGAAAAAGCGACAAATTTAAAACAATAGAATTTATAACAATGAATTTAAAACAATAGAAGCCAAAAACAATAGAAGCTAAAAATCAATAGAAGCTAAAATCAATAGAAGCTAAAATCAATAGAATTTAAAACAACAGAAACTAAAAGGCAATAGAACGATGGATAAATAAATAAAGACTAAGACTATCTTTAAAAATAATCTTAGTCCTTCCCCTTAGTCTTGTCAATAAGATAAGCATCCAAATGAAAGCTTTTTAAAATCTCTAAATATTCTTTTGAAATGGAGCAAAAAGCATTTTTCTGAAAGAGAAAACAACACACTGCTTTCCGGAATTTTAGGAAAAAGCCAAAGAGTAGGCGTGAAAACAGCTGATAAGATAAGGGCAGAGTTTTTCTTAATCTCGCATTTTTTCTTGTATCTCCATACTTATCATCTCCCACAATAGGATGAGAAAGAAGGGATAGCTGGGTGCGAATTTGATGGGTTTTTCCGGTAAAAATCTGCACGGAAAGAAGGGATAGCTCCCACACTACTTTCTACACTAGCCAATTTTTCAAAAGCACTCTGAACCTTTTTCCCCTTTTCACTTTCTAAGGCCTTGTTATGCCCCCTATCTTTTTTCCAGAAAATGCTCCTGCAGTCCTGTTTTTTGAAAATCTCCATACACCAGTGCATAATATTTTTTTCTCTAAATCATGGCTTTGCAGAAGCTTGGCAAATGCCTGCAATCCCCCAAGCTTTTTCCAAAAATGATGATTCCCTGATGTATTTCTATCCAAGCGATTGGCAATCCCCGGACGAAAGCTTTTCTCCTGTTCCTTACTGAGCTCTCCCTTTGTTCGCATATAGGACAAGAGCAGGAATTTACAGAAAAGAAGAACTTCGTCATTTTTCAGAAAGAAGTCCTACCGGTTTATTGAATAAAATACAATGATTATCCTCATAAAGAATAGCGCTCTGCCACTTTTGCGTCCAAAGCTCTTTTCTGTACTCTCTCGCTTCTGAAGCAGCTTGCCCAAAACTCTCTTCACTGAAATAAAGCTGAACGGTATCTCCCAGCTGTAAAAATCTCCTTACCATCGGCTTTCCATTTAAAAGAATATTCTTCTTACGGAGCATCTTATACAGAAAAGGAATCTGCCTGTCCTTTAAAATATTTTTGTAAAGCTTTAAAAGCTTTTTGTTCCTTTTCATTTTGTGATATCAGAATTTCTCGCATACTTTACCTATAAAATTTACGAACCACAGGAATCAAAAGCATATCCGGACAAATCTGGCAAAGTAGATAAAATCCCTTCATCGGTAAACCGTAAATAGAAAGAGGTCTGTTTAGTACTGCATCCATCACTGCAAGCTTTTGCCACCTTCTTCAGGCTTTGCCATAAAAGTTGCTTGATTTTTGCATTCTTCCTCCACCTCCTGCTACCGTAAAGAAGGAGTATCCACAGGTCCGGACAAACCACGGTCAGTCCAACGCCTGTATTCGTAACTCTTCTCTTAAAGACAAAGAAAATGAGTATACATATGACTTTGTAGCCGCATAAACGGAAAAATTCAGTATAGGGTAAAAAGCTGCGGCAGAAGCCATTTGAATAATCCGGGAACTGGAACCCCATATACTCCAGAGATTTTCAAAGTAAATGCCGTTAAAGCCTTTACATTTAAATCCAGCATCTTCAGCTGTTCCTCAACGGGTATTTCTGTCACTCTCCCCAGCTTTCCGAAGCCGGCCGCATTGACCAGAAAAAGAATTTCCGGATTTTCCTTTCTCAGTAAGTCCTCATACTTTTGAAAACACTCTTCTTTTGTTAAATCCATGAAAAAGACGAACCGGTACTGAATAGTTGCTCCTCCACCTCTTGCAGACTTTCTTTTCCTTCTGGAAAAAGCCAGAAATTCCTGTATTGCCGGAATACGATCCTGCAATGCGAAACAAATCTCTTTTCCCTATTCCGAACTCGCCCCTGTAATTATTGCTATTTTCATCCCATCCATCCTAGATTCTATGAAATATGCTACACTTCCTTGGGCCTGTTATACTAGTAAAGCCTACGTAGAGGAAGCCCAAAGAAGATTTTAGTCACCGAACCAACGGCACTCTTCCTTGAATACTGAATTAAGTATAGCTTACTCAAAGTATAATCTCAATCTCTTTTCCGAATTGTCGGACTATACCCATAATTTCATGAACAGTTCGTAAAAGCAATTTCATGGGCAATTTCGTGGGATATTTCACGGGATACATTCACTGTAAAATGAGGAAAAATCCTGCTTTTTCTGTAAAAACAGATGCCAAAAGAGCAATAAAAACCCTAGGTTTCAAGCCAATTTGAGGCTTAATTCCCAGGTTTCTCAATTCCTGCAGGAGATGGGACTTGAACCCACACGTCCTATCGGACACAAGATCCTTAGTCTTGCCTGTCTGCCATTCCAGCACTCCCACGCAACAGAGGAAATTCTATCACAATTTCCTCTACTGTGCAAGTATTTTTTTCTTACGGAAGCAAAAAGTTTATGCCAAATTTATTCCGGCGAATAAATGATTAGCTTTTAGCTTTTTCTACTATCCGACTTATTGTCGGTAGCCTTTGTTTCTTCCTTTTTCTTTCTGCCTCTCGAACAGGGCTTTTCCACACTTGCAGTTTCTGTTTTTCTTTGTATCAGCCTTCACTTTTACAGATTTCTCAGAAGTCTTTTCATTTGAAGCCTTAGTACCGGTCTTTGGTTTTTGCTGCTTTTTCTTCCTTCGCTGTACTTGTCTTCTCTTCAGTCTTTGTCTTAGCGTTTTTTTCTGTGGTCTTGGTCCGAGTCGACTTACTTTCCGACTTTTCCTCTCCTGCCTTAGACTTCGTAGACTTTCTTACCGGCTTTGCCTTTGTAGCTTTGGAATCGTTTTTGCTTTCTGCAGCCTTCTCCGCGTCCTTGACCTTAGCATCCTTGACCTTAACGTCCTTGCCTTAGCTTTCTTTTCCTTTACTGCTTTTATCAGACTTTTCCATTTTTCTCTTCTGATTCCGCTTTTCCTTGCTTTTTCAGTCTTCTTTTCTTTTACAGACTTGGACTCCTCATTGGAAGCATCCTTTCCATGTTCCTTAGAACCATCCTTACTATGTTCTTTAGAACTGTCATTTGCTACTGTTTTAGCATTTTTCCTTTGCTGCTACTTTAGCACTGTCCTGCGACACCGCTTTAGTATTGTCCTGGCTCAGTTCCTGATTAGAAGCTTGTCCGGAAGCCTGTGTTCCGTTTTCCTTCTTTCCGTTAGAACGTCTTCTTCTACGATTATGATGTCTTTGCCGTTCCCTCTGCTCCACAGGACGATTTTTCTGTTACAGCGCTGGCATCCTCCTGTACAACCTCATCTTTTCCTGCATCGGAAGACTTTTTCTCTTCCGTTTTCTTAGACTCTTCCGCCGGGGTTTCGGAAATGCTGTCTTCAGCTACTTCCTCTACATCCACACGCTTCATTCTTTTTAAAACCGGATCATAAATATACTGGATTTGATTAGAAGGTCTTCCAGCATTTGCTTTCTTTTCCGTCTTAGGATAAATACGATTCACGGTTTCTATCGAACTCTTGGAAGAATCCTCATGCTTCGCTTCTTCCGGCTTGGTGTTATCTGCGGTTTTAGCTTCCTCTCGAGAATCCAAATCTTCTTTTTCTTTAGCAGCAACAGTTTCTTCTGTAGCTCCATCGGAAGATAGCTCTTTCTCGAAGCTTTCAGCATGATCCTCATCCGGGTAAAGCTTTTCTTCCTTGATACTTGCAGAATAATCCACGGAAAAATGCTCTCCGTCATTTTCCTCCTCCACCAAAGAAGCATAGCTTACATCCTCCTTTGCCAAAGGATTCGGTAAGAGCTCTACCGGCTCCAAATGACTGTTCACGTCCAGGAATTGATTTTTTCTTCTTCTGTAATTGTTTCTGTAGCTTAATGTCGGTCTGGTAGGAACATTGTTGGTAGTTTCAAAGGCATCAATAAGCTGTCACCTTTTGGTTTCTCTCCTGGCTCTTCTGATTCTTTCATCGTCATGTAGTCACAGAATGGAGAAAACACTCTTCAATGGTCTCTCCCAAAAGAATTTCCGCACCTCTTAAGCTATGCCAAAAGTCTCGAACCGCAGCATAGCCCTTGTCCTTGGAGACAATGCATATCTTTTCTCCCGTATCCAAAAACATTCCTGTTGTGGAAGCAATGTACATATCCAATGCATTGCTGTGCTGTTTTAAAAGCTTCACCATTCTTACATGGACAGCCTTTTCCTTTAAATCCTCTACTACGCCCTTCTGTAAAGCAGAATTTTCATCACTGTAGTACACTACCAAGGTATCCTGCTCTGTCAGATAATGATACCCTTCAAAGCCGCTGGCATGGGTATTTTCAAAATCCACTAAAAAAATCACAACTTATTCTCCTTTTTCACATAAAGTCATCGTTATGATTATCCTGGGATAAAAAGCCGAAGAATTCTCCTTCATCCAATTTTCGGAGAATAAGCTTAGCTTCCTCCAAAGGACAAGGCAGTGCTCCTCTTTACAATATAGAACTTCGAAATCATCACCACGGTTTCCGCATTTTCCTGCTTCAGACTGGGAACCAGCACAAAATCTCCCACGGAAATATTGTCCTCTAAGCTCCTAAAATAACTAGGCTTTCCATTCGGTTCGGATAAACAGCTTAGAAAAATATGTTCTCCTTCTTTCACACCATGTCGATACAGTCTTGGATCAAAAAGAGAACCGAATACACCGTAGTAGGACAGAGTCTTATGAAAGTCCTCCAATAAGTCTTCCCAGTCATCCGGAAGACCATAGCGATCATAGGACCTCTTTACCTGAAAATACCGACCATCCCGATATTGAATTGTAATCTCTAAAAGGGCCGGACTCTCTTCCCTATGCTTCCCTCACTCTGATCATAATGTTGAAAATAGCGTTCTATATTGCCCAAAAGATAATCCACGATTTTGGGTATAAAGTACTCATGCTTTACCGAAGGAAGCTTATTCATGTTCTGCAGGTAAACAAGGCTTTGACTTTCTCTGGAAAGAAGCAGGGTTTCTTCAAAAAAGACATCCTCTCTTTCTTCTTTCTGTGTCAAAGGATTCCAGCTTACATTCTCCCTTTCCTCTTCCACACGTAAGGAAAAACGCATAATCTGATGAGAATTCGCGCTGTTCACCTCAGCCGTCAGTCTGTTTAAAGAAGCAATAAAACGGTTCCAACTTCCCGGAACACTATTAATCCCTTGATACTCTTTCGCCTCTTGATTCTCTTCTTTATACAGTAAAAACCAACGGAAGGAAAATGCAGGAATACCTCCTTCCTGAAAATAGCTACGCTTCCACTTCGGTATGGCACACTCATCTAAAGAGTTTAAGAAGCTTTCCGAAGATTCTTTTGGGCACATTCAAGACAAGAGCCAGATCTCATCCTCTACAGGTGCATCATAGGCATACTTAATCCGACCATTCTTCATCCAAATGTTCAATGAGCTTTCCCCACACCCAGTCCGTCCAGCTTTTAAATTCAAGTACTCCAGCATGAAGCCTCTCCTTTCTCTTTTAGTTAGCTTCATTATAGCGTATCGTTTCAAAAATACAGCAAAGTTCTAAAAAATAATGCTTGATTTTCAAAAAAGCTAATGGTATACTGGCACAGTTGACTGAGACGAGGTGTGATAATGGTAGTCGGCTAGCCTGGAAAGTTGGTGCCCGTTCTGCGGGTTGTGGGTTCAAGTCCCATCCTCGTCGCTAAGATAAAAAGCTAGGATTTATGCGAAAAACGGCATAAAACCTAGCTTTTTTCTTGCTTTTTATTACTTTTTAGTAATCTCTATGCACCGAAAAAGGAAACCATTTTACCTGTTTTTCGGATAAATTTGGTCATGAATTGGTCACGGCCATCACTCTACAATCTCAACGCCTTCCATCCGACCGGTAAACAGGGATTTAAAAGGAGTCATAGGCACCATCTGCACCTACAAAATCATAGCCGTCACCTTTCGCTTTTTCTGACTTTTGGCATTGGTAGCCATCAAGCCAGACTTGGTCAAGTAGTACCACTTGCCTTTATCCTGCAGCCATTGAGAAGAAAGCATACCGCCATCCTCTCCAAGATAATACCAGCCTTCCTCAGACTTGAACCAGCCCTTTATCATGAAGCCACTGTTATCGAACACATACCAGCGACCGTTGATATACTCAAATTTGCCACATACAGGCGCGTTTTCCTTATAGTACAGCCATTTATCATTCTGCTGAATCCATCCCTCTTTCTGTGGCTCCTGCTGCACTGCGGAAGCTTTCCTTTCTTGGTGAAGCTTACAGGCTTGATAGAAGCACCAGCTCACTAATTCCCCACACCACGGCTCAGAGATAACCTTTCCATGGTTATACCAGACACCATACTTAGTATAGTTGTTATTTCCTCTGTTGGCATGCTTATCCTCTAAGCTTCGTGGTGTAGCCTTTTCTTCGTAACCGATTTCCCCTCTAACCACTTCCAGGAACTCCTCTACAGAGCAAGTCTCATCGTCAAAAATTGGGCGGCCAAAACCACAAGGCCAAGACCTATCGCCTACCTTGAAATTCCGATAGATTTTTCTCCTGCATTCTCCTCCGTTTCTATCCTTGTCTGCTCCGGATGTGTTTCCTTCAACTGCAGCTAAATCAGGCAAAGGCACTTCGTCTACTACTCCTGTGTGCCCGATTCTTCCTAGCGCTTCGCTGAAATAGAAGATAACATCCCCCTTCTGCGGTTGCTTATGCCAGCGCCCTGCTCTTTTAAATCGCCCTGCCCCATCGGGAGTAAATTTGAAATAGTCACCGCATAGGGCTCTCTGTCCTCTTTGATATGGATTCATAGTTTTTCCTTCCCATTTAATAAGATTTACGGTACAAAAAAAGGGGAGAACAATGTCTCCCCAAAAGCATTTACTTCTTAAGTCCTACTCCTGGACCTGTGTACTTATCCGGATTCGGTGTTACTCCGGGTCCATGCTCCACATCGTCCTCGCCTTTGCCTCTACCATAGCCTACAGGATGAGGGCTGTTATCCGCTTTGTTGTCCTTCACAGGCACATCCTGTCTCTTTGCGTCCTCATCAATTCCTTCGTAACGCTCAAATGGTACCATTCTTTCTCATGTTTCTTTCCTCTTTCTTAGATAAAAAAAGCTTAGCCACCCCTATGCGACTAAGCTGTAACCAAAAACTTTTTAAAATTGCTTTTAAAACTCCCTTATACGCCAATAGATGCAATGCCGGAAACTCCTCCGATGGCAATAGCTCTGATAATATCTTTTGCCGGAAAGCCTGGCATCGCAAACATGGCGATTGATCCTAAAAACCATTCCGATGAATCCACAAATGTATGGGATATAGTCTTTATCGGATTCTTTGATTACGCCTCTCCACTTAAGGACTTGCACAGCAATACAAATTGCTATTGCAATCTCCATAACCGGGGCAACTTCAAACTGTTGAAAAAGTGATAAATCCATTTTGTTTTCCTCTTCTTATTTGTAAAAATAAAAATAGCGCGGGGACATACCCCTACGCTATCTTGATACCCTTAGGAGCAATTCCTATAAGCCACAATATTCTTTTATGCCTCTCTGCAGCACAGCGGAGAAATTTACATTCCGCTCTTCCGCTATATCATTTAGCCACTTAGGGATGGTTAGGGTCTTCTTCACTGCTTGATTACTAACCTTATCCCTAATTAAGTCCGGCCAAGCTTCAATAAAATAAACATTCTTCGAAGAATCCTCCGGAACCGTGGCGCTGGGCAAGTCTTTCCCATGCTTTAAATAGGAAAACAGTAAAGCCCCTAGTAAATCTCTTGCATTTGTAATTGCTTCTTCCAGACTATCTCCATCGGTGAACCCTTCCGGAAAGTCGGTAAACTGTACCTGATAACCCTCTTCATCTTGCGAGATCTCACAAGGATAAAAAATTCTCTGCATACACAGCCTCCTTTTATAAGTAGCCGGGGCTAGAATTTCAGCCCCGTTATCCTTTCGATACTCGACAATGTTCCGTTCTTCATTACCTTCTTATCGCATTTGACAGGACACATCTTCCCATCTTTGTAATAGATTTCATGAGAACCGGTAGTATGGTCTAAAACCCAACCATTCTTTTTCAATGTCTTAGCTACTTCTCTGTAAGGTATATTCTTTGACATGTCATCCTCCTTACAGAGCCTATAATACGTGTCATTTAGACGTATGTCAAGGAATATTTTACTATATCGTAAAGGGTTATCAGATTAGTAAAAAGTATATTGCTACCTTGTAAAAGTGTTATTACGGAGCCGCTCTCTGTACTTCTCTTGAATGAAAGCGACCGTTTCCTCCGTAATGTGATTTTTAAAATTTTCGTGGCTTTTGCAGTACCGCTCGTAATTGTCAATGTCGAGCAATGCCTGGTCGAAAGTATCTTTGCTATGTGTTCTTCCTTCAAGCAGCTCATCTCCAAAACGGAGAATCCTTACCCTTGCCGCTATGGCTCTTGTTTCCTCAACGGATTCAGCAACAGCTTCAATCTTGTCGCTTAATACTTCAACCCGGTCAACTAAGGCCTTCTGAGATTCTGTAAATTCTCTGGTAAGGATTTTTCCCGATAAAGGTAAGGATTGCCGTCCACGGTTTCTTATCTTTCGGGGCGAACTTTTCTACCAGAGTGATTACCCCAAAGGAAAAGCCAACCTAGCGACTGAACGATAACTCCAAAATCCACTAAGCTAAAAAAAGCGTTAAAATCTATCATCCATTTTTCTGCCCCTTTTCTCTTCTGCCGCGATACGAAGAATTTCTTCCTCCTGCTCCTTGAAATCCATCCTTTCTTTACTGCTCTATCAAGCATCTTCTTGTTAAGCAGTCCTTCTTTTGCCAGTCCTAAAAGCGTTTCTATACATCCTACTCACCTCCTAAGCTATCAAGCACAAGGCTATTTACTGTCTGCCTAAGCTCCTCATTCTGCTGCTTAAGCTCTGCAATCTGCTCCGCCTGTGAGGATTCTTCTGCCTTTTTCCTCACCTACTGAACAAACTGCAGCTCTCCTTTTTCGTCTCGCATTTCCTTCATTTTGAGATTGAAAAAGCCCCCATCTTTTGTAGATGCAAGGCTCTTTTAAATCCCACATGGAGGACTCCATAGCATAGGCAGTCTTTCCATAAATGGCTCTTGCCCCCATGTCTGCCTCGGTAGGACTATCAAAAATGGTGATAGCCATTACCTCATGCTCTGCCGTGTCTGCGTTCGGCAGAATCAACGCAAAATCTCTCTTCATGCTTCTTCTCCTTCCTTTTAGGTAAATTAAAAAGGAATCAATTAGGAATCCCTTTTCATGCACATGTATTCAGTTAGTAGCTTTAGCTTCCGTCATTCATTAGACTGCTCCCATGCGATGTAGATACAGCCTGTACCGCCGTCTCCACCCATATAATTATCAGTATATTTATTATTTGCTCCATTACCGCCATTACCAAGCCCATTTGTTCCAGCTGTTCCAACACCAGAAGAAACCTTATTTCCGGCAATACCACCACTACAGTACAGAACGCCATTAAAGCCTGTAGTGCTTGTATGCTGTCCCTGCCCCGGTCGAATGGTCAAATAGTAAGCATCTCCATTTCTTCCTCCCCTATCTCTTACGGTAGTCTGTGCTCCTGCGCCATCATTTCCGTTTGTTCCCGGAGAACCACCAAACGCTGCACCGCCAGAGCCACCATCACCGCCACTTCCAAAGTGACTGCTTCTAGTCATTTGCATGGATAAAGGGTTCTTTCCGTGCTTCGCCACGATTCCGCCAAATGTAGTGTAAAGTCCTGGTAAGTCTGCTCCGCGCATAAGGTTTTGCCAAGCTGCAGTATTGGTCGGCGCAACTTGTCCTCTTACCGGAACAATCCAAGGTATTGCTTGCCCTGGAGTAACGTCCATATAGCCAGTAGTAAAGTAGCCTCCACCACCTCCGCCTCCGGGAACATAGTACCCATTGCCAGAACCGCCTTGCCCACCATGCCCAACAAGGATATAGCGGATTCTTCGCACTCCTTCCGGAACTGTCCAAGTGCCTGCTCCTGCTCCAAGTGTTACAGAGCCACTAATTCCAGTTACTTGGATAGTAGTATACACAGGCGTGCCGTCATAGTCGTACCACCGTCCTTGATTGGTCTCTACATAATTGTAGGCGCGGATATATAGCAATCCTTCATTTAGCGTCCGTGTCTCATAGTGAACGTCTGCCGTATCTACTGGCATAAATCCATCATAGATTCCATCTGGTATACTTCCATACTTGAATATGAAATGCACCCCACTCCACAAGCCCCTAGTAGGTTTAGCCCATGTAAGCCGGACTTGCTTATGCGCATACATGGTCGCACTAAAATTTGTGATAGAGGCTATTCCGAAGGCATCTATGACCATCTGTTTAAGTAAGCCCTTGGAGATGGTTACTTCGGAATTTTTCCCATCTCCATAGCCTGTCCTAGGATTGCTTACGGACTTCTATAGTTTCCTGCAGGTAATGGAAGACTCATTACAGCTCCCGCATTTGAAAAGGTGTGCTGTCTCCTAGGACTGCTGCCGTTCCTCTGTTCTTCCCTCCGGCTCCTCCAAGCGGTATAAATACTTCACTCATTACTTACTCACCCCCTTTAATTTAACCTTAAACTCCTTGTTAGGCTTCTCTGCTGCACAATAGAAGGTCACATACCCATCCGTAACCTCTGCGCTTGTGATTAGTCCTGCCATCTCGTCATAAGTCTCTATATCGGTAGGACTTGAAGTCTTAGTGTGCGCTTTTCCCATAGATACGGAATCTGTAGCCTTGACTGTTGGAACAGCTACCTTTTGGCTATACGGTGCGGAGTTACTCCACGCATTAGCCGGAATGGTTACAATCGTTTCCCCTTTCAGCCTATCAATCTGCGCCGAGAGATTTCCAACCGGCGTATCTGTGAGAGTTCGCTCAACCGTTTCAAACCATGATTGAAAATTTCCTTGTAAGGACTCCTTAATCTCGTCCATCTTCTCAGTATGCTCGCTATAGTTACGCTCTACCCTACGGGTAAAGTCTTGGTAAAAACCATTTAGCTGCGCATAGAATGTTTCTGTAGAGAGATGGTCTATAAGCTGCGTAACGAATCCACAGACCGAACTATCCCCGCGGGTATCAGTTATGGCGGACTGTGTAATCGCTGTCGCATTTGACTGAATGTAAATTGTAGCAAGAGAAAGCTCATAGTAGTCTCCTCGGGCCGGAGTAAGAAGAGCCGGAGCAACAGGATTTACTGCGGCGGTTCCTTCCTTTACAATAATTTCACAGCAGCGGTTTTTATAGTTCGCCCTTAACACAACTCTATCAATTCTCGCATACTGCTGCGGCGCTTTGCTTAAGGTATGCGTACTCTCTAAATCATCATAGGCAAATGCGCCCTGAATCAATCCAAAGCCCGGACGGACTTTAACAGTTAGGCCTTCCGACGCAAGAACCTGAAAGCAATCCCCCGGCTGGGCAAGGACACCATTACTGATAAGCTTTGCAAATAGTAATCGAAAGAGGTCGGATGTTTCTGCCCTGTCGAATATCGGCATTCCTTCCGGATCCGTACCGATAATCTCTGAATCGAAATAACCGTATCTTAGCATTTAGTTTGCCTCCCTTTTTATAATCTTCGTGATAGTTGTCGCCTCGTCTGTGCCAAAGGTAACATTCAAGGTCATTTTTGCCCCTTCGTATACCTCTTGGATTGCGGTTATCCTTTCGTCGCACTCGATTCCGACATCCATGTTTTGATATGTACAAAGGTCTCCTAAGTCGAAGTCCTTCATATATACGAGATTAGCGCCGGCATCAATATCTGAGTGAACCGTCTCAATCTTTTGAGTATTCCGAAAGCTTTTTTCCAGCCCTCTCTGCCTAAGAATGGCGCGATATTGAGCAGAATCGTAGGTGCGTTTTGCCCCACCGCGTCCTGATACTCGCTTTGCAAATCTCTGGCATCCACATATATTTCCCGTCGCTCTTCTGCCGAATCTGTGCGGATATCTACTTCGACAATAGTTCTTGCATTCCCTTCGCCTTCACCGGCAACATATGCGACATTTGCATAAGAACACTCGTCTCGACCATATATCGCTGACTTCACATTGTAAAAACGATTGGAGAATATCGCAGGGGAGTTTTCTTCCTGGTTCTCCGTGCGATTAAGCCCTTTCCAACACTCAAAGGTGAGTGTGTTCCTCTCATAGTCATATAGAATGCGGTGAGATAGCTCCTGTGTTTGCTCTGTCTCGTATAGCTTTTCTCCAAGCTTATCCCCCGTTGTCTGCAATGTAATTCTTGTTCCTAGCCCTTTACGATTACCAAGGACTAGCCGCGGAATAACTCGTCCGGAGTTTGCCGGATGAATAGCTGCTCCACCCACAAGAGCAAGGGCGATTTCTTCCGGAGTTCCGGATATATTAACCGGGGCATGAAGAACTCTATCGTCCAGTAGTTTCTCTGCAAAATAACCCTTGCAGTACGCTGAGCGTTCTCCCTTATCTGTCTGCGCATAATTGACTTCCCGGATTACTCCAAGTTCAGCGCGATCATTACGACATATATACTTTCCGGAGTTAAATAAGGGGAAGAAGCTTGAGGAGGTGTGAAACTCAAATACCCCCGGCTCGTAATAGCGGCGTGTCCATATCAGAGAATTAAAAACCTTTATGGCTCCAATAGTCTGAAAATCTTTATCGAGAATATATACCTGCATATCACACCCCCAAATACTCTAGGCGTATAGTAGATATTTACATCAAGATTGACATAGTTCGTATCCGCCGCATATTCAAGATAATTCTCCCCTACATCCAGCTGGAACGGCTCAGACCGTCTATCCACGCGCTGATAGCAATTTACTCCGTTAAGCTCAACAATCTGATGGCGTTCGTTAGTGTCGATTACAAGGACATCCCCTTTGCCATTTCCACCCTTACTCTCATAAATTGCCCCTGTTCCTATTCTTGTGATCTTAGGATTGCTTACTGGCCCCCTTGTGACCACGAATTTGATAATCACACCGGTAGGTACATCACCGTCATTGGAAAGCGCCACTTCTTTATGCAACGTTCTGTATCCTGCCGCACGCCCTCCCTAATGCAAGCCCGGAGTAAGGTCTTTTTCAGTCCCTGTAACCTTTTTAGCGGTGATTATCCAAGGAAAAGCAAACAAAGGTGTGTATGCTGCCATGTTTTTCCCGAAGTTATCAATATTCAACATGTACGGATCCGGACAGTATAAATCCACAACAATGGCTCAGTCTTGCATCGAGTGAAGCCTTTGCTTTAAATGTCCAGCCTTCAAGCCGATATTCAATATTTCTTGACACTCCCATATATTCAATGAGTGCTTTTCCTGTGTACTTTGGATTGAAGAACTTAATCAGATTTTGCCTGTTCTCTTTATTGTTCTTTAAATCCCGAAAAGAGGCCTCAATATGTATTGGTCTGCCCTTTATCTTCAGTCCATCTACGGTTTCACCGTCTACAAGGGCGTTATCACTTTTACTGATTTCGATATCCGAACTCTCTAGCCCGGTTATCTTCGTGATGTCGATATCACTATCCTTGCCAAAAGTAAGGGTCCTCCCGTTACACGAGAGAACCACTCTAATCTGATTTGCCATTATTTCACACCTCCGACGATATTACGAATCGCCTCACGCTGATTTTTTGCCACAACCGATGGAGCAGGAACTGCTTCATGGTGAGTTATTGTCTGTTCGATTCGGTTATCGTAATATACCGATGTTCCTCCGGCAGAAAAACGCCCTTCGGCTTTCTGACGCTCCGGCAGATAGCGCAATCTCTCCACTATAAGCTGAAACAGTGCCTTTCATTTCATTTAGGAGTGCTGTCGCACTTTCCCTCATGGTTTTTAAGGCGCTTGGCATAGACTTTTCTATACCTATCTCTGCTCCGGGAAGAATCCAGCGTCCAAACTCATCACGGAAAGCCCTTGAAGGTGAAGCAATGCCGAGGGCGTCCTTTGCACCTTCCAGAAGAGATTCCGCAAGGCTTTGAACCTTGCTAGTAAGCCAGTTCCATCCGGACGAGATTCCGTTCCAAATGCCTGAAACTATATCGTTACCGATAGACACCATCTTATCCGAAGCCCTTTAATTCCGTCAACTACAGCATTGAAGAGCCCTGTAGCCGCCTCGGTACCTTTGGAAACAAGGTCTTGCTTCCATTGATTCAGCTTATTCGCCGTATCTACTAACCATGTCCAAACTTTCCCCGGTAACTGCTGCATAAGGGTGATTATCGAGTTAATCATGGTCTGAATCGCGTAGAGGCCTTCTGTTGCATCTCTATGCCCCACTGCACGATTTTTCGTCACCGTATTTACAAGCCAAGTCCAAATCTTACGGGAAGCTCGGAGAAGAACTTCGTTATGCTCTCAATCCAGGTAGGTACATTTGTTGCAATCCATTTCACAACATTTTCTCCCCATTTTATGATTGAACCGATCGCATAGCCAAGGGCGTAAGCTATACGCTCAGGAAGCTGGCTGAACCATTCCCCGATACTCTCAATCCATGCCGGCACATTTGTGGCAATCCACTCTAAGATTGAGGCTCCCCATTCACCAAGTTTTGTAACCGCATCTGTAAGCCAAGTCCAAATCAATCCGGGAGTTGCGCAAACCACTCTCCGATGGATTGAATCCATCCCCCGACCGTAGGAGCCACCCACTCAAATAGCTGAATGGCAAGTTCTCCCAGTTTTTGTAATAATAGCCAGGATAATCTCGCCCATTGCCTGTACGATTAGCGGGATACCGGTTATAAGGGCATTGACAATGACCATGATAATCCTTGGCAAGCTTTCAATCAGTAAAGGAAGTGCCTCAATTATTCCCTTGACCAACGCAACTATAATTTCACGGCGCACTCTATGAGTACCGGTAGCTGCTCCAGAATCGTTTCCCTGATATAAATGACAAGTTCAACCAATGCCGGAATCAGCTCCGGGAGCATTATACTTATTCCCCTTGCGAGCCCAACAATGATGTTCTTTGCCGCCTCTATAAACTTCTTGAGCCCGCCACCGGATATGAAACTAGAAATACCATTTACGATAGTATCCGCAAGGCTTGCAAAAGTCAAAGGACGCTATGCCATCCGCAATCGTGTTCATAAGGTCGAGCCCTATAGATGCAGCAGTTGATAAAAGAGACGGCATAACAGCCACTAACGCGCCAATCACAGATATTGCTCCGGCAATAAGCGGAGGAACAAGACCTTTCATCAAATCCGGAAGTACCTTCACAAGCCCATTTATCAAGGTTACTGCTCCACTAATGAGGGAAGGTAATATCTGATTAAAAAGACCTGGAATCATATCTCCAAGCTTAGATACAAGGGCTGGTAATCCGGAGGCAAGCCTCGGAATAATTTCCGATAGATTATTTACGACATTACTTGCAAGCGTCGCTACAGATTCCGCAAGCTGGTCTACATCCCCCGTACCTGTGAGAAAATTGTCCCACGCTGCCTTTGCGGCATTCATAGAACCCTCTATAGTTGTTGAGGGCTTCTTGCCGTTGTGCCGGTGATTCCCAGTTCTGTTTGCACCTCATGAATCGCCGTATAAACATCGGAAAGATTGTTTATATCGTAATGGGTTATCTCTCCGGTTGTTTGCTGATGGATTTTCTCCGCGTCTGCAAGAAGGCGCTCCATCTCGCTTTTTGTGCCACCATAACCAAGCTTTAAGTTATCGAGCATCGTGTAGTTTTGCTTTGCGAATCCCTGATACGCATTTTGGATGCTCTCCATTGAAGTGCCCATTTTATTCGCATTATCACTCATATCTCGATTGCCTGATCGGCGACATTTGCCGCCCCCAACCTCATTCGAGGGTACTTTGCTTTAAGGCTGCCGCGAAGCTTGTTACGGTCTCCATGTACTGGTTTGCTGACATACCGGCTGTCCGGTGCGCATTATTCGCATTGTCCAGCACCGTAGTTTGAGCCTTTTCAAGAGTAGAAAACTCGCCCTCTACCTCAGACACGGATTTTCCCATGCTCGCAGCGTATTCTTCGATTGTTGCTCCGCTGGCGCCAAAAAGCGTCTCTACTCCGCCGACTAACTGCTCATAGCTTTGCGACATTATCAAGAGCACTCTTTGTCAGTGCGGCAAATGCCACTGTGCTGGCACCAACTGCAGCAGTCACTCCGGCAAATGCTTTTCCCGGCTATTCCACCAAGCTGTCCAACTGCTCCAGAAAACCCCGAGGAATCGACTTTGGTATCAAAATTTAGTGTTCCGTCTGCCATTTCTTACTGTCTCCTTCAATATTTAATAGCGCGGAAGGATTTCCGCCATTCATAAGGATTTCAGTAAGGTCACTTTACCTTCGTTTGCTCCATATCTTCCCGGAAGAGTACATACGCTTCATACGCTTATAATGCTCCTTTTGCTCTTTTGAGAGTTTAGGAGAGATTTTCATAGACCTGTAGCCTATGATCTTCATTATCTGCGTATCTTCCGGTAGTGAGCGAAAAAGACCGAAACTGCCACCAATGGAGTGTTTCTTTTGCAAGGTCTATCCGATAAGCGGACATAAACCCGGCGTAAATGTAATCGGCGTCGTACTCGTAGGAAAAAACTGTTTCACCGCTCTCATCACCGCCGGCTGTCTGCCGTGGTTCTGAACCACATCGGTAAAACCAAAAGATTTTTTCGATTGCCTCCCGAAATGTCGTTTCGTCAAAAACTATTCCGGGATAGTAAAGTTCGAGCATTGTTAGAAGCTTATCATCGTCCGTCAGCTCCGGATCGGACAACATTTCCTCGAAGATAATCCCTGTGCGGAAGGATGTGTCAATCTTTACCGAAGTGCTGGCAATCTCAACTACTTCCGGCAGGTACCGTCTAAAATGAGATTCAATGCTTTTAGCAGAAACGACCTGACTGAAAGACTTAGAGCGCTGAGTATACTTATTCGTAAGGTCGTTAATCTCTTTCTTTGCTCCTGCCGCACATTCTGTGAGCTCTGCGATAGCTTCCATGTGATTCCTTAGGTTCATTTTGTCCCCAAAGAGGCCTTTGGAAGTGCCTTCCCCGAAAATCCTGTCGAAGTATTCCTCGCCACCGCACACTGCTCACGGAAGGCGTCTGCTACCTTCTCATACTTACGATCGCGAGCGTCTGTCGCCTTGTTGTGCATATCTCTTGTAGCGGTCTCATATCGCTCCATAAAGTCAGCATCGAAAAATCTCCTCAAGTTCCTTCCTAAAATTACGATTTTCGCCATATTATTTTCTCCTTTGGTCGAGGTCATGAAAAAAGGAGAAACAATCCGCCTCGTTAGATTGCCTCTCCTCTGCCCAGCTTCTGCCGTATGGTCAGAATACTGTAATCAGTTCATTATGCGTCGTAGGCTCCCTTGAAGTCTCCGGCGGTGAATGTCTTTGTTACTGTATCAAACTTCCCCTGAATAGGATCCCCTACAGCATGCAAGGTACCGGATACAGATACCTTCTCTCCACCGTCTCCCCTATAGTCGGAAACCTCGTTTTGCATGATGAATTTACGGGCTTTGAAAAAGCGCTGCTGTTTCTGTAGGTTACCGATAGGATTATACAAATCAACACGAATATACTCGTAGCTGTGCGTCTCCTCCGGTGTTGTGATCACGCCCATCCTTCCATAGTGCGTGTACTACTGCCTGAGAAGGAATGTGGTCTGCTTCATAAGAGAACTCAGTCTCATATCCGATAATATCGGTAGAGCTTGAAGTCTCATTGATGTAAGTAGTTGAATCAGTCTGTGCGGAAGGGCTCTCATTTACACTCTTGAAGCCCGTTCCCATAAGTTCAAACTTGTCCCCAACCTTGATATAATCCGCACTTTACTACGGACTAATGCCTTTCTGTCTGCACTAGCCATATCTTATACCTCCTTAAAATACTGTAGTGTTAATTGAATCTGATACCTTGTTGTCGTCATAGTCGCATCGAACATATAGCCCGGTGCATCTACTACTCAGTTTTTCCGCTCACACTTCTCCGGCATTTCCGGTAGAACTCCTGCCTTACTTTGAGATTCTATCCAGTTACAGAGATTCTCATAAAATGTACTATTCTGGATATTCTCAAGCCCGTCCAGAGAGTAACACTCACGGGAGCCGAAGGTAAATTTGTATTGACGGATGCTTGAGCCGTCAAGGTACTCTTGAATAACCGGAGATACTACTCCGGTCTCTATGGTGTACTCCACTGCCTCATTTCCGAGAGCATCTACTCGGAATACACCGTCTTTTTAGCAAAGGGCATTTCATGAAATAATCGGTCAACCCCCGTATAGATTGAATCTATCATTTTCTAAACGCCCCTCCAGCAGCCTTTAATATTGAATCTCGGTAGGAAGCCTTCATGCTCTCAAACCACATCCCTCTTGCCTGCGGATGCGCCGGGGATCCTCCGGAATTGTTGTAATACTGCCTTCTCGCGTATGGCGCAAGGTAGTTTATCTCTCCGGATCCTATTACGGTGCCAAGCGTAGCACTCTTAATCATCATTCCTGTACGTATAGGAGTCAGCTTTGTCCATATACCGTAGGCACTCGCTATCAACTATTTCCTGCGCCTTGATGAAATCAGCGCGTTTCTGCTTTCCGAAATGCTCATTCCACTTAAGCCCAAATTTAAGATTCTTACCTTCTTGAACAAACGAAGCCGGAGTATTGACATCCGAGAAATTTCTCTTTGAGCCCATTATGCGCCTCCTATCCTCCAATGCCTTACAATATCGCTCCCCCGGACTGTATTATCAGCGTACTCAGTAACAGTAATCAGCTTAAGCCCCAGTTCTTCCGAAATCTTAGCAATTTCTTTTTGCCGTATAGGCTTCCTTTTTCGGTATCTAAGAGAGTAAGAAGGATAAAGTCTCCTTTCCGGATAGTCCAGTATCTCTCTGCACTTTCTGCTTTTCGATACTTTCTCTCCGGGAGATATTCCTTTCCAATCTCTGAGCCGATTAAAGGCACTCGTAACTTATATATGCTTTGATTCGTCCAAACTCCGTCATTTGCGCTGACACCCTCACTTTCATAGTAAGAGACCTTTAATCCTTGTCGGAACAAATACCTCGTCCCTGGTATTCGCATCATATCGTGCATTGAATAATGTAATGTCTGCCATACTGTTACACTCCAAAATCCATCAAGCCGGTTTGAGACAGGTAGGCATACGCTGCCTGATATAGACTTTTTTTCCGAAAAACGCCGCCATATCTGTCTCACTGGAGCCTCGAAGGATACAGAGTACCCATCATTGATCTCGCTTGATATCTCGCCCTTCATGGGCATTTTTCCTCTTTTCTTCCCAGAACAGAATCTCAGCCATAGAGCAGACAGCCAGCCGGACTGCAATTCCACAATCCGTCTGACTGATTCTCCCCATAGTGTAGTGATCCAGCTTAGCGCTGGCTCTTGTGCGAGCCGATTAAAGCGTACTTTCGTCCGTTATACGGTCACCGAGATACTCGCCCGGTAGAACGCATGCTCGGCGTATTGCATGAGCTCTCCTTACTGTGCTGTTGTGCGTAGATGCCGGGAAGCTTGTTGTCTCTTACCTCTGCAATTCCTGCAGTACGATAACCGAACTTCCAAGCGTCAGCATCCTGGTTCTGATCAGGAGTGATGATCTTGTTTACGGTGTGCTTCTGGAACTGGATAACTGCTCTTTTATCCACTGCAAGAAGTTGACTGCTCCTGCCCCCTTGAATCCTCCGGCTTCCTGTCCACTTGTAGTACCGTTGTTCAGGGTAATGGTCTTGAAGAATCGGGAAGAAGGCACTTCGATAATGCCAGCCCATCCGTCAAGAGCCGCACGGCTTGCTGTGGTTTCAAGCCCGTCAATTAAATCCTTAAGAGGGGACTTAATGAACAGGTAAACTGTATCCAAGCTTGCTTCTGCGTCCTTAATAGCACTCTTTGCCGTCATAACTGCGTCAATCACCGCCTTACCGTTTGCCAGCGCTCCCTGTAGCAGAACCAATTCCCGCCTTTTGAAGCGTAAGCGCCTAAACGATATGCGTCGAGCTCCGAACTACCTTTTAGTACGAACGAACTCCGCAGATAAAGAAGAGAATACCGTGTAGCCTCCATCTCATCCAAAGCATCTACGGTGAACATTCTTCCACGGTCATATCCAATTTTCTTAGTCTCATACTCGAAAGTCACGGAGCCGTTTACATACCCGCTGTTTCTTCCGTAGTTCGCAAGTCCATCCATGGACATCTTAGGAAATGAGCAGCCTGTTTGCATTGCTCCTTCTTTTACCAGAGTGTTGTTCCGTCGAGGACACTTGTTATGACGCAGTTTATAAACCCTCGTCCAGCGCCTCGGAATAGAACTTTCTTAACTGAATTACATTTGCCATTGTTTTTCCTCCATTGATTAATTTAATTTTTCTCTGCGGGGAGTCCCATGAGCGCTCTCATAGTGGAGAAATCCGCGGAATTACCGCTTTCCCCTCCTCCGGTTCTCCCAACCGCATTTTTGTGTGGCTCGTCTGAGCCGAACATGTGAAATCAGACTCCGAATAGCTTCAAGGGCTGTCTTAATGTCTGCGCTCTGGTCTTTGGACGCCTTGAGGGAATCAATATCGAGCATTGCCATGATGGCCTTCGCATTTTTACCGCCCGCAGCAGTAATCGCTCCGGACAGAGTATCATTGAATCGCACTGCTGCTTTGGCAGTATACTCATCATCCTTTTTCTTTAGATCGCTTTGCAAATCAGTGATTTGCTTCTTAAGCGCTTCAACATCCACACCGTCAAACTTCCCTAGGCTCTCTTTTGTGGTGTCCAGCTGGGACTCTGTAGTTATCCCTCTCCCCTTCAGCCTTTTGTCGTCTTAGCCTTCTCCAGCAATGTCCTTGCCGTTCTCAGCCATAATCTTGTCAATCTGTTCCTGTCTCGAGCCCAAGCTCCTTCAAAAATTCTGGTTTTCACTGTGCCTCCCTTTCACACATAGGTTGTTTTAGGGGCTTTTAACCAGCGCCCGTGAATAATCCGCCTTTAAGGTCTCTGATTCCAGACCAATAAAAGACACCCTCCCAAATGGGAAGGTGCCGATTTAATATGGTATAGAATGTTAAATATGTCTCGAGTTCTTCGGACATACAATCAAGAATAGCGTAGTCGCTTTCTCCCCTATCCTCCTTCAATCTTGCCTCTGTTATCTCACTCAACTACAAAGCATTGTCTTTCCCCTTGTCGGTTACATCACAATCACTCCCAGTAGATATTCTTCTTCTTTACTCTAACCTTTATCAAATAATTCTAAACATTACATTAGCCTCCCATCCCTATAAGCGGTTATAAATCTCGGCATGGCGCCACTCTTGCTCATTCTCCAAACAGTTCTAAACGTCCTCTACTGACTCCAAGCATCATTGGGATTGTATACTGCTGTCCTCCTTCTGGCAAGACTTTCCTGTAGTTTCTATTTTGCTTTCGATCATATTGCCCTAGAAGATTCTCCTTAGCCGCTTCTGGTCGCTTATACTGTTCGTATAGCCAACAGAAAAGAACTCATCTGCGTGTTTGGCTCCGGGCTTTTAAAACAAAAACTCGAAATTTTGCGGTTATCTATAGCGACTATATTTTTATTAACCTCCGCTATTTTTCCACTCTTTGTAGGTGGCTTGGCTGGGAGATATTCGCCCTCATTTAGATCATAGTATATTCTTTCCCTCTGTTCAAGAAATCCAAAGTAGTCGCAAAAATACCTTGTATTCATCAAGCTGGCCTGATATTTGCACCCGCTCGATTGTAATATCCTCGGAATCTGCTCTCCTCTTCTAGTAGTTGAACTTCTTCCCTCTGTGCCCGCATATTCGTTCCATACGGCGCTGTTTCTGCGTAGCTCATAGGCGTTATACTCCTTACCACGGAAGGCTTTCTTTCGCGCCTCTCGTGCGTTTTGTTCTGCAAGCGCACTTATCTGTATAGGTCTCGCTCAGAACCCTCAAAGAATGGATAGTACTCGTGCCGGCAATTCCAACCGAGCAATCCTCCCCCGCTTCCAAGACCGCAGATACTCTCGTTGCTTCCCTAGTGTAAACCTTCCCTTGCCACGCTGCGTGGTCAGGTCTTGCTCGGCATGCCAAGATACCTCAAACTCTCAACTCAAGGCTTTCGGTATTCATATCCATGATTTTACCGGATAACTGGGAGGCTCCTCTATTACCGCCCTGCGCGCTGCAACATCAACTCTGTATGCCAGCCGGAGGCATAGTCTACTGTTCTAAGCTCTGCTGTCTGTAAGTTCCTTACAAACCCTGCGAATCAAAGTATTGTAGTCATACATTCCTGAAGTAAGCCCAATCATTGCCTGGTCAAGGTAGCCGTTGTATATCTCAGAAAGAGGAGTATATATCGGTTTTCCTTTCCCAATCATGAATCCCTAAGGATCTAGTTATTCCGGAAAGTTCCTTCTCCGTCTGCGCCGTGATAGCTTTCACAGCCTGTTGAAGTTGGTAGTTTTTCCTTGTATGGGATAAAGTTGCTCGTGATTCTTTCGTATTGTGGCTTGTAGATTGTGTACTCATTGGCTATCACCTCCTCATAAAGCCTCTCTACCTCCTTGGCGTTGTACCCAACAGCCGAGGCTATTATCTTCTCTATGTCGCTAGTGCTTTTCCCGAGCATAAGCATTCGGTTTAATTGCCAGTCTGCCATGCTGGTTATCTTACCGGCTTCTTTTATCCTGCGAACTACATCCGCCATAATATCCTGCTCAAGCTTTCGGTATTTTAGCCTCTAATCCTACTGCAAGAGAGGAGCTGTAGCTTTCTCACGGCAATACAGTAGACGGCTGCTCAGGCAGATTGAGCAGCAGTTTCTTCGTCCCTCTTGGTACCATTTTCGCCCTATACTGGCAAGCCCCATAACGCCCTATAGCGACATCCTTGCGATCCCTGTTCGCGTCTGCTCTCTTCTGTCGGTAAGGATACTGTCATTGAATGCGCAGGAGAACTCATACTTAGTCGTATATAGTTCGCTGTAGAAAGCGAGAGCGTCTACAAAGTCAGAAAGACAATCTCGGAGGTTCTCTTGGATCGTGTCTCACTCGGTTATACTTCCGCCTAGAGGCTCTAATCTCTGTTGCTGTCTTATCCACCTCTGAGGCGTCTGACAAGTCCCCATAATGCAAGTCTAGCAATGAACTCAATGTTTCGGTAAGTCTTTTTCCAGCCCCCTCAATATAGGCTTCTGTCTCTCATAGCCGTGAGTATTCCTTGTAAAGTTCTCTCGATTTTGCTCAAGGTTGAGCCCTCGATATAGCCTTCTGCTTTCCTTCCGGAAGCTTTTACTCTTCCGTCCTATGGCGGGAGGGCTCTCTCATCTACATAGGGACTGCTCTTTCTCCGGAGCTGTACTCCCAATCAAGACGGCCGTACTGGATATCTGCCTTTCTAATTGCCGATACGGCAGCAGAATAGATAGAAACACCACACGAAGAGCCGTCTACCCTGTTCTTAAGCGGCACACGGAAGTATCCGTAATCATTCTTTGTCATTCCGGGAAAGACAATGAGTCCTGGTTCAATGTTTGTCCACTCATCTATGTCCGCAAGATTCCCAGGGCGATCCTATCATGCTTTTCTGAACTGGAACGATAGCACCGATTCTCAATAACAAGATTGTGGTTATGGTCAAAATAGTGCTGTTCCACTCTTGTAAACCAGCTGTTCTCTCCTACTTTCTTACGGGTAAAGAACATAATGTCTGAAGGCTTGCCCTCATCATCGAAGGCAATAGGCACAAATTTATCTGCTGATACGAATTCCGACCGCCCGTCTCCTAGTGGCTTAAGGATAAAAGAGCCTAGCGTAATACGTCTTGCAAATTCTCGTTGAGGTCTCGAATGGCGTTCTTGAGCATGGGATCCAAAACCGGATTATCGACACCGACTTCCATCTCTCCAAGAGCGATATCCGCAAATTCTCTACAGATGCACTCCTCCAGCTTAAGAGATGTAATTCCTTTATCTTCGTTAATCCAATCCGCTGCGCCGCATATCATATCCTTCCACAGATTGATAGCGTCAATCATAGGCTGGGACATCGTGATATCTCGCCCGGCTATGCCTTTCATGATATTGTAACCGAACATCTTTCCCTACTCCTTTCAGCCAGTTTGTTAGATTTTCAAACATATTATTCCCTCATCAGTTCCTTAATATCTCGTTCATAGGTGTACTCATGCAGCGTCCAGGCTGTCTATATCCGTGGAGCCGTCATCCAATCGTATATCAGCCTCCTTCGCTTTATCCCATACAGCGTCTGAAAGCGCCTTGCGTACAGTCTCAGCATCGTCAGTAATCCAAAACCGCCTAGCGCCCATAAGCCGAAGCATGCAGTTAATACGATCATTAATCCTATCCTTCTTTGCCGGACGAACTATGATAAACGGAAATTCCTTTTCTACCGCATTGCGAATAGATGTACCGAGAACGCTTTCTGCATTATCCCAGTACACACTCTCCAAGTTGTGATATCCGTCATAAGAGGTCGTTCCGTAGGTTTCTTCTACATACCGGACAAAATCAATAAACAGCGCGTCTAACTTATTGCTGTCTATCGCTTCCCCTGCGTCTGTCGCCTTAATCCTCTGGTAAGAATAATCATATCGTGGTATCCGTCTCACATACCCCTGGCTACAGTAAAGGCGTGACTTGACTTATTTTCCTCCAAAGTCCAGCCCATCTCGATGCCTCGTAATGTCCTCTCTGCGGAACTGCTTGCAGTTTGCACTAGGATCTATGGCGTCCACTATCTCGCATTTAAACATTGTCGGCTCATCAGCAAACTTCCTGTATATTGCTCCCTCGGCTCTCTTCCAGCGTCCAAGAGATTAGGCGGTCAGTAGATTGTTCTCGCTGCACTTTGCAGGATTGTCCACAAATTCGCTTTGGACAAGTGCGGATTATCGAATATCGTGTACCCTGTAAGTACATATCACGCCAGAATCTATGAATTCCTTCAGCCAGTGTGTAGGGTGCTCAGATTACATACCCATCAAAGCAGGAGTAGGGGCTTTATCCAATCTGGATTAGTAGCATCCGGAATATCTTTATTCCACTTGCTATCTCGTCGCCATAGGCATACTCTATCGAGGCACCCTGTATCTTTGCTACCTGAGATACCTTTTCCGCTCCGAGGCAGTACACATCCTCGCCAAATAGCCGTACTATATTCCGTGAGTTAATCGTTCCGACACGTTTTGCGGTGTATACCTCTCTGTAGGCTCAAGGACATTTCTTTTCGATTGTGTCTCTTGATACTCAAGGATAACTCACAGCTCTGGCTTTCCAACTCAGGTCTATAATCCGCATCGGTATCACAGCAGTCATGTCTACAAAGGACTTTCTCCGGAACGCACGGCTCTGGATTTAATGTTCCAACGCCGTGTCGCTTGGTTAAGATATTCAGTTTGTTTCGGACTTAAACTTATCACGGTTCTCATCCCCTCTATGAACTGCAGTACAGCTGTCAGTCGTTTCCACTTCATACTTATCACGCTGACAAGATACTGCTTGCCTAGCCATATCGCCATTGCTGCGTTTTTCTCTGCCAGTCTAAACTGCTGCCCTGGCGAGTAGATATTTTCCTGACTCCGCTTTTTGTTGTAAACTTCGAATAACCGTTGTAGGTTCTTTTTGCCCACGCGTCCAATGTCTTATCCGTGATGGAGAACCAGCTGCATATTTCTTTCTTTGCTGCATTGCGACTACACAGCTTTTCAAACTCTGCCTGATTTATTTCTTTCCTTGGTCTTGCCACACTCCACCTCCTTTCTTAGGCATACAAAAAGCCCGGGAATATACCCCGAGCTCTGACTTCAATTTCGCACTTTAGATATTATCACACTGAAACGGACAATACGGGACAAAACGGACAAAGTTTAACAATCGCCATCTTTGAGGTATCTCCTCCAGCTCTTTCCTTACGCTTTCCCCACCACCTGATAGTTTAGCGCCTACTTCCTCCCAAGTGTAATTATCAAAATACTTAAGATGCACCATGCGCCGAATACGCATAGGAGTCGAAGCCAACCACCCTCGACTTTCACTTTCAACTCATGGGCATCCGTCTTTTGGAGATATAGGAGATGCTCTTCCGGTTAATAGATCCATTTCCTCCTCCGGGAATCCTTCAATCTTGAAGCTTGTCTTGATCCACGGGAACTCTGGCTTGACCCTTCAACCTTGTCTACGAGAGTAGTCCCTACTCTCCTTCAACCTGATTATCCTCTCCTCGGTCTCCCTTTATGAGCTCCGCACGCGTCCAACACTGCTCGAGCATCTTCTTCTCCATATCATTCCACCTTTCCAAGCCTTGCCTTTAAGGCTCTAAGTACATCCTCTTGATTCTGCCCCTTTTCAGAGAGGGACTTTTTAATATCATGGTTCACTGTATCCATACACAGCAGCTCATGCACAATCACAGGCTTTTCTTGTCCTTGCCTAAATAATCTTGCGTTCGCCTGGGCGTACAGCTCATAGCTCCACGGCAGCGAGAACCATATAATATGCCGTCCGCCGTATTGGAGATTGATTCCGTAAGCCGTACTTGCAGGATGGGCAAGTAAAATATCTATCTTCCCCTTGTTCCAGTCTTCTCCTCATCCTAGGGCTCTTAAATTCTCTAACCTCTAAGCGGACTTCTCCAAAGCTTTCAGGATCCTATCCTTGTCATGCTTGAAGTTATAAAAGACCAATGCAGACTCACCATTCAGCTCTTCTACTAGCTCTGTAAAACGCTCCAGCTTGCAGTCATGGATATGATTCACTGCTTTATCCTCATCGTAGATCGCGCCATTCTGCACACTGGGATAGCTTGTTTGTAAGCACTCCGGCAGATACTGCGGTAATCTCTGAATCATCAAGGGATAGAACCATGTTCTTTTTCTAGGTCTTGGTAGGCTTTAAGGGCTTTCTTATCCAAGTCAACGGGTATCTCGTTATAGACGATGAGGGAAGCTCCAAATAATCTTTAGCCTTAAGGCTTATACAGATGTCGGATATCTTATTTGTGATAGCCTGCTCTGCACCTTTCTTAGGGCTTATAGTCAAAACCCATATAATCAGAGTCAAAAATACCTTGTCCGGTAATGTGATAAATTTGCCAGTCTTTCTCCCTGGTCAAGTAAATATATCTGGCTCCATAGGTCTAATAAGTTCTTAGGACTAGGAGTACCGGTAAGGCAGATTACCCTTGATATCTTAGGCAAGGTTTTCTTCAAGGCCTTAAATCTTTGAGACTGTGGATTTTTAAAGCTTGAACTCTCATCTACCACAACCATATCAAAGAACCAGTCATTTCCTAAGGTCTGATAAAGCCACATAACATTATCCCGGTTAATTACATAGATATCTGCATTAGTCTGCAAAGCCCGTAGACGCTCCTTTTGTGTGCCCATAACCTTAGAGATTTTAAAGTCTGCCGTGTGATCCCATTTCTTAGATTCGTTTGTCCAGGTCGATTCCGCCACCTTCTTAGGGGCGATAATGAGAACCTTAGACACTTCCAGCCTGTCCTTTAATTCCTCGATGGCTGACAATGTAATAATTGTTTTGCCTAATCCCATGTCCAAGAAAAGACCGACAGAGTTTTGATGCACGACTTTGTCTATACACATCGCCTGGTAATTATGCGGAACAAATTTCAAAGGGTGTCACCTCCAATCATCAATATTATTTACAAATTCTTCTACTTCCTGAAGACCATAAAGCACAAAAGTCTGCTGCCTGAAATCCCGAAGTTTTTTAAGTTGTATTCTTTGCAGTTTAGAAAGAACTCCTTTTTCTGTCTTAAGTTCAACGAATAGAATTTTACCGGTAGTCGTAATAACTGATTCTATCCGGAACGCCTCGACAGTTCGAGGGATGCGAATTTGTATACTAAACAGCCCTTCGCTTTCCCAGCGTGCTTTTAAACTTCTTTTCTATCTCCTTTTCCAGCATAAACATCCCTTCCGTTTTTGGTGCGTGGGACTAAGGATAAAAATCCCTCACGCGCGTATACGCCCACAGCGCACAACATGCATCGCAGTTAATTATTAAATAACGCCCATATATACACGTATTTAATAGTTTTACTATGTACTACTATCTGCGCCAGTAATCTTTTATTTTTATAAAAAGATAGTCCCTCTAGTCCCTAATCATACCTACAACCGCATAAATGCTTGCTTTTTCTTGGGACTAACTTTTAAAAATGAGGGACTAGAGGGACTATCTTTTTGATTAAAATATTTTAATTTACTACGAAAATTTTAGAGGTAGTCCCTCTAGTCCCTAAAATCGCGATATTTTTACCGAGCTAGTCCTCGTTTTTCATCCCTTTGATATTAGGATTTTAATACAACGTAGCATCTCATCTGACCGTAGTTTTTATCTTTTAGCTTTTGTCTTCCGTGTATTTTTTAATACTTTAATGCACCTGATATATCTATACGAGTCAGCTTTCTTCAAGCTTCCCAGAGGCATCTTCAAAAGCTCGCAATGGATATTCTGCGGAGACAAATACGGCAGATTCATAAGTTCCCCATCATAGACCATGTTTCCCTCTAAGAAGGTGATTCTCTGCGTATATCCATATCCAGCCATTTTAACCGGTACTTGCGTAGCGAGCAAACTTCTCAACCATAGACTGAATAGGATCCTGCTCCATAAATTCCTCATGCAGCTCTGCCAGAATCTTATTGCTTTCCTCGCTAAGAACTTGATACCGCAATGCGTCGTAATCCCCTAAACAGGCATCAACCTTAAAGGCTATCTCTGCCCATATCTGGTCTATTCCGAGCTTGTTAGGTCTTTCCAGATGTTCTTCTTATGCTTCTTCCACCTACCGGTAAAGGATAAAATCTTCGGTTCCCTGTTTCATCCCGGAGGAACTCATCCTTATTACTGGTTCCAAAGAACACGCATTTTCGTTTATGCTCTATGCTGCGCCGTCCATAAGCTTCTCTGTGATAGGAGCTCTTCATAGATAGGAACTGCTTGATGTCTTCAGATTCCTGTTTATTAAGTGCCGCAAGCTCTCCCATCTCTACAATCCACTTTCCGGCTATGGCTTCCTCGGCTTCCTTTCCAACGGTTCTTGCCTTAAAGTCTGCAAACCAATCCTTTCCAAGTTTCTCCAATATCGTACTTTTACCTATGCCCTGTTCCCCGGTAAGGATAAGCATGTTGTCGTACTTAGCACCAAACTTGTAAGCCCTTATGGCACAAGCCTGTAAAGTCTTTAAAGTTACCTCCCTTGTATAGCAGTTATCCTCTGCCCCTAAGTAGTCGATAAAAAGCGTCTCTGCACGCTCAACACCGTCCCAGGATAAGGAGTTAAGATAATCCGCTACGGAGTTAATCCGATTATTCGAAGAACATTGGTTAAGGCGGTATAGCATTTATCCTTGTGATAGACTGCATAGGCCGTCTCAATGTATCCGATCAGTCCGCAATCATCTTCATCCGTCCATTCGTGATACCCTGTCTTGTCCCACGGCACCGCACCTCCGCAGTAGTTCCGTCCGGTAAATGCATCAGAATATATCTTTCCTTTGATATGAAGGTCGTTCTGCATGATAGTATCAAGGTTATTGATGGTGGGAAGCACTCTCCGTCCTCATTTCTCTTAGGTCCAGACATCCAAGCAACATCTTCCTTGGATATGCTCTCTACTTTCCCTGCCGTCTTCCGGAGAATCTTCTCCGTCTACCATTTCAAAAGTGACCTTCATGCGCTCAAGGTCTGAGGTGCTTCTTGCTGTAGGGTCATTATTTACGAAACTGCACATGGTACCAAATGACGGCTTATTTTCTTCCTTCGTGCTGGCGCTTGCCTTCTCGTCAAAGGTCTCCAAACTTATGAGTCATGCAAGGTCAAAGGCATTTACCAGTATTCCGCTTATCGGATCCGTAGCATGATGAGAATACATGAAAGGTGTCATTGTCATATAAAACTGCACCGCCTGTCGTACTTCCGTCTGCGTAAGTCATCTGTCCAGTCTATCTGTTGGAACATAAATACCGGATAGAAGTGCTCTATAGCTGAGGGATATCGTAGGCATTACAGAAGGCTCCAATAAGTCCGGACTTCTCAGAGATTTCCCTGCTTCGTGATTTCCCTTCTAATGAGGGAGGTTCTCGTCTGGCACTTTAGTACTCTGCAATGTTCTTCCAGTCATGATATAGTCCAAGTATCTTCTCGCATTTCTTCTTCACCATCAAAGACTTTGTAAACATGAGTCGGCTCCCTTACAGATAGAAGAGTATAGGCAGGGAAGCTTCGAAGGTAGTAGGGTCGCAAAGGTCAATCCCTGATTCTGGCTGCTCAATATTCTTGCTATCAGCTCGTATTCCTCTTTTGTGCATTCCTTTTCTAAAGGAACACGATCTAAGTCTTGACTTTATGGCTTTGGTGCTTTCTGGTGCATGTACAAAGCCCTATAGCCTAACAAGTCTATAGACCGGTAAACGTCCTCAGTGTCTTCCCCCTTCATGTTATCAAGGTCTAAAGTGATAAGACTTCGGCTAAGTACATTCTGCGCTTTCCGGACGCCGTCCTTTAAAGTACCGCCTACAAAGCCTCCCAGACGTCCTTAAGGGCGTCCTGCCTGTCCTCAGGAAAAGCAAGATACTCTTCCATGGTTTCCCTGCCTACCTTAGGAGTTTTAAAGAGCGAGGAACTTCTCCCAAGTGACGCTTTTTTCTTTCCAATCTTTACTTTTTCGGCTTTTAGTAGTACTAATCCTTTTGATAGAAGTATCCATCGAATCCCGCTCCTTTAAGTATCAATCCCTTAGCCCAGGTATCGTCAGAGCGAAAATATCGCATAATTTCTCTACCGAAAGGCTATCATCTGCTTCCACGATTATTTCATCGTGTACATGGAAAACAGGCTGTAAACTCTGTTCCGCTATCCTATCTAAAAGTCACGCATAAACAATCCCTGCAATGCCACTGCACAATGTTCTCCACAAGCTTCCCTCCGAAGGTCTGCTCTTCTCCCCATTTCTTCGTAGTTTGGTTCTGGGAAAAGAAAGTTAGCACTTCACCAAACCGCCCTGCCCCTGGCAAAGGGCTTACAATAGAAAAGTTTTCGCTTACTCGGTAATCTCGATTGCTGAGGAATCGAAAGTGGTTGTTCAAAATCTCTTCCAGCCCTAAAGATTAAGCCGTTGTAGGTTCTCGCCCTTCCGTCCTTCGTAGTAGCCAGAGCGCACTCTCCGACCTTGTACCAAAGATGCACAATGTTCTTGTTAGCAGCTCTCCATCTGTCCACAATTTCCGAGGCTCTTCTTCCGATAGACCCTACTTAGAGCCCCCATGGAAATAAGAGCGTTCGTTCCTCCTTGATAGCCTAAGGCAAGAGTCGCAACCTTACCTTTTTGCCGGAGAGCGTATTCGGATTCCCTTTTACAATCTTTTTCAATAGGTACATGGAACATCTGACTGGCTGTCGCCTCATATATCTTTCCGTGCGTTGCAAATACCTGATTTACCCATTCTTCCCTGCATGCCAGGCAATAACTCTCGCCTCAATAGCGGAGAAGTCTGCAACGACATACTTTTTCCGTTCTTAGGGACAAAAGGCAGTACGGATAAGCTGTGAAAGCGTGTCTGCAATGCTTGGATAGATTGAGATCCAGCGTTTCATAGTCCCTTGCCTTCACAATCTCCCGAACATCGACTAATGGCTCTAAGTAGTTCCTAGGTAGATTCTGCATCTGCACAAGGCGACCACTAAAGCGACCTGTCCTTGCTCCGTAGAACTGGGAAATGCCTCGAACTCTTTCGTCTTTACATACACAAGCTAGAATCGCATCGTACTTCTTAACCGAGGTCTTCCCTAGCTGCTGCCGAATCTCTAAAGCCCTGCGTACATTGGGAGGAGATCTCCGGATAAAGCGTCCTGCACGTCCTTCTTCTGAATGCTCTTAAGCTCTATGCCCTGTGCATTTACCCATTCCAGAAGCTGGCTGAGGGCTGTTTGGATTCTCTAAGCCGGTTAAGGCTATAGCTTCATCTCGTAAGACGCTGCACACTCTCCTCTTGAATCGCTAGTGCTCCTGTAACAAGCTCTGGGTCTACTCCCTACGCCCTTATAGTTCATAGGTAACATCCTCGCCATCTCTCCCATTCAAGCTCCGGAACAGGGAAGGAAGAAAGCTTTCTTTCAATCGACCTCTCCGCTCTACGTCCTTCATGTTGTAATCTTTAAAGAGATTCCATTTATCTGCATCAGGCTTATAAGCACCAAGACAGAAGTATTTAATTAACTGCCTACCTACTACAAGCTTCTTCTTGTCTTCCGGAAGTCCTACAGCTTCTCCGGTAGCTTCGAGTCCCGCAGGAAAACCTAAGTACATGGCGTGAATCATGGTACATTGCCATTGCGCTATGGGCGTTTCATATCCCATTCTATTTAAGCACAGCCACTCGAATGTAGCGTTATATGCGTGCTTTATTACCTCTTTATCCTGTAAAGCCTGTAAAAGAAAAAGGGGTATTTCCTCCCCCTTTTCTAAGTCGATAACTTCCACAGGCTCATCATCAAAGGCATAGGCTAGGAGCATAATGCGGAACGCTTCTGACTCAGCATATTTAAAGGCTCCACATTTTCTAATGTCCACATCCGAAGATGTTTCAATGTCGATACTTAAGTGCTTCATAGCCCCTCCTTCTGATTAAAGAATATCGTCTACACTGTCGTCCTCTGCGAACTCGAAGCCGTCTCCGAATGCGCTTTCTGCTGTTACCTGTACGCCGCCTAATGGCTCTCCATCACGGACAAACTGAATGCCGTTAAGTCCGCAGGCAATACCCTTGTTGCCGTTGGTATTGTAAGCGTAGAAGTTGATGTTTGCTCTTACATAGCATCCACTGTATACGGCAGTCTGGTCTAAGATACGCTGTAAGTTCTTATCTACTACTAATGGCGGACGGTTCTCATTCGCTTTCGCAGTAATAATGTAGTGATCGTGGCACTCCTTGCCATAAGGCTCACCGTCTGTAGGGCGAACGCCATCGCCGTCTACGAAAGAGATAGTAAGCTTCGGAGGAATCTTCCCTTGGAACTTATTATCCTTTCCTAGCTGCTTAGCTTCCTCGATGGCATTTTCTACCAGTTTAATGGTATATGTATCGGACTTTGGAACCAGTAAAGTAGCCTGGTACTTAATGTTTCCGGATAAGTCTGCTGCCGGCTCAAAGATGTGTGCGTAAGATAATCTAACAATTCCTGTAGTAATTGCTGTTCCCATAATTAATTTTCTCCTTCTTCTGTAAACATGGACTTAACGTCCTGAATTGATGGTCTTATATCACTAGAAAGCGTAAGTGTTGGCTTTCCTTGCGATTTTGTTACATACTCCCTCAACTAAGAGGCAAACTTCTTTTTACCCAGTAGCTCTCAATCTTTGCTAAGGATAAAGGTGTGGTCTCATAAAGGTCTTTCTCCTCTGTTCACGTCCTCTATGATCGTTTCAAAAGGCTTTCTTTCTCATCACTCCATACTCTGCTGGACCTTCCTTCTACCGCCTTGTAGCCTTTGATTTCTTTTTCCGGCAAGAAGCTGTTCTAAAGGCATAATCCTCTAAGTCTTTTTATCCATTTTGGAAAATCCCGATACCATTGCAAGGATTTCTCCGATTTCATCGTTGGATAAAGTGTGAGGATCCCTTTTCCTGAAGGAACATAGTAGCTAGGTTCTTGTCTGCCCTTGCTCTGCAGGTGTACGTAGCCTTGCAGAATAGACAGGTGTGCTCAGATGACGCAAACTCCCCGCCGCCTTTAAGGCGAGGAGTGCCGCAACAGGCTTTAATCTTTCCCCGAAGTCTAATAGATCCCGAATACTGCACTCCCAAGTCTTAGGGCTCTGCCGATAGTCTCTGGCTGAACTATTGTTAGCTTCACAGTTTCAAAGTCATAGATTGGGCATACAAATCATACGCACCTAACGTGTAGATCATTAACTGGCTGTTTTTCTACCGAGATACATCTACGCCTCACGCATACTTAAAATCTATGATGTGAAGGGTTTTTCTCGCTTACGATCACACAGTCCACAGTACCGAAGCCTTCAGGGATATAGCTTGATAAGTCAAGTTCTACTTCTATAAGTGGCAGTCCGTTCTCTTCTTTAGCTGTATCTATGCAGTAGTCGGCATAGATGTTCGTGCATGCATCCATTTCTTTAGTAAAAGGGATTCTCCTTAAGGGCTTCATACTCGGACATACTCACATCTTCGCTAAGTTGAACTTTTTACTTTGAGTTCGCAAAAGTTCGTGTGCTACCGTCCCCTCTTTAGCTGCATCGGATTCTTTTACTCTGACAGCCTCCTCCAGCCTTGCAGAGGGCGGACAAGCCATCCATCTATGCGAGCCACTGGCTGATAGTAGGGCGTGCGCCCTGTTCTCATGTTCCGGCATTAGATTTCTACCCCCACCTTACGGATACCCTCTACAAACTCAGGAAGCTTGTCATTAGGCAGCAGGGAAAGCCTTTCCACTCCTAAGGACTGCAATATAGGCTTTAGCTTCTTTGCTCCGTCCTTATCTTTCAGGGTGTAATCCTTTTACAGCTTTGATTACCTGCTCAAGGCTTCGGCCGGATTCTTCCTTCTTAGCTTCAACTGGCTCTCCTTAACTTCCTTCTTAGCTTCAACAGCTTCCGTCTTTACTTCCTAACTGTCTCTTCCTTAATCTTCTCCGGAACGCATCCTTTAATGCTTTCTGCTACCTTCTTAGCGATAATCTCCGCTAAGGTGTTAAATTCATCGTTACCAAGTGTTAATGTCATGGTTCTTCCTTTCCTATTGCTATAAATAAACCAACTGTCACTACAAACTGCAAAAATCCACCCGCCAAACTGGCTAACCCTAACTGCTCTCCCACGGGATCCAATGCAAACGGATTTACCGATGCAGTAGCCTGTAATGAATAAAAGCAGTATCGAAAATCCCAACGCTCCAATTTCAAGTTTTCTCATGATGTTAGCCCTCCTGGCTGCGCTTATTTCCCTTTAAATGCCGCTATGGCGAGCCTAATGGCAGTTATTGCGGCGTACTCCTTCACTGCTTCCATCAGTTCCGGCTTACCTAGGCTATAAAGTTCAGCCCTATCTTCTCTTCAAGCTCCTTTTCTTCTTTTAGAGCGGATTCGTAAGTGTAGCCGCTCAATTCTATTATTCTCACGCTGTCTCCTTTCTTTTCCTTTTTAAGTGTTCTAGGATGTGCATAGCACTACCCTCGACTACAACACTCGCCAGCATACAAACAGTGAATACATCTGCTCCTATCGTCTCTGTATCAAGGGCGGAGACTACGGCCATAAGGAACACAAGATTAATAACTGACAGCACCTTTTACTATTTTGATTTTTCATTGATAGCTCCTCACCATCAGGACGATGTCCTCGTCTGTCGCCTTGAAGTACTTGCAAAGCTGGGCAAAGTCCGGAAGACTCCATTCTCCATCAGACTTTCTAAGGCTTACTGTTTTCTCCGATACTCCCAGATACCTAGCTACAGCACTCTGCTTCACTCCCAGCTTAGCTTTACCAATATCTAAGAAGGTTTTAACTCCTTCACCCCTAGGGCGGTTAATTCTATGTTTTGGCATTTTTGCTTTCCTCCCTCAATATCTTTCTACTTAGGTTGTATCTTTTCGCATCGAAGTCAGCGAAGAAGTAGTCCATGGTCTCTTCTAAGCTAAACCCCACGTACTTCGATACCGCTAAAATCTGCCTAATGGTTAGTCTGTCTTTTTTAAGCCTATGCCGGTATTCTTCGATGGAGATATGCAGGAGCTCGGCAAGCTCGTCTACATTTATCTGGAAACCTTTAACCTTCATTAGTCGTCTCGTTCAGCGAAGTCGTCTTCCTCAGCGTCCTCTTCTCTCCACTTCGCTAACTCGGCTCTGTGGTGGACTGCTTCCACTTCGTTATTGATTAGTGTTTCCACTGGACATCCCATGTCCTCTGCCAGGTCTTTAAAGTAGTTGTAAGCAGAATCAGCTATATCAATCGTTATTTTCATAGTGTTTGCCTTTCTATGACTGTCCGTGCTATAATTTGCACGAACTAAATTATTTGGTTTAGGTTTGAGGGTTACTGATCTTGCACATCAGTAACTCCATTTTCTTTAGATTTCACCTTCATAGTGTTCCCGTACTGCTGCAGCGATAATATCTTCTAAGCTCATGTCGTCATAGTCAGCTGCTATAGCCAAATAAAAACTCATAAACTTCGTCGTCAATCTTGATAGTTACTTCTCTCATGCTATTTCCTCCTTAAATCCTCCACAGTAGCGGGTTTACAAAAATAGATTTGTCCTTTACCGGTAACCTTCGTGGTCTTGCTTACTCTGATAGATCCGTCCGGGTTAGTAATCACCGTTTCCTTGATTTCAAACAGTCCCCAGCTCCATAGCTTTCTGCGCTGGCATGTTGTAATCTGAACCTTTACGCTTGATAAAGGAATCCGTCTTGCGGAGAGTCTCAAACAGTCTCTTCTGTCCAGTCTCAAAGCCGTTGGTAGCTTTTAGAATCTTTGCCAGTTCTCCTATTAGAATCGTGCTGTGGGAGCTTGCTACAGAGTCGGCGAAGATTTCTTTGGGTTTCATACGCTCCACATCAAGCTTTTAGGTGCTTAGTTCCTTCTCTGCAATCCTGAGTGCTCTAGCCATAATCTTTTTCGGGCTGTTGTAGTCCTTTTCTACTTGGATGAAATACTGCCTAGCTTGCTTCCCTACCTCTGTCCGCTGTATCATGCAGATTTCTTTTGCCATGTCGATTGTGAGAAGGTGGTCTGTGCTAGGCCTTCCGCCAGTTTCAGATGTTTTACTCAAAAATGAGTAAAAGTCCTTTCCTTCAATAAAGCCGTATCTCGACCATTCTTGGAAACCAGTCATTGTATCTTGTCGTAACTCCTAAGAACTCATGCAGCTCTCTTCCCAGTACCGTAGGTTCTCCTACTTCGTTCGTTGTAATTTTGATTAGTTCGTTCAATTCTCTTTCCTCCTTATTAGCCTCCTACAGTAGGGCAAATGCATTCCCAGTTATAATCTTTCAAATTTGATTGTGAGGTTATTGATTATCTCCCCGTCAACTATCAAGATGTCTTGATTGAACTCCATACCTTTCTCAAAAGCGTAAAGCTTCATATCTACGCTGTACTTCTTGCATAAGGTTAAAAAGCTCCTCTGCATCAACCCCATAGGCGAACCTTGTATCAAAGTAGTGCCGTGAAAGTTTCGTCATCTTCGACAAATGAAAAAAATCTACGCATAAGTTTTTCTACGAAGCCCCTGTCTGTCCCTTCAATCCAGCAAACATTTTCCCGTCTCTTACTCACCCAATCTCGATAGTTCCAGTTTGGGTAGATCGTTGCCAAAAGAAATCAATGGGCTGCAGACCTTCCAAAACGAACTTCTTTTACATTGAGCTGCCTTTCCTCGAACCTTCAAACATCCTTCACTCCAATTAGGCATTCTCTTCCTCCTTCTCCATTCTTCTAAGCTCTTTTCTGCATAGCTGTGTCAATGTTAATAGGATGAAATACTCTGTTTAAGAGTTAGTATTTGTTTGGTTCAGCCCTTCTCCTCGTCCTCGAAGAGCGCCAAATCTGCTGTAGCGCTACGACCCTATTTCACCGTTTGTCTTTATAAAGTCCAAGTGCATTTCGGTATTCTGTTTTAGCTATCATGTGCGCTAGCATCAATTCCATATCCATTTAGCTTTTCCTCCTCCATTCTTTCAATTTCCGCTTTCATTGCACTAGCTAATGCTTCGATTACGGAATACTCTGTCCTAAGTGCCTTAAGTGTTCCTAGTAGGTCTGGCCCCACCACACACCCTTTTTCATACGCCACCAAGGATTCTATAGCACTTATCCCCTTCTCTCCTCGTGATTTGATGAAATCAATGTGCCTCTAGCAATATCGCCTATAATTACTTGCGTCAGATCCATCCTCCTTTTCCTCCTTTTTAGTAGTCTTCCATCTGCACTTCTATCTTTTTAAATTTGCAAGATGATAAAAATTTAAGTCTTGAAAGTGCGGCGCTGATTCGGCTTTCTGCTTCTTCCCAAGCGCTCGATGTTTTGTCTGAGCGGATAGCATCGTACTCGACTTCTATCGTCGCTTTAACTTTGTAGTGAGTCATTTAGGTTTCCTCCTTTCTTTTTACATAGTGGAAAGTAATTCCGTTAGTTGCTAAAAAGTATGTTCGCTAGTTGCTAAAACCATCCTCAAAAAGTTGCATAAAGTGCAAAAAGTGTTCCGTTTTATTGTCCGTTTAAGGCAAAAATTTGTTCTCTTTCTTGAGTGTTCAAATTAAGAATATCACTTAAGGCGATGATTTCACGCTGGTTAAAAGGGTACTTACCTTTTAGCTTGTTTCTGAATCCACTACGGCTAAGCTGACAATAACTAGCTATATAGCCGATTTTTAATAGCGAGTTCTTTACTTTTTCTGTTAACATCACGGTGTCGGTCATACGTTTCACCTCCTTCCTCATCAACCACTTTACAATCCCGCAAGGCACAGAGTAACACCCTCCCGACAAAAGTAAATAGATTTTAGACAAAATTTTAGTACACAATTGTCAATATATGGTTTCTATAGTACAATATTTTTTTGAAAAGGAGAAAAACTATATGGGAATAGGTGATAGAATTAAAGAAAGACGTATCCATAACAAAATGTCTCAAGATGAGCTCGCCAAGAAAATGGAATACCATTCAAAATCATCAATCAGTAGAATTGAACTAAACAAGCAAAATTTATCGCAGAATAAAATAGCAGAGTTTGCACGCGTGCTGGGAACAACCCCATCCTACCTAATGGGGTGGACTGATTCTCCAGACCCCGACGCGGACCCGCTAAAAAAATATGATTACTGCCACCCCTTCAAATTTGAACACGCCAGAAGACTCAGACCTGAATGATTTAAGCCCTAATTTTGTGGAGGCAGTTAAAGGCCATATCAATTTTAGACGTGGCAGAATTAAAGACAGCTAATTACACTTGCAAGGTGGATTGGTGTCACTAAAATCAATAACTCAAAAACTTTTAACAAGACCTGAGGAGCTTTAAAGCCAATCAGGGTCAGTTTATTTTTGAAACAACTGTGATTGCCCCCCTTCCATTTTACATGCTATAATATAGGTGCAGGTAGCAATACGCTGTTTACTCATGTAATCGAATTAACGTTTAAGCGAACTGTAAGCTCGCCGACCACAGATACATATATCGCCCCTAGAAGTAATCACCTGATCGAGTGATGAAACTAGGGGTATTTTTAAATTTCATCCACAGCATATAATGCGTATTGATTCTATGTGTATTATATGCTATACTTGTTCTATCACTTAAAGGAGACAGGAACAATGCCTAAAAAGCCTAAAGAAATGGAAAGAATAATATTAAAGGACTGGATGGTACGTAGTAAGTCAAGACGGCTCCCATAGACAATACAAACACACCAACTAAAAAGGCAAAAGTAACAATCCCTTTCCATACTAAAGATTTATCAAAGTTCACTGAATTATCTATCTATAAACAAGCAGGAATAGAAAAGGAAATAAAATATGTTAGTATTTACCCAGCAATTTTCTATAAAGAAGAAGATGGAAGATACCCGTAGCTTCCCTGACTTTTAATGCCGCCACCTGCGGAGACGATTTAAACGACGCAATGAAAATGGTAGTTGAGTGCCTGGCAGTGCAAATCATGGGGTGCAAGCAAGATGGAGAGGAACTACTCCTCTTCTATTGAATCTATAGATCCAGTTGCCTACTCTAAAGAGCTGAGGGCAGAATCCCCAGCGACGGAATAGTGAACCTCGTTAGTGTTGATGCAGAAGATTACGCTAAAAAGCATTTCCAATAAGTCCGTGAAAAGAACTTAACTATCCCTGAGTGGCTGAATAGAAGGCTCTGGCGCAAGGCATAAAACTTCTCCCAGGTACCACAGGAAGCTTTACTGGAGAAAGTAGAGGATAAGTTCTACCATAGCAAAGATAGGAGGCAGATATGAATAAACTCCCTAAAGGCGTAGATCAGCTTCCTTCCGGGAAGTATCGAATCAGAAAAATGATAAATGGAAAACGGCAAAGCTTATTAGTTGACGAACCGCCCACACAGAGGGACGTTCTGCTAGCCACAAATGAATTACTAAACGAAGTTCCCGGAGCGACTCTGAAGGGAACTTTTTTAGACTACGCAGAGAAGTACATTAGAGCAAAGGAGAATATCCTCCGCTTCTACCATCAGAGGCTACAGAGCAACGCTAAAAATCAATTCCTCAGCCACTTTACCTCTCACCCTAAAAAGATATCACCCAATACACTTTAACGGCTCTGGTGAACGATATGGTGCGTTCTGAGCGTCCTGTAAGCCCTAAGCGTCCTGATAGCCCTAAGCGTCCTGTAAGCCCTAAGACGATATACAATAGGCATGGCTTGATTGTTTCGGTAATGCATGAGTTTAGTCCGGAGTTTGTAATTAGGACGAAACTGCCTAGAAAGATTCAAAAGGATATCTATACGCCAGGCGATGAGGAAGTGAGTAAACTATTCTCCTATCTGGAGAACTCCCTACCTTAAAAGAAAATACTGGGTACCGCTCTATCTTGCCTCCCTTGGACTTCGTAGATCAGAGATAGGAGCCCTAACGATAAAAGACCTGTCTGAGGACAACATCCTTACAGTGAATAAGGCCAAGGTACAAGGTAGCGACAATAAGTGGGTGATTCAGAACTTCACGAAGACTGAGCGGAGTAATAGAAAAATTCTGCTGCCGAAGGAGCTTGCAGACAGGATAAAGAGAGCAGGGCTGTATCTATGAAGGATTCCTGGGGAAAATGTACGATAATATGCGAATAGTAGAAAAACGGATAGGTTTGCCCCACTTTGGAATTCACCGCTTAAGGTCTTTCTTTGCCAGCAAAGCTCATTCCCTAGACTCCATGATTCTATTATTCTAAAAGCTTGGAGGCTGGAAAAAGTGACTATATTATGAAGGAATTTACAGGAAGTAGCTAGCAAGACCTTCAGGAAGAATCCAAAAGTATTTTTAGATCACATGACAAAACAAGTGATAAATAAGGACTGATTTAGATAAATTTGGTCATGTTTTGGTCACGACAAATTAAAGAATATAGAATTTATGCGGTTCTACAGCATTTTTCGAATGGGTTCAAAGTCCCATCCTCGTCGCTATGATAAAAAGCCTTGATTTATGTAAGAAACGACATAAATCAAGGCTTTTTCTTCCTTAATTCATCAAAGAAGGAGCTGTAAAAATTAGAAAATTTATTCTAATTTTTACAGCTCCTTTTAATCGAACTTTCGGAATACTTGTCAATCTTTCCTTCATCCGCATCCTTAAAGATTTCATCCATGGTTCTCCAACCAAGTACGGCGCACTTTACTCTAGCTAGGCATGTGAGAAATATCCTCCAGGATTCCGGCTTCTTCCAGCTCTTCCTTTCTCCTCTTCCGTAATCTTTCCCCGAATCATGCGCAGGAAGATTTCAGAAAGTCGAAAGGGCTTCGTCCTTTGTTTTTCCTATGATTAAATCGCACATAATATCTGACTGTACTGAGAAATGGCACACATCCCGTCTCCATCAAAGCTGGCTTCGGAAATAACATTATCCTTGTCCAACTTTAAATACAAGACGATATCGTCTCCACAGCTGGGAGTTCACGCCCTCTAAAGAAAAACTGGCATCCTCCATCTTATATTTATTGTTTTGGACGAATATTATGCTCTGTTAAAATCTCATTATAATATGTGTTACTCCCATATCCCATCACTCCTCGAATAGTTTTTAGTGTAGCCAAAAAGGCATCCACATCTTCCTTAGTATTGTACAGTCAAGACTGACTCTGGTGGTACTTGGTGTTCCCATGAACTTCATCAAAGGCTGGGCACAATGGTGTCCCGCCCTTACACAAACCTGATTGGAATTAAAAATTGCTGCAATATCATGGGGTGTACCCCGTCAATAGTAAAGGTAACAATACCATGATGTCTTTTTCGGATCTTTGGAACCTAAGATGTGCACATGAGGAACCCTTTTCATTCCCTCTATGAGATAAGCACAAAGCTCCGCCTCTCTTTCCTCAATAAAGGAAAATCCGACTTTGTCCAGATAAGAAATTGCCGCTGTAAGACCAACTGCACCGCTCTACATTTACCTGTACCTGCCCTCAAACTTATGAGGAAGCTCTGCCCAGGTAGCACCTTCCTTGGTCACATACTCTATCATTTCTCCGCCGAAAAGGAAGGAGGCATCTTTCCAAAAGCTCCTTCTTTCCATATACGGCTCCGATTCCCATGGGGCATAGAGCTTATGTCCGAAAATGCCAAAAGTCCACATCCAAATCCTGCACATCCACCTTGGTATGGGGAACGGACTGGGCTCCGTCA
>BNJU01005319.1_pt1 | contig 157260 bp, 183 predicted proteins | sample 8539281 | NCBI WGS metagenome assembly BNJU01 (sample SAMD00202456, study PRJDB9452) | human saliva metagenome | isolation source: human saliva | place: Japan
AATGGGTTACGTATTGCTATGTATTGAAAAATTGCTGATGATAGTCCTACACAGGCCACACAACTGATATTAAAAGCGCTAGCTACCACAATGCTGGTAAGGGCGCTATGTGCCTACCGAGACTGGAAGACTGCCTGTCCGAATTAATTCCATGCTGGAACAGCGTATCCATAAAAACGCATATGAGTGCAGAAGGTAAATTGAAACAAAAGACACGCGCTCAAAAATTGCACTCCATCGAAATGTTTCAGCATATCAATTTAGTCTCACAATTTTAGGAACGGCTTGCACAATGTTACTACTTTCCTCAAGTTGGACATTCCAACTGAAGAACCAGCATTAGTAGGGCTGTTCTTTATTTTTCTGTAAAGAGTGTCAAGTCTCTCGCAACATTTCTTTAGACAGCTAAGCTATTAATCTTCACTGGCACTAAAAATGTAGGGTCAGATAAACTTCGCACTCACTTTTGACATTACTTTTAGTACACAAATCATAAAGTCTTTATCCTCACAAATCTTTCACTAGATTTTAATAATATTGATATGCTAGTAATGTCAGTGCCGATAACATAAATGGTGAGAGGCTAACGGCTTTTCCCACTAAAATAAAACTTCCTGACCCTCTAAACGGAGACAGGAAGACAGAGATATCTTTAAAACAGACTGAAGACAAACCTATTTTCCAACGTATTTTTAAGCTCTGCAAATTTCAATTTTAATTTTCCTTAATTGCAAGCGAAGCAGCTCTAAACGAGATTTTCCACGCGCTGATAAAAAGTCTCAAAGAAGACTTTTTCTACATTCTCATCTTTATATTTATTTTTAACCCATTTAATAAACCAAATATGTACAAAAGTATCGCCAAAATGATAAATGAGATGACACTCTATACATACTTCATCACTTGTTCTTACCAACACAGTACTAAATATTCATTAGCTCCGACCTCTAGTCAGACGCTACAATGACTTCAAGTAAGATCATTAAATCTTCTACAACTAATAAAGCAATACAAACTGTTTGTTCTATCATCAACTTTTCTTTTATTTTCTATAAGTCTGCAAGATTATTTCCTCGAGGAATATTTGCGTATTAAGCTAAAACAGTCTGGGAGACTATTGAAGCTAAAGGACGATCTCGATCCCAAAGAAGACTTTTCTTCAAACTTTCAAAACTCTCCTGAAAACACATGCTCTCAGAGAGTTTGAGATGATTCTCGTCACCTCGTACAGGAACAGTGTAGCCGTTTGCATCTCGGAAGTAAAGAAAGAAGCTAAGCAATCAATGATTTTTATCTGCTCTTTATCCACCGGACAATACCAGCAACCAACAATACTGTTATTAAACCGCAAGCGATAAGTGTGCTGCTGTACTGGCAACTGTCCTGTAGATATAGCATCAACTCTATATAACAGTCGTACAAATGAAAGGACTGGGCATGTGATCAACACGAGATCTCACTCTAATCGGGAAGTCAGTTTGATTATCAACAGTTCGTAAAACCTGGAAGTAACATTAACGTAATAATAATCAAAAATAGATTAGAAAATACTCCTTCCCCCATTATTGAAAAGGCCAAATCATTAATAAATTAGCTATAACATTTAGAGATGAACAAAAATAAACGACCATGTCATTATCAATACCTCAAATGACTGAAAAATATTATAATCAAATCATTTTAATCTAACGTTGGCTGCACCATAACCCATCTTCACTCCTGCAGCGGTACGCATGGGCAAATACACACCTCCAAGTCCCCATCCAATTGGACCAGATACCGTGCACAAAGCCCCATTGTTGCAGCACCATAGGTAGCGACTCTGACCAAGGGATAGAGTCCACACCATCTCCAGCTTCCATGGTAGAAAGCAGTTGACTATCTGCAACTTCAAAATTGTCAAAGGCCATTGAGTCTAATGTTACTGTGTTCGCAGTAATCCTCCCGAAAATTCACAAATAAAGCTTATTAGTCATGTACAAGTTTTACTACTTGCCAAGTTTTCTAATAAACACGAAATACTTAAAAGCTCCCTTGAAAACCATACACAGTCAATCCTTAACTCTTATTCAAGGAATTTGGTTCATTTAATAAAAAGATATTTAATAGTAAAAATCAAGAAATCTTTCTGAATACCTTTTAGAATATTAACGCATTATAGAGATTGTATTCCTTAGTATCTGCACTAGAATTATCCTTATTGCGGAGCGAAGTGAACTTTAAAACGAGATTTTCGCTGCAGATAAATTTCACCAGAAGCGTTGATGCTTCTGCTACTCGGAAGATTTTGAGGCTCCAAACTGCAAAATTCTCTTGAACATATGTTTCCAAGAGATTTGAATGATTATCTGTCACTTTTGTGCTATGAACAGTGAAGCAAGGACAACAAATACTTAAGCTAATACATTGTTTAACTCTCTGTATTCTTTGCAGCAAAAATTGTGTCCAAAATAGGGGCTGTGATTGCAAATCCTGCAAATCTGCCAGCAAGCACATCACAATTACACCACTCATCGATAGCACTCGTAATACTCAAGTATCACGCCTCCTTCTTGATTCAGAAAGATACAAAGCGATATCCACTGCCACAAAGTCACCAAGAAAGTAGTGACAAAGAGCCTCCGATGAGAGAGAAGACTTCATCAATTTGTTACCATGTTTTATTTATCGGGTCTCAAAATAATTCGTCCTACAATTGCTGATATATGCACGATTGATTATAAGCACAATATACTTCGCGATGATCTCAATCGCCTCCGTTATTAAAATACGCAACTCCGTCGGCAACGCGCCAATACCGGCCCAAAAGCGTGCGCCACCCACATAACCAGGTACTGTTCAGGGGCAATACCACATCTCCTCCGACTGCTCCTGCAATACCACCACCTACTGTACCCTGTCCAAGCTCCTTCGCAGTAGCACATGTAAGTAGATAAATACCGCTAATAATGCCACCGTTAATAACACTACTGTTGCTTTTTGCTTTTCTAATGTAAAATGCCGTAAATAATAGCACGACAAAAAGAAAGAAAAAGCAAATAAAAAGAGACAATAATGTGTTTACTGCGGTAAGAAATAACTGCTAGAGCACAGAGCACCAACATTAATAGAAATCAGAAAATCTCCATGACATTATCCTTCCTTTTCTAAGTCTGCTTTATTTAATAAAATAGTATAACCATTACAATAAGGCGGAGCGAAGTTAATCAAAACGATATATCACCAGAAGCCACCGTCTCCCCAACCATTTTTAGCACCAGCATAGGCACCTGAAACGATACCGATTGCTTCCAGTCCCTAAGGCTAGAGTGGTCCCACGCTGAATATTCCCTAACCACGTAGCAGGGTCTATGGCAGCGGTAGCCCTGTACAAGCTCCCACAAATCCTTCAGCAACAGCCCGAGACAAAACCCTCACCTTCTACAGCAGCTAAACAATCTGTGTCCGCCACTTCAAAACTATCAAAAGGCCATTGAATCTAATGTTACTGTGTTCATAAAATCCTTCTAAAAGTTCACAATGCTTATCCAGCTCTACAGTTTTTACTTTTCTCAAGTTTTCTAATAAAACATGAAATATTTTTAAAAACTCCTTAGGAAAACGACAAGTACATTTTCAATCCTTAATCTTACTCAAGGGAATTTGATTCATTTAATGAAAAAGATATTTAACAATAAAAATTCAGAAATCTTTTCTGAATACTTTTTGAAAATATTAACTTGCTTATAGACAAATCTTTTCAGCTCTGCAAATACAGGAATTATTTTCCTTATTGCGAGCAAACGAGGCTAATTTCAGACTTCTCACCGTTGTGATACATCTGACTTCAATATTTCTGCTACACGAAAGAAGATAGGATCCTAAATTTCTGAAATCATCTATTGGCGACGACTCAAACAGTCTAAAGGACACTTTTAAAGTTGAAGGAAAGTCTTAAAATAAGCTCTTTTTCTTCAACTTTTTCAAAAATTCTCTTGAAAACATATGTTTCAGAGAATTTGAATAGTATCTGTCACCTTTTTATTGCGAATGGTAAAAGCCGCTTTTCTTTTCAGCTGGAAGTACGGTGAGGACGTTTGTACTCTTATTTTCAAAATCTTTTGCGATTTTTGTTGGGAGTCGTTTAAATTCACGACGGCCACCGTCACGATGATTACGGCGACTGTCGCGACCTCCCCGACGATCCTCCGACGACGATTGCCGCCCTTTCCTTTGCCAGCAAATTTAAAATGGCAAGGGTTTTTCATGAGCAATTTCAACCTAGAGCAGCATTTCTGGATCTTGAACAGTTAGAGTCAAGATATATTGTGCTAATTCTTCTGGTGAAAATTCAGCAGCTAATTTTCAGCATCTTTGGTAAACTTATCAAAATTAGAACGAATCTTTTCATCAGCAAGTCACGCTCAATCTTTTTGAGGCCACTTTTGCTGTGAAAGGCTTCTTGCGCTGTAGCGGGTTTCCATGCCTTTCATGCGTTTTTAGTGAGCTTTTCAATAATTTGAAGATAGCCCATTTCATTGGGAGCCACAAAAGTGATTGACTGACCGTGCTTACCAGCGACCTGACGACCAATGCGATGAACAACTTTCAGGGTCTTGCGGAATATCGCAGTTATAAACGCGGGTGACGCCCGAAATATCGAACTCGAGCCGCCACATCTGTCGCGACCAAAATGTCAGGTTATCATTTTTAAATCGAAGAACACGCAGACGTTTCCCTTGATCGGATCATGGATCCCTTCCGCACGATAGCCACGCAGTTTTAATCCTCTTGTTAACTCATCAACACAGCGCTTAGTACGGCCAAAAACGATAGAAAAGTTCTGGCTGTTCCACATCCATAAGACGGGTCATCGTATCAATTTTCATTTTCCTTGACACGGATATAATATTGATCCGCAAATCTGTTGTTAATTCTTTGGCAGCAATCTTAACATGTTCTGGTTCTTCATCGCAGACTTTACGCCAAGACGTTTGATGCAGCATCTGGCATGGTTGCTGGCAGAGCAAGGTTTGGCGATGTTTCTGGTACACACGTGAGCATGGCTCACATCTTCTGTAAAGCCCATGTTGAGCATTTCATCTGCTTCATCCAAAAATAAGGGTTTCCGTCACGATTTAATTCTAGCGCCTTGCGTGCCGACCAAACTCAGACAGACGTCGGTGTCCCAGCAACAATATGGGCTCCTGACTTGTTAGAGCTAATTTGTTTTTCAATGCTTGAACCGCCATAAACGAAACTGAACTTTAACTTTCTTTTCACGCCCACGCAGAGCATCCTCTTGACTTTGAACCAGCCAATTCTCGCGTTGGCGCAATAACAAGGCTTGAAACAACGTTATTGGTCGCGATCAATCTTATTCAGGGTTGGCAGACCAAAGGCCATGCTGTTTTCCTGTCCCAGTTTGTGCCGATTCAATAGCATCTCTTTCCTTCAAGGGCAGAGTGAACAGTCAATTCTCGATAGGTGATAGGCTCATATAGCCGACTTTTGCAGCAGCAGAAAGAATGTCTTCTGCCATACGTGTAATTCTGCAATTTCATTGCTTTTCTCTTTTCTAAGGCGAAATAAAGTGAAGCTGTCACCTTTATCAAACGTAGTAATGTGTCGCTAAAATATTATAGCATTTTTCTTTAAGAAAGATGGTCAAAACCCACACTAAAATGATCGTTTCATTGGTTAATGGATATTCTATTTAAGCTATTAACTGTAATAGAACAAAGATAGGCTAGTTGTTCTCTCTTTAATTAATCTATGAGATAAAAGCTCAATCTGTGATTTATCGCTTCTAGCCTCACTCTTTTATTCTAATGTAATGCCCATGCTGTCAATCTTCTCAGCCTTTTCAAACCAAGCAAACTAAAACTAGTAATCTAAGCCAATAATACCAAGTAAAGGCATATACATCGTTTGTTACTCCGCATTTGGTAATGTTTCTTGAACAGAGCTTGGTTGATAAGCAGTTGATTGAGGTTTGTAGTTAGTACAGCTGAAGTCACGCGGTGATGATGGATCTTGCGGATCAGTAGGGTCTGCGGCGGATCCTCAGGAGTAGTTGTCTTTCACTGTATTTGAACCGTAAGTTGCAGTGACGGTATCAATATGGGTGGCTTTCCAAAAGTACCAACCGCAATCCGTTTCATTTTGGACATAACTTTCGGCTTGAAGGCTGAATCAATTGAAACAGAGCGCAAGAAATGCTTCCTTGAACTTAATCGTGATAGCATCCTTTAGCTGGTATCAACTTCCGCTGTCGTATACTTTGAGTTAACTCAGTCACCTGATTTGATAACTGCTTTCGTGAGAGTGATATCAACCTTGGCAGACCTTTATACTGACCAGTATAGTGATCGCCTGTTTGATCATAATCATCGGGAGAAACTGTATTCAAAGAGCTCTTCTGAGATGATTTGCAGGAATGATGCCACCGATCAGACGGTAATTAAAGACTGTATTCATGTGGAATAGTCTGACCATCAACATTATTTGTATCAGCCGGATCAAGTGTTAGGTCACATCTTTCTTAGGGTTAATCTTAGGAACATTATTGATAACGATATTTGATGCATAACCATTACCAAAGTCAATTTGGTAAGCTTGATTTTCATAACTGCCGCCTGTTTGTCCCATTTGTTTTTAACAACCATTGGTGATACAATCTTCAAATTGATGCCTGTTTTAACATAAGTATCATATTCTCTTGGATTATCGGCACGGAAAATTTGGAAAGCACCTTTTAGGTCTAATTCCTGCCTTAGAAAGAACATCTCTAATTTCTTGAGGGGCTGCTTCAAGATTGAGTATAATTATCCACACTAACACCAGTAACTTCATTACCATTAGCATCTGTAATCTTCACTAAATCCTGACGCACTCAAGCGCTTCTTCTGGATAATCATCTACATAGTAAAATCCTGAATGGTATCTGCTGACGATGCTATCGTCCTTTAGTATTGATCCAAATCCCAAGTCAGCTCCTAATAGTTGGTTGATCGGCAAGAACTAGTTTTACCATCAATCACACAACGCCATTTGTTCTTGTATTAACCTTAGTTGGTTTGATGTAATTATTATTTGGATTATCTGGATCGTTTGGTTTACCCAGATGTTGTCACACGAACGATATTGGATTTAATGCCATAAGCATCATTGACTGTGAGCGTGAAAGTTATTCTTATAAGTTGCGCCATCGTTAGAACTTTGTCCGACCACTGTTGGATAAATCGTTGTTACTGACTTGGTCAAATCAGCATTAAAACGTGGCCAAAGTTGCTGCAGTGAGTTGCCTTGAGGTGACTGTATTGGTTGCATTATCATAAGCGACATCAGCCAGGGCTGGCAGCTTTGTAGCTTCAGGATTAAATTGATAACCAGATGGCAGATGGATCAATTAAAACAGAGTCGTCTATCACGTCAGCAGGGAGATCTGCTGTTGTCTTCAGCTGAGAACTTAACAACAGATTGTTGCCACCAAAGTTCTGTCAATATCTAACATCGTTATTGTTTCTGATTTCGTTAAACCTGACGTACTGTACGGCTAGTTTAAAAAGTAATGGTAGTGAACAGTCGGTACAGATGCCGTGCTGGAAGACGTCTCTGATAAACAGGATCTGCTCGGCGGCGTTGGTAATAACCTCATAAGTCGGCTCAACAGGTTTGTTTGGTTCTGGTTGATCTGGTGTTGGTGTCGGCGGGGTTGGCTCTTGCTTCGTAAGCTAGCTCAACAGGTGCTGGCTCCAACGGCTTTTCTGTTTCATAGGTCGGCGGTGTGGGTTTATTTGGCTCTGCCTGATCCGGTGTCCTTGTCGGCGGTGTTGGCTCTGCTTCATAGCTTGGCTCAACAGGTGCTGGCTCCAACGGCTTTTTCTGTTTCATAGGTCGGCGGTGTGGGTTTGTTTGGCTCTGCTTGATCCGAGTGTCCTTGTCGGCGGTGTTGTCTTTTCATAATTTGGAGCTACTGGTGCCGGTTTTAATGGCTTTTCTGTTTCATAAGTTGGTTTAGTTGGAGCTGTTGGTTTAACCGGAGGTGTGGGTTTTTCCTTAGTAACTTTAGGAACATTAACCGCACGGATTTTACCATTTAAAGAATACCAAATATTTGGTTTTTTGCCAGTTTCAATTGCCATTGTGGGATCAGCAGGCACAACAAGTGTTGATGAGATAGCACCCAAAGTCACACTGTTATTAGGGCCAGACATGCGGATAGCACCAGCACCATACCAAGAGTTAGGCGCATCTGAACTATCCCAGCCCAGATCCCGGTTCGCTAGCTCTGGTATACATGGTCCAACGAGCACCACCTTGACCCTGCCTAAAGTTGAGAGTATCTGTAGCATAAATCATGCCATTCTTTTCACCGATAGATGATCCAGAGATTTTGACAAATTTACCCGTATAATCTTGGCCATCTCAATAGAATTATTTTCACGGTTAAGAGAAGCTACTGAGAGAAGGGCATTATCAAAATTAATTGGTTTTCCATCTTCGTCATAGAAAGTGAATTCATTTTTAATAAAAATAAAGTGTTTTTCATCTTGACCTGTATAAGCGGAAGCAAAAACACCTAAAAGTTGGATCGGTAAAATACCTAACCAAACCTTTTGACCTTGAAACTTCGATTCAGGATCCACTGTATACTTATAGACAATTTTAGAAATCTTTTTACCATTGTAATAAGAATTCTGCAGGTTAGTGTATGTAGCTGTTGCGCTTTGACCCGCGCTCTAAAAAGTACCGATCCCCATTTAACTTCTGTTTTGTTGCCTACATTTGTTGTCCAACTCGATTTATCACCTATATTTCCGTATAATTCCATAGATGAGGCAGTGGCTCCTGCGTTTTTCTAGATATTTGACATTAGGTTATCTAATTGAAGGTTCTTTTTACTATATTGATTTGTATCTTGCTTAAATGCGTTATCCACAGCAGAAGCCTTGAGGAACTTCCCATCTGTTGTCAAAGATAAGTTCGCATTTGGCTCAAGATCATAGACCAAATTTTGAGCAGATGGTTCTGTTAGTTTCCGTCTTCATTTTTATGTTTTTCAAGTTCTGCCAGTGCAGCTTTAATAGAAGCTTGTTCATCTTCGTATGCCTTTTAACTTAACTGGATAGTCTGCTAAATCTTTTTGATATTTGGCAAGATCTGCTTGATACTTAGCAAGTTTTGCTTCGTAATCAGCTTTAGCATCCGCATTGCGCTTCTTAATTGCAGTATTTTCAGCTGTGAGCGCTGCATTTGCGGCATTATTTGCTGCTATAGCTGCTTCATAGGCCGCTTTTAGCATCCGCATTGGTCTTTTTGAACGCGAGCGAGCTCTGTTTGATAAGCGGTCAATTTAGCTTGATAGTCTGCTTCGTTTGCAGCATTAGCTTTTTCACTGCTGCCAAATCGGCCTCATATTGCTTGAGTGCAGCTTCATAAGTCGCCTTAGCATTCTCATTGCGTTGCTTAATTGCAGTATTTTCAGCTGTGAGTGCTGCATTTTTGGCATTATTTGCTGCTACAGCTGCTTCATAGGCCGCTTTAGCATCCGCATTGGCCTTTTTGAACGCGAGCGAGCTCTGTTTGATAAGCGGTCAATTTAGCTTGATAGTCTGCTTCGTTTGCTGCATTAGCTTCCTGAACACGCTTTAGTTCAGCTTGATATTGAGCTAACTTAGTCTCATATTCAGCTTTTGGGCCGTTGCATTGCGTTTTCTAATTTCTTCATTGGCAGCGGCAATTTCTGTATTTTTGGCATTATTTGCTGCTACAGCAGTATCATATCGGCTTTGGCGGCTGCATTAGCTTCCTGAACACGTTTCAGTTCAGCCTGATAAGCAGCAAGGGCTTTTTGATAGGCTGCTTGATTGGCAGCATTGGTTTTTGAACGGCTGCTAAATCTGTTTGATATTGAGCCAATTTAGCTTCATAAGCTGTTTTACTGGCAGCATTTGCAGCATTAATCCGTTCAACCTCGGCTTTATGAGCTGCCATATCTTTTCATACTGTTCTTTAGTTGCTTTGATTTTTAGCTTTGATTTTAGCAACTTCTGCCTCATGAGCAGCTGCATCCGACTTATATTGATCTGTTGTCTTCTTAATATCTTCTAGCTTGTTTGTGTAATCTTCTTTTAATTTCAGTTTCTTTTTGGACCGCTTCTTCAGCTGTTTTTAACAGTTCCTTTATTAACATCAGCATCTTGGACAACATTGACACCAGCAGACTTAGCATCTTTTGCTGCTTGATCAAGATCAGTTTTAGGTACTTCAACTGGTATTGAACCATTTGTCTCTCCAGCTTGGTTTTGACTTTGTTCAGCTTCCTTACTCGCACTCCTTGAGCCTCTGGCAAATTGGTCGCTGGATTTCCAGTTTGTGTTCCAACTACTTTAGTATCTACATCACTAGTAGTGGTCGTTTCATCAGCAAAAACCCTTTTGTCCTGCTACAGAGACTGCTGCTACTGTCCTAGAACAGCACCACAAAGTGTTTTACTAATTTTACTTTTACGAAAAACCGTAAGTTTTTGACTTTCATAAATCCTCAAATCAGATAAATCTTCCAAAATATATTTTTGTAATATACGTTAAAAATTGTAATATAATTGATTTGATTTGTCAATTTTTTGCTTGAAATAAAAACTAATGTCTGAATCAAATTATAAACACATTCAATCGCTGCTATTTTTCGAGCACAAACTCCACACTTTATCCAACATTAATTCTAAAGCACAAAAAGTCAGGATTTGTCATCCTAACCTTTTTACTTCAATCAATGATAATATAACGACGAATACCACTGTAGGAACGATAGCTAATCCATTGATGTCCATCAGCATTCAAGATACTGTCATAGTAAATACTTTCTCCTTTATTAAAGGTAAACTGAGTTGGACCAGATGTTCTGGCCTCATTTTTAACCTCCAACTTTATTAGTGAAAACATAAGTTCCTTTGTGCTGGAAGATTGACTCTATTAGGGACTTCTACTGTCGTTGTCTTTCCTCCAACAACCTTTAATTCACCAGTTACAAGGCGATAATAAAGGTGAATCTCATGAAGTTACCACTGTCATTTTTATGGTCACTGACCTTAACGGTCACCTTATAAACACTTCTTCGCCTTTGTTTAGTTGCTTGATACCAAATAATGTCATCCTGTCCGTTTTGTTCCTGACCAAACCGGCACTAAAACCTCTTTTATGCCTTGAGTGCTGGAAGCATTAGTAATCAAAACATCAAATCCTTGGCTGCTCTTATTGGCAATGCTAATGATACCTGTTGTTTCACAGGCTCGGTGCTTCCACCTCAGTCATTGTTGCCCTGACTCCTCTTTGTTCACCATTATCCAAAAAGATAATAAAGATGGACATGATAGTTACCGACTTATTATTTTTATGGTCACTGACCTTAACGGTCACCTTATAAACGCCTTCGCCTTGTTTAGTTGCTTGATACCAGACAATGTCATCCTGCCCGTTTTGCTCTGACCAAACTGGCACTAATACCTCTTTTATGCCTTGAGTGCTGGAAACATTAGAAATGATAACATCGAATTGTTGAGCCGTTTTATTTTGGATGACAATAGTACCTGGACACTTTAGTTTCAATTGGAGAGGGTTGTGTCGTAAGCTTTCCAATAACAACATAACGACGGATACCACTGTAGGGACACATAGCTAATCCATTGATGCCCATCCGCTTCTAAAACCTTATCGCATAAAAACGTGATCTCGTTGTAAAACGAGAATTGGGTCGGACTAGACAGTTTAGCTTCATTTTTAACGTCTGCTTGATTAGTAAAGTGATAGGTTCCTTGTGCCGGTAAATTTTGCTGAACAATTTCTTTTTGCTTCAATTCTTCAATTGTCACAGCACATAGGAGCATAGCGACGAATACCACTAAGACACATAGTTAATCCATTGATGCCCATCCGCTTCTAAAACCTTATCATAAAAACCTATCTCCTTTATCAAAGTTAAATTGGGTTGGGCTGGACATACTGGCTGCATTTTTACAGGAGTTGTTTCTTGAAAACATAATTGCCTTTGCGATGGAATTGAGACAGCCTTAGCTTGTCTTTTTGCATAAGATTTTCTACTACTGCTTTCTTATTTTGTTCTGCCTCAGTCTCCTTAGCTGGGAGCCGAGTGACCATTTTATTTTCGTCTTTTTCACTTGAGTCAGCTTCAACATTGACTTGTGGATTTGAATTTTTAGTATCAGTAGCAGTTACTTGCAGAAGCTTTCTTCACTTGCTGCCTTAAAACAGTAGGTTCACATCTTCTGGATTTTGCACCTTGCCATCGCACATTTAAAGCAGGAGCATTTACCTTATTTTCTTTCTCTCAACTTCAACTTGGGGTGTTTCTGTTAGAGTTGTTTGAGCTGCTGCCTTATCTGCAACTGCTTGGCTGATAGCAACTGAATTTTTCAGCCATCACGTTCACAACTGCGTTTTCACTTGCTGGCAATTGAGTTCCTGCTCTGTGCAGAAACATTTTTGGGTACCTAGAAAAAGACACAGCCAATTAAAAACAGATGCAGCTCCAAATGCATATTTACGAATAGAAAAACGTTGTGCTGATGATTAATATCAATTCTTTCATAAGTTTCACACTCCTATCATTATGATATACTGCCTTTGAAAATCAATGAGCACCGAACATGTAAAATGACGAAATGGCGACTATTTTTGATTCATAATCTTCCTTCATTTTCTCACCTATATTGTAACACAAAAGAAATATTTGTAATACTTACGTAATATATTTTTGAAAAATTTTTACTATATAAAAACACCAAACCAAGAAATGGTTGGTGCTTATTTATAAGATTTAAACAAATCATTGTTACATCTTCTCTTCCAAAAACTATATCTGGATATTTATCTGCAAACCAATGAAGAGAAAAGTCATTTTCAAAGAGGAAAACGGGCTTGTTAAAGCGGTCTTTAGCCAATATATTGCGGCTGGAAGACATACGTTCATCAAGATCTTCCTCCTTAATCCAACGCACCGTTTTCTTACCCATGGGTGTCATGATAACCTCCGCATTGTATTCATTTTCCATGCGGTGTTTGGAAAACTTCAAACTGGAGCTGACCGACTGCTCCAAGCATATATTCACCAGTTTGATAGTTGGTATAAAGCTGCATAGCACCTTCTCACCAATTGCTCAATGCCTTTATGAAAAGACTTCTGCTTCATAACATTTTTAGCAGAAACTTTCATAAAGAGCTCTGTGTAAAGGTCTGCAGTGGCTCAAATTCAAATTTATTTTTACCAACAGTTAGTATCACCAACCTGATAAGTTCCTGTATCGTAAACCCTGATAATATCACCAGCGACAGCATTTTCTACATTCTCACGAGATTCAGCCATAAATTGGGTGACATTGGACACTTCTACAAATTTACCGGTACTGAGCAAGCTTAACCGACATGCCGCGTTCAAATTCACCTGAGACAATCCGCACAAAGGCAATACGATCTCGGTGGCGAGGATCCATATTAGCTTGATTTTTAAAAACAAAGCTCGAAAAGTCTTTATCTAAAGGATCAATCACCTTATCGTCAGTGGTCTTAGTGACCGTGTGGTTCTGGTGCAAAATGCTAAGAAAGAATCCAAGAAAGTTTGAACACCAAAGTTGGTTAGGGCTGAGCCAAAGAAGACAGGCGTCAGCTCACCCTTTAAAATGGCTTCTTCTGAAAAAATTCATTTCCGCTCAGTCAAAAGTTCAATATCTTCTTTTCGCTTGTTCATAGAAGGATTATTAGCAAAGAGATTGTCACCATCTTCAATAGAAGCAAAAACGCTCATCACCTTTGTAGAGTTCAAGACGCTGATTGTACAAATCATAGAGCCCTCAAAAGATCTTCCCATACCAATAGGCCAATTCATAGGATAAGAAGCAATCCCCAATACCTCTTCTAATTCTTCCAATAAATCCAGCGGTTCGCGACCATCACGGTCCAATTTATTGATAAAAGTAAAGATAGGGATACCACGATGCTTGACAACTTCAAAAAGCTTTTTGTTCATGTGCTTGATCCCCTCGCAGAGTCCACGACCATAACAGCAGCATCTACCGCCATTAGTGTCTCGGTAAGTATCCTCAGAAAAGTCCTCATGCCCAGGTGTATCAGCGATATTGACCCGCTTACCCGCATAGTCAAAACTGCATGACAGATGAAGTTACGGAAATCCCACGCTGTTTTTCAATATCCATCCAGTCAGATCGGGCAAAATTACCGGTTTTCTTTCCTTTAACAGTACCAGCCTCTCGGATTTCACCTCCAAAATAGAGCAACTGTCTCTGTAATCGTCGTCTTACCAGCATCCGGGTGGGAAATGATGGCAAAGGTTCGACGTTTCTTAATTTCTTCTGTAAGTTCATCTTATTTCCTTTTCTTTTTATGATTAATAGCAGAGCTTCTAAAGTTATTCATACTAAAATTCATTTTTAGTATGCAAAAAGAACTGCATACACAGCCTTTTTATTATAATAGAAAAATAAGGGGAATTCAACAAGGAAAAAGCCCGTGCTGTTTCCTTTTAGGCTTTTTTAAAATGTCACCTTATCTTTCTGCTCTTGCTTTTCCATATTCCTCCTGATAAATACCCAATCAATTAGCAGCAACATGGCAGTTAAAATAAAGGTTATAGCTAGATAGCGCACTCAGGAGTGGCGTATTGGACAAAAAGGTGTGTAAACGCAAGATCCCATAATTGCCGCCGGTCAAATAATTAATAATCACCAAAAAGAGGTTTAAAACAAACGTAGAGAATAATAGCTTTCCAACTGAGAAAAATTTGACTTATAATCAACGCATAAGGTAAATAATACTTCCAACCAAAAGAGCATAGTGTCCAATGAGAAATGAAAAAGCAGTAATATGTGGAAAAGTATAAGCATCCATAATAGGGTAACCAATAGCAAAAATAGCACCACTAACTCCCATAAGTGCAAAATACTGCTTTCACTCGTTTTATCCGGTAGCAATAAAAGGGCAAAACATAGCAAGACGACAATGATAAAACGGCAAACTATTGGAAATTGGAATAGCAAAAACAGATACCAACTATAAAGGTAAGTAACTGAATAGCCTGAATCAATTTAAAGTTCGAGTATATAAAGAACTTTGGTAATACTTAAAAGAAGTATAACTGAGTAAGAGAAACGGCTATCATTAAAAGATATAAAAAGTGGCTAGATTTCTGGTGGGTGTTTGGTTTGCGTTAAAAATGCTTTCATTGTTAATTTTTATTTCAATTGTTTATTGCTTTATTAAAGAATAACTATTTTTAAGTTTCTCAGATAAGATCAGGAACAATCATCAAAGAAATAGAAAAAGATTTTGTTTTTCACTTCTCAAACACTCCACAACTTGGGCCAATTTCATGGAATTTGATCCCTTTAGAAGTATTTTGGTCATTAGGGCTCTAATACCTTTTTGAATTTGCTCAGTGAGCTCATCTACCTGATCAGCTTGGGCAAAATAATACCATTTCTCTACTGAATAAACTCAAGGACTTCATCTGCGTAGACTTGCATTAGTGGTCCAAAAAGAAAAATACGATCTCATCACTGCAGGATCTAGACTAGCAACTCATGGCTGCATGTGAAGGCTAATTCACTGTCTCCCAATTCTTTCATATCTGCCAGCACCGCAATTTTTACCACCATTATTTGCTGGAATGTTGGAGAAAGTCTCAAAATCAGTTTCATAGCTGTTGGATTAGCATTATAAACATCAGATAAGATATCTGCACCGTTAGCCGCTTTTTCCATTCCGTTCGATTACGAGTTAGATTGAGCTGAGCCATGCAGAGATAATCTTTTCTTCAGAGACATTAAGCAGTTTTCCAACATAGTCTAGCAATCATAGCATTGTAGCATTATATTTACCAGTTACTGGCAATTTAATCTCATTATCTAGGAAATTCGTTTTAAAGTTCAAATAGTTTTTATGCTCTTCTAATTCGGTCACAAAATATCTTCATCAGCTCCAAAGCGAATAACCTTTTTGCTTTTTCTGGTAAAAATGAATTAATGATTTTATCCGCTGGTGCAATAAGAATCCCATGACCATCCATTCCTTGAGTAATTTGCATTTTTCCTTCAGCAATTTTCCTCACGGCTGCCAAAGAACTCTAAATGAGCTTCACCAATCAAGGTGACAACATAGCTATGTGAGGATGGGTAAGATTAGACAGAAAGGCAATATCACTGAGATGGTCCTGACCCATTTCAAGTACAATTTTTCAGTACTCATCAGGCATGTAAAACTGTATAAGGCAGACCGATTTCATTATTATAATTACCTGTGTCTTGTAAGTCTTGTAAGTAGTTGCTAAAATAGTTGCTATCATGTCCTTTGTGGTTGTTTTTCCATTAGAGCCTGTTACAGCAATAACATCAACCCGCATTTTCTCCAAATAGTATTGCGCCAAATCCTGAAAGCTTTCGCCAATCCACAACTAAAATATAGGATAATCACTGGTTGTGTCGGAAAAAGTAGCAACAGCACCATTGGCAAAAGCAGTATCAATAAACTCATGGCCATCACGCGCACCCTGCAGAGGTAAAAATAAATCACCTGTCTTTATCTGGCGGCTGTCAAATTCAATAGCATTGATGGTAAGATCTTCAAAAAGACTGACATCATTTTGAGCACCTACAACCGAGGCTATCTCTTGTAAAGTTAACTTCATTTTGCTTCTCCTAAAAATAAAAAGAGCTTTTTCGCTCTTTTATTATAACTATAAACAAATTAGAGATTCTCAGCGGATTTACTTTTCTTTCTGTTAAATGAGATTGTGAATGATTTTTTTCCACCAAGATGATAGAATGGAACCAGAAATATTATGCCAAATAGAAAAATAGTTGAAGGAATAGCTGCTTGCGGAACAAAAATATTTCATGGCAAGTGTTGCCCCAAACTAGAGTCTTGCATACCAACCTCAAAAAGTAATAGCTTTTTTGCTGTGGTTCTTCATGCAATAATTTGGCAAAAGCATACCCCAGACTATAGCCGCACAGGTTATGAAGCATAACAACCGGAATCACTAAAGTAGAAGGCTGCGAGAAAATATTGGCGTGATTAGCTGAAACAACAGCACCAATAATCAAAAAGAATAGCGACCTGTGAGATCAAGGGCATTAGTTTAATGACAGCAGCGATTTTTCTTGCCCAAAAAGGTATGAATCAGCACCCTAAAAATAATGGGAACAACAACAATTCTTAAAGTAGATAAAAGAGGCTGAGCGCTGGCACTGCAATATATTGTCCAGCCAAAACAGATAAGAGCAAAGGCAGCATTACAGGTGCCAACAAGGTTGATCAAAATTTCAATAGATACATCCAAAGCCACATCACCACCAGACAGAAAAGCCATAACACTAGACGATGTGCCACTAGGACAAGAACCAACTAAATGACTCCTGCTGCTGTTGCACCCTTCAAAATGAAAAATCACAGAGCAGCCAAGCCAAGCTCGGCATAATAACATAGTGAGCGACTGTCCCCAAAGCAACGGGCACTGGACGTTTGGAGATTCTTACAAAAATCTTCAGTAGTCAAAAGTCAGTCTATTCCGAACAAAATAATACCTAACAAGTAAGACGTATTGGGAATAACCCAGCTACTAGTTGTGGGCAAAAGTAATTAAAAACAGCCCAGATAACGACAACAAGTGTAAACCATTTACTAAGTTTTTGAAAAATTGAGTTAAACCTCCATCATTGCCTCCTAAAAATAATAAAAGAGATATCTACTAACCAAAGTCAAAAAGACTAAGAGAGAAAAATAAGATCTTCATCTTTTAAACTTCATTATACGCTTAATTTTTGAATTTTCAATATATTTTCAAAAACTATTTCCTGAATTTTCAAAAACTTTTCTAGCAATCATTAAAATTTGTGGTAAAATAAAAGAGCAAAGCCTGCTTTGTACAGAGTAGATGATTCGCGTTAAGTGTGTGAATGGGATGTCGTCACATAACGAAGCCATAAGCGCGGTGAATCATTGCATCCGCTGTTCTCAAGCTCTACCAGCTTGATTAAACAGCTCCATTTTACATTAGGAGCCAAAATGAATACTATGTTTAAATCACCTGCTTAGTCCGCAGCGCTTGGTCACCTACAATATGTTGATTGCCTTAGCTTTTTGCTATTGGAAAACTTTTCCATTCCTATTATTCCCCAACAACTGATTATCAGCCCAACTTTCATTGTTAATGTGATGATTGGTAGGATTGGTGGACCAATCTGGGCCTTCACAGTTTAGCTATTTTGGATATAGTGGACAACCTATCCAGTGGTGCAGGTAACTTTATTATCTGGTGGACACTGCTAGAAGCCGTTCAAGGATTATTTTATGGACTTTTCTTTTATCAAAAATCACTGAGCTGGACAAATAAAAAAGACTGGCTACACGTTACTATTGCTACAGCATTCATTATGCTTTATCGGAAGCTTTATCTTCACTCCTTGCTCGTCCAGATTTACTATGGTGTCCCATTTTGGGCACAATTTGCAGCAGGGCGTTGGTTAAAAATCTTGAAATCCCTATTCGGATCCTAGTCACTATGGCAATTATGCCTCAGTTGCAGCGGATTCCAGAATTACGAAAACTTGCAAATTTTAAATAGTCAATCAGAGAGACATCCCTCTCTGATTTTTTGTAGCCCATAAGCAACATTTTCAGGCAATAAAAATCAAATATAGACAAGTTTACGCTTTGGGTAAAAAGCAAGAAAAAGACCCTAGCCCTCATATCTATTCTTCTTAAGGAACAAGACATGAAACAAGAGCTTTATTATCTTTAAACCAAATGGCTTTCGCGTTTGTCAAACATTTCTTTAGCAAGACTAACTAATTCTTCAATCAAATCTCGAATAAGACAGCCCCATATTTTTCCCAAAGAAGAGGATACATAGACCACTGAGTAAAGCCGGGCATAGTGTTGAGTTCATTCAAATAAACTTTCCCATCCTCTGTTAGGAAGAAATCACAGCGAGAAAGTCCACAGCAGCCCAAAGTTCGGAAAGCTGTTGCAGCATAATCCCGCATTTTTTCAACGATAACAGGATCTATTTCTGCCGGAATAGCCATGGTGATCTTATTATCAATATACTTGGCTTCGTAATCATAAAAAGCCACATCTTTGACAATCTCTCCCGGTAAAGTTGTTTTTAACATCAGTATTTCCTAAAATACCAACCTCAATCTCACGCGCATCCACACCTTGTTCAATTAAAACACGACTGTCATACTTCAAAGCAAGTGCAATAGCTTGTTTTTAAGTCAGTGCGATTTTTCTGCTTTAGAAATACCAACACTAGAACCCATATTAGCTGGCTTAACAAATACAGGATAAATCAATTTCTCTTCAACTTCTGCCAACTTGCTTTCTAAAGGCTCGCCTTCAATAAGAGCAACATAAGCTACTTGAGGAATAGTAGTCGCACTTTCTAAAACTTGCTTTGTTGTAATCTTTATCCATAGCTACACTAGATGACAGAATATTGGTTCCCCATACATTTTTAAACTTCAAGAAAGCCCTGAATAGAACCATCCCTCCCATAGGCCCATGAAGAACAGGAAAAACAACTGCTTCTTCCTCATAAATATCACTTGGCTTAATTCTTTGAGAAGCAATCAAATCGTGTCATTTGTCATCAGTTTATCAGTTTCTGATGGTTGACTATCAAACTCTTGCGTCTTAATAAAGTCACCATGCGTATCGAGAACAAGTTTTGACTAAAAAGTTGTCATAATTTATGGCTCGCATGACACTCCTCAGCTGAGAGCATCAGAAACATCGCGTTCTGCAGAACGGCCACCATATAATAAAACAAGCGTTTCTTTTAGACATAAGATTCCTTTTCTATTCTAATAATTCTAATAATCATATCATAAATAGGAAGCATTTTTCAAAAATATTGGAAAGATATGCTGCATACTGGAGTTTACAAGAAATATCATGCTTTCCTATCTAACGAAAAACCAATTGGAAATATCGGCCACCTGGTATAGAAAAAGAAATCACCAAAAGAAGAGGTAATGCCACGCACTTTTATAACTCTGTCCTGTTTTCAATTGCTCGAAGCAGAGTTACTTCATCAGCATACTCAATGTCAGAACCAACAGCAAGCCCACGCGCTAAACGTGTAACTGTAATACCAGCAGGTTTGAGAACCTGAAATATACATAGCCGTTGCTTCTCCATCTGCTGTGGCATTAGTTAGCGATAATCGACTTCATGAATATCACTATTATCACGTAAGCCAGTGAAGACTCAAATTAATATCATCAGGACCAATACCATTCATAGGAGAAATCAGGCCGTGTAAAACATGATAAAGACCATGATATTCCTGAATTTTTTCCATTGCAGAAACATCCTTACTATCTTCAACTACTAAAACAGTTGAGCGGTCTCTAGCTTTTCATCTGTACAAATATTGCAAGGATCATCATCTGTCAGATTGCCACAAACAAAAACAGTAGGTCAATTCTCGTTTTAGCAGCTAGAAGATTTTTAGCAAAGTTATTAACGTCTTCATCACCATACCAATTGTATAAAAAGCTAAGCGAGTCGCTGTTTTTTGATACCAATACCCGGCACTTTTGTAGAAACTCTCAATAAGTTTGGCAATAGGCGTTGGGTAGAGCATTCTTTTTCCTCACTGATTCATTGGATACATCTTTGATAAAGATTGATAATATCTCGTAATAGACATGACTAGTGGTTCCATGAAGGTCTGTCTCATGTGGCAAGACAACAGCTACAGCAATTTGAGGATTGCTGCTTGGTGCATAAGCAACAACGTTTAAATTGGATGTATAAACAGATTTACCATCATCTCCTGTCACGGGGCTTCGGCTGTCCCTGTTTTTGCCGAAATGGGAACACTTGCACCTTTTGCAAGAGTCTTCCCTGCAGCATAACTACCACCGTTAACAACATTATAGAAACCTTCCTTGATAATCCCCATGTCATCGCTAGAGATAGAAACATTATTTAAAACTTTGCGTCAATAGATTGAATCAGATTTCCTAAACCGCCTGTTTTGTTATTATCATAGATACCTTCAACCAAATGGGGAGCAATACGTTTGCCACCATTTGCGACACAGCTAGCATATTGTGCCAGCTGTACAGCCGTATAGTTATCAAACTGCCCCAAATGATTCTGTTAAAACATTAGAAGGATCATAATGTTCTGGCGTATAGCTCTTTGACTCTCCCGGAAGGTCAATTCCGTTGAGACACCCAAACCATATTGGAGCATGAGTAGCTCTTTAATCCTCCGCATAGCTTCCTTTATAGCCATCTGTTGATAAGGTCTACCACTATGATAATCTTGTCCCATTAATTTTAAAGCCAATTGAACCATAGGTAATAGAAGAATACTTAAGGATTGACTTGCTGTAAGAGGAGTTGATCCATTGGTAAAACCAAGAGTTAATAGGCTTGAACCCGCAAATTGAATAGGTTGGTCATTGAGTACTGATTGCTCTGATAAGACACCGTTTTCCCAACCAGCTGTCAAAGTCGCTCCTTTTAACAACGGAACCCGGAGTAAAGACTTCAGTAACCGCTCCAAGAGCATTAGAAGATACTTCGCTGTCTTTAAGGTCGTGTTCCAAACCAGCCATAGAAAAGAACTGCACCTGTGTTCGGGTTAAGAACAACAGCATAAACGCCTTCTAGAATACTTCTGGTATTTCCAGATGCTAATTCAGAATTAAAATATTGGTTAGAAATTTGTTCAACACTCTTTGAAATTCAAGATCATGTCAACTTCAGATCCTTTAGTCCCTTTTGGCAGTGGTCTTATCACTGATACTTACCTTCTTTGTTAACCTTGATTGCTTGAACAGTACGACTACCTGCAAAAATCGTTTTCATATTGCTTTTTCAAGATAAGATGTTCAACGCGGTCATTCAGAGAATAACCTTTTTAACATAGTTATTGGCTTCTTCCAGCAGGCAGACCGGTTTTTGATCTGGAAACTTTACCGATAATAGAAGTAATGGAATTTTTATCCGTTTTACGTTCCCAGTCAGTCCTAACAGAAATTCCCTTTAAATCTGATTTGTTTGTAGCCAATACCGTAATTTGCTCAGCTGTTAAATCTCCTGTTGTTAACGAAGCTGCTATTAAAAACAGAGGTTGTATCTATCTGGCTGAAAATATGAATGATCTCATCTCTCAGAATAATCAATAGCACTGTTTGGAACTGCTTTTAACAGCATTTGCATAGATCTTTCGATTCCTATTAGGTTATTTCCAAAGTTATCATATTTTTATTATTTGGTAATTTTTAACGATGATAATTTTCTTTGATTCGCCAGATAGTAACTCTTTTTCTGACGTTGGTTACCTTAGATTCAGTTAAAGTCACCATATCTGCTAACTGCATTTGCTTAATATCCTTGGCAGTCATGGTATTGCTTCTTGTAGAGGCAACCTTTAACCTCTTTGCCTCTGACCAACTAAAGCCACCCCTTTAGCGTCATAAATTTGTCCGCGAGGGCTGGAGGTTTTTATAGTATATGTTGTTGACTCTGTCAATTTAGATTTGTAAAACTTTGCATCATAAAGCTGCATCTGAGCTAACTCTCAAAAAGCAAAAACAGTAAACAAAGCGACAATCAAAAATAGGAGATTAATTCTATTTGAAATTAGGTAAACGTTTTAGATTGACCCTTTTTAGATTTATTTTTGGGATACCATTTTTCCTCCTATTATGAAACTATGTCTTTATTTTATCACAATTTAAACAAAAACTTGTGATATTTTTCGTTAACCTAGTAAAAATTAACAAAATGTTATGAAAACAAGAAAAAGAGGTCGGGATAACAAAAATCCTAACCTCTCAAATCACTATTATCAAAGAAGAAAAATCAGCCTTAATCTTTAATTTTCCCTATTTCTCTTCTCTAATCAAACAATAAGACTTTTTAAACAATTGTTATTCTTATTTACCAAGATAGTATTCAGCAGTGACATTTAAATTTTCGTCAAATTCAAAAACTAATGGTGGGAAGTTTGGAATTTCAACACCCATAATGTCATCATCTGACAATTGTTTGATATGTTTTACAAGAGCACGGATAGAGTTACCATGTCTCCAACAAATACATCCATCTTTAAGAGTTGGAGCAATTTTATCTTCCCAGTATGGAAGAGCACGTTCTCGGTGACTTTTAAGTTTTCTGCATCTGAATAACAGTATCATCAAGATTTGCATAACGACGGTCAGTGTGTCCTGAGTATGGATCGTCTTTGGCCATAGCTGGCGGCAATACATCATATGAGCGACGCCAAATGTGAACTTGTTCGTCTCCAAATTTTTCAGCAGCTTCAGCTTTATTTTTACCAGTCAAGCTTTCACCATAGTGACTGTTCATTCAAACGCTATGACTTTTCAACTGGTACCTCAAAGTTGATCAGAATATTCAAGCGCCAAATTAGTTGTCTTGATTGCACGTGTCAAAACTGATGTGAAAGCAAGGTCAAATTGATGTCTGCTCTTTAATGAGTTTGCCAGCATCAATGTTTGTTGCGTTCCTTCTTCTGAAAAGGTCAACATCAGCCCAGCCAGTAAAAAGGTTAGCTTGTTCCATTCTGATTCACCATGACGAGCAAATACTAATTTTACCATTAAAATTCTCCTTTATTCTTGGACGACAGGTCAATAGTTTACTGTTTTATTTTACAAAAATATCATGAAAAATCTACTAAATTTTCTAAAAAGATTGAAATCTCTTAGATAAAGGAGTTAATCATTCAAATCAACAAGAAAAGGAAAGACAATTGAGCTTGCGGTTGACCTTATCTAGTGTTACAATAGAAAAATTCATTATTTTGGAGGTTCCATGGTTTCAACTCATACAACAATTGGCTCTTTTGACTTTTGATAATTGTCTCACGAATGCTGCAGGGTTTATTGCATGACACGAAGAATTAGCAGCTATTGATCATTCGGAAGCAGGTTCTTTTGTTACCAAGACTGGTACGTTAGAAGAACGTGCAGGAAACCCTCAACCTCGCTATGCTGACACAAAATTAGGCTCTATTAATTCAATGGGACCTGCCTAATCTAGGCATTAGCTATTATTTAGACTATGTCACAGAATTGCAAAACGCCTGATAGCAAAAATCACTTTTTATCCCTAGTTGGCATGTCGCCAGAAGAAACCCATACCATTCTTAAGATGGTTGAAGCCAGCGAATATCAAGGCTTGGAACTCAATCTTTCCTGTCCAAATGTTCCCGGTAAACCACAAATCGCCTATGATTTTGAAACAACGGACCAAATCCTTTCAGAAGTTTTCACTTACTTCACTAAACCACTAGGTATCAAGTTACCACCTTATTTTGACATTGTACATTTTGATCAAGCAGCTGTTATTTTCAATAAATACCCTCTGACATTTGTTAATTGTATTAATTCTATTGGAAACGGCCTAGTTATTGAAGATGAAACGGTCGTCATTAAACCAAAAAATGGCTTTGGAAGCATTGGTGGCGATTACGTCAAACCAACAGCGCTAGCCAATGTTCATGCTTTTTACAAGCGCCTCAACCCTTCCATCCAAATTATCGGAACCGGCGGTGTCAAAACAGGTCGCGATGCTTTCGAACATATTCTCTGTGGCGCCAGCATGGTTCAAATCGGGACAGCTTTCATCAAGAAGGTCCTCGACTCAAACGTATTACTAAAGAGTTAAAAGCCATCATGGCGGGAAAAAGGTTATGAAACCTTTGGAAGACTTTCGTAGTAAGCTGAATGCTATGGCATTAAAGAAATCTTTTTATTTCTGTATATCAAACCATCTTTTTGATCTTTCCTTGCGATCATACTCCTCAATGGAGTCATCGGCTTTGGTCATTATTTTACTTTCACCCAAATAATAATAATGATTTTAACAGAAAACAGTATTAAACAATGATACAAATTTCATTTAATGACCACCTCCTGTTTCCCGATATGGTAAGTTTTCTCTAGATAATCAATAAGCAAATTAATCGGCTTTTTAGTTTTCTTGCTTTTGACAGTCTGGACAAATACTATAAATCAAAAAGCTGTGCTCGTAATCACATAATTTGTCTGTTTTATATACTTCTTGCTTGATATGAGAAATATCAGTGTCTACAAAATCAGTAATCTTACCACAAGACTCACAAACAACATGCAAATGCTGATGCCCCATAAAATCAAAAATAAGCTGTATTATCATTGCTTAGCTTTAATTCAACAACAAAGCCTTCATCAATCAGGACTTTCAAATTATTATAGACCGTTGCTAAACTCATACTCGGGATACTGAGGAAGAAGATCCATGAATTTGTTCTGCACTCGGATGACGACGGGAGTTAATCATGTAAGAAATAACAGCTTCTCGTGTTTTAGTAATACGAATATGCTTTTCTTTTAAATGCGTTAATACATGATCATAAACATCCTTATCGGATCATATATGAGAATGCAGTCCCATTTTTGACTCCTTCACTATTCTCTATTATACACTATTTTTAAAGATACAGAAAAATTAGTGCCTAGCATCATCAAGTAGCCTTTACTTTTCCTAAAATGATATATATGCACTGTCTATCAATTTTATCTCTAAAAATCATTCAAAACAATCTCTAGGATAATTAATACAAAGATGTTTAAAATTGACAAAAGAAAGATATATACTATAATTACTAAACCGCAGTTTAATTAATTATAGGAGGATCTCTTATGGCGAGACGAAAAGGAACCTGCTCGTATTCATCGTAAAAACATTTCTCAGATGCTGTTAACACTCTTTTATCAGTAAAGGTATTACTGATACAATGGATAATATTACAATTAGCTGGATATAGTAAAGCAAACCTTTATATGTTTATTTTGAAAATAAAGAAGAAATCTTTTTCTCATTAGTTTATAAACATGCCAAATGGCTTTTACATGAGACTATTGGAAAAATTATTCAGATTCAACCAAGCACTCAAGAAGAGTGGTAGAAAATATTATTTAAAATTTGTTTTGCATTGCAAAAACTATGTGAAAACTATCCAATATATTTTGATTTGAATGATTGTCATATCAATGTTGATATGACCCTCTAAAGAAACACCTCTCAAGCATATAGAGATATTTACCAATAGATTAGACATAAATCAGTTAATTAACACACTTATTGAAGATGGTGTTCACTTAAACTATCTTCTGCAGACAGAATTAGATTTAACCGATCAACTCTCTGGAGTGCAATCGGGTATCATCTGTATGGCAGAAAACAGAATATTACCGCTTTACTTGGTCTTGATAACAAAAACCTTTTAGAAGAAGAATTTTTAACTTTATTAGCATACAAGCAGGATAAAGGAACATGAAGAAGTTATTATTACAACAATAGCAGCCTATTTATTCTTTTTAGTGTAGGAGCTATTATTTTACTATTGGAAAAACTACACACCCAAACCAATATTCAATTAGAAAGAACTTTCATCAGACATCGAACATGTTATACTATGCTTCTTTTCGCAGCTAATTCTAGTCACACTCAGAGTTGGAAAAGTTAATTTAGATCCTAAGCAAAAAGAGATTAGAGGTTTTTCATAATAAGTGTCTTTAAATGTCGTTGACCCAAATAATCGAGAACTTTATACTTTCAATTGGTTGTTATATTCAATCTCTAAAAATCATTCAGCTTATGTATAATGTTAGCATTTCTAATATTGCTCTTCCAAAGAAAAACAAATATCGTTGTATTGATAAATTATCAAAAATAAAAATAATAAAATTAATAATAAACAATTGGATATCATCCAAAACGTCATACTGATAAAAGAAAAATTCTAGAAAACCAATTAATAGAACAGTCGTTTCAAGTTTAATTAAAAATATGATAATGTTTACTACTATGCTATGGAAGTAAAAACATTTAAATATCTACAAAAAGGGAGTCCTGCGGCTGCTAGCAAAGTCAGTATAAAAGTCAAGATAAAAGAACAGGAAATGGCATGTTTTCTAATCAGGAAGTTGAGAAAACAAGACGGTATCTCTGGTGATATGTTAGGTTAAACTTATAATTAAAACCTTTTATTATCTAACAAGTAATCATAAGAATGCCACGAGTAATAATTTTGTCAAACAGAGTAAGAACACTTAATTAATCAAGTAGAGAACGCAGTGTGTGTATCTACAGGTGAACAGAATATTTCTAAATGGATTGCTGTTGGTGAAAAACGCAAAGCTTTGGTATGATTGTGTTAGAAATAACATTGCAGTTCAACCGATTAGTGCCAAGGATTGAAATTCCTCCTATCAAAATCAAAAAGTTGCAGCAAAATTCTAGGTAAATCACAACCTGTTCAATTAATTCTACGAGTAGGTTAGTGTAACAAAGAGTTAAAAATGTTGGTCCTCGTCGAAATTTAAAAAGATTATATTACTGTGAAAAATAATCTGGTATTATTATAACTTAGCTATGACACAGCTAGAACTGGAAGTAGCACAAGTATTGTGGTAGCACTACTGTAAAAGAAAACATGACAGAACATTAAAAGAACATAGCAAACTGACTTGAAAACCCTAAAAAGTTGGGCAGAAAATTCTAAACAATTGGGGTGTGTGATGAAATTAACGTATATGAAAAAGTCTTTTCAAACGCTCGACAAACTTGAAAAGCCATCACTAACTACATTTTTGGACTACAACAAGAAACGAATCAAGACAAAACTAGTAAGGACCAGCCCTGTGCAATACAGGACTAAACTCTCATTAATTTCTGTCCAACTTTTTGGGGTCATAGAAACGTTTGTACACCTAAAATCTAGATTAAAATTTTAGAAAAGTACATTTGCCAAAATCTTATTTTACAGCGTCTTTAAGAGCTTTTACCAGCTTTGAATGCTGGAACTTTAGAAGCTTTGACCTGGGATTTCTTCACCTGTTTGAGGGTTGCGACCTATGCGTTGCCGTACGTTCTGCGAACTTCAGTTACCAAACCAATAAGTTGTACTCCTTTTTCACCCTTTGCAGCAAGATGACACCGTTGAGAAGACAGCGCGTCTACTGTTGCAGCTGAATCTTCTCTTAGTCAATTCAGTAGCTTCTGCTACTTTTGCAATCAAATCTGTTTGTAAACAGCCACTTAACAAATCCTCCAATATTTTTACGTTTCCTTTAGAGCTTTAACAGGTCTCTATCTACCTACCTAGATAGGTCAAGTATTTAATGCTCATTTTAACGTCTCTTTAAAATATCAAAGTTTATTTCATCACTAAATCCAAATTTATAGCTGTTGACTTTGGACAAATGCTGCATCATTGATCTATGCAAATTGATATTAACAACAGACTTCTGGAATACGACATCAAAATTAGCAGTTTCGTAAAACCTCGATTTAATATAACCAAGAACCTCTGATGCTGAAAGCAGAGGAAGATTGCCTACTGAAAAGGAAGTCACTTTGCTGAGATGCCCGCTTTTTAAACTGATAAGTGTTCAAATAGATATAAAGAGGCACGTTATAACCTAGTAGTTTATAAGTTCGGGGAAATTCAATGTTTGTTGAAGTTAGTTGAACACTGTAGGTCATACTTTAGACCGACAATCGTCTCAGCAACTCCGCATACAAGGTCTGATTCTACCTGTTCTTTAGTTGTCGTAATTGTTCCAACCTTAGTCAGGATATCTGCTTTGACTTGTATATTGTATTAGAATGGCAACTGCTCAAAACACGACTGATAATCACTCAAAAAGCATTATTAGAGTGCTAGCAGCAGAAAAGCCCATTTCCACCAATATTTGCAGTTCTTTCTTGTTCTCACTGATTTTCTCCATTATTGCTTTTGACATGATTTGATAAACAACATTATTAGGATGGAAACGATCTCCTCTAGAAAGGGCACCATTGGTTACTTCTCCTGACTCTGTGCCTCACCGTCAGATGCGCGTTCCAACAGTCGCTCCCCATTGGCCATCTATAAAGTGCAAATCGTTTATGGAACAAAATAAACGTTTCTATACTCTAGTGACAACCTTTTGCGTTCCCTTTATTCCAGAACAATAATAACATCTGCTGCATTTGCGTCATCATATTAGTGGTAATTTAAATTAAGCATCGTAAATACCAATGATATAAATGAGATCCTTATTCTTCTTCTCAGCCATCTGATACTCTGTCAAAATGCTTCTGATAAGTTTTAGCTGGCTCGCCTAAAAGAAGATAATTTTTAAGTTTGTTAATCCTTTCGAACAACAGTCATAAGATCATTTCCACCAACTGTTATAGGTCATTAAATTAGCCTTATTCAAACTTTATGGAATCTTCGCATCCGTTGTATCAAAATTTGCTGGTTTGTATTGCCTGAAACACCATAATTACTGCTTAAAAATATTTATAGTGATAATTTGATTTCAACTCTTGCGATAAAAGGAATCAGCCGCCTTGATCGTCGTGTCACCGACCTCCTGTGTCAAAGAGTCACTCAGATAGCAATACAGGAGTGGATGTCGCTTTGGATTTGTTTAATGAAGATTTCTGATCGCTATTTTTAAAAGATAACTTCGCTGTTGGAAATAAAAATAAAATGGTCAAGCTAAAAATAAGAAGATTTGCAAGAAAGAAAGCAGGTCCTTAGGAATACTCATAATGCACCAGTTACTGCAGCACCTTCACCTGTAAAAGGAGTCTGAATAATTGGACCCTGTTTCTAAAACAGCATAACATCTTTTCTCAACACAGCCTCGTAACTTGTCTTTTACGATCATTAGCAAAATCTGAAGCCCTGGCATAGGAAATGCCGATCCCAGCAATTTTGCGTTCTTTGATAGTCGCAATCAAATTATCCAGCCACTTGTTAAACGTTTTATTACCGCGTCCCTTCGCAATAGGATTAAGAGCATGGTTTTCTCAGTTCCACAACAACTCTGACATCGAGAGAAGAGAACGACTAAGCCTCAAGTCACGACGACCAATTGTCCACCCTTAACCAGATTTTCTAAGGTTGAGACACCAACAAAGTTCGGTTTTTCTACTTCTTCAACCCTCAAGCCAAAATTTCCTTCTAGACTCGCTACCCTTTTGAGCTAGTTTAGCAGCCGCAATAACTTTGAAATTTGCTATGCTTTGATCTGCAAAGGCAGAGTCTAATCACAGTGACATTCATCTACTCCAGCACATTAGCTCCTCGACGAGGCTCTCATGTTCCAGATAAGGAATGGGTAATATGCATATGAAACAATTTGTTCCGCTTTAATAAGCTTTTCATAAGTTTCTGCAGAACAAACCAACAGGTGGTTGTGTTTTAGGAGTGACTTACTCGTTTCGCATCAAAGAAAGAAATTTCCCATCTTCCTTAAGATCGTTAATCAGATCAAACAACGCCGTCAACCAATTTACGGTTAGAAGGAACAACAGTGATATCCACTGCTTTCAACTAAATCGGGCTCGATTGTAATAGAAGAATCAGTTACAATTTTAATTTTACTCATTTCTTTATCCCGCTTTATCATTTCTTTTCTCACTTTATATTAGCATTGTTATTATACCAAACTAATCAAGATTACAGGCACTTCCAAAAGACAGAAAGGATTAAATTACTGCATAAGTTAAACTTTAAAAGATAGTTTAAAATAGTTCTCTGCGCTAATAGTCCAAATCAAAACAAAAGATTGTAGCAAGAGTATATTTATTAAAATACTTTACCATCTTCTTATAATAGTTCTTTAGTTTGCTGAAAGCGCAGCTCTGGGTCACATTATCCTCGCCAAACTATCTTAGCGATTTCTTCCAATTCTTCCTTTGATTTGCAGTGCTATGAACTGTTGAGACAGTTAGGGCTATGCTGCTTTGTTTTTCAAACGAAAGCACTGATAATCACTGATGGCATGACTCTGCGGATATGAGGACAGCTAAACTCTGACCGTGATTAGCCTATTTTGTAAATTCTTTGGAGCACAGCTCGAGCGACACGTCCTGAAACACCTGTATCAACTTCTATCAAAACAATGCTAGTCTTATCTTCATCGACGTGAAAAAGCTGACTTAATGGCTAACATGACGACGACATAGCTTCTCCACCAGAAGGACTTTGACCAAAGGCTTAAAAGTCTTCGCCAGGATTATTAGTCGAAGATATGAAAAGCGACTGTTTCATTTCCTCGCGATTAAATTCCTCCTTTAGTAAAACAACTTTAAAAATCAGCCTTATCCATGTAGAGATCTTTTAGTTCCTGCTTAATCTCCTGAGAGACATAAGGCTTTCCGCACGCATGGCATGTATGTTTGACTCCAATTGAGCCATGCCGTCTGATCAGTGAGCGCTCCATCTTTTAGCGTCGCTCTCTTTTCCATATCATCAAAAGCGAGGTCATTTACCGTCAAATGATTGTATTCCTTACCGATATTGTCAAAATAAGCAAAACATCATCAACTCGAACCACACCATACTTACGCGTGATGAAAGGACAACATCAAGACGTGCTTCTAGTTTAACCAAAGTATTGGCATCAAAATCCATACAAGATCCAGTATGGTCTTCTCAGACGTTTGCATAACATCTTCTGTAACATAGTAAGATCTCGCTGAGATTATTGGACAAATCCTTGTACTCAGCATCATGTTCTTCCAAACTCCTGCAAATCATCCATAGCTGAACAAACATTGGTCAAACTCGAAAATCTTCAATCATTATCAAGTGTAAAACATAAGCATTGGTACATACGTATCATCAATAAGCTTTATGATCATAAGTTTATCACGTCAGCCTTTAAGAGTTTGGTATCCTCACCAGATTGTAAGTTTGCATGTCAATCTCTCCCATCTGATACTCCCAGCATTTCAATACGTGTTTGATGTTCTCGCTTCATTCTTACGTTTATTCAAGACGCGCTTACGTAAGTCCCGAGAAGCGATCAAATAAGTCCTGACACGCCGTTGCTTACCTGAACACCTCATCACCAAATTCATCCAACAACGAATATGCTGGTACTGCATCAGTTCTTCTTGATCATGCTGTCCATGAATATCAACTAAATACTGCAACGCACGCAGAGTCGCCAGATTAACCATTTGACCATTGATATGACTAATACTCGCGCCCATTTTGTAAAATCTCTACGGCGAATGATAGCTCATCTGAAAAGCAATTCCTGATCAGCCGGTAACTGCTCTGCAGCAGCGATTTTATCCACAGAGAAAACCTCAATCTCTGCGCTTTAGGACCATCGCTACAGACGAATGACATCTATGCTGGCTCTCACCGCCTCAGCATCATATTCATGGCATCACGACAATAGACTTCTGCACCCGTTTCACCGGTCAGAACAGTCATTCCCCTTCAAATCTTGAGGAGATTTTCAATAATAGCAAAATTTTTAATGGCAATTTCTAAAGCATACTCACTCCTTATGATTTAATTGACCATCCAAGACGTGATTTCTTGATCGAATTCTATCACTATCTTTCTTTAGCATTTAACAATCAAAAGCAAACTGTCATCTGCCAGCAAGCTAAAAATAAGTCCTTCAAATCTCTCTAGTACGTTTCATAATAAACAGCTCATTGGCTTCAGAACAACATCAATACAGAATGAGATGCTCTCAAACCTCGCCACCTGATCTGAAATAAACTTAACTGCTTTTTCAGCTGGTTTTGGTGTTGACTCTCTTTTGCTTATTCTCAGAAAGGCCATAAATATAGCTGACCATTTGAAGCTGGTACTTTAATGATACCGACCTCATTAATATCACGGAAATTGTCGTTTGCGTTGCTTGTAAGCCTTCGTTCTCTAAAAGTTTGACCAATTCTTTTTGTGTTTCAATTTCATTTTTCTAAAACAATAATTAATTCTAATCGTTCACGTTTCTTCATTCTTTTTAAATTCCTTATGTGCTTGTTCAACAATCGATTTAATCTTAGTCAAGACCTGATTTTGGGCTTGGAGCTGATTTTTCTAAATAGGCTAAAAATTCAATATTACCATGACCGCCCCTGAATGGGAGAAAAATCAAGTTCTTTAACTGTGAATCCGTAATTTGTCGCAAAGAGTTGTTATTGTTCTGCACAGTTTCGTGGACGACTTTGTCCTTAACAATACCATGTTTACCAATCTGTTCACGACCTGCCTCAAACTGCGGTTTAATTAAGCAACAACTTGACCACCATCTGTTAAAATCTTAGATAAGGCCAGTAGTATTAAATTGAGGAAATAAAACTCACATCAATGGAAGCAAAAGTTGGCTGTCCTCATTCAAAATCGCTAGGCTCTGCATAGCGGAAATTGTACTGTTCCATGTTGCAGACGCGTTCGTCTTTGACGTAATGCACACCAACTGATTGGTTCCAACATCAACAGCATAGACTAATTGGAGCACCATTTTGCAGCATGACGTCTGCAAAACCACCCGTTGAAGCGCCAATGTCCAAAGTTATCTGTCCATCTACTGAAATGACAAACTTTTAATGCTTTTTCCACTTCAAACCGGCCGCGACTGACATATTTTAATTTGTCTCCCTTTAACTTTAACTCAGTCGCTTCATCAATTTTTCTCGCCGGTTTATCATAACGTTCTCGAGTGATGACATTGACAAACCAAACCTGCCATAACACCTCGCTGGCTTGTTCTCTGTGTTAAAACAGTCTTGTTTATAGGCTAGAACATCCACTCTTTCCTTAGGCATGGAGACGCAACCTTTTCCATTATTGTTTCAATTCCAGTAGCATTAAATTGTCTTCTAAAAGCTAATTTCTTTGGAAAATAGCTTGCGCTTGATTGAGAGAATCTTTCCAAATGGCATAGACTTGTCCAAGCCCAAAAAGACTGGGATAGGTTGATTTATCAGCTTCGATATCCTTTTGTGGGTCTTACCAAGTTCTGAAAAACTAGCTGTCACATCTAAAATATCATCACGTACTTGAAAAGCCAAACCAACTAATTCACCCACTTGACGGAGCCGATCAAGGGCTTTTTTCTGATAATTCATTATTCCTGCGGCTCACAAAAGGAAAAAGTCAAGAGTTTTCTGTCTTATTGGCATGAATTTGAGCTAGTTGGTCTAAATTGAGTTGAACATGTTCACCCTTAATATCCAACATTTGCCCACCGACCATACCATAGCTTCCTGCAGCATCTGACAATTCTGCTACTAATTTTATCTTGATATCAGCCCTTAAGTCCGCCTTGGCTAGCAAAACCAAAAAGGGTCTAGAAAAAGACTGTCACCTGCCAAGATGGCTGTCGCTTCACCAAAATTTCTTATGATTGGTCAGCTGTCCCCGCCTATAATCATCATTATCCATAGCAGGCAGGTCATCATGAACGAGGCTGCCGGTATGAATCATCTCTAGACTTGCTGCCACCTGATAGTGAGCTTCTGTAAGTACCAAACCAAAGCCTTGCAAGATTTCCAATAGTAAGAGGACGAATCCGTTTTACCGCCCAGCAACAGAATACAAGACCGCTTCAACCATCCTGAGACATATGAGTTTGCGCATAATAATGCTTAATAGCCTGATTAATGTATTTAATCTTATCTTCACAATTCGTCCATTTCTGCTTTCACTGCCATCAGCCTGCATGACTTTGGACCAAGGTCTTTCAGCAGACCTGCGCTTTTCTGCAAATCTTAGAAAGCGCCATTCCTTTTGGAATTGGAGTAGTAGTTTTCATGAGGATTTCACCGGTTTCTAACTGGTTCACAATTTCTTCTAAACTCGCAAATTTTTCAAATGTTTTCTTTGTTTGACATTTTCTACCTCCACTTGGACCCGCCCATCTTTCATTTCAAGATGTGCTAGATCTCCTTGATCCGTTGGGTTGATTGAATAATGTGATTATCTTTGAACAACAGCATAGCGCCACGCGCCACAATCCGAGTCGTAATCCAGTGACAAAAGCGCATCTTGTGCTTTTGCCAAACGGGCCACGATTTACCATCACATTGGCTGCCTGCGGCTGGCTTAACAACAAACGCCGATCTTGTTTTTAATTGTGCTTGATAGCGTTGAATACACCCTGCTGAAATTAAGGGACAACAATCTTTGGTCTCAGCAAATGTTCCTTGCCATCATAAACATCATAAACCCGTCAGTCACCTTGGTACCAACAAATGTGTCCCCAACGATCCACTTGAAACAGACAAGCATCATAGAGTCTTTCAGGCTGTCTGAAAATAACTGATCTCTTTGCAGTTTCTTAACTTGTTCATCCTTTTGTCTAATCAGACGCATAACAGCCTGATAAGATCTCATCTGTCTTTCTTTAAGAAAAGCTAATAAATCAGCCTTGGTCACAGGTGTTGCCAATTCAGCTGCTGTTGTTGGCGTTGCTGCTCTGCGATCCGCCGCAAAATCAGCCGTTGTATCCGTCTCATGTCCAACGCTGAAATAATGGGCAGATGCGATTCAAAATGGCCTGCACTACAATCTCTCATTAAAAGCCCAGAGATCTTCAATAGAACCACCACGACCAACAATGAGCAGGTCTAAATCAGTACGTTCATTAGCCAAACGAATGTTGTCAGCCACCTCCTGTGCTGCCCCTTCACCTTGAACTTTGGTTGGAAAAAGTAAAATATCTACACCGGGAAAACGACGCGAGACTGTTGTGATAATATCTCTAATAACCGCTCCACTAGGACTGGTGACAACACCAATCTTTTTAACAAACTGCGACAGTCTTTTGTTTATGCCTCATCGTCAAAACAGCCAGCCACCTCGGCCAGTTTTCTTTCTTGTTGTTCCAAACTGAATAGCCAGTGCACTCAATACCATACTGGCTACTGCCTTTTCAATAGATGATGGAACAAGAACCACGAGTTTCACACAGTTGCTTACGACCAATAACATTGATTTTCATGCCTTTCTTCGAGCTCAAAGCCCACCTCTCTATAAATACCGCTCCACATGGTCGCCTGGATGACAGCTTTCTCATCTTTGTGGAGAAATACGGATGATTGGGACGTCTTCTGAAATTAGAAAACCTGACCTGTCAGATAAAGCTCGTTCTAAATAAGGATCGCGATCACTTTAATTTAAATATTTGGTTAAAGAGGATGCTGATAACAATCATCTACAATCTCATCTAAAGACCACAGGACACAAAGGAAAGGATTTCTTGGACCCTGTTCCAAAGTCTAAAACAAATGACCGTCTTGATCTTTCGTTTGTCTTTATCTTGGCTCCTTTTCCGGTTAATATAGCTAAGTGTTATTATGCATGATTTATACTTCCTTTTGGAAATAGAAAATGAGAGCAGCAGTTATTTATCTCTACAAGAAATGGAGGAATGACAGAAAAATATAAATTGATGATATATACACACCTAACCTTTTCATGGCACTCTAACCAGTACTAAAAATAAGGCTTGCGAAAATCTAAAATAAAACGTTTACAATAGAAAACTAGAAACAGACGTCATCATATTTTGAAAAAGAGCTTTTTGCTGATGCTAAGCAACTGTCCCGTATTAGATTTCAAATAATAGGGAAGCGCAATACAAGTTATTGATATTATTATTTCCAGAGACTTGGTATTATCATGTGATTCTGGCATTTTTGATCTAGTCGATAACAGCTATCTTTTCGACAGTTGATTGAAAGAACGTTCACTGTACGTGAAAAGCTGGTTCTTATTATCATTTTTGTATGTACACGTCAGCCATTTCCACTATGACAGGAATTGGAAATCACTAGCGATAAAAGTCGTGGAAACGTCCTATTTCTAACGACTGTTCTCATTCAGATTCTCTAGCTTCAATACGAGAACTTTGCTATCACAACGGCCAGACTTAGTCAGCGGTCAACTAGCTGGAACTGTCGTGCCCTCATTGGTGGTGATCCATCGTTTCTTTCAAGAATCTGATAGCTTTACACTGTCCAGTCTGCATTTGGTAGAGATGATATTAGTGGTCGACTGGGTGATCAATTAAAAACTAACAACAACCTATCCATCTACTCGCGGTCATTGTTATCAGTATTATTGCTAAGCATCAAATGCTCTTGTCGGTTTCTTTTACTGGCTGGGATTTGCTAAACTGATTTTCATTCCTATGATGTTGCTTAACAGTCTAGGTTCGACCCGACTTTCTAGCTTATTCTCAGACCCATCTTATTCGATGAAAGACAGCTGAGAGCTGTTTCAGACTCAGGATGTCAGATTTGACGCAAGCAAACCTGCCTTATTTCGGGACGAGGGACTGAGTCAGCAATCAGCTACCAAAGTGTGTACATGTCATTCAGCGCATGCAATTTTGATGCCCGTTGGTCTGACTGTGAACCAATGTCCTAGCTCATATCGTTGTTGGTCAGGATCGTCATATTGCCGGACAAAGCGGTGAGTCGACTCTCAAAAGTGTTGACTTTTTAAACGGTCAGCCACAAATTGCCTTAGATAAAACAGCATTGCCTGTCAGACCAGCTGTCTCCTCAATTCAGCCATCGTCGTTCCGCTCAAGATCAATAATGAGACAGTTGGGGCCTTAAAAATGCCTTTTCTGGGTGATAAGAAGATGACCGAGTCGAAGAAAATCTTGCCCTAGGTCTCACAGAAATTTTTCTGGACAATATGGTATCAGTATGAGGAACAAAATAAGTTGGCTATATTGCAGAAATCAAGGCCTTACAGTCCCAGATTAATCCCATTTCTTCTTCAATGCTATAAACACCATCAGTGCTTTGATTCGTCTTGATGCCAACAAAAGCTCGATATGCTCTCATGCAATTAAGTCCGAACGAGTTTACAAGGCGGACAAGATAAATCACTAGAACAGGAAAGCCACGTTGATGCTATATGAATCTTGAAAAGCTGCGCTTTCCAGTAAATATCAACTGGATTATCATATTACTGTTTCAACTTATGACCCTGCCTCCTTTTGGTTTTGCAGGTTTTGGTTGAAAATGCGGTGCGTCATGCTTTAAAGAACACAGAAAGACAATCATATTTGTATTTCCACAACAGATCAGGAGAGTTTTACAAGGTGACCGTTAGCGATAATGGTCAGGTGTTTCTCCTAATATGATTGACAAAATTGGGACAGAAACTGTATCTGAAAGCGAGGGAACAGAACAGCCCTTGTTAATTTGACAATCGCTAAATTTACTTTAGCAGTGCTAGTCAGTTACACTTTGACAGTACAGATCAAGGAACAACCGTCTGGTATGAGATTCCTTATCAAAAAGGAGATAAAGATGAACATTTTAATTCTTGATGATGAAATGTTGGCAAGACAAGAGTTAAGTTTTTTAATTCAGCAGAGTAAGGAACTTGATCATCCTGATATTTTGAAGCTGAAGATATTAGCAGCGCTGAAAAATTCTCTTCGCCATGCAGATTGATTTAATTTTTCTTGATATTTCACTCAGCGAGGAAAATGGTTTTACCTTAGCCAATCAATTAGAGCATTAGCACATCCTCCACTTGTCGTCTTTGCGACAGCCTATGATCATTATGCCGTTAAAGCTTTTGAAAGCAATGCTGCTGACTATATTTTGAAGCCTTTTGAGCAGGAGCGTGTGGATAAAGCTTTGGCTAAAGTTAAGAAAATACAACACTTATCTACAATAGATGAGACAGCCACGACAGCAAAGAAAGGTATGGAACTGTTAACGCTGACTTTTAGCAGATAGAAGCATTGTCCTTAAGATGCCAGACATGCAGGCAGCTAGCATTGAAGATGGGGACATGCTGTCAGTACCAAAAACACTAGTTATACCATCAAGAAAACATTAAATTGGTTTTAAAACTCGCGCCAAGACCAATTATTTCCTGCAGATTTCACCGCAATACGGTTGTTAATCTGGAAATGATTCAAGGAAATTCAGCCTTGGTTTTAACCATACGCTCTTACTAGTGATGGTCAACGGTGAAAAATTCCCCAGTCAAGTTCTATGAAAGAATTGAATGCTCATTTGACCTTATAAATGAACTAGTTTCATTAACTCCTCAAAAATTTCTCATTTGACAATTTTACATTGGCGTTAAGTTGGATATTGCAAAATTCAGCTTCCTTGCAATCAGGGACAATTTTGAAAACGTTTTTACACAAAATGAGCTACAATAACATTGTCAGAAAGGAAGAGTCGTTCGCATTATGAAACACACTGAGTAAAGTAACACAATCAAAATCAGCACTATCATTTATTCAAATGTCTATCTATGCTGCTATTCTGCTCCGTTTCTCAGCTTATTTCGAAATTATTGCCTAAAGCCTTACGATTCCAACCGTTATTGGTTTTAATTCTCATGTATGTCCTCTTGTGCAGCCATATTATCAAAAATTGGATGGGTTGATTCCTGGGTTCCTTTATTAATTAGTATGATTGGCTTTATGTTTGTCCCATCAGGTATTTCCTAGCAGCAATTTAAAATATTTCTCAAAGCTGAAGGGATTGCAGTTGTCGACTGTTATTAGCCCTATCGACCATTCTCATGCTGAAATCATTGTCACCTATATCCTTCTATCATTCTGTCCATTAAAAAGGTGAATGTGGCAAGTCTGTGGGAAAAATGGACTGCTCATAGCTTTGAAAAGAAATTTGTAAGAAAGTAGAGGGAAAATAGATGGCACTGTTAAAATCACCCTATGGTGTTTGTTTTCATTAATCTTTTATACGATCGAGACAGATTTATTCAAAAAGGTAAAGCTTCTTTCTCTTACAACCCCTTTTCTTTGCTATGGTTGCAGGCATTATCGTACTTGTTTTATTGGCAAAAGGATTGGGAACTGATGTTAAAACCTTATATACTCAAGCTTATAAACCCGGCGGAGATTTGATTTTCTGGTTCCTAATCCCGCAACCATTGCCTTTGCGTTCCACTTTTATAAGAAAAATGACGCTGTCATATGGAGGAAAATCATCAGCAGTTTGATTATCGGTATGGTCGTTTTCCTTGAGTCATCATTGTTGCTATTTCAAAAAGCTATTGGTTTAAGTCAAGCTAGCACTGCTTCTATGCTGCCGCAGGCAGCAACAACAGCCATTGCCCTCCCTATTGCTCACGCTATCGGCGGCAATACTGCCATCACTGCCATGGCTTGTATCCTAAACGCCGTTATTATCTATAGCTGGGCAAAAATTAGTTACTTTCTTCACCTCAATGAAAGTGGAAATCGGTGTTGGCCAGGCTTTGAACATCTGGTCATACAGTTGGTGCAGCCTTTGCTCTAGAATTAGGAGAACTACACTAGGTGCCATGGCTGCCATCGCAGTTGTTGTCATCGGCCTCGTCGTTGACTTGGTTATTCCTATCTTTAGCACATGATAGGATTAGTACTCAAAAATTAAAACACTATCGATAAGACAAAAAGCCTCTCACGGATGGTTCGCGACAGGCTTTTTAAAAGTAGAGGTATGAAAGGAAAAACATTCATTTAATTAATAAAATTCTACCTCACATAATTGTCAATTAAACATAAATCGTATTCAGCAAAAGACCTCTTTTAGCATCTATCATATTACCATCTAAAATATCTTGATATCCTTTGTCTAATTTAGCTTTTAAGCTTGATAGATTACTTCTTGTTCTGAAGATTTAATAGGTGAGGAAAGGCAGTTCATCAAATTTAAAATATCGTTATACTATTTTCGTCATATCACTCACTCATCTCCTTCATCACTCTTGTTATCTCCGCACTGATTCTGGTTGGTAGGACGACGTAGGCCTCTTTGCTCAATTGGTCTGCTATGTAGGAGTGGAGGAAGACAGCGGCTGCGGCAACCTCAAAGCGGTCTGTGTGAAAATTGAGCAACAAAGCCTGCAATCATTCCAGGCAGGTATCTCCCATACGCCAGTCGCTTGATAGGGACCGCAACTTGGATATGTCGATTTTTGTCCTTGATAAATCTTGGTCTGATGGGATTTTGCGACTAGGATGGTTTCTTGGAAAATGAGCTAGTGCTGTTTGTGTTGCTGCTTCTATCTGTTCTGGAATAGTCAGTCCAGACAATCTTTCCCATTCTTTTTGATGGGGTGTTAGGATTATTTGCTTGGTTGGCCAAATAGCTGGTTTTCTTTTAGCCTAATAGATTTATAGCAGAGCCCATCAATAATCAAAAGTCTGTTTTGGTTTGATAGCCTGCCAAACCACATCAAAGGTTGTTTTGAGCCGATCATCTTCTGCCAAGCCCGGTCCCATAAGAACCACATCTGCTGCTGTTGTTGCCTGACAAACGATCTTTTCAACCATATCAAAAGCCATAGCTTCGGGTAAATGGCTGTGCAGGCTGTGATATTGTCCTTATGGGTCGCAACCGTCACCAAACCAGCTCCGCTATTGACACAAACAAGGCAGCCATGATGATAGCACCACCGTGAGGGTAGTGCTGCCAATCAAAAAGGACACTGTTGAAAAGTCCCTTGTGACTATTGAAGGGACGTGGTTTAATTATCGTTAAAAAGATCATCAATAATCATTTGGTCACACTTCTTAAAAGCTGCTTGATAGGTTTGTTCCAAAAGCATGGTGATGGTCATGAGGACCGACACCACCCGGAACAGGAGTAATGAGGCTGGCTTTTTGAGCGACGTGGTCGAAAGTTAACATCGCCGATAAGTTTTCCATTTTTGTCACGGTTCATGCTATCACATGACAACAGCACCTTCTTTGACCAGTTCTCAGTGACAAAATTTCCTTTGACACATCAGCAACAATAAGCACATCCGCACGTGTGACTTCTGATAAATGTTTCGTTCTAGAATGGGTCAGGTAACTGTTGCATCGAAACAATAACTGCGCCATTGGCTTCCCAACGATGTGGAACGACCAATAATACCGCATGCTTCCTTCAAGATCAACGTGATAGGCACTCAGCATTTCCATAATACCAGGAGTGCAAGTACCATCATGGAACGACCGCTCCCACAAATGACCTTGTATTATGGGATGAAAGCCATCTACATCCTTATGAGGATCAATGACAAAATGATTTTCTTATCATTAATGTGAGCCGGCAGCGGCAATTGAACCAGAATACCATGGAAGGAAGGATCTTGATTATAACCTTCAATAATCTCAATTAATTCTTCTTCACTAATAGAGTCAGATAGGTATGGTTTCTCTTTTAAATCCCACCTTGATGACTGAGCCGCTCTTTATTACGCACATAGACTTGACTGGCAGGATTATCACCCTACTAAAATCACCACAAAGACCGGGAACAAGCCCATGTTTTTCTTTCATCTGTTCAAACTTTATTGGCTAAATGCAACTGCAACTTTGTGACAAAGGCTTTACCATCAATAATTTCTGTCATTCTCATCTCCTGAAAAATACGCTTTTTATTATACCAAAAAGGCGAGCAGATAACACGCTGCTACACCTTTCTATATTTCAAATATTATAATCAGTTCAAAATATGAGCTTTGTCTTAATGTGTCTTGCTTGATTTTTCATCTCATCTTTAACAGGGCAGGCACAGTCACAATCTACAAGAACCTTTCTGCTTAATATAATGACGAATTCCTAAGAAAGCTCCAACTGCAATTAAGATAGCAATAATAAAGGTTGACATAGTCATTCTTCCTTTCTATTAGTATGACTTAAACTTAAATTATCTAAAGGTAATCACTTTTTCTTTGACCTGACGTGGTTTCTCATAATAAAAGTAAAAGCATCACAAGCACAAAACAAGAGCTAAACCTGTCCAAAGCGTCACTGGCATTTGCCATAAAAGCAACTAAACCAAGCTGGTAAATAATTAAGCCAACAAAGATCAGCCAGACCCGATTTGATAAGCAATAGCCACAAAGTCCACTTCAGATTTTCCCATTTCGCGTTTGAGAGTCTCGATTGAGGGCAAAACAAGGCGCACGAAAGCAAATTGAAGGTCAAAAATGAATAGGTTGCCAAAGCTGTATAATCCCGAGAAGGCTACAACCCATCGCGAATGCGCGTTGTTTCTGTTGCATCAGGATTATTGTAGAGAAATTCCAAAAGTTGTACAACTTCGTGTCTATGTACGCAAGACCAGTCAGAGCAGCTGCAGTCGCCTCAATTTCGAAAACCAAGTGGTGTAAAGATCCAAAGCCAAGAGACGACCAAGACTAGCCAGAATCTGTTTTCCGTTGTCAACTGAATGCAAAGTAAAATTATAGGAACTCATAAACAGATTAAACGGTTAAACTAAAGATAATCGTTCCACACGCTTTAACAAAAACTCATAGCCTTACCAAAAAGCATAGCGCAAAACAGCATCAACCTTTGGTAGATGACAACTTGGTAATTCCATGATAAAAGGACTCGTATAACCGCCTAAAAACTAGTTTTCTTTAGGGCAATACCTGATAAAATAATAGCAATCATTCCCAGAAATAAGCACTTGGAGCTATCCAGGATTGTGAGGGAAAAAGTTCGCAATTAAAAGCAATGACGGACAGCTTAGTGAACAAGGCATAAAAAGTTGTCATATAGTAATACGGCGATCGTTCATTCTCAATGGTTCGACTCGATATAATTCCCGAACACCACACCCTTGTTGAAATAAGCATAGGAATAAAGGATTTTCTGAGGTCCGAAAACGTCTGAAAATCGGATCCATAACAAAAAGCAATTGACTCATATAACTCAATATCTTCTAGAATTCCCAGACAGATAAAGAGGACAAAAATTTGCGGTAAAGCTCAGAACTGTTCCAACACCAGCAACAACCCCATCAGTAATCAGCGATTGTAGCCAAGATGCGCAACTTTCAAAGTTTCTAAATACCTGTGTAAATTCAGGTACGTATTTACCAAAAGAACATCGTAACAATCCGTCCCCATTGTTCCCACTGTTTGAATGGACAAGTATTAAAACTAAGAACATAACGACCGCAAAAATGGGCAGAGCCAAAACGCGATTAGTCACTGCTTTATCAATCCTGTCAAGAAGCGAGACATCTTAAAATCATTATCTTGACTTTTGTGCCATCTGGCTCACACGTTCAGTGAAAAGCATAACGCTGATTAATCACGATGGATTCTGGAATCTTCTGTGACGAACTTCCTCGGTGATTTGAATGATGTCTTTAATTTTCCTTCTCTTTGAGTGAGATAAATCCGCCTCTTCAACCAGAAACGGTCGCCGCTCAAATAATTTGATGGCATAAAAGCGGCTAGAACGTTCTGGTACTGTCTGATCGAGAACCCTCAATACTTTGGGCAATCGTTTGCTTCAAATTTGGCATCGTGAAATTGGGTGTTGAATACTATCAACACTGCCCTTAGTTGTTTGACTGGCTTTTGACTAGCCTTGTCAACGCTCTGCTGTCAAAGCACTGGATCGCAAACAACTGGCACTCCCATCTGATGTTTCAATTTATCACTGTTAATAGATTTCCTTGGATAACACATCACTCATTAATGCGGCGCAATCGTTACAGGAATTCCTGTCTCAATTAACTGCGTCGTTGGTAAAATTTGCGTTCCAGTTCAAATGGCATCAGCTACACGTTGAAATACTGTCTGCATGATTGCTCCAGCAGATAATCACGCTACTTTTCTTCTTCAGGACTGTGCGGAGACATGAATAAATACCTGAAGTGAGTCCTGAACACTAATCTCTTTGGGCTTTTGGCCTGCTCAACTCAACTTGGTTACACCAGGCCAATTCCAACATGACTTGTCCCTGTTAAAGGTTAAATAAACGTCTTTCCGCTATTGGGATTTAATCAAAGCATTCTGTCATTTTCCTCCTGATTGTCTATCTTAACAACACTAATCATCTGTGCTTAGATTTCTCAGGTCAACTCATAACCACGTAGCCCAATTCTATTGGATCTCTAAAGACTACCTTCCTCAAATAAATCTTTGTGTGACGCGTCGCCCCATATCCATAAGGCGGCAGCAACCATTAACAGCAAAGATGTCAATATATGCAAATTGACCTACTTCTGAAAAACTCAGATGAGTAATGTTTCAACAGTTTCTGACTTTTGTAGCATCAATCTTACTTAAATTGAATCATCAAAAGCTAAACGACTGGATTTCAGCATAACGATAGCACTGGTTCGTTTTTGAGTAATTCGAACAGCTTGCCTACTTTTATGACAAAAGTTGGAAAGATGTCTCACACTGTCTTCAGGTAAATTATTACTGACAACAATTATGAAGACATCTATTCTTGCATCCTACAAATCCAAATTCTTTTGACCTCCTCTCTGGTTTGATAGAATGAATGGTTTATAAACTTGGTATATCATAATTTTCTCTATTTTCTGATAGAATTCTGTAAAAGAGTAAATGAAACATTATAAAGAAGCTGAGTGTACTCACGCTGAATCTTTTAGATTACTATGCGGAGTACAACTCTCAGCTTTCTTCTCTTACTTTTCAAGGAAATCCTGGTCCCTTTCTTCTTTGGCATTTAAAACTTCTTCAAGGCTCCTCTTCATATACCATCATGTGAAAATCCCGATCATACTTCATGTGCAAAGCCCATTTCGTGGGTGACAGCGCCATGAACCATCCTGATTTAGCAAGGTCTTGCATAACGCAACACTTGTAAACCATTTCTGGATCAAGAGCTGATGTTGGCTCTGTCAAAAAAAGTACGTCTGGATCCTGTGGCCAAGCCACGCGCAATAGCGATCACATTGCTGTCCACCTGATAGACTTTTGCCGGATAGCTGCTGCCCCATCCGCAAACCTACCTATCCAAAGCTGATATTGCTTTCTTCTCTTCTGCCTTACTAAGCCTTTGGTTTAATAGGAGAAAGCATAATATTTTCCAAAACAGTCATATTGAGGAAAAATTGGGGTGTTGAAAACCATTCCCATCTTTTCACATTTTGTATCGTGGATTTATGTTAATATCAACACCAACTTCAAACATGTTACTCTTTGATTTAGTACTTCAAAGGAATTCGTTGTCGTAAAAAGTTGTTTTCTGATCTGATGGTCCAATAATATGAACTTCTCCTTGTTTGATATCGAGTCAATTCCATGAGTACCTCATTTTACCAAAATATTTATGTAAATTTTAATACTTGATAGTGTTTCTGACATTAGCTAGCATCTCCTTTACCAAAACGATTTTCAAGTAATTTAACAAGTGCTGACATCAAGTTGTCACCATCAAATAATAAAAGGCGCAAATAAAGTGGGGTCCAAGGCGAATAGGTTGCCGTTACGACTGATTGAGCTGTCCATAGTTCTGCTTACAATCGTTTGTAAAGAGCTGTCTTTGATAATTGTGATAAATTCATTCCCCAAAGCAGGCAAAATATTTTGGCTTGCGGCAAAGATGACATAGCGCATGGCATTTACCAAGCAATTCTAAAGAATAAGCGGCTTCTAAAATTATCCTTTAAGCACTGCTTCCAATTCCTGCGACGCTTCTGAAATATAAATACCCACTATTAGTGACAGGACAATAATCTGGCGAACAGGAAAATCCAAATCTAAACACAAGTTAACAATTGGCATATTGGTAAAATGTAAAGAGACAAAAAGAATGCATTTGCACAACCATAGGGTACCACGAAATCCACGTAAAGGAAACCAGCCAATCTAAAACCTTGATACGACTGCGTTTAATCAATACAAAATTTTCAATAATCGTCCAAAAAGACAACACAAGCAAATCATGATGGTTACAAGAACACCGCAGGTAAAATAAGCCCAATATTTAGATAAAATGAAAAAAATGCAGGTACTCACACTCTAAATGATATGACATATTATATTAGTTTGAATAAAATACAAAGTTACCTTTTAACAATTTACAAAACAAAAGCAGATAAATAACAAGTCCCTAAAAACTAATATTTAATCAACAACACCAAAAAGCTCTGCTGAACTTTAAAAAGGTCAGAACTCTTTTGTTCCAGACCCTTTTTTGAATAACTATTAATAAAGTAAATCATGAATTCCATGCAATGAATATACTATCAAAGTATAAGTCTCATGCCCAGCAACATCCCGCAAAGTAAAACAGGACCGTTTTCTGGGATCATTATTAAAGAAACCTCTGCAACAACACCATCACGTTTCAAAATGACGTTTCAAATTATTGCTGTCAGTCATCATTAATTCAAACGATTAATAATTCTCACCGTGTGATTCCATGATATTCTCCTTCGTTTTTGTCTTTTCATTTAACACAAATAAACTAAAAACAGTAAATAGTTGATTTTTAGATATTTTTTAGGGTGATACATAATTGCTGGTGGATATAAACGATTTTCTGCCTCTTGAAAATAGTCTGGCTGTACTTTTGAAATACAGCATCTGTCATTTCAAGTTCTTCCTCTTTCACCGCTCGTAGAAATTTCTCGATAATTTCAGTATTGAGATCGTGCCGAGCCGGTAAACAATGCAAAACAAAACATTGGGCTTTCTAACCTAATGTGAGCTTGATTGATCTGATAGGCGATAATAAATCGATCCTTTCTTAAAATCAACCTTTTCTCCCATGGATACCCAGACATCTGTGTAGAATATCAGTATCGGCAACAACTGGTGTCATCGTAATTGTAATTAGCCCTTTTGTCTGGTCTTTTAGCCGCTACAATTTCTGACTCGGGCTGCCAGCTCTTTGGTATATGATTTTGCGTGATCCCAAAATAGCCGACGTCACAAGTAAAATTGGCAACATTATGACATCTCCTAGATAAGCTAAGGTCAGATCTTCATTTCCCAAATGTTCTTTTACGATGTCAAAATCAACAATATGTGTGGGATGCCAAGTATCTGATGATACATTCAAACAGAGCACATGAAAGATTCGCTAAGAGCTCAACACTTTCTTGCTTAAACCACGGTACTCGATACCATCAAACATGGTTCCTAAAGCTTTAGCCGTATCAACAAGAACTCTTTCTAATTGATGTCATACTTACGTGAACATTCATTCCCCAAATCTTGTCCAACATGATAAGCACTCCTTGTTCTTGTAGAGGTTTTTCAAAATTAAAGCAATAAATTCATCCAAATATCGTTGGAATGGATTTCTTTTTAATTTTTAAATTATAGCAAGATCAATGAGTCTTATCTCTTTCTTATAATCTATTTCCTTCAAAATGATTTTGCTTTTGATAAGTTCATCTCATGATTTTTATACTCTATTTTACATTTTATTCATATTTATCCAGAACAGCTTTAACTTCGATTAACTCTAATCCATTCCGATATTATTACAAAATGATAACCAAATCATATCCAATTTTTAACTTCAATCTTTTTACTTGATTTATAAGCGAATGATTTATCATTCGATATTACAAAATGATAACCAAATCATATCAATTTTTTAGCAATCTTTTACTTGATTATAGCGAATGATACTGTTAACGTATAAGTTTGACCGTATTAAACCATTTCTTTAATGAACAAATCTTGTATTCTATGACCGAAAGGGTATTCATATTATGCTCTGTCAAAATTGTAAATTAAATGAAGCGACTATTCATCTATATGCTAATGTTAATAGTGTAAAAGCAGGTGTGCTGTCAAGAAATTGTTATCAAGTGTAATGAATCTCCTGAAATGGACACTTTAAATCATCTTTGCAACAAAATTCGTCATCCCTCAATCCTTTCTTTGATGATTTTCTTTTGGCGATTTGAATAATTTTCAGTGCCTTTAATAATCAGATCACCAAAACACCCTCCTTTGCAAGCTGGCAGCGCTGACTGTTTAACAGAGCAATAATCGCCGTCCCGGCAGACCTCAAGCAACAGGCCTCCCAAAAGAAGCCAAATAGGTTTGCTTGAAGGTTTGTTAATTTAACAGATATTGCGCGCAAGGTAGAAATTGATCATTATTGGCGTGATGAAGAAATCACAAGGGTTATCGATTCTCAGCAATCGCTGAAATAATCCTGTTCTTATTGGAGAACCGGGTGTCGGTAAAACTGCTGTTGTCGAAGGACTGGCGCAAAAAATTGTTGATGGTGATGTTTACAAAAATTTTGGAAAAAATGTCATTCGTCTGGCGTCGTCAGCCTTATTCAAGACACTGGTATTCGGGCCAATTTGAAGGAACGGATAAAAAGCTAATGGAAGAAATCCGTCAACGTCAAGATGTTATTCTTTTCATTGATGATTCATGGGGTATTTGGTGCTGGTTCTGCTGGCGATGGCAATATGGATGCCGGAAATATTTAAAACCGCGGCACGCGGTGAGCTTCAACATTTGATTGCTACAACACTCAATGAATATCGGATTATTGAAAAAGATGCCGCTGGAACGTCAGATACCAACCCGTAAAGTTGATGAACCTAGTGTTGCAGAAACCATAACGATTCTTAAGGTATTCAACCCCAAATGAATTACCATCATGTAAAGTATACGGAGTAAACGATTGGAAGCTGCAAATCTTTCAAATCATTACATTCAGGATCGTTTTACCTGATGGGCTATTAAATCTTCTAGATGAAGCTGGCTCTAAAATGGTTAACATAACTGTGAATCCTAAAAGTCGATACCATGATTAGGCCGAAAATCTAAAGCTCAAACAACCCGTGATGATTATGAAAAAGCAGCTTACTTCCGTGATGGGTGCAAATACAGGAAATGCAATCGCTAAACTTGATAGGAGAATATATGTTATTGCAGAAAAAATATTGAGTAATTGTCATTGAATAATATTCCTGTTGGTGAATTAAAGAAAAGAACGTCACATTAATTCATCTATTGACGATCTTAAAACGCGTGTTATTGGACAGGAATGCTGCTGTTGATAAAATTGCTAAAGCTATTCGCCACCAATCGTGTTGGATGAGCACTCCAAATCGGCCAGTGGTTCTTTCCTTTTTGTCAGCCCCTACTGGTGTTAGTAAAACGGAACTCTCTAAACAATTAGCCATTGAGCTTTTTGGTTCTAGAATAGTATGATTCGTTTCGATATAGTGGGCCATGGAAAAACATGCTGTGGCTAAACTTGTTGGTGCACCTCCGGGATATGTCGGTTATGAAGCTGGTCAGTTAACGAAAAATTGCGATAAACCCATATTCATTGATCTTCCTCGATGAAGTTGAAAAGCTCATCAGATGTCGTACATATGTTCCCACAAGTGTGATGATGGCCGTCTAACGGATGGACAAGGACTTTTCTCAGCCCAGGATAACTATTATTATCTTGACCTCGTGCTGGTACAGGAAATCTGAGCTAATGTTGGTTTTTGGTGCCAGTCGAAGGCCGTACTAATTCTGTTCTGGGCAATTGGGTAACTGCACAGCCCTGAATTTGTAGACCGTTTTGATGAGCATCATCGAATTTCAGGCTTTAAAGCAGGATAATCTTCTTCAAATTGTTTCTCTCATGCTGGATGACGTTAATCAACGTTTGGCTGTTAATGCTATTCACCTTGATGTAAACTGATGAGTTAAAGAAAAATTGGTTGATCTCAGTTATGATCTAAAAATAGAACAAGACCGCTGCGTCGTACTATCGGAACATATTGAAGATGCTGTACGGATTTTCTGCCAGAGCATCCTGAACAAAACCACATGGCCATGACAAGCAATAGCAAAATTGTTATCAAGGGCTTCTTTTAAAGTCAGAGAACAGTTACCAGCAACTGAATTAAAATCAGGTCTTTCTGATTTTTCTTTTTTCAATAGTGGGCAAATATGGCATTGCCCAGGTATATTAAGCAAGTCTGACTGGATTATGATTGAAGAATAATACAATAAACTATCAACCTTTGGTGATAAATTAGAAATATTGATTACAAGACAGCATATGGTGTTTTATGCTGTTATTCCAAATAAAGACAGAACTAAAAATCATTTTAGTACAGGCACCCAATGGATCTTGGTTTCTACCCATTGGTGAAATTAAAGCAGGTGAGAGAAATCACTTAACAGCTTTAAACGAGAACTCATTGAGGAACCTTTAGGTTTTACGGCTGATGTTGAGCATTATTATGGTCAGGCTGACGAATATTTCTCTAGTCATCGTGGACCTATTTTAATCCCGCCTACCTTATGACCACTCAGTTTACACAGGTTGACAATCACGCTAGAAGATTTTAACCATAGCATGGTTTCTATTGAGAGCAAAAAGTAAATTAAAACGAGGTAGTCATAAATGGGAATTGATTGCTGGCAAAAGACCAAGAGAAAAACTAAATTACTAAATTAGGACAGCATTTCGTAAAATTAATGCTATAATATTATTATGAATGGATACAGGAGGAAAACATGAGAGTTTAATCAATACGACTAGCAGTCATCAACATTTAGTTAAAAATCAACTAAAACATACTGATGCTACACTCGTTGAAAACTTATTCCAGCTGGCAATACCGACGTTATTTCTACCAAGCACTGAAAACATTATGAACTTTTAATTTCAAAACAAAACATCGTGCTATCAAAGATAATGAAAATTGAAATCATTCGAGAATTTTTCTCAACGTAAAATTAATAAAAAGTATTATTTTATTAGATCAATTAAAAGACACTGCATACCGCAAACCTAATTGAGATTTCCATTCCAATAGCTGATTAGAAATCATCTGAAACTTAGCACAGCTTCATTCTAATATTAATAGTTAAATAGTGAGAATATAGAAAGAAAAGATCTTCTTTAAAGACTTTCCTTAGGTGATTGATACGGACTGTAGCGATGAGGAAACTTTTCGCTCTCTTATGTCCCAACCTGAAATAGCTTTTATGACTATTTCAGCCTTCGAATTCCACACCTAAAACCAAGATAATAAGGGATGTTAGTGACAAAGGCAAAATAGGGAGTACGACGCGAATCATGCAGATTCTAGGAGGACTCATCTTTTGCAATACACAGCCTGTAGTCAGCTAAGATTTGAGCTAAGGTCTCACATGCTCTGAGTGCCTGAAACTTTAATGTTTCGGTGCACTTTTATCACGGCAGAAAATGCGTTAGAGTTTCGCTTCGCTCGTAAATAAGGAAAAATTAAATTAAAATTAAAATTTGCAGGGCTTAAAATTTTTACGTTGAAAAATAGATTTGTCTTCAGCCTGAAATAGTTTGTTTTATCTTATCTGTCTGCTTTATACTCAATAAAAATCAACAGGCTAGGCAGACAGCCAATGAAATGGAGCGATTTTACCTTTCTTCTGTCACAGCCCCTAACTACAAAACAAGCTTAGATCTCACAGACCCTTTTAGGTAGAATAAAAGACCAGCAAAGCTAAGAAACATTAGTAGCAAACTTTTGATTTTTGAGGTATTAATTGAGCTAGAAAGCAAAAAGACTTGAACTCATCATTCTCAAATTTTTGAGAACGAAAAGAGCTCAGTCTTTTTATTTGCTTTCAAACCTGCCTAACAGCTCTAGGAAATGATTTTTCTACAATAGCTGCACAAATGATTACAAATTGTAACATGATAAGGGACGTTCTTTTGACAGTTTCATCAATGTCGACGACACGATGCAACATACCTCTCGAGCATGTTCCACACTAAAAGCTACATCCTCAAAGATCAAGTGCATTTTTGGTGCCTGTTCTTGAGTCACTGTCAATTGTGACACATAAGCAGTTGGGCAATGTTGCTATCAAGAGCAGTCAGAAGCGTTTTAACTTCTTCACTAGCATAGAGACAGTCAAATGAGCTTCTAATGATTTACCAATAATTTTAGCATTACGAGCTTCTTCAGGTGCTTTTGTGCTTGATCACGCAGAGACATAAAGCACCCCATGTATCCAAAATTTCGTCTTTGTTGGCAAATTCTTGCACTTCTAGGCATTTCTGCTAACTGTACAAATGCTTCTTCTTCATGCTCTAAATAAGACCAAATTTCTTCACTCGTATGCGGTAAAATCGGCGTCAATAGCTTAGTAATATTTACCAAGATTTCGTAAAAGACCGTTTGCATTTGACGACGAGCTAAATCGTCTGCTGCTTCAATATAAACAACATCTTTAGCAAAATCGAGGTAAAATGCTGATAAATCAACAGTCACAAAATTAACAACAGCCTTTATAGATAGTCATGAAATCATAATGGCTGTAAGCCCGATTAATTACTGCAACTAACTGATTAAATTTGATTAACATATATTTATCAACAGAACGAAGATCCTCAAGGCAATCTTATTAATATAGGATTAAAATCAGTGGTATTAGCAATCAAAAAGCGAAGGGTATTACGGATTTTACGATAAGTTTCCGAAACCTGACCTAAAATTTCCATAGATACACGAACATCACTCATCGGTGTCGACAGAAGCTACCCAAAGGCGAAGAATTTCAGCACCATATTGTTTGGCAAACATCATTTGTGCAAAATAATGTTTCCTTTTGATTTAGATCATCTTCTCACCCTTGCCATCCAGAACAAAAACCTTGAGACAAGACGGATTTATAAGGCGCACTGACCGTTAACAGCTACAGAAGTGATCAGTGATGAATTGAACCAACCACGATATTGATCAGAGCCTTCAAGATAGAGGTTTGCAGGATAGCCTAAGTCTTCACGTATTTAGAACACCATTCCAAGATGATCCTGAATCCAAACCAAAACATCCATAATGTCATTTTCTTTAGTAAATTCACCATTTGGAGAGCCTGATGAGTAAAACCTCTAGGGAGAAGATCTTACCTCACGTTGCCACCAAATGACTGAGCTGTGTTCTCAAACAAATTGGCAACATGGTCTCGTCACTTCTTTGAGCTCATACGGCAGTGCCATCTTCTGCGTAGAAAATTGGAAGCTGAACACCCCAAGCACGTTGGCGTGAAATAACCCAATCGCCACGATCACGAATCATATTATAAAGTCTCGTTTTACCCCAAGCAGGATAAAAATGAACCTTATCAATTTCATCAAGAATGTCTTGACGGAATTTTGAAACAGAGGCAAAACCATTGTGGGACTGCATCGCCAAATAATTGGTTTTTGTTCGCCAGTCAAAAGGATAAGAATGCGTGATAACTTCTGATGCTAAAAGCAAATCACCCAACTTTTCTTTTCACTGTTGGCAAAATCTTGTCATAGAATTGTCCTTCAAAAATCAGGACCGGCATTTTCCATCATGATACCACGTCTCGTTGGACAGTAACAACAACATCTAAACCATATTTGACTCTCACATTATAGTCATCCTCACCAAATCCTGGTGCTGTATGAACAATCCCCGTACCAGAATCAAGGGTACATGATCCCCATTCATGACTAATTTTTCTACATTATCATCCCATGGATGAATTGTCACAATGCGGTCGAGCTCAATACCTTTATGAGTTGCTAATACCTGAGGGTTGTCCCAAGCAAAACGTTCTGCTAATTTCTGAAAGAAGAGCTTGTGCTAAGAGAAATTTACTGTTCGTCATTAGCTGGTTTAACAACTACATAATCTATATCCGGACCGACCGTCAAACCACGAGAAGCTGTATGGTAATGGTAGGTTGTCCAGACAACAATATAAGTATCTGTATCTAGAATATCTTTACCATCTTTTAACACGATTAGCATAGTAAAGAGAAGTTGAATCAATATCATGATACTCAATCTCTGCTTCTGCAAGAGCTGATTCAGAAGACCAAGACCAATAAACCGGTTTAGCTCCATGATAAATATAGCCTTTGTCAGCCATAGCACCAAAGACACGAATTTGAGCAGCTTCATACTTAGGAACAAGTGTGATATAAGGATTCTCCTAATCTCCTGAAACACCTAAGCGTTTAAAGTCCTGACTGCTGCTATCAACTTGACTCAAAGCATACCGACGACACATGTCTCAAATAGTCTGCTAAGTCAATTTCTTTTTACGCTTTAACACCCTTTTTAGCAAGGACTTGTTCAATAGGTAAACCGTGTATCCCAACCCGGAATATAAGGTAGCTCGAAAACCAGACATTGATTTGGAACGAATAATAATATCCTTTGAAATTTTTTATTAAGAGTATGTCCCACATGGATATTTCCATTGGCATAGGGTGGCCCATCATGCAGAAAAAGCTGGTTTATTTGCATTTAATCTTGACGTTTAGCATAAATATTAGCTTCATCCCACTGTTTTTGCCATTGTGGTTCTTTTTATTAGGAAGGCCTGCAATGCATTGGGAATGCTGTTTTTCCGAGATTAGCGTTTCTTTTAATTTCATGACAACCCTTATAATATAATTACGTTTTGCTTTTGGAATGAGGAATGAGGGGTTTCATTCACTATACTTACGGATAAAAACTTAATTTGTTAAATAACAGAAAATCATTAGACTATCTGCTAACTTATTGCATTTCCTTAAGATAAAAAGGAAAGCGCAATAAGTATATTTCTCCAAAAATTACCATAGACTTAAATCAATAAAAAGAACTTTCATCAAAGGACGAAAGCTCGTGGTACCACCTTAATTCAGAAAGTTCTAAAAATTTTTCTTAGCCCAAGCAGTGACTCAAGATAGCAAACCTACCAAGAGTAACTAACGTCAGGATAAGGAAAAACTTATTGGAATCTCCTCTTTAGATTCGTAAGTGAATCTAGCCACCTTCATCCTAGAAAATCAGATAGAAAACAAACAAAATGATAAAGCTTCAATTAAGGGAGCATAGGTCTTACACCATCACCTATTCGCTAAATCTATTAATTAAGCTTGTGTTTTGTTATTCGTTAATATTTAATTTAAAAGTCTGTGTTTCATTCAAATTTGGTTGCTCATCCGCTGACTCATTTACTTTGTTCTCATCAGCTGCCTCGATAATAAGAGGCTGTTGATCATCAACTGTAGACTGACCAGCTTTTTGTCTCTTCCAGTTCTTTATTACTTTCAGAAACACGACGATGCAATTCTTCCATTTCCTCTGGAGTAAATTGACGTGTCACCTTTAATAGGTTCAGTATCAGCAGCATCTGGAACATGTTCACCTAAAACTTGCTCTACGACTTCTTTGAAAGCAGCATCTGAATTCTGTAAATAAACAGCAGTTGGTTGAAGTAACTCTGTCCATTCAGGAGAATTTGCAAGTGTTAACTGACCTTCTACTACAGATAAAAGGTGTTGATGGAAGACACGACTTTGACGCTTTAATTTTCTGTTTCAACTGCAATACGTTAGCTTCATCTGTTGCATCGCGAAGAATCTGATTAGCTTTTTGATTTAGCTGCATCAACTAATTGTTGCGACTCATAAGTGGCTTTGTTAAGAATGTTAGTTGATTCAGTATTGGCTGATAATTTCACTTTTTCAGCTGTTTCTTTGAGCCAAAATAACTGATTGATCTAAGAGATTCTTTCATTTCATCAAAAATAGCCTAATTTATCTTCCAACTCTTTGATACGATTATCTTTCTCACGATTAGTACGTACCAACTCTTCCATAGTCATCAACTACAATATCCAAGAATTCTTCCACTTCCGAGTATCTGTAACCAAACATTTTTGTCCCAAATGTTTTATCTTTAATTTCAAGTGCTGTAATTGCCATTCTATTCTCCCTTATTTATGTGTGATTCGATCAATTATTAATTTATGCTTTCCGCTTTTGAAAGGCCGTTGTCTCTACTGATAGTAAATCTGCCATAACTCTCAACACTAATTAAATCACCAATGTCAATCAAGTGAGAGACTTTTGGTTGAACTAAGTAATTTAATTTGACTTTTCGCTTTCAATTAATTGATTTGCTTTGTCTTCTTGATAATTTTAAAACGGCTGCAATAATTTTATCCAGACGCATACTTGATACCAAGACACTCATTTCTCTAATATGAGATTGGCTTGTTATTTGTCTTTCAGAAAGCGATTTCTTCAAAAACAACTGCGGCTTTTTCCTATTTTTAGTAACCTGTGCGTTAAGGGTAGAGACCATTGTTTTTCTGATAAAAACCTGAGCACGATTTTTCTTGAACAATAATATCACCTAAAAAGATAACGTTCAATACCCAATCTATTAATCAGGGTTCCCAAAAATCTGAGAATGTGTTAGCTGATTAAACTTACTATTATAGTTAATCTCTAACAAACTAATATGAAAGTCTGCTATATTTAACTCATAATAAGCTGGTGCTATTAACAAACGAGCATTTTCAGAAGAGATAAAATCAGAACTCTGATAAACCTGTAGTTTTGTTTGACCTAAGATACTTTTTTCATCACTGTAATCTGTCTAGGATTTAAGAATTCTGTGACACAAAAGCTATAAGTATCCTCTTACCTGTTTGATCAGATCATACGTCAATTACTTCTGCTCTTCTGCTCTAAAATGTTGGTAAATATCTTGCTTTGTCATCATTTTTAAATAAGCAAAAAGAAATAAGAATCGCTTTTAATAGCTGCAAAAGCAAAAGAATAACAATAATCTTAAAAATCTAATCCAGCAAATTGAAAATCAAAAACGTCTAAAAGGCTTTTATAATTGGCTCCACAATATCAACCAAAAGTTTTCCAAGCCAAGTATCATAAGCATTAGGAAACCAAGACAAGAGAGCATAAATTACTAGCAAAAAGGAATAAATATCAACTACTCTTGCTAGAATAAGCACAACATATGCCATAACCATTAACGTCTCTTCATATCATAGTTAAAACTAACATCTTGTCCATTTGCAGCAAGAGTCATTTCTCAGCATCAACAATAACATTAATTGGCGTTAAAGATACATTGAAGCTCCCAACCTTTGCAAGTTTCCTGCTAAGACTTTACTCGCACCATCAATCAAAAATCTAAGCAACGACGTGCTTTAGTGCTTCCAACATATATTGGAAATCAATCAAAAACATTTACATTTTCATCAGCAAATCAACAATCTTCCAGCATCTTCATATTTACGAGGAAGCTTTAAGAGCGATTGTTGTCTTTTTCTTGGGCAGGCTGTTGATTATGAGATTGGCGACGTGTTGGAAGTGAATGAATATTTTCTCTCCAGAACGACGATTCTGTCCAGACTGTACTTGCTGCTGACTTGGTCTGGAGGCTGATTGGTGGTATTGGTGACTTTGAGCTTTTTGCTGCTGACTAGCAGGTTGAGCTGCATCTGCTGCCGTTTAACAGACGCAACAGCAGGCTCTTCTACTTCACTGACCTCATCAGTATCGAAGTAGGAAATACTCTTTGTTAAAAGCTGTCTCTAAGTGCCATATATATCTCCATTTCATTTAAAGAATGCACTGCCAATTCTGACAAAGGTTGAGCCATTTCGAATAGCAATCGGAAAAATCGCCACTCATCCCCATACTCAAATCATCGAAAGGCATATTCTTCAGTTTTCTTTCTTTTGTTCTTTTCTCAACGCATTTGCTTTTTGAAAAATATCAGTTAACTCTTGTTCGAAGCATCTATTGGAGCCATCGTCATTAAACCGATAACTTTAATCTTATCAAAAATGCTGAATTTCTTCAAGCGCCTTGTCAACTTCTGATAGTCTGAATCCATGTTTGCTTGCTTTTCCAGATATATTGACTTGTAAAAACACTTTTATTTGATGGTCTGCACGCTTTTGAATTTCAGCAGCCAATTTTACAGAATCAAGAGCATGGAAGTAGTCAACAAAATTAATCACATCCTTAACCTTACGACGCTGCAAACTTCCAATCAGATGCCAAGTTAAATCGTAAGATTTTAAAGCACGATATTTATCTAGGAACTTATCAACACGATTTTTCAGCAATGTGCTTAACCCCAGCTTCAACAAGTTTTTCAGCTGTATCACTGTTCACTATTTTTGTAACTGCAATAACAGTAACATCGTCCTTACTGCGCCCTGACTTTTTGAGCATAGGCTGCAACTTCTTGAAAAACGTGTTCTTTATTTGCTTGTAAATCCATTATTAACGATTCTTAAAGAAAGAGTAGTTTCCAACTCATCGTCATCATCAGAATCAGCGGAAAAACTACTCATTTTTAGTTGACTATCAATTTCACCTTCGGTTGGACGAGCAATATTTTTCACGACGAAGATTCCAATCGCCAAAAGCTGATTGCTGTGGCTCAGATGATGATTGAGTTTGCTGCGGTTCAGCAGCAGGCATCTCAGGCGATTCATTCAATCAAAATCAAAATTTTGACGGCGTTCAAAAATTTGGCTGCGCAGAATTTGAAGACGGAGCTTGCTGTTGTGCTCTTGGTTGTGTATAAGATGAAGCTTGACGGCGAATACCAGAGACTTGGTCAGCTTTGTCTGGTCGAACACCAGTGGCAAACTACAGTCACACGAATTTCATCTTTCATACTGTCATCAATTGATGTTCCCAACCAAATGTTAACGCCATGACCTGCAGCGATTAACAATTTCAGAAGCCTCTTCAGCTTCTGTCAGCGTCATATCAAGGCCGCCGGTAACATTGACAATCACATCTTCTGCACCATCAATTGTCGTCTCAAGAAGTGGTGAATAGATCGCCTTGCGAGCAGCCTCAACAACACGTTCTTCACCAGTACCGATACCGATTCCCATCAGAGCATTTCCTTTACTGCCATAACTGTTTTTAACATCAGCAAAGTCAAGATTAATAAGTCCTGGACTTGTAATCAGGTCGGTAATTCCTTGAACACCTTGGCGAAGAACATTATCAGCTTCACTGAGTGCTTCAAGAAGCGGTGTTTTCTTGTCAACAATTTCAAGTAGATTATTATTTGAAATAATAAGGAGCGTATCAACTTCATCTCTAAGTTCATTGATACCTTTCAATTGCATAATTGCCACGTTTACTGCCTTCAAAACCAAATGGTCGAGTGACGACAGCAACTGTCAATGAACCTAAACCCTTAGCAATTCGAGCAATAACTGGAGCGGCTCCCCGCACCAGAACCACCACCCATACCAGCAGTAATAAAAACCATATCAGCTCCAGTAAGTGCTTCTGTCAAAGCTTCTTCGCTTTCTCAGCAGCTTTACGTCCAATTTCAGGTTGGCCTCCTGCACCAAGACCACGGGTTAATTTAGGTCCAAGTTGAATAACTGTTTCAGCTTTTAGAACTACTCAAAGCTTGAATATCAGTGTTAGCAGCAATGAATTCAACACCTGCAACACCTTCATCAATCATACGGTTAATAGCGTTACCGCCGCCACCACCGACTCCAATAACTTTAATTACTGCACCTGTACAGATGCTGCATCAAACGAAAATGCCATTTTAATTTTTCCTCACTTTAATTTTAGTCGAACATGCTACCAAAGATACCACGTAAACGATCACCCACTTTTTGTTTTGGCTCATTTGCTTCCTTCTGTTGAGGCGGCAATTGTTCCAATTGTGATTCAAGAGTAGTCGACTCTTGCGGTTGAGCAAAACTTCTAGTTTTGGGTGCAACACCTGATGGCTTAATATCAATTGGTTTTCTTCTTAATTTTTTTCATCACCAGAAACCGCACCTTGCGCTAAAATATCAACTTCCAGTAAGTGTTCCTACGTATTCAACAATGCTAATAATATTAGCAAACATAGGATTTCTGATGCCGACTTGGTTTGGAACATGAAGTTTAACATTGGAACCAAAAATTTCTTGAGCGATTTCTACAACCCCAGGCATGATAGCAGCTCCACCCACAATAACAATTCCACCAGGCAGATCTAATAATCTACCGCGTTCTAAGTCTTGTTTAATACGGTCTAGCAAGTGACGAACACGCGCTGATATAATTTCGAAAGGTAGCGTTCAGTAATTTCAACCGGATTACGTTCACCCACCACTTCCACCTGAACAGTTTCAGTTGAACTCGCTTTCAGCTACATTAGCTTCACCAAAGTTAAACTAAGTGCCTCAGCCACTTGGTGGGATGTTTTAAGGACTTTAGAAATATCCTTAGTAACATAATCACCACCTTCGGCATAAGTATTGGTGAATTGCAATTCTTGTGCTCGCATTGAAGCTACTGTGGTTTGACCGCCTCCCATGTCAATGACGGTGGCTCCAAACTCACGTTCTCCTTCATTCAAAAACTGACTTGGTAAGAGCCAGTGGAGAAATAATAATATTTTCAACTCAATACCTGCACGTTCTACTGTTTTACGAAGATTATGCAAAATAGTACTTGGTCCAGTATAAATTAGACCGCGCATTTCTAAACGAATTCCCATCATTCCGCGAGGATCGCGGAATACCTTTGGAAAACCATCCACAATGAATTCTTCAGGAATAAGTGAAATCACTTCACGTTCTGGTGATGCTCTTTTGTTAAAGCTGAACGAACAACACTATCAACATCTTCATCTTTTGATTTCCTTAGATTCACTAGGAACAGGAATCATTCCTGTGTTGGCTCAATTTTGCAACAGATTTGCCGGTAGACCAACATTAACCTTGCTGATTGACATCCTGCTTTTTCTTCTGCTTCTTTAATTGCTGATTTAATGGCTTCTGCCGCAGTATCTATATCAATAATGATACCGTCTTTTTACACCCGAACTTTTGACATTGCTAACACCAATAACATTCATACTGCCATTGATAAATTCAGCAACTAAAACTTTAATCGAGCTTGTTCCTATATCCAATCCTGTAAAAAGCCATCTCTAGCCATTTACTCGACTCTCTATCTTTCCAATCTATTACTATTAAAAACTGTCAAAAACAGAATTATTCAGAAAATATTATACTGCATAAAAACGTAAAATGTTAAGCTTTTTACGTTTTTTGTTATAGAAACTAATTTCCTATCTCTCATTGTTATTATTGAGATACGGTTGCCTCGTTACTGATTGTGAACCCTCTTGTGAATTTGCTTCTGAAGATTGTGTTGAATCAGTATTTTCAGCATTAGAGGAGTTCTCAGAAGATTCTGTTGTAGCTGTTGTCTTATGTTCTGCAATCGAAGCTTCTATATCTGCAGTTGTACTATAAATCCCCACCTCCATATCAACAATACTGCCGTCTGTAAGATTCTTTTTAATTTTTAGAATAATAAGTGTACTTTGTATCAATTTCTGATAAAGGAACACGAACACTGTTGTTATCTTTCATTTCCAATAAAAGCAGATCCTTAGTAGAGCTGGAATTAACAGAAGAAATGACTTTAATACTACCAACTAAGGATTTATCAAGTTTTGCCAATTTTTGAACCAGTTCTCGAACCTCTTTTTCCTGATCTAAATTAATAGTCACAAATGAACCAGGTAATTCTGAAGCGTTAACGGTATCAACACGGGTACCATTTTCTAAAATTGGGACATAGCCTTTATCCGTTTGTCTATAAGCAATAATACGATATTCTTTTTACTCTTAAAGTAAAAATGATTAGGAAAATGATAAACTAATTCTTCCTTTACCCATTTATCTTTAGACTTAAGATTTCTTTTCAAAACGATTGGCCTGAAAAAGTAAGGTCGTTAGATAATCTGATTTCTTAATCCCTAATTCTTCAATTAACTGAGATTCAATGGCATTTTTATTACCCGAAACAGTTATCTCCTTTTGACGACTCAAAGGACTAATCATAAATAAGGAGGCAATTAAAACAATGCTTGAAATGATAATAACCATAGCAGCCTGCCAGTAGTCCTTTCGAGGAAGTTTTGCACTTTTCTTTTCTTTTTATCTTTTTAGGGTGTAGCTGGCTTTTTAGGCTCTTCTTGTTTTTTATCATCAAATAAACTTGAAGGTTGCTTATCACTTTCACTGTCTGCTTCTTTATCAGTTTGAAACTGAGCCTTTTTCAGCCATTTTCTTTTTCATTTAGTTTTTCTTTTTCGCGTTTTTCTTCTTGTTTTTCTTAAGAAATTCCAAAGTGCGCTGCTGCCATTCTGTCAAAGGAATTTCTTGCTTTTTCTGTATCTTTATCTTTCGCCATTATTTTCCTTTACTCTTAGATGTTATATCTGTTAACAAAAGATTGTAAAAATCATTTGGAGTCTTTATCTCACTTGATGAAGTCATTTTATCTTGATAAACGGTTTGATTTTTCTAATAAATCTTTGATCACTTTATCAAGTTCTGCAAAAGTTTAGATTTTCTTCAGATAATTGTTGGGCATAACCTTTTTCCTCAAAATAAAGCAGCATTTTTCAAGCCGATCACCACGACTAGCTTCTTTCCTAATGGCACAATGATATGAAGTTTTGCCATAGCAAGCAGCTCAAAGATGGTGTTGGAACCACCGCGTAGTAACAACTATCTGCTAAATCCATCAAGGGCTGATACATTTCGTCACGTAATCTACACGATAAAGATTTTGGCTTAAATTATTTAATGTTTTATCGCCAGAAATATTAATAACATTATAATGCCTAGTGAGTTCTGAGTGTATCAGAAATAAATTGATTGAAAACTTTGGCTCCAGCTGAACCTCCAATAAACAGCAAAGTTTTTTAAACGAGGATCAAAATATTCTTTAATCGTTTTAATTTCTGTATTATCATCACTGCTAGAAATAGTTTGATTAACTTTAGTAATAGCTCCAACGTGTTTTGTTTTAGTCAAATTATCAGATTGTTCAAACGTTGTGTACATGGTAGTGGCAAATTTATAAGCATTCGGTTAGCCAGTCCCATTGATAAATCAGATTCATGAACAAAAACAGGGATTCTCAAAAGATTAGCGGCTACAACAGGAGGAACTGAAACAAACCCACCTTTTAGAAAATAGTACTTGTGGACGAACCTTCACCATAATCGCAAGAGACTGCAGAACACCCCAACCAACCTTGAAAACATCTAGTACATTTTTCAAAGAAAAGTAACGGCGCAGTTTACCTGTTGCAATTGAATGAAAGATGACACCAAAATCTGACTGCTCAATTTGTTCATGCTCAATGCCATGTTTATCACCAATATAGTGCACTTCCCAGCCATCTTTTTAAAAAAAGCAGGGAATAAGGAGTAAATTAAGAGTAACATGACCGACTGTCCCACCACCTGTAAAGATAATTTTCTTTTTGCCATGCCTATTCTCCTTTAAGAGACTTAAAAGTTGTGATAAATTCATCTCCACGAACTTCAAAAATTTTTATACATATCCCAGCTAGCATTGGCAGGACTAAGAAGGACAACATCTCCAGGACTAGCTTCCTGAAAAAGCAATTCGAGTTGCTTGGGCAACATCTTTGGCATTGAGATAGGTGACACCAGCTTGTACTATAGCATGTTTGAGGCGGGAGCAGATTCGCCCTAAATAATCATTTTCTTGAGTCCCTTTAATATCTGGAACTAATTCGTCAAATTCATTGTCACGATCGAGACCGCCAGCAATTAAGATAACCTTGCTATTATCAAATCCTGACAAAGCTTTTTGAGTGGCTAAAATATTGGTTGACTTACTATCATTATAAAATTTAACACCAGCAATGTTCCCCAGAGACTGCAAGCGATGCTTGACACCACCGAAGTGGATAAGTGTTTCTCTGATGGCTTCATTAGAAACACCTGATAACTTAGCCACAGCAATTGTTGCTAAAGCATTTTTCAACATTATGGCTTCCTGGTACACCAAGCTCAGAAGCTGACATAATGGCTTGTCCCTTGAAGCAGAGCATTTAGCCATCAAGATAAGCACCATCTACTTTCTCTTAGTTGAGAAAGGAATAATCTTTGCCTGCGTTTGATTAGCTAAGTCCTTACCAAATCCTGATTAAAAGTTAAGAACAAGAAAATCTTCTTTGTCATATTTTTGAATATTCCATTTAGCTTCAATGTAATTTTCAAATGAACCATGATAGTCATTATGAGTTGGCATCAAATTGGTAATCACTGCCATATGCGGATGAAAAAGCTTTCCGTTCCCATCAATTGAAAAGAAGACAATTCCATAACCAAAATATCTTTCTCTGTTACTGGCTGAGCTACTTCACCAGCCGGAAATCCAATATTTCCTGAAAGTCGTGCTGACTGTCCTGCATGATTAAGAACATCGGCAATCATAGTTGTGGTCGTTGTTTTACCATTAGATCCTGTAATACCGATAATCGGAGCTCCAGAAATCAAATAAGCTAACTCAACTCTGTTATAACTGGGATATTTTTCAAGCGCACGAACCACTCATCGGATTTGTATAAGGAACCCCGGATTTTTAACCATATAAGCAAATGCTTCATCCAAAAGTTCCAAAGGATGACTGCCGCAAATCACTTTTATGCCTTCCTCTAAAAAGTGCCTGCGCTGATGGATTTTCATCAAAAGACTTACCATCATTGACAGTTACAATAGCTCCTAATTTCGCCAAGAGACGTGCCGCAGCTTCACCTGATCGTGCTAAGCCAAGAACCAAAAACCTTTTTATTTTCAAAATTTTTGACGTGTTTTCATTGTTACTTTCTTTACCTTCTCATTAACTAGATACTTTAATATTTTACCTTTAATAGGAGAGTTTTTCAAGATTTTACAATAGATTAAATCATACCTTACTCCTACAAAAATTAAAAACATACTTTCTTCTTTTTAAGTTATTAGTATTATAAATAAAATGACACTGGATTTTAAAATGATCCAGCGCCGTTTCTTATCTTTTTATTTTAGGTCTCGTTCGTAAATGCAAAACATCTTTCAAAGCATAATAACCAACAATAATCATACCGATTCCAATAAAAATCTCAGGTGGTGACTGTATTATCCGAATAAAAGTCATGCCTGCTAAGACCATCAGGAAAGTGATAATTCCCACCACGGAAATCATGTTCATGGTATTTTTAATTGTCTTAGGAGCAATAAAAATGTAATACATTAAAAGCAAAATAGCGATGATAGCATAAAACATTTTTTCCTTTTTCATTACTAAGCCTTCTCAATCTTCAGCTGATTTTTCTTTTCTTAGCCGCTTTAGCACGCATTCTTATCAAGAATTTGTTTACGTAAACGAATGGACTCAGGTGTTACTTCCATGTATTCATCATCATTCAGAAAACTCAAGTGATTCTTCGAGTGTTAAAATACGCGGCGTCTTAATAACTGCTGTCTGATCCTTAGTTGCAGAGCGCACATTAGTCATTTGCTTTAGCCTTTGTAATGTTGGACTCGTCAAATCATTCTCGCTGCATTTTCTCCAATAATCATTCCTTCATACACTTCGTACCTGGGTTAACGAAGATTGTTCACGTTCTTCAATAGACATAATAGAATAAGTCGTTGCCTTACCTGTATCAATTGAAACGAGAGCACCACGATGACGACCACCGATTTCAGCGATTGATAACTGGCATATATTTGTCAAAAGTGTGGTTCATGATACCATAACCTCGTGTCATGGATAAGAATTCTGTTGGGTAGCTGATAAGTCCTCGAGCTGGTGCTAAAAATATAAGGCGCGTTTGACCATTACCAGTTGCTTGCATATCAAGCATTTCACCTTTACGTTCTGAAAGGGACTGGATAACAGCACCTTGGTATTCTTCCGGTGTGTCAATTTGCACACGTTCAAATGGCTCACATTTGATGCCATCAATTTCTTTGATAATAACTTCTGACGCGATACTTGCAGCTCATATCCTTCACGGCGCATGGTTTCAATAAGGATTGACAGATGTAACTCCCCACGGCCTGAAACCGTCCATTTATCTGGTGAGTCAGTGGCTACACGAAGGAAACATCTGTTTGCAATTCCGCAACAAACGCTCTTCTACCTTACGCGAGGTTACAAATTTACCTTCACGGCCTGCAAAAGGAATTAGCTACAAAAAGGTCATTTGCAGAGTTGGCTCATCAATGTGAAGAATAGGAAGTGGTTCTACAGCATCAGTTGGTGTAATCGTTTCACCAACAAAGATATCTTCCATACCCTGAAACAGCAATCAAATCGCCAGCCTTAGCTTCCTTAATCTCACGACGTTCCAAACCGAAGAAACCGAAAAGTTTTGTAACACGAAAATTCTTTGTTGTACCATCAAGTTTTAGAAAGTGTCACTTGATCCCCGACTTTAACAGAACCACGGAAGACTCGCCCAATACCGATACGTCCAACAAAGTCGTTATAATCAAGGAGAGACACTTGAAATTGAAGTGGCTGATCTGAATTATCGATCGGTGCTGGAATATGCTCAATAATAGTATCAAAAACGGGTGCCATTGCATGTTCTTGATCCGCTGGTTCATCTGATAATGAAGAAAGTTCCATTAATCGCCGAAGCGTAAACGACTGAAACTCTAACTGGTCATCATCTGCTCCAAGTTCAATGAAAGTTCAAGAACTTCATCAACAACTTCTGCCGGACGAGCTGATGGCTTGTCAATCTTATTCACCACCACGATTGGAACCAAGTTTTGTTCCAAAGCTTTTTCAAAACAAAACGTGTTTGCGGCATGGTACCTTCATAAGCATCAACAACAAGAACAACCCGTCAACCATTTTTCATGATACGCTCTACTTTCCCACCAAAATCCGCATGTCCTGGTGTCCATAATGTTAATACGTACACCATTAGTAGGCAACAGCAGTATTTTTTGCAAGAATAGTAATCCCACGCTCTTTTCAAGATCATTAGAGTCCATCGCACGTTCTTTCTAATTTCTTATGCTCATCAAGTGTATGCGATTGTTTTAAGAGCTCATCAACAAGGGTTGTTTTCCCATGGTCAACGTGGGCAATGAATAACATTTCTAATATCTTCTCTAAAAATTTGTCATAATTCCTCTTACATTTTTACATTAATTTATTTCAACTTATCTATTATACCATAAAAATTAGGGAAAAACTCAGGAGAGATATGAAAATGTTTTAAAATATAAAAGAAAAACCAAGATAGCAAAGTCGCAGTCTTGGTATCTCCAAATTTTATAAAATAAGTCCTTAATCAACCAGTATTGCAAAAACAAAAGACAACAGCTCATGCTAATCCTCGTCATTATCTCAAAAAGAACTAATTCTTCTTTTTACTTTTCCATTCCAATTATCTAAACCATTTTTAAGGACATAAAGATCTTTATAACCTGCCTTTTTCAAAGTTAAAACAGCGCGAGCAACCAGCTGTCCACGAGTATTATCATACAATAAAACCGGTTTATCTTTGCGAAGAGCTGAAACAGATGCTTTGAATTGTTCAGAGGGAAGATTACGAGCCCCTAAGATATGCTTACGACGAAACTCATTGGGAGAACGCAAATCAACAATTTGTGCGCCTCTCATCATGCTTTCAAATTCAGCATTTGAGATATACTGGGCAGCACGGCGAACACGAAAATAATTCCAAACAAACCAAGCCACAAAGGCAAAGATAATAACCCATGAAATGATAGAGATAATTGACATAATTTTCCTTTAACTTTCTAAAACTGATGTGCAAGACTGGCTGCTCTAATAATACCAGCGTCATTTCCTAATTCCGCAATTTTAATTTTTGTAGATTGCTTTCACTTGTGGAAAAAGCATACAATTTAAAAATAACTTTCAATATGTGAGCGCAAGAATTCTCCAGCAGCTGATACTCCACCTCAACGACAACTGTGTTTGGATTAAGGATATTGCTGATATTGGCGGTTGCAAGGCCTGATAGAAAGTAACTTTCTCAACAACTGAGTTTGGATTTATCACCTGCCTGTGCAGCAACAAAAAAATATCCTTACTGCTCACATCATCACCATTATCAATGCCCGCTTTAATACTGGAAATTCCTTCATATTCTTCTGCTAAATGACGTGCAACACGGACGACACCTGTTGCTGAAAGCCACTGTTTCAAGACAGCCTTTATTGCCACAGGTACACTCCAAAACCAGTATCCGGCTCAACAATAATATGTCCAATTTCACCACCTGCACCAGCAACTCCATGAATAAGATTGCCATCAGCAATAATGCCGCCAACACCTGTACCAAGTGTTACAAAGACAACATCAGGATTATTATTACCCGCACCAACCCAGCGTTCTCCAAGTGCTGCAACATTAGCATCATTATCAATAGCAAATGGTATCCCCAATTCTGCTTCAATTATTGTTCCTACCTCTTGGAGCAGCCCAATTAAGATTAAAAGCACCTGTAACAGTCTTTTTAGATTACGATCCACAGCTCCAGGAGATCCCATTCCAATACCAACAAAAATCCTCCTTAGTTAAATTATAGAGTTCCAAACGATGCTTGATAGAGGACACAATATCTGGAACAATATGTTTCCCATCTTCCAAAAATATTGGTTTCAATAGCCCATTTCTCCTGAACTTGTCCATCTAAAAGTTAAAATCCCAAATTTAATACTTGTTCCACCAAGATCAATCCTCAAAAAGTTTTCTTAGCCATTTTTCTCTTTCCTTTTTCTATTCTGTGCTCCCTGCGTAAAAATCAATTCAGCATGTAGATAATCACTCTTTGAAATCAAACCATTATCATAGAGTCTTTCTAACTCAATTTTCATCATTTCAATATCATAAAGACGTTTACCTAAATAAACATAGATGCCAAATTGTTTTAACAGCCGCTGCACATCATATAATGTTTTTCATCTCTCAAATTCTACCAAAAACAGAAAGTTTTTCAAGATTTTTTTGCAAACGCTTGCCTCTTTCTTAATAAAAAGCCTGACTTCAACAAATGGCATATCTCAATTACTGGACAACTAATCCAACGTCTGGGATATATCAAAAGTGTCAGACTTTCACCTAACATAGAAAAATCTTTCTAAATAAATGACTTCCCTATCTTCACATACTTATAAACCGGGAGCTTGCCCAAGCTCTGCCTGCAACATCCAGATTGTCTTTTTGGGCTTCGTTTGAGCTGCTGTAAAGATATCATTAGAAACAGCATCACCTTCCTCATCTGTCACATCAAGACCTACTTGATAAAGACTTGAAAAGGTAATCATAAACTTGAACAAGGCGTTTAAGATGATCAGTTATTGATTTTATCCCATGTGCCAACTGTTTCTTCAAGTCTGGAATTCTCATCAAATTCTTTTCAAGGTTGAAAACGGAGCGCCACCGATAGTAATCAAGCGTTCACTAATCTCATCAAGATGACCATTCAAGGCATCCATCAATTCATCCATTTTAGGATGCAGATAAAGGAAGCCTGAACCACGCATATACCAATGGACTTGGTGAACAATGGAAGCTGCTTTTTGATAAATCCGCTACAGCCTGATTAAGTACAGCCTTGGTTTTTCATTTCCTGAATTTTCTTTTTTTCTCCACTTGATGAATAATAGAAGGCAAATATTTTCAGTAATTGTATTCGTCATAATAATTCCTCCTTAAAAATATTCTTTTTATAATCTATATTTTAGAACGATTCTAAATAAAAAGCAATTATTTTGTTTTCTTTTTAACGAATAAATAGGTATGAAACTTATTTTTATATGTTGGGAGCTTCTCGTCTTTTTCTTTGGCTTAGTTGTTGATCGTTACCCTCAGAAATCTATTATATTTCCTGAAGCCATTGCAATAAGTGTTATAACTGCTTAACCATGAGGATCTTATCCCAATATTTTCACGAATCATCAACAAAAATTCTTGTCGCTTTTGTGGTTACCCTATTCCATTGCGTTATTCTTTGGTAGAATTACTCTGCGGACTGATTAGCACAGGTTTTGCTCTTGATTTATTAACCACTTCACAAGTATGTTTGCTCTTCATGGGAGTTCTTTTATCTCTTTATGATTTACAAGATCAGTCTTATCCTTTGACACTGTGGATAGGCTTTTACTTTTCTCTTAATGTTTATCTATCCTCTTAACCTCAATTAGCTTAATTCTTTTTCTATTTTGGTATTTTTGCTGCCCTCAAAAATATTAATATCGGAAGCGGTGATTTCTTCTATCTGGCTACTTTGGCACTTTTCTCTTAATTCTTCAGCAAATTATTTGGATTATTCAGATTGCCAGTTTATTAGGAATTCTTTACAGCCTGCTTTTTTCAAAAGCACAAAGAACCTTTTGCTTTTGTTCCTTTCTTATTCTTGGGTCACCTCATTATCATTTTTCTCACTTGATTTAAGGATTGTAAGGACACAACTCTAAAGACTTTAAACAAAAATATCAAAAAGGAGGCAATCAAATCAAACGTTTATTACATTTGCAATGAGATTACACTCAATAAAAATCAAAAAGACATACAATAAATTACAGACAACATGGCAAGGCGAAATCACCAACATTCCATTTTGATTTTTGAAAAGGATTAAAAATCAGCCCATCAGAGAAACAACATTCCCGACTGGCTGATTGAATAATTATTTTTGATAATGGCTTCCTGCATAAATGAAATCTTTTATTTCTTCTTGCATTCCTTCATGTAATCCCTTGACAATTTTTGAACCAACAATGACACCATCTGATACTTGGTTAAAGCGCTTAATATCTGCTAAAGTTGATACACCAAATCCAGTTAAAACAGGGATTTGAGCAATTTCTGTCAAATGTTTTAAATGTTTATCCAAATCATCACGATAATTCCCTCGTTTTTCCGGTACACCATTAATAGCAACAGCGTAGACAAATCTTGAGTCATCTTCAATGAGTTCCTTTTGACGTTCTAGACCTGTTGTCAAGTTGACTAAAGGAACTAAAGCTAAATCTAAATTTTCCAGATAAGGTTTGATAAAACTTTCTTGTTCATGAGGTAAATCGGGAATAATCAATCCTTTGACAGATGTATTTTGCAAATCTGCAACAAATGTTTCAACACCATACTGAAAAACAGGATTAAAATAAGTCATGATAACAAGTGGCACTTATGTTTTCTTTTTCCTGTAACCTAGCAATAATGCTTTGCCAGCGATGTCCCCTTTACCAAACTATTGTTACAGCCAATTCAATAACAGGACCATCTGCCACAGGATCCGACCATGGAATGCCAATTTCAATGGCTGATACACCTTGAGCTTCCAAAAAGAAATGGTATCAAAGAGACCGTCTAAACCTTTATCATGATCCCCAGCCATAATATAAGGAATAAAAGACCTTTGCCTTCTGGCTTGATAGCTTGTAAATGCTTTGTCAGTGTTTTTCGTTACAATCTACTCCTCTTTGCTTCCCTGCTTAAGACGTTCTTTAACCTGAGCCACATCCTTATCACCACGTCCTGAGAGGCAAACAATAATGGACTTATCCGCTCCTAGTTCCTTCGCAACTTTTGTGTGTCAGAGCAATCGCATGACTAGATTCTAATGCAGGAATAATGCCTTCCAGACGAGATAGCAATTTGAAAGATTCCAGAGCTTCTTCATCCGTATAGAATCGTAAGTTGCAGCGTCCAATCTCATTGAAATAGCAGTGTTCAGGACCAACACCCTGATAGTCAAGCGCCCGCGGAAATCGAGAAAGCCTCATAATCTGTCCATGCTCATCCTGCAGCACATCCATAAGAGCACCATGTAAACACCTGGTCGTCCTTTGGCAGGTTGCCGCATGCTTATCGGTATCAAGCCCTAAACCTGACGCTTCCGCACCATCACATGGCAACTGATTCATCGTTGACAAAGGATAAAAGAGTCCGATTGCATTGGAGCCGCCACCGATACAAGCTAAGACTGCATCTGGCAGCTGTCCATTTGAAACTCGTCGCAAATTGACGTTTAGCTTCCGCCACAACCGATTGGAAATCACGAACAATTTCTGGGAAAGGAGCTGGTCCAAGAGCAGATCCCATAACATAATGGGTATCCTCAATATTGGTTACCCATGCTCGCAAAGCTGCATTGACTGCATCTTTAAGCACACGCGATCCATCCGTAACAGAATGCACTTTAGCACCTAATAGCTCCATCCGAAAGACATTAAGAGCTTGACGCTTTCACATCTTCTTCCCCCATATAAATGGTACATTCCATATCAAAGAGAGCTGCTGCTGTTGCTGTTGCAACACCATGCTGTCCTGCACCTGTTTCAGCAATAATCTTATTTTTCCCCCATGCTTAGCTAAAAGAACTTGCCCCAGTGCATTATTGATTTTGTGAGCACCTGTATGATTAAGATCTCACGTTTTTAGATAAATTTTGGCACCACCAATATAATCCGTCAAACGTTTAGCAAAGTACAAGGGAGTTTTCACGACCAACATAATCTTTTAAGAGAGCATCTAATTCTTCATGAAAACTAGGATCAGCTTTGGCTTCACGATAAGCCTCATCCAATTCAATAACAGCTGTCATCAGCGTTTCAGAATGAATTGTCCTCCAAAATTACCATAAAAACCGTTATTGGGTTGATTATATGTCATTTTTCACACTTTCTATAAATCGTTTAATTTTTCTATATTCTTTCCGTCCATTTGTTTCAACACCAGATGACACATCAACAGCATAAGAGCAAAAATGTTCAATACATTCTTGACATTATCACTGTTAGTCCACCTGCACATAAGAAAGGCTTTTTGTAACTGCTCTGTCTCCAACTGTTGCCAATCAAAAAGTTTCACCACTGCCAGCTATGGAGCATCAAAGAGCAGATAATCTGCTTTTACTTGTCAAATTTTTCTTTACCTTTTTAATTTGAACAGCTCGGATAAGCGGAACTGAAAAGTCAGTTTGCAAGTCTTCATCATAGTCACCATGAACCTGTACTAAAATCAAGAGGAACTGTCTTTATAGCAATTTTTAATTCCTCCAAAGTCGGACTGACAAAAACACCAACCTTTTTAACTTTTTCTGGAATCATTTTAGCCAATTTTTGAGCCTGTTCTAGACTGACTTATGTTTACTTTTGGCAAAAACAAAAACCGATATAGTCTGCACCACTACTAACAGCTGCTGTAAACTCGCTTCTTGTGTTGATAGACCGCAAATTTTAACCTTTGTCAATAGCCAACTCCTTTACTTTATCAGCGACATTATCTGCCCTGCATGAGAGCCGTTCCTACAAGAATAGCATAAAGTAAGGAGCGACGAGTTTACTGTCCTGTCCCGTAAAAATACCTGATTCAGAAATATAAACCTATCATCTCGAAATGGGTAGATAACCCAAGCTGGTATTGATATCTACTTCAAAAGTAACATAAGATTACGATTATTGACACCGATAACTCCTTGCTCCAATACGATGAGCTATTTCCCAATTCAGACAAATTATGGGTCTCCACTAAAACTTCTAGTCCTAAACCTCAGCAAAGTCATCACCTTTCCAGTCTCTTCTCTGCAAAGCGGCCACAATGAGCAAAATAACAGTCGCACCAGCATTACGGCTACGAACAATCTGCTTCCTCATCAATAATAAAAATCTTTAGCCAAGGTCGGAATACTGACACTGCCAGATATCTCAGCCATCAATATTTCCTTTGAAAAACCTGATCTGTCAAAAACAGAAATCATAGCAGCTCCAGCGGCTTCATACATTTGGGCTTGTTTGACAATGTCAACATCTAGTTGATGTCTCCATACTGGGACTACGCTTTTTAACTCAGCAACAATCTGCAACTGGTCATGATGCTCTTTTAAAAATCAAAGAGACGATAGGTTAAGCTGGTTTGACTCTTCCATAATTAGACCAGCTAGCTCTTCTTGTTTTTGCTTTTAAAACAGTAGGTAAAAACTCTTTAGTCAACTTGCGCTCCTGTAATGCCTTTACTTTAGCATAAGCCTCCTGCCTGATGCAATGACTTCACGTGCTAGGTCAATGCCTTCTTTAATCGAATCCACCTACCATTAGCATAAAACCAAGACCAGCATTTAAAAAGCGTTGTCTCTAAATAGGACCAGGTTCATTTTGAGAACACTAACAAGGATTTGAGCATTTTCTTTTAGCATCACCACCCTTTGATATCCTCAGCGTAACTTTTGGCATGTCAAAATCTTCAAAAGTGAAACTACCTGTAAATCTGACCATTATCCAACAGAGTATAATGATTTTTACCATAAAGTGCTGCTTCATCCATATTATCTGGTCCAGTGATAATAACTGCACGTTTCTACTCAAGAAGTTTAAGAACTTGAGCTAAATCATCTTGTAAGTCCGCCTGATAAAGGCCCAACAGCTGCGTTTCCAAATCCATGGGGTGTGTCAGGTACCCAATAAGATTCATGACCGTTGGAATACCCAAGGCCTGTCTAGCTGGTGAAATATAACGCATGGCTGGATGCATCTTTTGAGCAAAGAGAAAGACAATACCTGTCTCCATCTAGAACTTGTGCCAATTTTTCAGGAGCTAGGACAACATTGATTCCCCAATTCTTCAAGGACATCGGCTGAACCTGATTTTTTGAAGAAATAGAACGATTACCATGCTTTAGTCAAATATGGATGCCACCAGCAGCGAGGACAAAAGCTACAAGTCGTTGAAATATTGATAGAAAAGGACTTATCACCACCTGTACCACAATTATCCATAGCATCGCTTGTTTGCCAGGAATAACAGCTGCATAATCGTTTTAACGAGACCTAAAAATTTCTTCCGAGTGTTTCCCCTTGATTTTTCAAAGCCATCAAGAAGGCTGCTATTTGTGCTTCTGACATCCCTCCTTTAAAAATCAGCAACTGCTGTTATTTCAGCTTCTGTTAAATTTTCTGAGCAGCTAATTTTTCAAAAATGTCTTTCATTTATTTGTCCCTCTGCATTCTAACCGACTAATCTTACAAAATTCTCAATCATTTTTAACTCTTCAGGTGTGCCAATGGATTCTGGATGATATTGTAAACTATAGATCGGAAGCGTCTTATGCTGAATAGCCATAATCTCGCCATCATCTACTGTTCTAGCCGTTACTTCAAAAATCTTCTGGTAGCTTATCGACTACTATGGAATGATAGCGCATGAGATCTGAGTTTTTCTCACAATTCTTTAAAAATTGGCGATGATTTTTGTGATTGCCATCTGACTTGCTTGCGTCATGACTTGATGAGCTAATCCCACTTCCCTCCAAAAACTTTCAGCAAATGGCTTGGTGTCCTAAGCAGACTCTAAAATAGGTTTTTCCCCTGTAAAGTCTTTAATCAAGGCTTCCATCCTTCCAGCATCAGCTAGCCAACCGGGACCCGTGAAAAGACAAGACCATCTGCCTCTTGAGCTGTTTCATAAAAGATCAGCATCATCATTTCTCAATACCTGACTTCAGTAAAATGACCAATGAATTGTGCCAAATTATAAGTGAAAGAATCATAATTATCAATTAATAAAATCATTGTACTCTCCCATTCCAGTCATTGCTTTGGGCCTTTATTAATGGTTTCGTAGTATTCATTTTCAGAACGCTATCATAGACAATCCCCGCACCTGCTTGAACATAGGCCCTTTGATTTTTGATAATCATGGTAACGAATGGCAATGGCAAAGTCCATATCTCCGCTTGCTGACAGATAACCAATTGCTCTGCACAGATACCGCGCTTTTTCTTTTTCCAACTCATAAATGCGCTTCATAGCTCGAATTTCGGTGCTCCTGATACTGTACCCGCTGGCAATGTTGACTTAAGAGCATCCATACAGTCAAACCTGACAGGAGTTTACATTTGACAACACTAGTTAAATGCATAACATAGCGAAAAATTCGACTTCTACATACTTGGTAACTTGAACACTTCCTACCTCAGCAATTTTCCCAATATCGTTGCAGGCCCAAATCTACCAACATACGGTGCTCTGCTCACTTCCTTGACATCTGATAAGAGTCTCTTCAGATAAGTCTTTGTCTTTCTGATCGTTGGAACCACGAGGACGTGTTCCCGCAATAGGATTTGTAGTAACCACACTCATTTTTAAGAGAAACGAGACTTTCTGGACTGGCTCCATATAATCTGATAATCACCAAAAATCATAAAAAGTAAAGATACTGAAGGGTTGGTAATACGTAACATGATAAAATCTAGCGGCTTGCCACTAATATCTGCTGAGAAACGCTGGCTGAGCACGCATTGAAACATATCTCCCTGACGAATAAATTTTTGCTTTTGGTAACCATGTCTTTAAAAAGTAGCTTTCTTCCAAATGGTTCCTAAAAGTCAAAGTGTGTAATCGCGTTCTGAAAATTCCATCAACCGCCTGTTTTTAAGATCTCATAAGACTTCCTGCAAGGCAGCCTTTGTTCCTCTTCTTCTCTGCTGCTGTAAATATTATCTTCAACAATGACAATCTTTCTTATGATCAAAAATAAGATAAGATTCATAAACAAAAAGTGCATATCCGGTGTTCCAATCGTATCTTGAGGAATCTTGCCAATATTTTCACAAAGACTCAACCATGTCATAGCCCACAAAACCACTAGCGCCACCATTAAAAGGTAAATCTTGAGAGACAGCTGTGATTTGACAGTGATTTGACTGAGATAATCTAAGGATCACTTTCAATAATCTCTTTGCTCATTCTCTCGTCAATTGCCCATTTTCAAATTTGATTTTCAAAAATAGGATTGTAAGCAACAATTGAAAAACGCGCATTTTTCCTTTTCACGAGGATAGACTCCAAAATCACCTTATGGTCGCCCTGTACACGCATGTAAGCAAGTTGGGTCAAAAATATCAGCACTCAATATCTTCTTTTTCATATTCAGTCTCACTTTTCTATTTAGGTCATGATTACTATTAATCTTTAGCTCTAAAGCTGTGAAAGCCCTCAATCATCGTTTGCGCAAATAGCCGAGCAACATCTGGTGATAGACCGAGCTTTTTCTGCCTCTTGCCGTCTATTTAAAAAGGACTTGTTTCACTCGATCAGGAGCAGTGACAGCTGCTTGACTGTTGATAGTTTTAGCCGACCAAATCTTTCAACAATTTGCTGACGTTGCGCCATAGAACTAATAATTGATGATCTCAACTGATCAATTTGATTTCTCAGATTCTGGATACTTGTTAATTATCACCTGCATTAAAAATTGAATGAAGATATATAAAAACCTCACACGAAAATCTGTGTGAGGGCGTTAAATCTAGCTAACACGCAGCCACCTCAATTAACGGGAACCAATAGTCTTTCCCCGTTATCTTAATCTCCTCTAACAAGGAGTTGCACGATAAGGTGTGCTCACCGGAAGAATATTGTTTATCTCGCTTTCTAAAAATCAGCCTACTTCCCATTCTGCTGCCTGTTCACAATACCCACAGACTCCTGAAAACAAAAGGTTTGGTACTTTTTCTGATTTATTTTCACGATTATACACTTTCTAAAAGAATTGCAAGCATATTTGCGTATTTTATCATTGGTTTGTGTCAAGTTTCCTCGATAAAAGTCTAAATCATTGTTTGAGTTGCCCTTGTTACACTGTTTAAAGCTATTTGACTTAGAATCTGAAAAACATTTAAGAGTGCAAAACAAACTAAGCCAATCGATAACTTCTAAGACCTTATAACAACAACTTCAATCTGAGAGATAAATAACCTTTTTATAATATTGAAAAGTGATAATTTTTAGGATCTCATAAACACATTGTTATAAAAACAATTCTTTAATAGATTTCAAATTGTTCTTAACTTCAAATTATGCTATAGTTATAGTTACTACTATTATTTATTAAGGAGATTTTTCATGTCAAAAACAAGAGTTGAGCTGGGATGCAGAAGCTAAAGCACATCTGCAAGAAAAATCGGGAGTTACGCTATCTGGCTTATATATTTTGCCGGTTTTAGCTGTTATGGGTATCTACTTGGCTTGCATCCTCGTATATGCTACTCTGACTGCCCCTCTTGCCCCTATCTATAGGGGAAACTGCTTTTCTTACAACATTACCACTTCTTATTATTCTGTGGTTTACTAGTTTTGGTAGTTTCATCCACGGTGACAATCGAGTTAATTTAGGATTTCTGAACCTTTAGAGGAGGACGTCCAACTTATACTGAAGCGAGTACCTATCTTTATAAAAGAAAACCGCTTTTGGAAGTTCCTCTGGACCAATGTGCTTATGGTCATTTTGCTTTACCTGTGGTCATTGCTCTTTCTTATCCCTGGAATCATTAAAACTTACAGTTACTCCATGACCAACTATATTCTTAAAGACAAATTGGAAAAAAGGCGAATCAGTAACTGTCACTCAGGCTATTTACTGAGTCGTCAATTAATGAACGGTCATAAATGGGAATACTGTCCTTCCAGTTAAGTCTTTATTGGTTGGGCATTTTAGCCAATCTTACCTTGGTATTGGCTATCTTTGGCTCGTCCTTACATTGAAAACAACCACGCTGCCTTTATCAAAATTTGATTGACAGTCAAATAGCAAATCATTCTATTGTATCTCTATCTCAAGAAATTGAAACAGGAACTGTCTAATTCTAAAATCCCATTCTAATACCAAAAGCTAGATAAACATCTGGCTGCTACTCATCATACGAGCTTAGCTTAATCTGAAAATTTAATCCCTTTCAATTATAAAATTTAGCTTTAAATGCTATAATAAAAAGAAATGGAAATGTCTTAGTTTATCATCAGAAAGGAGACTCAAACCAATGAAAATAATTAATGGCTTTTTATTAAGGCAGACAGAGAAGTGTTTTAGCAGACACCATCCACTCGGTTCATCAAGAGCGAATCCGGCAACATCAGCTATCAACTCTGTGAAGCAATTGATACTCCTAATCAATTTGTGATGTTAAAGAATGGCAAGATCAAACTGCCATCGATCGTACAATAGTAACCCTTTATTGATTCAATTGCTGGAGAAACTTAAAAATGTACAGCTCAGCCGGAACCCATTATTAAAAGTGACAGAAGGTTAGTTAAGCAGAAAAAGGAGTAGACCAAATCACTGATTTCACAAAATCGACCTTATCGTCCCACTCCCTTTCTCATACCATTTTATCTCATCATTTCAAGCGAGAAACCTACTACTCCTTGCAGTATATAACCTTTTTAGATTTATTTTTCAACATAGGTATGAAGAGGATAGTTCGGATAGGTTATCAAGTGAGCCTTTTTCTGATGTGATATAACCAGCTGGAGCATCAGAACAGTTGAATGCGATTGACAATTGTACCACATGTGAGTGCTGCTCGCATCAGGTTTGTTAACTGAGAAGATGAGATCCAGCCTCCTGTAATTTCCCAGTCACATATCGCCATCATCTTGTCGATAAACCTTTACCCAATACATTCCACCTCCAAGTCAATGCCTTGATGCGTTTGAACCTTAGTGACCGCCGACATTCTGTCACTTGACCATTGAAGAATAGTGCGTCCCAAAGGTTTCAGGAACAGACATCTTCATCTAAAGTATATAGGAACGCTTTTGATTAATAGATTGATGGTCCAATTCATTTTCGAGCAGATGGCTCTGCAGCATCTCACATATAAGATGGTAAACTTTTCCGCAGAAGCAATGTCACGTTCTAAAACGTTCTAAATCAACCCAGCGCCGGTGTGCCTCTGAAGCAGTAAACCATAATCTTCAACATTGCAGCTGACCACACCTCTCACTTTTTAATCTTATTCATTCGCCATTGACTACAAGCTAAGGCAGTTAATCCAGTAAATGTCCCATGCCCGACCCCCATAATAGTGACATGATTCTCTTTAGTCAACTTATCCAAACGATTGGTCTCAGAAGGGGATGTTGTCCGGATAAATGGTTTTTCTTCACAGGTTGAAATGACATTACCATGTTTTGATAGCCATTTTCATAAAAATTCATCATATTTCTGTATATAAGAAAAATGATAAATAACAGCGATATCGGCATCACAGTGATCAACACTTGGTCAGCCTTATCAGAAATAATAATACCAGTCTGTGACCAAAGCCAGCACCAATATCCTGTCCTACTACTGCTGGATTTTTATCAATAGCACTGACAATTTCCGACACCATGATCTACAAGATAATTAAATGACCTTTGACATTTTACCACAGCCATATTGACAGCACAATTTTGTATTTCGAGAGGTCCTCCTTTTATTATTTATAGTCTTTTAGTACTGAGCAGATACAAATTTAGTGGCAAACAAATTCTTCATCAAACAAGAGGATCTATAGAATCTTTCTCCATAACTGCATTAATTAATATCTTTGAAAATTAAAATTCCCAAAATATCACTATCGGCAATGAACTAGAATAACTTTGTTAACGGAGATTAACAACACTATAAAAGATAAACTAAACAACAGTCATATTTATGTCACAAATATATTATAATATCTATAGTAACTATAGAGTCAAGAGAAATATTATGGAGTTTATTTTTAAAAATTGGAATTTTCCCACATTAGTAACCCGATCCAAACTCTGCATGTTATTGATAAAATTGGTCTCAAAACCCTATCGCATTGATCAAAAGACGAATTATCGTTATTATCACGTATCAATCAACTTCAGATAGTAGACGAAATCCAATATTTAAGACAGCTTGACTTTTCTCTGAGGAAAATTAAAGGAATACTTTCTAAACATGAAAATTTGACTGAACTCAACCATTACATTAATGAACGACGCTAGTGTCTTTTTATTTTGAAAAGCAAATGCTTGAAGAGCGCTTAGCAGAAATTAATACCGATCAAGCAGGTGCCTTTTATGTATGATTAAAAAGCAACCAAGGTTTGAAATTTTGACTTTACCAGCTAGACGTAATGATTATTTATGAAACTAAAGAAAATATTTATCAAATGACTGATGAAGCTTATGAATTTAATTCAAGAAAATTTAAATAAGCTTTGAGGAAAAATAATCTCTTTCATTCAAACCTTTTTCTCGTGTTGGTTCTATTATTGAGAGAAAGATTTCAAAAATAAAAATCTATCTCATCAAAATGTTTATGTTCTTTAATGATATTGTGAAAAGTTTAAAATAAAGATCTCACCCTTCTGCCCTTTTATGCTTCAATTTATTGTTCTCTTCAAGGGAGATTGATTAGATGATTTCTACCAAATGATTGTTGATATGTTATCAAATTAAGGAGATTACATTTGCGAGGTCATTTATGAACATCCTAATTTAAATCAACAGAGAAATATTTAGCTTAGAATGCAGGTCGTTGTTAATAAAGCAGAATTTACAAAAAGTTTTGGATAAGGTACGTATATTATCAACTATTAGTTAAAACTTATTCAATCCATCATACCCTGTGGGTTGATACATTTGTGATAGGTTCCTGCTAGAAGTTCTCCATGAGTTCCCCGACCATCACCTACCCTTGTCAAGAACATAAATACAGTTGGTATGAATGGTTGATAAACGATGGGCAATCGCAATGGTTGTCCGTCCTCTATGCATTTTTAGCTAAAGTGAATTTTTGAACCAATTGTTTGTTTTGAGTCAATAATAGCTGTCGTCGTCAAAATTTAAAAATTTTAGCGAACTGTGCACATCTGTTCTGTAAAAGCCAATAGCTGACGCGACCAGTTTGACTTTGAACCACCTTCACCAACAGGTTCCTCATATTTATGAGTTTCCTTGAATAAATTGATCAGCATCCGCTACATTTTGCTGCAGCTTCAATATCCGCATCTGTCAAATCTGATACATTTTATATTGAACTTTGGATGTCCCATGATAGCGAAGGGCTCTGCAAAACCAGTGCACCATTATATTCTCTTCTATGGTTATGTATACTGATGTCCATCCATCATGGTAACTTGACCTTTTTGAAATTCATAAAAGCGCATGAAAACATTAATATAGAAGACTTGCTCGACCTGTTGGACCAACAAAAAAGCAATCGTTTGACCCTGATTGACTTAAAAGAAATATGATCTAAAATTTGATGCTGACCATCATATGAGGAAAAGAAACATCCTCAAATTCAATATTACCAGCTGAAATGCTAATGTCATCTATCATCTTGATGTGGTTCATAATCCCTTTCATCTATCGAGATCAAAACATCGTCCTCATGATACCAGTGAAGTCTGCAAGGTCGAGAAAATTTGATCACTTCAATTAGAGGGGTCAAAGAGGCGATTAACATTGAATAAAGGCATACATCATCCCAGCTGAAATACCAATAGTCTGCCAATTAAATCCAAAATAAGCCATCGAAAAGAGCATAAGCCAAAAAGCTCAAAAGCACTTTATACTGGCTCATGGACGTTGGCATATGCACAGGCCTGACCCTGCTTTAAACGCCTGTGTCCAAAAGCTTTGAAACTAATATTGATACCTCCAATACTTTTCAGATAAATTGGCATTGATATCACCTTAATAAACTCCTGTTTTAGCAACATACTGAGACTTTTACGATAGAGATTGATCAAAATAAAAATAGGCAGTAAAAGCACAGGACTAGAAAGGTCAAATGATAATTCAGCATTAACATGGTATAAAGTAACTACTTAAAAATAAAAATAGCCGAAAATAAAACTAGATAAGATGCCTGAAAACATGTCACTAATACTTTCGATCATTATTAAGTGCGATACAATCGAACCGCTGGCGTTTTATCGAAATAGTCATTCCCAATCTTTTCCATAGGTCAAAAGCATCCTGCGAATGTCGTGAACAACACTAAAAAGAAACAAAAAGAAGATTGCCAAAATATTGTAAAATCGTCTGCAAAACATGGAGCAAGTAGTAGCCCAGCAAAGTGAAAGCTGCTGTCTGATTGAAATGAGTCAAAAATGATCAATAAAATAAGAGAGTCACTAAGGGACGAAACTTTTAATCACTGTTGCGTTGAGCAAAGAAAGCAAGAAAGTCAACCATTTATAGGGCTTAAGATAAGACATCAGACGCCATATGGCCTTGAGGTTCATTATTCTTCATCTATTCTTTCATTTCAATTATTTGAGATTCATAAGTTTCAGTATACCAGCCGCCTGCCTGAATGAGCTCACATACAACCGCGTTCTGAATGTGTCCATCTTGCATCACTAAAATCAGGTCACACGCACACTTAAGCGATGAGCAGTAATCAAGGTTGTCTTGTCCTGTCGTGTAGATTTTCAGCATAGCATGCTCAGTTTTAGCATCAACTGCCGACAGAGAATCATCTAATATAAAGGATATCAGGATTTAATCATGGCATGCTCATGGCAATTCTCTGTTTTGACCACCAGACAAAGAGACGCCTTTTTCACCAATAATCGTGTCAAAACCCTGCGGCATAGCTGCTATCATCGTAAACTTGAGATAACTAGTGGCACCTTCAACTGCTGTAAAAGTTAAATTAGGATCGCCAAAGCGAATATTATCCAAAATAGACATGGTAAAAAGAACCTGATCCTGCGGAACAACCAACTAAACTGCGCAAATCAGCCAAACGATACTGACGAATATCATGTCCATTTAACTTGATTGTACCTTGATTGACATCGTATTCTCGCAAAAGAAGTTTGAGAAGACTGGTTTTTCTGAACCCGTCTGACCAACAATGCCTAGTGTCTGACCTTTTTCAAGGCAAATGAACATCTTTAAGTGTTGCTTCCTTTTCATAAGCAAAGCGGTCATCATATTCTAGGAACCATTTTTCAGTCTTTGTTAAGGGATGCTTAGGATCTGTAATATCTGATTTTTGTAGACAATAAATCCATAATGCGTTCAAGAAACCGCACCACGCTGAACAATATTAAAACAAAAACCAATCGCCATTAAAGGCCAAACCAGCATATCCAAGTAAGTCACAAAAGTAACTCAAACTTCCGACAGTTACTTGACCATTTTTAACAAAAAGCACCAACGAGCAGCGTCAAAGCATGAAGCTCCCACAAACAAAAAGAACCAGAGGATCAAACATACTATCGTACTTCATGGTTATCATATTTTTAGCAAAAGTCATGTCATTTGTTTCCTGAAAAGAAACTAATTCATTGGTTTGATAACCAAATGATTTCGTCACCTTGATACCTGAAACACCTTTCTTGAACCTTATTATTAAGTTCTGAAAAGGCAGCTTTGTGATCGTTTAAAACTTTTCATGGTTTTACGTCCTAAACGACTGGTTGCTAAAAGCCATTAAAGGCAGAGGAATGATAGCCACCAAGGTCATCTGCCAAGAAATGCTGAAAAACATGGTCATTAAGGTCACCAAGCAGTAATAGAAGCATCAACTGCTGATCGCGACACCGCCACCTGCTAATCTGGTCAAGAATTAATATCATTGGTGGCATGCGCCATCAAATCTCCTGTCGGTACTTCTGATAAAAGAAGGCGACATTTTAGTAAAATGCTCAAAAAGACGAGAGCGCAGAATTTGCCCCAACGATAAGAGTGTTCCTAAAATATAAATCCGCCAAACATAACGTAAGCCGTACATGGCAAAAGCGGATAAAAGCAAGTAAAACAAATCCCATAGAAGCATCTCTTTGTTTTAAGTTCTTATTGATGCATGATCAATAACATGTCCCATCACTGGGTGGAATCAGATTGAGCACACTGACCAAACTCCAGTGCCAATATTCCAATCAATGCAGCGCTTTTCAAGCCTGACCACTATAAATTCTTTATAACAGACATTATTGTCCTTTCTTTCATTTGACAAGAAAAACTCCTCTCATCTGAGGGAAACCTTCTTTACATTTCTTTTTATTATATACACTGAAGCCAACTCTAAGTCAAGTAAAATGAACTTTCTGAACCTACAAAAATTACATACAAAAAGCGGAAAGGTCAAGCCTTACCACTTTGAGATTTCTGTTGATAATATGCTCTTATTTTTCTTTTAGATCAAAAAGGTGACTAATAAAAAGGCTAATAAACCATCAAACTATTGGTCCATAAATCATCAATTTCCAAAAACAGATTAACATCGAAAAAGAAATCAAGAAGCAGTTGTGCATTCAATACTTAGACTTAGGCAAAAACTAAATAACAAGATTTTTCTTATTTCAAGTTTGAAAGAGGACAGAACTTGCAAAACCAAGGAAAAAGCAAAAGATATTAACAAATATTTTGACCAAACACCAGATAAGTTTTCCAAAAAGATTGGACAAGTGCCCCTAGACTAAATAGTGAATTGAAGGGCACAGGCAGTACAAGCCGACCAAAATGTTGAATGTTCGGGTTTTGAACACCCTTTATTGTATGCTGAGGACAAAAACACATATAGCAAATCAGCGATAAAATATAAAACCAGCAGCCAAGATAACTTGCGACCGATTGATAACTCAGCTGTTTCATCAAAAAGCAGTCATTACCGAGTTGTTCTCAGCAGTCGCTTTCTCACGATCGCGTTTCATAGTATTAGAACGCAGCTGTCCACAGGCTGACAATATCAGTTCCATGTTCCTGACGCACCACACAGCCACACCATTTTTCTTAAGAACATCGTAAAAAGCATCTACACGCTCTTTGGGGCGACGACTGTATTGGTCGTTCCCGTGACAGGATTGTCCGTGCAAATTAAACATACAGAAAGTTTGCGGATTTTCTTAGTCAAATCTGCCAATTCCTGAGCATTTTTCAGGTTATTCATTAACACCATTGAGCATAATATACTCAAAAGTCACACGATGGTCGATGTTTCAATATAATATTCAATGGTTGCAAAATAGTTTTCCAGAGAAAAGAACGATTGATGCGCATGCTACTGATCGCAATTCATTGTTAGGTGCGTGGAAGAGACAGCCAAATTGACTTGAAAGCCTCGTTGGCAAAATCACGAATTTTATGGGCTGGTGGAAGTTGACATCTGTGGCATGACGAGCACAATTGCGAGTCCATTATCATCATTATTGTACGCAGGAATTTGAGCACATTGTCATAATTATCAAAAGGTTCACCAATTCCCCATCACCACAACATACGATACGTTCACCCCGGACCGCGTTCATCAAAATATTTTTGCACCAACTAATCTGCGCTGTAATTTCGCCATTATTAAGGTCACGTTGCTTTTTGATCAGCCTACCGGCGCAAAAGTACAACCAATGTTACAGCTCACCTGTGTCAACACACACAAACAGTAGACCATAATGCTGACGATTAACACCGTCTCAATTAACATGCCATCTGGCAACTCGAATAAATACTGACTGTCCCATCTGCTGACTCTTGAACGATACGCTGTTTGAGCGGATTGACAGGAAATTTTCATTTAAAAGAGGGCGATAAAATCTTTTGAAAAGATTAGTCATTTTCCTCAAAAGACTGAACACGTTTACGCAAAGCCAATCCCAATCTGTGTGGCTCGGAACTTTTCACCGTGTTCAATCGTCCAAGCAATTAAATCATTACGGTTAAACACTATAAATAGATGGTTTTCATTTTAACTTCCTTTTTCCTTATCACAAAATTATTCTTAGCATCCTGAATCTCTCGCATAGCCTGACGCTCTTTATCTTTTCCACGACGAAGCTTCTCTTGAAGATTCATTTTAGCATTATTTTTTATTAAAAACGTTTTTCCTGCGATTATCGCGCCGTTTTACGTCTTTGAGAGTTATCTCTTCACTTTCTTTGATTTCTTTAGGATTAGGATTTTCCAAAACAAAAATAGGCGCAGCCAAAATTGCTAATATTCTTTTAGATAATCATCCAAATAACCAATATAAGGATTTTTAGTTTCCCTTTGCGTTTCCTCCTTATAGAAGCCCTTCAAACGCAGTTGTTCACTCCCAATCACCAACAATATAATCATATTTGAGCAAGATGTCTGAAAAGCGTTGAGTAAAACAGTCACATCAAAAGCTTTATTTTGACATTTTCCAAAAGAAGCAAATCAATATCATCACTCTTAACATGATTATCAAAAGTTACAAATTGAGGACCGGGAAACTTATTGTAATTATACATTTCAGGAGTAATGTCTTTTTCTCATGAGATCTCTCTCAGGTATTTTTCTACTGTCTGTCTCAGTCAGTCAGAAACAGCAATTGTCCTTTCTTGATGTTAGGCTATTAAAATAAGGAGCAAAAATAATATTGATCCACAAAACAAGGCTCATTTTATCTTTTTCTGCCAATAGCTATTATTATATATACTATTTTTCCATTTTGTAAGTAAAACCACTCGTTACTACTTTTGCTGAACTGTTTACAGCGAAAGCCCATACCACGAATCTGCTGATTAGCTAATAAAATCTGCTTGCGAAAGATATCGTGACAGATTTCTAAGAATTCAGTTTGTGTCACTTGAAATTTGACCAGACGCATTTGATGGGGTAAGGATTTGTGAAGGTCTGCCTGTAAGATTTTGCGAAAAGGCTCCAACAACCAATCCTGTGTTTATAATAGCTAAATCTGCAGCAGCTGACTTCTTCATTGCCTCCATCACTAAAATCTGCACACTCTTTTCAAACTTGGTTGGCGAGATAATTTGCAGATCAAATTTCTGCCAGCAACTTTTCGCCTTCTTCAAAAAGATGGGCAACAAAGCCGCATCTTCTTTTCCGAATCAAGATCACTGGTTGGCACAGCTTCAATAGCGATATCCGTCAAGCTATGATCTTCAAAATCCAAATCAATTTGTCCCACATGATCTCCGTAACGCCCTGCTGCTGCTAGATAAGTGCCATTGACAACCTCACCTTCTTCAAAGACATGGTGCGTATGGGCGCCAATAATCAAATCAATTTCAGAACTTGACGCGCTATTTTCATCTCAAACGAATGCCTAAATGGCTAAGTAAAATACGAAAATCTGCTGCTACCTCTGATTTTCCAAATCTTTTTAAGACTGAAATCGCATCAAGAACTTAGCCAACCATTGAGCTCATAAGTCCAATAGTAAGGGAAAAGTGTAGCTCAAAAGTGCCAGTTTTGTCCCAGCTTTAGTTTCATAAATGACATAAGGCTGAGCCCAAGTAGGACGTCCTTTTTGTCTCGCAAATTTCCTAAGATGACTTTGAAGTCAGCTTTATGATAAAGCTGATTGATTTCAGCCTTTTGCCAGACCAATGCCTTCATTATTGCCAATCGTCGCAAAATCAATTCCTGAATCGTTCATCAAATCAACATTTACCCTACCAGCGCTCACATCGGTCAAAGGATGGCTTTTTATCTACATTATCACCAATATCAAATCTTAACACTTCCTCTGTGTTTTTGAATGTTCAGCAAAAACGCTTAATCTTTGGATAAGCTTCAAAGTGAGAATGTAAATCATTGATATGCAAAATACGCAGACTTCTCTTTCATTCTTTTATTTTAACATTTTCAGCTCTGATATTAAAAAGAGAAAATAAAAAGTCCTAGAAATTCTAGAACCTTTATTAGTGTTTTCTTAGGTAATCAATAGCCTCCTGCACATTTTTAACAGGGACAATCTTTCATCTTAGTGCCTAATGCAGCCTGTTAGCTTCTTGATAATTAGTGAGAGCTTTTGGGATCAAAATTGCCTTACTCACAAGATTATTGGGAACAAAAAGATATCTGCATTAATCCTATCTGCTGCCGCCACTTTCATATCAGCACCGCCAATATCCCAACAGACCCGTCTCTCCAATAGTACCAGTACCTGCAATAATACGACCCTTACGTAAGTCCTCTTTCACTAGTTGATCGTAAATATCAAGGGTAAACATGAGACCGGCACTGGCCCTCCAATACCATTTGTGCTAAATTGATTTTATCATCAGAAGTGACCTGGTATGATCAACCAGGCCAATGCCAATACCATTTTTGCCATTTGACAATTTAATAACTTTGCCCTTGGCTGCTCTTCTTATTTTCAGAAGTATATTGAACACTGACCTTGCTGCCTAATTTCAGTCCAGACACATATTTAATCAATTCTTTTTGAACTATGAAAGGTCTTGTCATTAAGCCCTATATATAGTATCAGCAATATTTAAAACACCCTTGAATGTTGAATTCTTTACTAACCTGCAAAACATAAACTACCCATATAATTAAAAGCTTGCCTTTTTATGTCTAAAGAAAGAGCTTTATAGATAGCTCATTTGTGAGGTTTTCCATATAAAACTGATTAATCCTCATATAATCCGCATCACTAACACCCACCAGTTGCTTTCATGGCACTGGTAATTTCTGTAAAAGGGTCAACCAAGCATGAGAGGACTTGATGGGGGTTGCCTTACTAAGAGAGACAGCTACAAAATTATAAGATCCTTTCTCTTTATCTTCTTTATGATTAACCGTCACAACAGAACGATATCATCAGGCTCTTGGGCATTTCTAAATAGTAAGGAAGAGGAAAAAGAATACCATTAAAAAGCTAAAAATAAGACCGATACCGCTGATTAGCCACCATTTAAATGTTTGTTTTCGCATTTTTCTCCACTTCTTTTACAACTCCCTGCGGAACATAAGGACGATGTCTCGCCCCAAAATGAATAAGCTCGCGTATCCGACTAGAACTGAAATCAACGATAGTCTAAAGCTGTTAATAAAAACACAGTTTCAATTTCTTTAGCTAATTGACTATTGAAAAAGGCGAGATTAGCTTCGATACTCCGATCTTGCGCATTTCTTTTAGCCCTCGAACTAAATGTGTAACCTGATGTCTGGCAATATCAACTGCTAAACTATCTCGAGCTGCAACGACTTCAACATTTTTTAAATCACCCAATGCTTCTTTTAGCATAATTTGCCGCCTAGCAGGTTCAAACAAGCCAGTCTTATCTTTATTGTAAAAGCCCAACATAAGTTTATCAAAAAGTCCGCTAGCACGATTTAATAATATCACATGTCCATTTGTCACGGGATCAAAAGATCCTGCAAAGAGTCCAATTCTATCTGACATAAACCGTTGCCTTAGAAATCCCTATAAATTTTTGTTTCCAAATGCCTAATTCTGCAACTTCTTCTGGCAGCTCAACGCTTTATCCGTTTCACAGACCATAACTTCCTCAGACAAAAGCTTTCGCTGACAGAGTTCCTCAATGGTTTTCATAATTTCTTCTTTTGCGTATGGTGGATCTTAAAAATCAAGTCAAACTGTTCATTTAAATTTGTCAGAGCACGCGCTGCATCCATTTTATAGATTGGAATTTATTTCCTCTTTAGTCATCCTGATATTAGCTTCAATAACAGCTTGAGCTCTGCGATTCTTCTCCACCAAGACTGCCCCAGTCATTCCTCTTGAAATCGCTTCAATAGAAAGACCCCCACTGCCTGCAAAAGATCCAGCACGACCACCATCAAAAATAAGGACCAATCATATTAAAAATGGCACCTCTAACCTTGTCTGATGTCGGACGAGTTGTCTTACCTTCCAAGGTTTTAAAGGACAGCGCCATATACTGAAATAATTCTCATGTCTTCCATTATATCAAAAGTATAACCTCGTACTGGCAAATAATTATAACCATTAGCTAAAGAGTTTGCCACCAGATTGAAAAGAAGCTGATACACAGGACTTCTTACAACATTCAGCATGTTTATAGTCCCGTCATTATTTCTTTTACCATTCTAAAGCAACATGTACAGAGTCTTCAGTATCAGCCACCACTTTCGATCCATCGGAATTAATTGTTCACGGATTTAGTTTAAGACTCAACAACATTTAAAAATGCAATCTTTTGTAAAATACTCCTTACTAACCTTAAAATACGTTGTACGTGATCAAAACTTATAGGTTGGAGATATTGAAACAGCAAACTCAATATCCAATTGTGAAAATTTCTAGGAGTCCGCTGATGTCTATCATCACTTGAGCAAGTATCGGGAAAGGCAAACTAGATTGTACTTTTATTGTACTTTGATTTTAAATCAGTATAAATTATTATAACTAAACTTTATGATAACAAAAGAGATTAGAATAATACAATCCCTAATCTCCATTGAGCATAAAATGTTTTGTATTAAACATAAGTCCAACTTAAACAAGATGATAATCTTTCAGTAATTTTTCAGATCTGTCCCCTTAGTCAATAATCTTTAGTGCAATCTTTTCAGATAAATTTTAATTTCATATCTGTAATCTTTTTCACTATCAGAGCAACTGCTGTATGCAACAGATCACGGATATCATAAGTGCTTCCCCAAACTTCTGAACACCACAGATCCACATTCAACAAAGTATAAACGCTTCCATCTGTCCGAATAGAATATTCCGTCGTAAAGATTGTATCTCTTTTGTGTTTGTGCAAACTGTCCTAAAAAGGCAAATTAACAGCACTCTTGTGGAACTACATCTGGACGATCTCCCCTTCTCTTGGCATAAAGAAAGCTGTAACATAGGGCATCATACAAGGAACAGTCTTGGCACTAGCCATTTCATCAATTTCTGATAGAGGAACACCTAAATGATAGAGCCATTCTATGCATATTTCTTTTCCCGTACAATCCCTCATTGGTTTTTAATATAATCTCCTTCTTTATCAGAAAAGAGCGCATAAACCCAAACAACCAGCTGATCTTTAGGTTGGTTATGGAATTGCGGCTGACGATTGATGGTCCAGCCTCATTAACCAATTAGGAATCACGAACAGTAACAATACCACCTGTCACGATCCTTTCCTGAGAATGGATCCCGTTTACAAATTTCCTGAATGTATAGCGGAATCTTATCATCCAAAGTTGTCACGGTTGGTGCTCATCCAATTTGTCTGCTCAGGATCATAGCAGAATTTATCAGGATGCCCAAAAAGAGGGATCTTGCTTAGCAATTTGACGCCCATATCCCAACCACCGCCTTCACAAATCTCACAATTAAAGACTGCCGCTTTATCCTGACTGCCATAGCTTGAATTTTCTACACAGCCGCCATTTGTAATAAAAACTAGATCATTTTCTGTCAAGTCAATTTTTCGCCTTAGCCATCACGAATCACTGCGATACTTTTAGCTGCTTTTTATCTTTTTGAATATCAAATGTAATATTAACCACCTTAGTATTGTAATGAAACACAACCTCAAATGACCCAAAGATATTTGATCATTGGCAAAATCATCGATCTCGTATTGATTGTACTTTGTGAAGCGCAAAGCCGTAAAGTCAGGCAAGCCACTAATATGGATGAATGAAGCGCTCTAGATAAAGTTTCATTTCTAAGGCAGAATGCCAATCAAAAAAACAAACCGCCAACTAAAGCCAGAAATTAGAATCAAAGACTTCACCATCAAAAACTTCGTTAATACGTTTATTATATAACCTTCATCTGGTGTGAAGAATAAATGCATAAACTCTTTGGCACCCTTTATCGGACAAGGTAAATTTTTATCAGTATAGGGTATCTTTGTCCTTGCTTTTTCGTTGCACGGCAAAGCGAATAGTTGGGGTCTGCTTTATTGAGCCAGTAATATTCATCAAGAACACTTACGCCTTCCGTTTCAATAGACGGAATTCGAACGAAAATAAGTCCCACATCATTCAAAATGATTGTCCATCTGACGACCGCCACGCATCACATAACCAATATCACTGTATTGATAACCATCACAAGCACCACCAGGAATGGGATCTTTTTCCAAAATATGCACTTGTTTACCGGGCATTTGTCCATCGCGAACTAGAAAACAGGCAGCAGACAGAGCGCCAAACCAGAACCAATAATATAAGCCGATTTGTGTTCAACACCTGCAGGTTTTCTAGGGCGAGCAAAAGCTTCATAATTTCCACTTGAATAATACATTCTGATACCTCCATAAAACTTACCTTTATTGTAGAAAACCTTCATCTCAAAACTAAACAAAAAGCAAGTTGATTAAAAATTTATCAAAACTAGCTTTTTGTTCAATTATTTTTCATTATTGATCATTAGTCTTATCATAGTGATGAAGAGCTGTCACAATATTGCCATGCACTAAAGAATCCAAGTGTTTCACGATGATACGAGGATCCTCTTTTCATCTCCTTTTCTAATCCAATCCAACATCAAACCGACAAGAGCAAATTTATAAAGTCCGCAATAAAAATTCTTTTCTTCATCATTGACTTTCAGTCCTTAGCTTTTTCATTAACAACATTAATCATTAAATCATAGGTTAAAGTATAAAGGTAAGTTTCAATCTGCTCCCTGCTAACTGAATGAGTAGACATTCATGATAAAGGGTTTATTAGCTATCACGGCATTAAAAATTCGCAATAAGCCTTTCCTCCCATGTCTCATAATCTTTATTTTTCTCCCTAAAAGCTTGCTAGCATTCTCAATACAAAACCCATTCAATCAAGTCATAAATATCCTAAAGTGATAATAAAGTCATGCGGCTAATGCCGCAATCATCTGTTATGTCCCGAATTGTAATCTTAGGCAAGGGCTTTTGTAACAACAAATGTTTGAGAGAGTCCCTAAAAGCTTTTTAGTTGTTTGTGACATGAACTAACTAACCTCAATTCAATACATTATTTTTAACCCGTGGTGCTAGTTTATTTAGTTTATTTTTAGTTCACAAAAAGTCCATTGGACTATGCTGTTAGTGATCAAACGAACAGGAGACATCCAATGAACGACTTAAATAATACCGCTAAAAGTCATCACTTGCAATAAATAAAAACGATTTCTCCTTACTATTTTTGGTCTCCGAAGACATCATTATTATTATAGCAATATCCTGCCGCAAGTCCCACATTGATAGCAATAACTCCTATTGCTAAGGCAGCTGCTGCTCCCAAGTAAAGGCTTTATCAAGTTCTTCAACAGTCCCACCCCAGAGGCCGAACCTAAACCTTCTCCTTCGGTAGTAGCAAGATATTCATTGTTAGTCAATTTCAAAATTGTCAAATGCCATTGAATCTAATGTTAGTGTATTCATTATAAATCCTTTTTAATTGTACTATTTAAGCCCTATTAAAATTATTTTTTGTGAATAAGTATTGCAGCATTATACGAGCATCTTACCATACCCAACAACATATACAGGGGAAAACTAGCCCAATAAGGGAAATAAAAATTTTTACCTTCTCATTTGTTATTGTTTTACGTAGAAAAATATAATAACTATAGTACTCGCATACAAACCACACATCATGATAGCATTATTGGGATTTTTCATAATAACTCCTTTAAATCAATCTGTATATCATTGCGTATCATAGCCATTGAATCTAAAGTTAACGTGTTCATAAGGTTCTCCTTCTTTTAAAATTATGTGTTATTATAACGCTTAAAATTTGCTTATGCAAGGAGATTTGAAATATTTAATGTGAATAGTAACCTTTGAAAAACAAATCCAAAATTTCTGATAATTATTATCTTTTTCTTCACCTTCTCTTCACTATCCAATCATGCTATAATGATTTCCATGACGAAGAAAAATCTGTAAAGGGAGAGCGTACTGACCAGCTCTTTTTCTACCGATGTTAAAATTATCCAAAAATAAGGAAGTTTTCAGCTACTCTGTCGATAGTGTCTTACTGTCGCGTTTCCCCAAGTTTCCATCTAAAGAACTGATTGTTGATCCTGCTAGCAGCAACGGCACAGTCGGCCTCTTTGCCTCCACTCAGACTAAAGATAATATCCTAGAAATTGAACTCCAAGAACGGCATGGCTAATATGGGCATGGGCAGCGTTCCATTGAACTCAATGGGCTAGCTGAGCAGGTGAAGGCAGTGAAACCTCTAAGAAAAATGCCAGCCAGCACTATCTCCTAGCCCGATAAACAGACTGCTTTTTAAGATCATTATAGACTTGTTCTTTAATGGTAAATAGAATTTTTCGGGATATTTACAATATCTTTACATTTATGTTATAATAATGACATCTATTTTTAGGAGGTCTCTAGTCGGAACATGAAAAAGAACAAATTAATATTGCTAATTATTGCAGTTATTGTAACTCTAGGCTGCCAGCATTCGCCATCATCTCATCTCTGATAATCATCTTTTCAATCTCACAATACTTGCAGCAACTACAGATACTAACAAAGCGGAAAAAGCTGTTAAGAACTTAGAAGATCACCAGACTAGACAAAATTTAACAAAGGCTCAGCAAAAGTTGATACGGTATCAGATGCAAATAAAAAGAAAAACTTCCAGCATCGGGTTAATTTAGTTAAGCAAGCGATTACGATTAAAGAAGCACAAACAGCTGTTAAGTATTTAGAAGATCATCAATCCAGAGATAATATAGCAGATGCTAAAATAAAACTGACCTCGTTACAGATGAAGGAACTACAGCGAATTTAATCAATAGAATTAATCTTGTCGAAAAATGCTATTGCTGCCAAAGAAGCGCCAACGACTGAAAATGGCAGCACCTTCTCAAGAAGATCGGACTGTTTATGTTACCGGCGGCGAAAATCACATGTTTATTGGTATAGCACAGAAGTATGCCTTGGAATACCAATAGGAATAACATGTTGAAATGAAAGAATCTGAGGCTATAGCCGCAGGAAAACGACATTCTCTAACAGAGCGATGACAAACATTGTAAATAAAAATGCATTCTAACAGAAGTCTGAGTAAACAATACTAGACTTCTATTTTTATAAGCTTTTACAAACTTTTTTCTTGACTTGATTAATGAGTTCTTTAGTCATGCGACGTGGACCGCGAATATTGGTAACACCATATTTTTGAGACGCTCGATGGAAAAATTGCCGTCATCATATTTTTCAACAATTCTAGTCTCATCTATCTGAATGCCATCCTTCTATACCTGCTTCTACTACCCGACAAGCATAGCGTAAGGCACGCGTTGCGCTGTAATGTAAATAAAAGATAATCACCTGTTTAATACTGGCCTTTTGAGGCCATTCAACTATTTGGTAGCTTGCAAATTCGGCATCAATGTCATAATATTGAAGATTAGCTGAATAATCCAGTAATCAGGCCCATCAGATTCCCTAGAGCCTTTCCGGCAGTCAAAGCTCTGCTATTGTCCACCAAAGAAAAAGAAAATTATCAGAAACCTGCTCATCTAAAAACAGAGAAATCCAAGATTTCTTGTTCATATGATAAGAAGGATAAATACCAGAAATAGTAAGTAAACGAGACATATCAGCAGGATTGATCTTAAGATTGATGATTTCTACCGTGATCCAATTCTTCTTTCTCCCACTCTTCCTTTCCCTAAGTCTAACTTACCACGCGCAATAGCCATAATCAGTGCATACCATTTGTGATTATCCGATGACGATAGGAAGAAAAAGCTGGATACTTGGCAAAAGGATGGTCACAAGCATCACCTATATTTCTTTTGCAATATATTGGGCCAAACGGTTGGTTTGATTTTTAATAAAAAGGCAGAGCTTCAAAACAAGCATCTGCAATTCGACTTAAAATTTCTGTATAAGCTTTGTCGAACCTGACCAACAAAAGTTCCTACCTGTCTTTCGACACGCAGTGCAAGATAATCATCATCTGTATCCCTATCCAGTACTCGACCTGACACCTGTCCAGACTCAGAAATCTTAACTTGAGCTTCAAAAATCACCTGCCATAAAAATTTCTTTATAGAGATAGTCCTGCCCTATTTTAACAAAAACCAAAGGCAGATAAGGTCTCAAAAACGAACGCGTTTTTCTTTCAAAAAGTCAGATTCAAAAGACATGGCAATTCCTTTCTTATAGCCCCTTATTATAACAAAAATCAACAGCAAAAACCACTTGATCTCTGTTTTAAATTAAAACATAATCTTCAATCACCTTGAAACACTGCTGTCATTGTTCGATACCGTTTCAATATCTGTTTCATTCTAACAGCCTGCGGTGCATTGGCTATAGCCACCCCAAACCTGCTAGTTTAAGCATGGGAATGTCATTGTAATTATCCCCGATAGCCATCGTTTGGGATAGGGAAATATCATAATATTTTGCAATTTCAAGTAAGGCATTTTTCCTTGATACGGACTGGGAAAGTGACTTCTAAATAATTGTCTTTCGAAAGGTAAAAGAAGCATCTTCAAAAATTCACTCGTTTAAGGTGTAAGTAAAGAATTCTTGAATAGCCTGTGCATTGGCAATTAAGAGAAGTTTGTGAATAGGAATAGCGCTCATCTGTAAGCAGGGTATCAAAATTCCTAATATCAGGACTCTCTTTAGTAATATCAGCCTCAATCTGACTCCATTGATCTCATCTCTTCAACAATCCAGTCACCGCCAGAATAAAAATTAATAGAAATATGCGAAACTGCTTCTTGATTAAAAGCCACTATTTTTAACATCAGCTTTACTGAGACCGTGTTCAATTAAGGTTTGATAATGTTCTTTATTTCCCTCAACAATCAGAGCCCCCATTGTAACAAGCAATGGGATTAGCTCTGTTAAGCTCTTTGTGCAATAGGAAACATTCCATAAAGGATTCTAGCATGAGGCTACGAATGTAATAGATTCTGTCTAACTGAGTTATGTATCACAAATCGTACCATGCATATGTCATCTTAAAAATCAGTTTAATTGTCTTTGCCATAACAAACCCCTTTTAAAAATAATTTCGACCTTATCAGATAAATTTGCCCGCATCTTTTTACTGGTTTTGTCCGTAATAAAGTAATCAAAGTCATTGATAGATGCCAAAACGTGCTGAGTGCTGTAAACTTATCCGCTTCTGCTAGCAGCACTTTAACTTTGGCATCTTTTAATACTAGCTTCTAAATACGTATCAGTCTCATCTTCAAAAAGAAACTGCCCCTTTTAAGACCGGCACCAATAATAGCCACATCAAAATGAATATCTTTCAACAATTCCGATTTATTTAAAGCATAATAGAAACGATTTTTACGATGAAACCGACCGCCTAGCAAATGAAAGTCAACGGTTTCATGCTGAGCCAAGACCAAAGCATTATCCAAAGAATGTGAATAAACCGTAATGTCCCTATCATAATGCTGAGCCAGCTTGAGAACAGATGTCGAAACATCAAATATAACTGACCTTCAACAATCAATTGGTAAGCCTTCTGAGCAATCTCTATTTTCTCTTTCATCAAATTATTAAGACGCTCTTCAAAAGAAAGAATCGTTTGCGATTTCTGCAAAGGTAAAAATACCCCATGTGTCCGCAAAACCTGCTTTCTCCGTCAAAAGAGCAAAATCACGACGAATCGTATCGACGCGAAACAGCTAATCAGATCAATAGCCTCTTTCGAAGATAGTTGTCCTGCCTATCAAGCAATTCTAAAATTTTTGCAATCTTTGTTCTTGATACATAACTTTCCTCTTTTTCATAAATTAATAATAACATGATTTTTAGTATCATAAGTATTCTTAAGTATTTGTATGTAAAAACACTTAAGAATACTTGTAAAACCTTATATTTCTATACCTTTTATAAACCCTATAATCAAAAATTTCCTTAACAAATAGAACTGCCAAGTTATTTCTTTGTTAATACACTAAAAAGCCAACGTTCAGATGTTGGTTTTTGATTTAGATAACATTAGTAAAAGAGGAATAATTGCCTTGTGAAATTGATGACTTATGATTACTCCTACAAGTTTTACACTACGATTGATTTCTAATATTACCTTCTCCCATATTTCTATACCCAAAATCACTTAATGGCTTTTTCTTCCTTACAGTGAGGACAAGGTCAGAGTCTGTTCACTTCCCATTGTAATCAGTAGCATTAATTATTACGTTTGTCATTAGTTTCTCTCTTACATTATATTCTAAATTCTTACCAATGAAAATGATCAAAATTTTAACCTATCTATCAAAAGATATCAATTAGTTTATTCAAGATAATCATTTAAATAATCCGATTCAATCATTTTATAATTAAAACTTTTACCAATGTATTTCATGGCTTCCATTAAATGCGATTTATCACTATCCCAACCTTTACCATCTGTAATGTAAATGAACTCATGATTGGTTCTACTGAATCTATCATGCAAAATCTTTAAATTCGGTTGTTGAAGCCTTGATTTAGAGCCACTAGAATTGAAATTATTTACCTCAAATAAATATAATTTCTTTCATAGATTAAATAATGACCCATCAAAACGACGATTTTCAAAACTTTTATCCAAAGCAATTCCATACCAATTTTTGATACTGCTACAGGGTCGACTGCCCATGAGCTAACCCAGGCCTTTTTCTTTAGCAATCTTTTTAAAGCCGTTTTCCAACAGAGTTCCCCCATATCTCCACTTCTATCGACCATTAGAGTCCATACCAGCCTCCACTCCAACAGCATAATCATGAACTGACTTTCTTAATCCAATTTTTGAAAACCCAATCTAAACCACTGTCATGAATGAATTGAAGATAGAGATCTAGTTTACTCAAATCAATATCTTTAAAATTTAAGGTATAAATACCTGAGACATCTTGAACTTTTTAAAAATTCTATTTCGAATCGGTTTTTCAAATTTACTATCCCTAATCCCTAAAAAGTTTAGGGACTAACAATAATAAGTTGGGCGTTTTTTAAAAATTGTCAATCTCTTTGATCTGATTTTTTCCAATTAAATAATCCAAAGTATACAAATCTGGCTCATCATAGTTTTGAAATATTAGCTTTTAACATTATCAAAAATCAAACCAGTAAGAAGCAAGAAAAACTCAATGATGAACGTCTCCATGAAAAACTCTAATTTTGCCTCTGAGGATAAATTAAGGTATCAAACACACATATTTCAAGTTGTCATCAACAGTATTGACCATCTACTCTCTCCAATCTTGTACGTGCAATTTCTTTAAATATTCTCGTTCTGAATCAATGCGATAAATCGTCTACCAAGCTTTTTAGCCACCACTCAGTTGTACTCACTCCCCGACAAAAGGATCTAATATATATCTCCTTTCTAGTAGCTGCCAAGATGATTCTGTTCTAATAAATATTCTGGCTTTTTGAGTTGGGTGTTTCAGTTCATTTTTTCGGACTTTTTAGTTAGACTTCCCGTCCAGACATCCTTCATCTGTTTACCATCATTGATCATCAAATCATAATTATAATAATGTTTTGATTTTTTTATCATTTTTACGTGCCCTACAGAATAGTTTCTGTTGAATGTGTGAAATAACGACAAGATAGATTTGGTACTGATTAGTTTTCTGCCAGTAACTATTATTTAAAATTTTAAATCCTTCTTGTTCCAAAGCCATACCAACAGAATAAATATTATGCAAACTTCCTGATATCCAGATAGTTCCATTTGACTTCAAAAACCTTTTTAGCTAGTCTTATCCAACGACGATTAAATTCATGTTTCCTCAAGAGAAGCAGCTTTGTCCCAATCACCTTTATCAACTGAAACCACTTGACCACCCGAATTAGAAAAACCCATTACTAAGAAAAATATGGCGGATCTCGCAAATATCATATCTATACTTTTCGATCATCTTTCTAAAAATTGAAATGTACAGTGCATGAACTAAAATAGTTTTATTTTTGTAATAGTGGCTTTTGTCATAAAAATACTCATACCCTATATCTGTTATTCATCATAATTAGTTACTATAATTTCTTTCTGATCTCGACTTTCTGTTTTGCGCCATTTGTTCTTACTGCATCTACAAAATGAATATTATAATCTTGATAGCAAATCAAGTGCTAAGGACTAGACGAATTTGAAAGCATCACATAAATACACTTTTCTATTCAGCTGTTCAAATACATTTCTTAATCTAGTTGTTCTTCATAAGTAAAAACCTTCATGTATATAGATGTAAACGAACTTGTTTCATTTAACGGAACATAGGAGGATCAAAATAAACAAAGTCCCCTTTTTAGCATTAGAAACCGCTTCTTCAAAATTAGTATTCAATATCTGAATATCATTTTCATTTAAATAGTCACTTATTTGATAGATTAATTCACGATCAATAATTTTAGGATTCTTATATTTCCCATAAGGAACATTAAATTGATTTTTGAATTAACGATATAAACCATTAAAAGTCAACTCGAAGCATATACATCAAGCGAGCAGTCCCTTTTTCTACATCAGACATTCTTTGTAATCGTTTCATTACGGTCTGCAGCTCTAACTTTTAAATAATATTCCTTACTATCTTTTATGCTCTGTTAACAGATCAATCAATGCAGTAGGATTATTTTACCTTTGTTCATAGGTATTCATCAACTCTTCATTAAAAATCATTAATAACAGCTTTTTCTGGAACCAAATCAAAGAATAGAGCTCCACCAATTAATAAAAGGTCTCGAAATAGCAATTATACTCTCTCTGGCATATAACTGCGTAAGATTGAAGTAATTGTCCTCCAGTCCATTTAGTACAAAGTAGTATTTGCTAATTTTATCTGTTCTGACATTCTATTTTCCTTTATAATAAATTCTGTGACTATTATATCATATTACATTTTTAGATTTTACTGTACCTACTATTGATTTTATAAAACTAATGCATCTCTCTCTAATACTCAACTCTTTTTGTTAATCAAATATCATGGTATAGAATCATTCATTTTAGGAACAAAACATTACCTTTATAGTTACATAATCATTTCATTTTATCTTGACAATACGTAATATTCGTAATATTATTGTTACAGAAAAGAAAAGTGAGACTTCTATTACTATGACACCTAAAATCAAAATAGCTCTAATCAGCTCTGGGCCCTTTGATGCTCGCCTTATATTCTTGTTTAATCACCATTCAGTAAGAGAAAACAGTCAGCAAGAAAAGTTAAAGATAAGTAAAGCAAGTTCTAAAAAATCACAAACAAGCACTTCTTCTGTTATGACAAGTAGTCGAAAAGCTACTGAACAAACAAGCTAGTCAGACTCAAAGTCAATCACAAGCAGAACAAAGTAACCCTAATGTGATCCTCCCCATTCCGCAAAGAATTGGTCAGCACCCTACAAAGCGTTCGAGTCCAAGCATCTGAAATAACTTTTTACCATTTCTTCAAAATGGTCAATTGCGTGCTCAAGCTTAATTTTGATCCTGCTTCGATATAAATGACGTTACTGCCACTGTTAGTGGTGTTAGAAAAGTCGAGGCAGATACCTATTTGGGAGTTTGTCTCGGTAGTTCAGCTGCTTTTTACCGGGTGTTACAGGTATAGGAGGGCTTGGTAAAGATGCAGCCTTGGCTCATCCTAAAAAGGGGGCATCAACACCTCATCATGTTTACAGGTTCTGTAGATGGTGAAATTGATTATTCACATCCCAACTCTATCCAGTATCATTAAACAAGCAGTAAAGGAAAAGAGAAAATAAAATACTAATGGATTCATTGAGAAAATCCATTAAAAGTATAGTCAACTGTATTTTTACATCAGAACACTTGATTTACCATTGTCAGAAGTTATGCGATAGTCTTCATAGTAGTTATAGGAATAACTATCACTACTATTTTTCTTATTGTCACCAACATATTCAACAAGTGCAGACCAAGAGAGTTTTTGAGTAATGCTTCCTGAAGATTTGTGCTCAGAACTATAAGAATAATCAGAAATCATAAAACAACTGTAAAATTTGACAGCATAAGTTGTCGGACTTGGTTCGTAGTTACCTTAGTAACATCTACATCACTAAAGTTAATTGAATCGGCACTGCGATTTTTAGCATTAGTCGTATTAGTATCTCATAGTATTTTTACATCTAAACAGAAATTGTTATGATTACCGCTCGTAAAATGTCATCTAAATCATCAGAGTGTTGTGAGAAGAAGCATAGGAATCCAATTTGTACTTAGGCTTGTGTAATCACGAATCTGCGGTATCACGGTCAAGAACTCCCTTAGCATCCAAACTAATGGTATCCCCATCATAAACGTCTTCTATCGATTGTACCTCAGATTTTAATGTTGCTTTGCCAGAAAAATGATTTTTGAACGTAAATTTTTGAGGTATCTGTAACAGCAAGCTTAGTCACATTATATTTGCCATCTTTTAACGTTCCAATTTTTTGCGACTGCCTACATATAAATCGCCGTCTGTTGATTACTATTTACTTTGAAACTAAGATATTTAACATTTAAGTTAATCGTTGAATGGTTGGTAGCTTTTTCTTCCGATGAAACTTCAACCTTTTGTCCAGATATATTTCTTTAGCAACAAAGTTATAGGTTCCAGGATATAAGCGAGATATTGTTTTGACGAAAAAGAATCACTGTCCGCTTTTTGTGACCTTTTTATCATTAATAAATAATTCAAGTCCTTTGTATTAATTGAAATTTCTTGCTGAGGCTGGTTTGATAGCTACACGCCAATCAGGAAAAATGAGAAACTTATTGCTCACTCATCTGACTAGCATCAGAGGTGAGCTTATCCATTGTGACTGTTCTGGTTTTTAGAATTTCTATAGGTTAATTCCGATTTTTGATTGGCTTTTTCCTGCATCGCTCCACACTTCAAATTCTAAAAGCTTTATCAAAAATTACTATTAGCAACTTTCAAATATCTCTGTGCAACTGCTTCACGAGAAAAATACTGATTTCACAAATATAACTGACAACAAGTGCAACAAACAAACCAGACCAAGTGTGATTAGGATTTTTACCTTTTGTGAAAGGTGCTTTAGCTAAATTTGATGTTTTACTAACTGACTCTTTTTCAACCAATTGACTTATTTTAGCTAAATCAAAATCTTGATTTCTACCACTTATAAATTTCTTCTAGGGGTTGGCTGACGTCCATTGTTTTTCCAAAAGCTTCTACCCATAATTGCTTAGGTGATTTTATCCACTTCAGTAGAAACTGGCTTATCTGTAGATTTTGTCTCCTCTTTTGAAGACTCATTATCTGGCTTTACTGCTGTAATAGAATTACCTAAAATTGCTTGCTTAATATCTGAAGATGTTTCTTGCAAATCATCTGCTTTTGATCAATCCCTGCAATTTTTAATTTCTTTTAAATCAAAGAAACCCTTCTTTCCTTCAAGAAATTCTTGCGAGTTGGTTTATGTCCAATAACTTTTTCAAATAATTCTGTCCATTTTTCTTTACTTGCCATAATTTCATCCTAATCAGTTCTAAAATAATTTTGCTAGAGAGTCTTTGAGGCTATCTAATCCATGTCAAAAGATTTGATAGCAGCGATTTATCCATAAAGAAAAATAATTAAGATAAAAACAAGAAATGATATCAACGTAATATAGAAATTATTTAAAGTTCCAATAGAAACCTTTGATATTTTTAAGAAAGCTACCAATAAAACAGCTAAACTAATAATCACTTAAAAATCGTTAAATAAACACATACTGTTTGAATAGAATGAATGGCTGGAAACTTCTTTGATTAAACGAGAAACAGAAGACAAACCTTCAGAAGGACTAGAAGCAAACTGTTTCAAATGAAGATGCAATTTGATAGGCATATTTTACTTGAAACCACTAATTTATCTGATGTGAAAAACTGACAACTAAAATTAGAAAATTAACGACTGCTAACAATGAGTGTATAAGCAACATATTTTCCCTAACAATTCCGTCACATTCTTCTTGAGATTTTTGAAGCAAACTGTTAATGAATGCTGGCAAACAGCCAAAAATGGCATAAGCAAGGAAAATAATGAGAGTCACAACAATGACTTTACTAAAACCAAAATTGGTACGAATGGCATCTTCAATCATAGAAAAAGTCTCTGGTTCTTTTGAGTTTGTGACTCTCACCACTGACTCGTCATATTAATAATAGAAGTAAAGATTCTATTGATATAATTGACCAGACCAGCTGCTAAAAAGAACATCAGCAGAAAGAGTGTGATTAAACCATAAATAAATTGACTATTTGAAGACTCGGCAACAGGATGCTTCAAACCTTCTAAAAACCAACTTAAATAATTTTTCCCCTTTTCTTTTTAACTGTTCTACCTGCTGCTTAGAGTTAGCAGTGTTATTTGAATGAGCAAGGGCATTTGTTCTTTAGGATAAGCGATCGGAGCAGTCCCAATTGATGAAGCTTCTTTTTTCTTCTACAACTTCAGCAACCGTGTAAACAGTTACTACTGCTTTCTTCAAAAGCAACGTCTGTAGTAGCGTCATCTTGAAGTTCTCCTGTGGCTAAAGCCTCTGCAATCTCTTTAGCAGACGGCTCACGACCATTAATGGCTTCAAAAATAATCCAACCAATCCTCTTTATTCATTTTCAATCTCCTTCTCTGAATATTAAAAATATTACAAAATAATTATAGCATGGGAACTTACTTGACATAGGCTATAAAAAGCCAAACCCACTTAATGAATTGACTTATTAGTATTAATTTATTATTTTGCTTCAATAAGACCCAAATTACCATCTTCACGACGATAGAGAACATTTGTTGTATTATCATTAGCATCTGTGTAGATGAAGAAATCGTGACCCTAAGAGATCCATTTGTAAACGAGCCTCTTCGATATCCATAGGTTTTAAAGTGATGTTTTTGGTTCTGACAACCTTTATAGCTGAGCCTCTTCCATCTCTTTCTGCTTCAAATTCAGCTGTAAAGACATGTGCCGCTGGTTTCTTTTTCACGATGCTTCTAGCAATTTTAGTTTTATTTTTACGAATCTGACGTTCAATCTTATCAACAACTAAATCAATAGAGCCATACATATCTTGTGAAACATCCTCTGCACGAAGAGTAACGGGAGCAAGAGGAATAGTGACTTTAACTTTAGCTGTTTTCTCATGATATACTTTCAGATTGATACGTGCATCCAACTCTTGTTCAGCATTGAAATACTTTTCAATCTTCTTGAGTTTAGACTCAACATAGTTACGGATTGCATCTGTTACCTCGATGTTTTCACCACGAATACTATATTTAATCATAAGTTACCTCTTTTTCTCGCGCTTAAGCGCTTTCTTCATTATCATTATATCGCTTTCATGAAAATTTGCAAGTTTTTATTACCTTTAAAGAAAAGGATTTTATTGTTTTCACATTTTTCACGCACAATTGACTGGCCAATTGAATGTCATACCCGTTGTATAGATATCATCAACTAGCATCACTTTATCAGGTAATTCTTTATGTTTCCTTAAATAAAAAGTTTTGTTGAGTCTTTAGGCGTTCTTGACGTGTTTTACTTGATTGTTTTACACTACCATCTTCTTTGCCTAATAAATCATGATAAGACAATTTTGCCTCATCTAAAAAGCTTGCACTTGATTAAAACCACGATTCTCTAAACTTGAAGAGCTGAGTGGAATGGGAACCAAAGTATAATTAGTATACTTCTTAAGAGCTTCTTTAATAGGCTTTTATAAAGACCTTTCTTAAAAAGATAATCCCTTGAAATTTGTAAGCACTGAAATAATCTTTCATAGCTTGATTGTAACAAAAAGAGAGCCTTGTGATGAACCTCCTTTTTGAGATTTTGCCATTTGTGGCAATCTTGACAGATATCTCCTTCTCCCTCCTTATAACAATTTAGGCAATGTTTTTCAGATATGAATTGAAATTTCGCAAAGCAAGGTGGGCAAACAAAATCTCTTGAAGTTTTCAAGAAGAAAATAGAATAAAAATAATATTTACTCTCAAAAAGGCAAGTGACAAAATGAGACAGTTCATGCAAAACCTCCTTTTTGTTCATAGTCTTGATTTCCATAATGGCCTTTTTCATGGCTCTGTTCATTCCATTATGAAAGAAAAGTAATTTTCCATCTGGTCTATCGGCAGAGCGTCCCACACGACCAGCAATTTGTACCAGAGAACTTTTGGTGAACAGATAATGGTTGCTCATCATGACAAAAACATCTACACAAGGAAAAAGTGACTCTCCCTCTCTAAAAATCGTTGTTGAAACCAAAATTTGTGTGTTTCCTTTTCTAAAATTTTCGACTTTTTCTAAACGATCTGTTGTCAAGCTGGAAACAAAATCAATTTTCTCATTTGGAAGATAAGTTTGCAGTGATTTAGCAAAGGTTAAACCATCTTCAATATTCGGAAAAAAGATCAAAAGAGGGAATTGAGTCTGCCTTTGAATTCTTATCTGCTGTAAAAAGAGCGCGGTAATTTATCTCTTTGTAATCTTTTCAAGAGATAAATTCAACCAAATTGGCTTTGGGAACAACTAAGGGATTGGCATGAAATCGTCTGGCTAAATGCAGTTTTTAGCTTCCCTTGCTTAACCTGTTTGTCTAATTGGTCAGTCGAAGTTGCAGTCAAAAATACTTTGACACCATCTGATTTCGAGACAATGATCTACAGCATAATAGAGCATCTTATTGTCAACAAAAGGAAAAGGCATCTACTTCATCAATAATTAACAAATCAAAAAGCTCGGTAAAATTTCAAAAGTTGATGCGTGGTTGCAATCACTAATGGACTGCGTTCATAAGCTTCTGACTCTCCATGCAAAAAGACTGATAGGACAAGAAAAAGTCACGACTTAAACGTTTATACAGTTCTATGCAGACATCAATGCGAGGACTAGCAAGTGCAACCGCACCCCTTGATTGAGAATGCTAGCAGAGTTTCATAAATCATCTCCGTTTTGCCTGCACCTGTTACAGCATGAATAAGCATATTTTCCTTATGGCAAACACTCTTTTTAAACCACGGGAAACTTCCTGCTGAAAAGGGTTAGTGCCCTTGCCACCTTAAGACCCTGACCCCTTGGAAAAGGCTTTTGCTCAAAATAATAAAGACTGTCCCTGTTAGTAAGACGTCCAAAAGACAAGACAAGCTCGACAGTAGATAGATCCATCCGGCAAAAGCATTACCAAAGATTGTTCTGACTGCCGCAACGATTGCAGATAAAAGTAATACGGTTTTTATCATAGCTGGCAAGATTTTTAGCTTGCTTTTTCAAATCACTGTTCATTTGATTCTCGGTCAAGAGGCGGCCCATAATAATTCTCTAAATTCTCCATCACCCTTCTTATTCGTAAACAAATAAGAAGAATTGACTTGCAGCTTTTCAAAATGTGTACACTTTTTCCTATGAACTATCGAACAATCGCCAAAAACGGCAGCACTGAAGAAACTATTAAAAATCACGATTTATTTGTCAGGCAAAAAGAATCACTAATGAAGCAGAAGGACGATTTTATTACTCAAATCAAAAAGAGCATTATAAGGCACGATATCATGCTCAGCTATGATTATTGGCGAAAACAGTGATATCAAACGATCCAGTGACGATGGTGAGCCCAGTGGAACTGCAGGCATCCCTATGTTAAGTGTCCTCGAAAAAAAGCAATTGACAAACCTTGTCCTTGTTGTAACACGTTATTTTGGTGGCATCAAGTTAGGAAACAGGCAGACTGATCCGAGCTTATTCAGGTGGAGCTGCTAATACGCTCAAAGCTTTAGGAATCGTTGAGGTCAAAAAGCAGACAGGTTTGCGGTTGGAATTAACCTATCCACAATATCAGACCTTTGCTAATTTCTTGAAGGAACATCAACTGCAAGAATATGATACCGATTTTTCAGTGACTGTTAACACTACTATTTATGTGGATAAGAAAGATATTGAGTTCACCCTTGACCAACTTACTGAGTTTTTATCAAGGAAAACTTAAAAAGCCATGTTGCTGGTAATCAAATTATTGAAGTTCCCTGTGATATGATTTCCTTATCACGGTGATAAATAATTTATTTTACAAAGCTTATTTTTCAGCCTATACTGGAAACATATTAAATTTGTGAGGTATTATCATGGCAAAAATTTATAACAACATTACTGAATTAATTGGCATACACCTATTGTAAAAACTCAACAATGTTGTTCCTGAAGATGCAGCTGATGTTTATGTTAAACTTGAAGCTTTCAATCCTGGTTCTTCCGTTAAAGATCGTATTGCTTTTAAGCATGATTGAAGATGCTGAAAAACGTGGTCTCATCAAACCTGGAGATACCATTGTCGAACCGACAAGTGGTAATACAGGTATTGGACTTTCATGGGTCGGCGCTGCCAAAAGGTTACAATGTCATTATTACAATGCCTGAAACAATGAGCGTTGAACGCCGCAAAATTATACAAGCTTACGGTGCCAAACTCGGATTGACATCAGGAAGTGCTGGTACTAAGGGTGCCATTGACAAAGCTCACGAGATTGCCAAAGAAGTTGGTGGTTGGGTGCCTCTGCAATTTGACAATCCAGCTAATCCAAAAATTCACGAATTGACAACAGGTCCTGAGATTCTGGAAGCATTTGGTTCACATGGACTTGATGCTGTCGTTGCTGGTATTGGTACTGGTGGTACGATTACTGGGATTTACGTGCCCTTAAAAAGACAATCCTGACATTAAAATCTATGGATTGGAAGCTGATGAATCTGCTGTTTTGTCAGGTGACAAACCGAGGGCCCCATAAAATCCAAGGTATCTCAACAGGCTTTTATCCCAGCTGCATTAGATACTCATTCTTATGATGAAGTTATCCGTGTTAAATCTGATGATGCTTTGGCTACTGGTCGCTACTTCGGCGGTAAGGAAGGATTCCTACTTGGCATCTCCCGCTTCTGCTGCTGCTGTCTGGGCCGCACTTGAGTCGCTAAAAACTCGGTAAGGGTAAAAAGTCTTGGCTATTGCACCTGATAATGGTGAGCGTTATCTTTCAACCGCTCTTTATGAATTTAACTAAGAAACCTATAACATTTATGTCATGCTGACCTTCAAAGTTGCACAGAAAGAAAAACAAAAGAGTATCATTTATATACTCCCTTTACTGTAAACAGCGAAGAATAAAACTTCGTTAAAACACAAGAAAGGGAGCTTTCTTATACCAAAAACGCGAAATTAGTCTACCTCAAACGTTTTCCAACACAAAAATAACCTGATTCCTCTTGCATTTAGGAATCAGATTATTCTCTCAAGCTTTTTATTATATCACTGTCTGCTTGTCAGAAAGTTATTTTCATTTAATCTTTTCTTTTTCGTCTTCAGTGCCATTAATTGGTAAATATTTCGTTTATTATTTTAATGATCTAGTGTACTGATCTACTGCTAAGAGTGCATTGGCAACATCACCTGCCTTAATTTCAAATGGCATTTGATGAATCGTTTCGCCTTCAATTGTAGCTTGTTGGTCAAATCTTTAGAAGTTCAGAATAGTCAGCATCTCCCAAGTGCATTTCTTCTAAAGTCGTTGGCATGCCAATTGCTCTATAAAAATGAATATACTTATCAATTTCTTCTTTTTGGACGATTTTCAAGAAAGAGTTGCGTTAAGGTTCCATAAGTAACTTTTTGACCATGTGTCAGATGATGAATATCTCCCGTTAAGGCTGTAAAACCGTTATGAATAGCGTGAGCTGCAGCGAAACCTGCACTTTCAAACCCTAAACCACTTAATAAGGTATTAGCCTCTATAACATTTTCAAGTGCTCTTGTCACTACTTTTGCTTCACAAGCTGTCAGCGCTTGTAGACCATCTGCAAATAAAGTACGCTCACAGGCTTGGGCAATAGCAAGGCTAGCTAAAGTTTGCCCTGCACCAGTCATTGTTTGCCCATTTTTGAAGCACAGCTCTTGCTTCTACCCAAGTAGCAAGTCCATCTGCAATTCCCGAAGCCAGTAGAATAACTGGAGATTTACTGATGACTTCAGTATCTACTAAAACAAGATCTGGATTTTTGGAATAGAAAATGTATTTTTCAAAAGCACCTTGGTCAGTATAAATGACGGACAAGGCTGATGTTGGAGCATCTGTCGAGGCAACTGTAGGAGCAATAATAACAGGTATCTCTAATAAATCAGCAATGGCTTAGCACTGTCAATCGTCTTTTCCCCCACCAAGACCAATAATTAAATCATTTTCCTTTTCTTTAGCTATAGCAACAACGCGATCAATTTCGTTTATTGAAGCTTCACCATTAAAAGGCTATACTGATCTACTATCAATCCTTCTTGGTTAAGATAAGTTTCGAAACGTTTTACCAACAATATCATAAACGACATTGTCTGTTAAAAAGGATAGGATGAGAACCCAAATTAATAATAGCTTTTGCATTTTTCAAATAAAAGCTTTTTCACCCTGAATATAACGTGATGGGCTGGCAAAATTTTTCATCATGAAACCTCCTTCTAAAGTAAAGTCCTTTTATTTTTAAATATAAGGACGTCCTTGTGTCTTTTCCCAATCTGCTGCAAAATCATCAACAGCTTTTTGAATGGATGGATTGGCAAAAACCAGCAGCAAAAATATCTGCACCAGCAGTAACGGCTTTTAACACCCGCTGCTAAAAGCCCTTGCAACCTGAGTAACATTTTTTAAAAGCTTGCTGCCAAGATTTTTGCAGAAGCTTGTTGACACTCAATAGCCTGAGCAAGTTGACCAATCACCTCAATTGGGTCTATATTAAGATTTTCCATACGATTATAGTAGGGGGCAAGATAGTCTGCGCCAGCTTCAATGGCTAAAGGCCTTGAAAAACTGTATAAATAGCCGTAGCAGTGATTTGAAATCCTTCTTCTTTTAGTTGCTTCATCGCTGTTAAAGCCAGTTGGAGAGACAGGCACTTTAACATAGAGTGCCGCCAAGTTCATCTTGAAGTTTGTGGGCATCTTTAATAATCCCTTCCACATCTGCCGCAACCACTTGTGCATGAATACTTGGTTCTTCACCAATAATGGCACGAACTCTTTTCACTTGCTCAAAAATCAATTTTTCCTTCTTTTTAGCAATTGATGGGTTGGAAGTTACCCCAGCTAATGGTAGGATTGCTGCCCATTTTTCAATGTCTGCTAAGTTGAGTGTATCAAGCATAAATTCCATTTTCTTTTCTCTTTTTCTCAAAGTGCATGTTCTGTACGAGCGATAATATCGTCTTGAGTTGCTTTAGAAAGAACATTGAAGAAGGCTGAGTAGCCCGCAACCCGTACAATCAAATCGCGATGTTTCTCAGGGTGCTTTGAGCATCAATAAAGAGTTTCACGAGAGACAACATTGTATTGAATATGATAGCTATGTAAACGATTAAAGAAAGCTCGAAAGAAGTGCAATGAGTTTTTGCTTATCTTCTTCTTTTGATAAGGTTTGTGGATTTACTTTTTGATTGAGAAGGACACCTCAACAATTTCAGCGGTTGGTAATTTAGATACCGATTTGAGTACCGAAGTTGGACCGTTTTTATCCATATTATGAGATGGTGAACAGCCTTCTGCAAGCGGTGTCCCTGCATGGCGACCATCCGGAGTTGCTAGTGTTCCACGTCCTGACCAACATTAGCTGAAATGGATGATGTTCCTGAATAACGAATACCACGATTGGGCCTCTACCATAGCGTGTATTTGGATGTTGCTGATTTCATCAACATAAACATCGTAACAATCACATACCAATTGATCAGCATAATCATTGTCATTGCCATACTTTAGGAGCGTCAGTAATCAGCATTTGACGAATTTCTTCACTACGTTCACCAACATAATCCGATTGCAAAGCTTCCCAAAGTTCAGCTGTTGTTAAGCGTTTTTCTTCAAAAACTAATTTTTGACAGCTGCAAGAGAATCTGAAAAGGTTAGCAATCCCAACTTGAAGTCCAGAAATATAGTCGTAAACGGCACCACCTTCTTTTAAACTGTTTGCCACGACCAATACAATCATCTGTCAAGGCAGAACAAAGAATATCTGGAACTTCCCGTTCCAAACTGAGGTCAATAGCGTTTTCGACAATAACACTCATACGCGTCAAATAGCGGAGCGTCTTATCCCATGCAGACTTAAGATCTTCGTAAGATGTCATATCGACAAAATGCCCAAAATTCAGGCGCAAAGCGTTTGCCAGAAGCTGGATCAATACCATTGTTCATGGTAATAAGCAATATTTTAGGAAAATTCATATAACTCATACCCGTACAACGATAGCCCCATTTGCCAGGAACAGCCGTTTCAACGCAGCCGATTGCTGAGTAATCGTAAGCGTCTTCTTCTGCCACACCCTTAGCGATGAATGATGGAATAATAATTTCATCATTGTTAAAAGGCCGGCATCCCAAAACCAGTTTCATGACCTCAATCGCCTCATTCATAAAATCAGGGTTGAGACCAGCATGATAACGAACCGTCAAATTGGCTGTGGTAAATGTGTCTGCGCAACAGATTTCAAAACAAGGAAAGATAAAGGATTAACTGCATCCTTCTTAGCGCGCGTCTGACCTCCAACAGTGACATTTTTGATAAAGCGGTGAGCCAGCAGATGAAAAAGTATGTGCTTGACTGCGAACCTTGTTGATGGTAAGTGTCTTAATCCATAAATTGGTCAAACGTTCAACAATGGAGTCTTCCGTTTCACGATCTGCTTCTAAATCTGCTTTAACATAAGGATACATGTATTGATCGAAACGCCCGTAAGAAAGGGAATGACCATTTGATTCAATTTGCAGAATACATTGGATGAACCAAACCGATTGCACAGCTTCTGCAAAGGTGCGTGCTGGATAATAAGGCACCCGTTCACAAATGGCTGCAATCTCCAGTAATTCTCTTCGGCGCTTAGCCGCTGCAGTTTCTGCCATCTCTTTAGCTAAAGTTACAAAACGTTGGGCATAAGTTTTGACTGCGTCAGTGTCACTAAAAATAGAATCATAAAAATGATATTTATTGATACTAGCTAGGGTCTGTTAAGTCAAGATCGGCCTAGCTTCACGTGTCCGTTCTTCAAAACCGACAAGTCCCAATTCCAGCAACTTTTTGATAATTGACTGCTAAAATGAGCATCACCAGAATTCATCTTGCCTTCCATACCAAAAGCCTGTTTCCATATAGACCTGTACTTCATCTGGGAGCATCGCACCTGCACGAGCACGCAGTTATTATTTTCCCAAAAAGGGCAATGTCACGAATCTGCTTTTTGGTTTCTTCTGTGATATAGAAAACGTCACCGTCACGCTTTTCAAAGAGGTCCAATTCATTCAAAACAAATTCGAGTGTATATTCCGGAAAAGATTGGAGCATCTTTATCACTAGAAGCTTGATTTCCAACAATCATCGTCTCATCATCAATATAGAGCGACATTTTTCTAAAATGTTTTTAAGCATGTAAGCCCTCTTAAGGACATTTGGTTTTTCTTGATGTTCTTTATAGGCTTCTGTAGCAAGTATAGCACGTTCAGCATCAATATAAGGCTTTTTATCAAGTACCTTATCACGATAACTGTACATGCGTTCCGTCAAATAACCAAAGTATTTTTGAGAAATTCTTTTGAACATCATTTGTGTACTTTTGGAGTTAAAAAGCGGAATTACCATTCTCCTTCTCCTTTTTATGTTCGTAATAATTATATTTTCTTTCGAAACTATAATAACTCAATTTTAATAAAATGCAACCATTTTTCATAAAAGACAGTCTGTATTTAAAAAGAAAAAGACCAGTTTTTACAAATGAAAAATACTGATCCAATTTACCTTTTATTAAGAATTTACAGTCAATATCATAAAAGGCATGTCTCCTTACGAATAACTGTTTTTCTTGTTATTCACAACCGTCTCATATCATGCTTTTAATTGACCAATTTTAGATTAATATGATTAGCTATTAAATGCTCACGTCTTGCTTCTGAAATGGCAGAATCTGTTATGACTTTCGAAACTTGACTCAAAGTAAATTGATTGACAAACTACGCTTAGCAAATTGCTTGAATCTGTTAAGACAACCAATTCATCAGCAGATTCAGCCATATATTGAACAACTTCACATCGCATCATGTCTTTTTCCCATAAACCCTAACTCATCGTCAAAGCCATCCGTTCCTACAAACAACTTTTCAACATGAAACAGCTTAAGCATTTCTTTTAGCAAAGGCTAACAGTTACTTCAAATTAGGTTGATAATTACCACCAAGTAAAATCACTTGACAAGAATCATACTTTCGAATGTAAGTTGCAATAAACAAGAATTGGTAATAATTTTGACATTGCGTCTACTTTGACAAATAGCTTCCACAACAAAGCACAGGTTGAACCTGATTCAATCATAATGGTTTTCATTGTCACGTACCAATTCAACTGCCTTTGCAGCAATACGCTTTTGATATTATAGTTGTAAGAAAGCCTGACATTTAAGTCATCACCACTATTTAATACTGCATAACCGTGCTCACGATGCAGCAATCCTTTTGCTTTCAATTTATCTAAATCTTTACGAATAGTTACTTTCGATACGCCCTAATTTTTCAGATAAGGTATTAACATCTATCTCCTGAGAAACTAAGTTAATAATCTCATCTAAACGTTTCATAATAATCACCCTCTAGATTCATTTTTACCAAATAGAATATAAAATAAAGCCAACGGCATTACGTTCGTAATTGATTTTGTTTCGTTTTTCTGATAAACTGATTATAAGTTGAAAAAGAAAGGCAAAAATGATGACTAGCGAAAAAGGAATTATCTTTAATATCCAGCATTTTTCCATCCATGATGGCCCTAGTATTCGCTACAACTGTGTTTTTAAAGGGTTGTCCTTACGCTGTCATGGTGCTCTAATCCTGAATCTCAAAAATATAAACCCGAACAAATGCTGGATGCCGAAACAAAATTACCAATGATTATAGGGGAGGAAAAACAGTGGAGGACATCATATCAGAAGTTAAAAGGATATTGATTTCTATGAGGAATCCGGAGGTGGTCTCACGCTTTGTCTGGTGGTGAAATTTTTGCCCAATTTGAATTTGCCAGGCCATTCTTAAATGTGCCAAAGAAGAAGGACTCCATACAGCCATTGAAACAACAGCTTTTGCCGAGCATGAAAAATTTACCGATTTGATTCAATATGTTGATTTTATTTATACTGATTTGAAACATTTACAATACTATTCGACATCATAAAGTAACTGGTGTCAATAATAATCTTATCATCCAAAACATTCATTATGCCTTTACGCACACACAATCGTTTTGAGAATTCCTGTCATTCCTGATTTTAATAATTCCTTAGATGATGCTGAACACTTTGCAAACTTTTTAATGATATTCAAGTAGATAAAGTCCAACTGCTCTTTTCATCAATTTGGAGAAAATAAGTACAAATTCCTCAATCGGAAATATGAAATGTCCGGCTACACAGCTCTTCATCCGGAAGACCTTTATGATTACCAATCTGTTTTTCTAGAACATGGCATTGACTGTTATTTTTAAAAATATAAAATTAAAAACTGCATCTTTAAGTTTTGGATTTTTCTGTCCAACTTAAAGATGCAGTTTTTAACGAACACTTAATCCTAGCTTGATTATCACCTCATCTTGATCCTTTTTCAAATAATCAAGATTTTCTTCAACCCAGATTGGTAAATGTTCTTCTAAAAGGTTTAAAACCAATATTTAAACGATTATTAGAAAAACGATGGCGATGTTGGTAATGATGTTTTTTCTTCTTCCAAAGTTCATCAAAAGAAAGACTGGCTTTTGACTATATTCATCATAATCAACGACTTGAACAAGAACTTCTTGACCAACCGATAATGTCTGATAAATATTATCAATATAACCCGTTTTGATTTCTGAGATATGGATGAGACCAATTGAGCCATTTTCTAATTGGACAAAAGGCACCGTAGAGGCTTAATTCCTGTGATTTTTCCTTTTAGCTATCCCCATTTTCATCATCAATCACCTCGATGCTCTCAATCACAATGTCATCTATAGGGTTTTATCAGCAACTCCTGTATCAACATTAGTAATATTATCAAGAGCTTCATAGAAGCTGATCAACTAGTTGACCAAAAACGCTATGACGGCGGTCAAGATGCGGTGTTCCTCCATTTTCGGCATAGGCTGCTGCAATTTCTTAGGGCCAACCGCCACGTTCTAATTCTTTAGCGCTATATGGAAGATTCTGATTTTGAACAATGAAAAATTGGACTCCCATTGGTACTTTGGACCTGCATTAGTCATAGAAAGGGCGCCTCGAAGATTGTAAAGTTCCTCTGAAAATTCATCTTCAAAACGCTCACCATAGATGGATTCGCCACCCATACCAGTACCAGTTGGATCGCCACCTTGAATCATGAAGTCTTTAATAACGCGGTGGAAAAATCACACCATCATAGTAGCCATCCTTAGCTAAAAGCAACAAAATTGGCTACTGTTTTTGAGAACCTGTTTAGAATAATTTCACCTTTAAAATCGCCATAATTCGTTTTGATAAGAGCCATAGGGGCATCATCATTAGTCACATCTAATTGTGGAAATTGTAATTCTTTTTCTACCAAACCTAATTCCTCCAAGGCATACAAAATGCCATCTTCTTCTACATTTTGTAATAAAATCAGCTTTCTCTTTTTAAATCACCATGACCATTGCCCATAGCAACTTTGAGACTCAACATAATCAAATATTTCCATATCATTTGGTCCATCACCAAAGAAAAAGAACATTTTCTGGTTTTAAATGGACTAGAAATGAGGCAAGTCCTGACGCTTTTGGAAATACCATTCTTAATAACATCTGAAGAATTTTCATGCCAACGTACCAAAACGGACATCTTCTTTCAATTCATCTGAAAGTTGTAAGCTGTCACCCACATCCTCAAAGGTCCACATATGATAAACCTCATGATTTTTTATAAAAATCGGGTTCAACAGGACAAAAACCATAAACAGGGACTAGAGCCTTATCAACCAACTCTGTCTCGTTTTGAAACAACAGCTTTGTCTTCTGTAGCAAACCATACTCAATACCAATTTCTTGGCACCAAAACAACATATTTTTCAATCAATATCTTTAGGAATTGGATCATTAGATAATTCTTCACCTTTATGATTAATCACATAGGAACCATTAATGGTGACAAAAATCTGGATTTAATTGACGAATTTCTGGAACAACACTGCAAGGTGCCCTCCCTGAAAGCAATACCAGTTAAAATATCCTTTTTCTTGTAAGCTTTTCAAAGACCTTTTTGATTGAATCAGGCATATAACCCGTATCTTTGATGCGTAAGGTATCATCAATATCAGACGGCTTTTATGGCTTTGTTTTTATTCTAAGATCCATTGTTCTCCTTTTTGAATAACCCATTTTATTATAACACAGAGTCTAATTTTCGTCCTGTGGCACTAAAATGATGCTGAAAAGCATAGACAGCGACTTTGGGTCCGATCATCAACTTGTAATTTCGATAAGATATTAGAAAACATGTGTTTTGACAGTCTTCAAAGAAATGAAAAGCTCATCAGCAATCGTTTGGTTATCATAGCCCTTAGCAAGTAAAGCCAAAATGTCTCGTTCACGCGCTGTTAAATCTTCATGCAAATCAGGATTATTATGATGATCCTTGATTTTCTTATCAACTTCTGTTTCAATCGCTAAATCTCCCTTAGCTACTTTTTGAATGGCATTCAAAATTTCAGCTGCGCTGAAGTTTTCAACATATAACCTTTAGCACCTGCTTCCAATGACAGGATAAATTTTTCGTTATCTAAATAACTGGTTAAAACTAGAATTTTGGCTTCTTTCCAATCTTTTTAGAAGTTCAAGGTGGCTTCTACACCATCCATTTCTGGCATAACCAAGTCCATGACAACAACGTCTGGTTTTAATTTTAAAGCCAAGTCAATACCTTGACGGCCATTGCTAGCCTCACCGATAACTTCTACATTATCTTGTAAATTAAGAAAACTTTTCAAACCCAATCGAACCATGTCATGATCATCAGCCAGTATAACTTTTGTTTTACTCATCAGCATCTCCTTTCATTATTGGTACATGGATATCCATAACAACTCCCTTATTTTCAGCACTTAAAAACTTTACTGTCCCAGCTAAATCATTAACGCGATCTTCGATGTTTTTCAAGCCGTAACTCAAATCTCGAACGACATCCATATCAAAACCAATACCATCATCAATCATCTTCAGCTGAACTTTTGAAGAAGTTTGATACAAATAAACTTCTGAGACGACTAACCTTAGCATGTTTAAGAGTATTGCTGATAAATTCTTGAGCAATTCGGGAAAAATTGCTTTCAATCGTTTTAGGAAGTTCCCCAATATCTTCCTTATAAACAACCTCAATATTACTCTTATCAGTTAATTCTCTAGAATCATATGCAAGTCCTTCTGAGTGTCTTTCCTTCTAATTCTGTAGGCCGCAAATGCAGGTAAAAGGACTCATAAGTCATTCTGAGCATTGTTGAGCATATCTTCAATAGCTAATAATTGTGTCTGCAGTTGTTTTTTTTCCAATTGATCAAGATTATGAGAAACACCTGACAAAATCATAGAAGAGGCAAACAGTTCTTGACTCACTGTGTCATGTAAATCTCGAGCAATGCGTTTTCTCTCCTTTTGACAATTTCCTGACTGCTGGCAATAGGTATTTTCCGTCTTTTGCAAATTATTAGTTAACTGCTGCATTTTTACGAGAAAGGCGATTAACGTTTTTCCCTAATTCGGTATCATCTTCGCAATGTGATGGCCTGATTAAGCAGAATGCGTTTCAAATTTTGGTTGAGGTGGCGTTTGCTATTATCATCTAAAATCATCCATACCAACAGTAAAAAGAAAAAGTCAAAATAAAAAGGCAGCAAGAAGCGATAAAATAAATTGCTCAAGAACAAGCCAATCAGCTAACAAACTTTTTCAAATCAAGATTAAGACTGTTAGTAATGACGAAAAACAATGGAAATGATGGTAACTGCCGCGTATATCATTAAGATCGTCTGCCATATACGTTCTACCTCCACCAAAGCCCCACATTGACATTGATGATAATTTTTTACAGATTTGGTTCTTCCATCTATATGATCAGACAGTCTAATTTCCTCATTGCGCAAATCATATTCTGGTGCATCAAAAAAGCGAACATAGCCATAGATGCTGCTAACATCCAAACTAACTGAGACATCAACAGGAACTAAAATCTTGGTAGGTCCGTAAACTTTACGAATCATGACCACATTATTTTGTTCACCCTGACAATGACCTGACTGAGATTAATCACATCACTTCCGCTGAGACGAATAACATTGATATCATCAAAAGCATAGGTATCTGTTTCCACATGTTCATCATTACCAATCCACTGATGTGGTTTTTAGTCACATCTAAACCTTCTTCTTGCAAGGTTAATAAAGCGTAGCGATTCTTCTTTTTGACTTGAGCAAAATGATTAATCATAACATAAAAGGATTCCAACAAGTACCAGCAGCAATTGTATAAGGATTGAGCATAAAAATAAGAAAAAGTAAAAGTAAACTGGCTGTCAATAAAAGTCATTTCGACTGCCTAAACGATAAAAATCTCAAGGCTAAAGAGTAATAACCACAATCAAGATAAAACTTGAGAGTTACTCTCAGAATAGTCATAAAAAGCTAAAAAGCAATTAAGATGGTTTTCAACAACCATTGAAATTTTTTCGCATAAGGCTTCCTTCAGTTCTACAATTATTAGTCATTGTATCAAAATTTAGGATAAATACCTCTTGATCTAGACCGAGATAACACTAAAGATAAAGAAAATTTTTCAAATATCAAAGACGCCATAGCTTGGTTATCATCAATCTTATACAGTCTTAATCCTGAACGAATACAAGTTTGATAACAAAAAGTTATCTCTTCAAACAAGGAGGCTGAGGCAGAACCTTAATCTTATAAATATATGCTACAACATGTGAGTATACCTGCATTGAAATGATAACATTATTATCAACAGATCATAAACATAACTTGGAATTGACATGATGACCTATATAATTAACCGCCTATCATTCAATAGTTCGAGCCATGATATATAAAAACAAGGATTGAGAAAGATTCTTCTCAGTCCTTGTTTTACCTAACTCTTTATTTAATGTGAAGTTGTCGTCGCACTTGAACTAAGGTCTGTCGAGGCTTCGCTTGATGTTGTTCCTTCACTGTTCGAAGATTCAGACGACGACGAACAGAATGAGGAGCCACCTGATGTTGGAAACATACAAGATAATATCATCATTAGATGACAGACTGACAGTATTACCATAATAAGGACTTTGACCGACAACGAGTGACGAAGATGATGGTGATGAAATTTCTGATGAGTAATCGCTGGCATCATAAGCTTTTATACGGCTTGAAGAAATCCCCATAGCTGTTGAAAGTGCATGACAGCCTCTTCCATAAGTAAATTTTTAAGATTTGGCATAGTGACTTTGACAACCTTGAGAGTTATTTTTATCACTGCTAGGATGATAGGTCTTTCCGGGTTTTGGTGATTGACCGAAACAGTTCCCACCACTGTAGTCATCAGATGAAACTTCCTTAAAGAACAATACTGTCCCTAAACACCATAATTATTAGTCAAATTATCAATAGCATCCTTGTAATCTTGACCGGTATAGTCCTCCATCTTAAATCCCTTAGCTACTAGCTGCAAAAATATCAACACTAGAACCTTCACGTTTTTACTGCCTGCACTTGGATTAGTTCTACGATCTTTCCAGCACCAACGTTATCATCCTCAATTTTTGAACGTCACCACCTTAAGACCCGATTTTCTAATAATCATCTTGGGCCGTTGATAATTTATCTCCTGAAACGTCAGGAACTGAAAACAGTACTCGGTTTTTGTCAGAACCAGAGTAGGTCAAAAACAGCAATACCAATGGCAACTAATATAAGAGAGATTTTAAAGAAACGAGCTAAAAATGTCTTTTTCTTGAGGCTTAGGTTGTGGTTTTGGTTTTGAGGCTCAGATTTATGATCTACTTTATCCTGATTGGAAGTTTTGTTTTTAAGGACTGAGCAGCTAAAGAGATTTGCTGCTGCCTGTTTCCAGTTTTAGTGGTGTGTATCTGAAGCATCACTGAAAAACAAGCTTTCTTTCACGGCTGCGATTCGGCTGCAGAGACGTTCTTAAATCCTGCAACATCTCCTGCGTTGAATGATAGCGGTCCATTAATCGTTTAGCTGTTGCTTGTAACAACATTTTTCAAGAGCTTGAGGACATTTTTATTCTCAGCAATAATAGATGGTAAAGGCTTTTGAAAATGCTGCCAAAAGCTAATTGTAACAGCACTATCGCCATCATAGGAATATGCCCCCGTCAGCATTTCAAAAAGCATAATTCCCATTGCATAGATATCACTTTGAACAGTAGCCTTAGAACCACGCGCCTGTTCGGAGATAAAGTAATGTACTGAACCCAGCATTGAATTGGTTTGGGTCAAACTCGTTTCAGCAAAAAGCTACAGCAATACCAAAGTCTGTTACTTTAGCTGTTCCATCTTTGGTCAGTAAAACATTTTTGAGGTTTTAAATCCCGATGAATAATGCCCTTTTTGGTGGGCAGAGTCATAGCGAAAGAACCTCTTTCATGATTCTAATGACTTCAGCATTTGATAAAGGGCGTGATCTTGAATGTATTTCTTCAAGTCGGCGCCATCAACATATTCCATTGCAAAGGAATTGCTGACCGTCTTCTTCTCCAATGTCACGAATGAGCTACAATATTAGGATGATTAAGTTCTGCCATGGCACGTGCTTCCCGCTGAAAAACGTGTCACAGCAACTGATCTGTCTGATAATTCGTACGTAGACACCACGGCCACTTCCTCATTATCTAAAATCAAATCATTAGCTAAATAAACATCCGCCATCCCACCTCGTCCGATGAGACTGGAGAATCCGATAACGACCAGCATAAATCGTGCCAATCTGAATCATTGATCTCCTCACTTTCGGCGTGAATTAAGGCTACAGTGATATTGTCAAGCCACCTGCATCATTAGCTAATTGAATCAAATGCTTGGCTTTTTCATCTAAGTCCTTTTGTTTCATCAGTTAGAACAGCAACAATAGCTTCATTCGAAATCATATTCGTCAAACCATCACTATTAACTAAAAGATAATCATTTGCTCCTAAGGTTTGAATACCAAGATCTGGTTCAACTGGACTAGCTTGTCCAATAGATTGTGTGATACTATTTTTGAGGGTGGCTGTAGCCTCTTCTTCTGTTATTTGGCGTAACTAATTCATTAACTGAAGCGATCACTAGTCAATTGCGTATAAACCTCATCGTGAATTAAACTAATTCGTGAATCACCAATATGAGCATAAAAGAACATTATTTTTCAATGATAACTGAAGCAATAGTTGTCCCCATACCTTGAAAATCATCTGTTTGACCCAATTCATAAATCCGACGATTAACTTTTCGATATTATTAACCAGCCAATCACGAATTTGTCCTAAGTCCGTTAAGTCTGTATTAATCATTCGCGCAAATCAGTAACGGTCATCTCACTGGCTATCTTCCAGCACGATGACCGCCCATGCCATCTGCCAATACAATCAGGTATGCCCCGCACGATTATCAAATTTATTGATAAAATCTTGATTATTAGAACGCTTCTGTCCAATATCTGTAAAAAGGAAATTTTCATATGCTCGTTGTCTGACAAGGTCAGCCTCCTCCTAAATCTTACAGAAATACAGCTTTAACTGGCTGATAGATAAAAACCGTCTGTTGGATATTGTTCAGGTGTAATAAGAAGACAACCATCAACGACAATATCTTTCTTTTTATGATTTAATTTACCTGTTCAAAATTTGGATGCTGTTCCAAAATTGTTTAAGTACCATCTGATTCTCTTCAGCAAAAAATAGTACATGTGCTGTACTGTTATTATACCACCTTTTTTATAGTTTGGCAAACACTATCTAAAAATCTCTAACTGAATGTAAGCTGGTAAAATCCTTACTATCCTTATTATGCTTAATATCTGGTTTTACGCCTAATCAAGCCAATTCCTGAACAAGGAGCATCAACTAAAATTTTTATCAAATGTATCCTTAGCAAAGTATTTATGGACTTTTCTAGCATCTAATTTTTGCGGCTTTATATAATTGGCGGCTTTTAGACGGTCTGCATTATCTTGATTAATTTTTAGTTTATGATCACTTACAAGTCAAAGTGCTATAATCTGGCCTGTCGTCAAATAAGAAGCTATATGGACAGCTTTTCCCCAGCACTGCATAGCATCTAGAACAGTCTCATTTCCTTTAATAGCTAAAAGTGGGCGCTACTAACTGTACTGCTCATCTTGAATGGTGATCTTTCCTGTTTAAATAAATCACATCACTGACCTGATGCTTTGACCAGACCACAAGGTGATAAAACCGATGGCTCCTGTTGCTTTTTGCTATCACTTCTATTTGATCAGGATTAACCACAGATACTGGTCTTACTTCGAACTAAAAGACTTTTCAAAATGCTGATTGCCCTATCTTCACCGAATTGGCTAATCATTTTTAACTAGCCAAACTGGTACAGAATAGGTGATGGAATAACGTTTATTTTTCGTTTAATGACAGTTATGTCAGGTCTTTTTGGCGTAAAAACTGCCTTTAACACAGCATTGACTAACTTTTCAGCACCTCTATTTCTGCTTTTTGCCAGATCAACAGCTTCATTAACAATAGCATGCTGAGGAATTTTATCTAAATAAAGAATTTGATAAGGCTAAGCATTAGTAAATAATGAGATCCAAGTTTCTAATTTATTGCGATCTTCAATATATGAGCAAGATACCATTCAAGGTAATCTTGCGAGTCAGAATCCCATAAACGAGCTCAGTCAGTGAGGGATCTATCAGCCTGAGAAAGTTTGATGCTTGCTTAAATAGTGCCTTAAAGCGATATTGCTATAGGCAGTCTTATCAAAATTTCAGTTAAGACAAAAGGGCACCACTACGTGCAGTTGGTTTGCTTATTTCCCAAAATAATCACCCACTTTAAGTTTTTGACCTAGGCCGTTTTAAAAAGTCAGTGATAGACATTTTTAGGTTTTCCAGCAGGCTGAACCAATTTTAATGATAAAGCATCTTGGTTTGCAGCTACAATCAAAGCTTTCTTCGTTTTTCAATGATTTCTCCCGGATTTCCAGCCCCATTAACGACTTCAGCAGCATAAATTTTAGCGTTTACCATCAAGCGAGTGTGAGCAACTGGCTGAGATTCATACCACGGACTTGATTGAAAATATCTCGGAGCAGATTTGCTCCAATCAATTTTTCTTCTTGAGAGCTGATATTAGGAGAAAAAGTTGCTTGACTATCATCCTGAGCCTGTGGCTCAATTTACCTGAGACAGATAGCCTGGAAGAGTCTGCAAAAGTAAGTCACGCTCAATGATAGCTAACTTTTCAAACATCGTACCAACATCATCTGCATCCGTAATTGGTGTTGAAGCCTTTTGTAATCATATCCCCGCAGCGTCCATCTCTTTGACCATTTCCATGATGAGTTACGCCAGCTTTCTTATCTCCATTGATAATAGCATAATGAATAGGTGCCCCACCGCGATATTTAGGAAGCAAGGATGCGTGAACGTTGACAGCAAAATCAACAGAATTAATCAATATCATTGGTAAAGAAATTGACCAAAGGCAGCTGTCACAATACCATCAGCACCCCAAATTCATTAATTCTACCATTTCGATGAACCTGATAACTTCTCAGGCTGATAAACCTTTAAACCATGTTCTAAAGCAAGTTGTTTTAACAGGTGTCATCTTAATTTCTTTTTACGACCAACAGCACGATCTGGCTGTGTAACAACTGCTAAGACATGATAATGACTGTCCTCTAGTAAACCTCTTGAGAACAGTTGCTGAAAAATCAGGTGTCCCCATAAAAATTAATTTTGTCATTTGTAACCTCATTAGTGTGTCACCAATCTACCATAAGCACTGGCAAGTTTAAAAAGTGTTTTACATAAAACTTTGTGGATCATGATCAATAATCAAACGTAACTTTTTTATTTTTCTTTAGCTTGAGTTAAATCTAAAATATGATTTAAAACAATCTCCAACTGGTCTTCATAACGATACTTAATGATAATTTGATAATGATAAAGATTATGCGTCCTAGCGACAGGTTTTGGGTGTTGGACCCAATATTTTTAATCTTATCTGTCAGTCCTTCCTTGATCAATGTCACTATCTCATAAGATTTTTGATAACCTCTTGCTCATCTTTATGTGATAGAGTTAAAGCCAACTGTGAAATAGTAGGGTGGGTAGGAAAGTGCCTGACAATTCTCATTTCGTAGCGATAAAAAGCTTCATAGTCCTGTTCCTTGCCAACTGAATAGCATAATGATTAGGGATTATAGGGTTTGAATCAAAACCTCACCCGGTTTTATTTGCACGACTGCGCGTCCTGCCACCTGGGTTAGAAAAGTTGAAAAGTACGCTCACTTGAGCGAAAATCAACAGAATTAAGTGAAGTATCTGCATTTAATACACCAACCAAAGTAACATTAGGAAAATCAAGTCCTTTGGCAATCATTTGCGTTCCTAAAAGAATATCGGCTTCATGACGACCAAATTTCGTCAGAATCTTCTTATGCGCTCCCTTTCTTTTGGTTGTATCAACATCCATCCGTAAAATGCGTGCTTCTGGCAAAAACTTGTTTTTAATTCATCATAAGCTTTTGCGTTCCGTTCCATAATAACAATTTGCCGACTTTGACAATTACGGGACAGACGTAAGAAATTCCTTTTAAAAAGCCACAATAGTGACAATTCATTGTTTTGGTATCCATGTGTAAAGTTAAGGAGATATCACAATTAGGGACGAGTTATCAACATAACCGCAGTCACGGCACATAATAAAACTAGAATACCACGACGATTAAGCATAAGAACGACCTGTTCCTTTTTATTAGACGATCTTTAATTTTATCTAGCAGAACAGGGTGTTAAATTACTCACTTTTTGCTGACCGATATAATCACGAAAATCTACAATTTTTACCTTGGGAATGTGTGCTGGGAGGATTGGCCCTTTGACTTAGCTGCAGGAGTTATAAACACTCACGGCTGGCTCGCGCTCGGCTCTCAATAGATGGCGTCACTGCCTAAGACTAAAACTGCCTGATGATATTGGGCACGCAATGGTGCCACCTCCCGCGCATGATAGCGTGGACTAGACTCTTGTTTATAGGTTGCCTCGTGCTCTTCATCAATAATGATAGCACCAATATTTTTAAAGGAGAGAAAATAGCTGAGCGTGCTCCCAACAACAACTTTGAAAGCTTGAGTTGGATTTCATTTTACGCCACTCATCGAATTTTTCACCATCAGACAAGCCCGAATGCATGATAGCAACTTGACTGCCAAAGCGAGAAATAAAGCGACTAGTCATCTGAGGTGTTAACGAAATCTCAGGAACTAGAACAATGGCTGTTTTGCCTAATTTCAAAGTCTGATCAATAACATGGAGATAAACCTCTGTTTTTCCGCTTTCCCTGTAATTCCTTCAAGCAGATAAGGCTTATTAGAAGAACCAATAGCAGCTGTTATTTGCTCTACTGCTGTTTGCTGTTCTGGGTTTAAATCAAGAAAATCAGATTGAATAATATTTTCAAAATAGCTTTGGGTACGATTCACTTCTACTTGTGAAATATTGAGAACAGCTTCTTTTATAAAAATAATGAACAACCTCTCTTGAAAAAGCCGATACAGATCCGAAAGAGGACCGGACTGCGGATGATTAGCAAGATAATCTTTTCAGTTCTTGTCGTTTTTAGCTCGCTTATTGATAAGAAGATGAGATAACTTTTTCCAAGATTAACATCATAACATTTTTGCGTTTTAATTGTCTTTCTATCCTTGGCTAAATATTCTATATCAATTTTACCAGCCTGTATCAAGCTAAAACTTTTAGTCTGTATTTCTTGATTCAGTTTTATGAAAAATTTATCTGTTTTTACGCAAAAATTAAAGGTGCCCTTTTCTTCCTGAGATAGCCCTTTTTGGGTTTCAGCAAACGATCATATTAGAATTCAAGAGATTTGGAATCATTGATTTCAAAATAGAAATCTTATAAGAAAAACCGTTTTACGCATTTGATCTGCTAATTCCAACTGCTCCTGATTAAGCACCGGTTCCACGTCTAAAAACGTCAATAATTGTTTTTAAATGCTGAGCTGATCCACTATCTACACTTACTACAAATCCTTGTAATAATCGATTTCCTTTCAAAGGAACATGAACACGTGAACCTGCTGTAATCACTGAGTAACAATGCCTCTGGAATTTTATAAGAGAAAGGTTTATCTGTTTGCATTAAGGGCACATCTACAATGACCTTTGCAATTTTTGTCATAGCTACCTTATTATGAAAAATCTAAGATTGATGCCAACCTAGATTTTTCTCACCTTCTTCTTCCTTCTCTTTTGCAATTTGTTCTTTTAATTTTTGCGTTCTTCCTCTTCTTTCGCAATACGTTCAGCTTCAGCTCTGAGCTCTCACAGCTGCACGTTTAGCTTCTGGATCAGGGTGAATAACGACGTTACCTGCTTCAATCTCTGCGAGTGCTTGAAGAGTTGAGCTTAACTGATGTGAAGGCTTGAGTTGGGGTTGCTCCAGATTCAAGTTCATGTGCACGTTTAGCTTGTAAAATAACCAGCGAATATTTTGATGGTACCTTATCCAACAAGAGTATCAATTGATGGTTTTAACATCATAAAAGGTTTTATCTCTTTTCTAATTTATCTAAAGGGTAAAGCAATTCTTCATTAATCATTTTTATGATAACGCTATTAACACGTTCAACACGGAAATGCTCCGTCTCAATAATATGCTTGACTCGTTCTGCTGCCAGTTTTACTTCATCATTGACAACAGCGTAGTCATACTCGCGCATTAGGGCAATTTCTTCTTTAGCACGTTCAATGCGTTGAGCAATTACTTCTGACTGTCTGTTCACGTCAACTAATCGATCCTTTAATTCTGCTAAATCCGGCGGTGTAGAAAATAAAAACACCGTCTGGAACCTTTTGTTTAACTTGAAGAGCGCCTTGTACCTCGATTTCAAGAAAGACATCAATTCCTTTATCTAATGTTTCATTTACATACGTTAAAGGTGTGCCATAATCATTACAACATACTCAGCATACTCTAACATTTGGCCTTGTTTAATGAGTTCTTCAGACTCCTCACGTGTCCGAAAGAAGTAATCAACACCATCAATTTCACCCAACCTTTGCGGACGTTGTCATGGAAACAGAATATTCAAATTGATGGTCAGGTGTTGAAAAATTTCCTGCCCTAACCGTTCCTTTACCAACACTCAGAAGGTCCTGAAAAACGATTAATAAACCACGTTCAGACATTTCTTGCTCCTAAAGTTTCTGTTTCTAGTTTAACAAAAAGCCAAGGGATTATCAAGAAATTTTTCCTAACTTTATCTCTTTCTTCCAATAGTTAATGACGGATACTCCTCACTAAATAAGACTGCCTTATTAGCCATTACAAAAATGTTCCGTTACGACTGCATAGTCAGCTTAAGTACCCATACCGTACAAAGCCTGTTTATAGCTTTTTAAGTTTTGGAGCGAACAAAAAGTATGCCTAAATTCCTTGATACAGTCCGATTAAAATACAGCACCACACACTTCCTAATTTTGATCTTATCGTCTCACTTTTTGCAAAGTTAATTGGGTATTGACTAAACTTTCCTTCATGGAATTAGACAGGGATTTCCGATCAACCGCTGTGTTAAACGAAACCACTGCACAATATAAAGGGCGGAATATTTTTGTTCTACCCCGCTCTTCTCATTTAGCATAATCAATCGCACGAAGTTCACGAATGACTGTAACTTTAATATTACCTGGATAATCCAAATTGTTTCAATTTTTCACAGAACCTTGTGAGCTAAAATGGTGACATCATCATCAGAAAGTTTTTCTGGCTGAACCATAATGCGAATTTCACGGCCTGCTTGCAAGGCATAGCTATTTTTGAACACCATCAAAAGCTTGTTGCTATTTCTTCTAAATCACGCAGACGTTTTGATGTAATTTTCCATAGACTCATTGCGAGCACCCGGACGAGCTGGAACTGAGCGCATCAGCAGCAGCAACTAAAACAGCAACTGACCGATTGAGCTTCCACATCACCATGGTGACTAGCAATAGTGTTAATCACAACAGGATTTTCCTTGTATTTACGAGCAAATTCTGTTCCAATCTCAACATGACTGCCTTCAACCTCGGTCGATAGCTTTTTCCAATATCGTGTAGAAAACCGGCACGGCGAGCTAAATCAACATTTTCACCTAACTCACTGGCCAAAAGTCCAGCTAATTTACCAACTTCAACAGAATGACGAAGAACATTTTTGTCCATAAGACGTTCTAAATTGCAAACGTCCCATCAGTTTAATCAAATCAGGGTGAAGATTGGGAGCGCCAATTTCAAAGGCGACGCTTCACCATATTCACGAATCCGATTGTCCATTTCCAGACGATTCTTCTCAACTAATTCTTCAATTCGAGCAGGATGAATACGGCCATCTTGGATAAGCGCTTCTAAAAAGTCATACGAGCAATTTCTCGACGAATAGGATCAAAGCCTGATAAAACAACCACCTCTGGTGTGTCGTCAATAATAATATCAATACCTGTCAAGCTCTCAAGCGTTCGAATATTACGACCTTCGCGGCTGATAATACGACCTTTCATGCTATCATCAGGGAGATGAACTGTCGTAATGGTCTGTTCAGCTACATAATCTCCTGCTAGACGTTGCATAGCTTGAGCTAACAAATCTTTAGCCGTTTTATCCGTTCTATCTTTGATTTCACGCTCTGCTTCTTTAATACGATTCGCAATATCATGCGCTAAATTTTCTCTGTTTCCGAAAAGAATAATACCGCGTGCTTGTTCTTGACTTAAGGACGCTATTTTCTCAGTTCCTCAGCCTTTTTAACTTCTAATTGTTTTAACTTGTAGTTCACGCTCATCAATATGCCTAGATTTATCGGATGAGACTTTGCTCTTTACTATCAAGCAATTGTTCTTTGCTGCTTAGATTTTTCATCTTTACGATCAAGAGATGCTGCACGCTCTGTCAAACGCGCATCCATTTGTTTGAGCTCTTGTCTTTCAGACTTAAATTCTTTTTCAATCTCTTCACGATATTTTCTAGCCTCTTCTTTTGCTTCTATAAGCAGTTTCCTTTTTATAGGCCTTACTTTCACGTTCTGCTGTTTTTGATATGCTCAGCATCCATTTCAGCTTTACTGCGAGCATTGACAGCATCTTGTTCTGCATTTAAAGAGTCAGTTCTGCGGTTTCTTTAGCTTTCTTTAAACGAGCCGAAATAACTGCATAACCAATAACCAAACCAATGAGGGAGAAAACAAGAGTTAAAAGAATATTTAACATGCTTTTACCTCAAAATATTATTGGTTTCGATTAGAAAATCAAATTATAGTTTATCATAAAATGCCGTTTTCTACAATCTAAAATTATCAGCAACATTTTCTAAATTATGATATGATTATCATAAAACTAAAAAGGAGTTTACTATGACAAAAGAATTACTGTTGAAAGCTTTGAACTTGACCACACTGCTGTAAAAGCCCCTTATGTCCGTCTTATTTCAGAAGAGTTTGGACCTAAAGGCGATCTTATTACCAATTTTGATATTCGCTTAGTACAGCCTAATGAAGACTCTATTCCGACTGCAGGCCTTCATACTATTGAACATTTACTGGCTAAGCTGATTCGTCAGCGTATTGACGGGATGATTGACTGTTCCCCTTTTGGCTGTCGTGCTGGTTTTCATCTCATCATGTGGGGTAAGCATACAACAACCCAAATAGCCACGATCATCAAAAGCAAGTTTAGAAGAAATTACTAATACAATCTCATGGAAAGATGTCCCTGGAACAACTATTGAGTCCTGTAGGGAATTACAAGATCATAGCCTTTTTCAGCTAAAGAATGGGCAAAACTGATTTTTAAAACAAGGCATTTCAGATGATCCTTTTGAGCGTCATCTAGTGTAAAATAAAAAGAGGATGGATACCCTAACTGCTACTGAGTAGTCAAGGGATATTCATCCTATTTATATTTGGTCTTAAAAATATGAAAAAGATAACAATGTTTGTCTTTCTTAAGCAAATAATCCAAAGTATCTCTCAACACTTTTTAAACATCTCATTCTTTTTAATAATCTAATTTATCCGAATGACCGGCGGCATTTCCCACAAAATAACCTGTTTTACAATTAATTGAGAAAAGATAAAGTCCCATCTGGCTTAAACATATTGTAATAACCATTACCATTGATAATATTAACTTTCTCAAGAATATAGTCATTACCTGTAATATAACCACGTTGTTGTGGAAATAGCTACTATTTTTCTAAAAATACCTGCATTAAAGGCCCAAGCTGAATTGTTACTATCAGCAATCTTAGATTGGTCATAAGGAACTCGACTACGATCACGTTGCAGCTTAGAAACATCATAGTTGGAAATACCATAACCAGAAGCACCTGCATTTGATGTCCCATTATTTGGGCAGCAGGTGTACTTAGTGATATGCTACCAGATGTATTATTGAATCCAGATGAGCCATTAGCTGGTATATTGGAGTCAGCAGCTGGAGCTTGAGCATTTTGATTACTGCCTTCAGTATTTGATGATGTACCGCTGTTAGCATTTGATGAAAGCAGCTGAGCTTCCTGATTTCTTATTATTAGCTTCTAATTGTTTTGCGTCCATCAGCAATGACAGATTTCAAAAGGGCATCTAATGTAGCATTTCCTGTATTTAAGCTCTTTTTCTGAAATATCATCAAAATTAGCATTATCTTTAACAGCAGCTGCTTTTTATCACCATTAAGAATGGCAGTTGTTTTAAATTTCCCATTTACAGCATTAATCGCTGAAATTTGACGCTTCAAAGCTTTCATACTTCTTTTTAGCCTCGTCATAATATTTGCTGTCCTTAAGTTTTTCAAATGTTTTTTTCTAATTTAGGCAAGTTAGCAAATTGATTGTTTTTAACTTCGTTCTCTTTGCATCCGCAAAGAAAGCCGTATAAGACTTTTCAAACCTTTTTAGAAGCTGCTGTAAAATCTGTTGATTTCTTTGTTGACGTTGATTTTGTTGTTCTCTTAGTTTTTGCTGTGTGATGGCCCAATTGATAAACACTGCTATGTAGCACCAGCAGCCAATAAAAGTAAAACAATAAATGATGCCATGATTACTTTTTACGCTTATAAAAGGTGGTTTGTTTCATCATCTTCATCAAAATCTTCAGAATTCCCAACATCATCCTTATCCAAATCAGAAGTTGGAGCAGTCAAAAACTAGACTTCTCCTCAGTATCTAATTTGGCAGTCTCTTGCGTATCTGACAAAGGAACATCATCAAATTCGTCTTTCTTCCAGATCTCCTGATTCGGATTGATAGCTGGTGCCACAATGGTATCTTCTAGGCTCTGCTCTTTAGCAGTGTCAGCAGAAATCGCTGATTCAGAAGGTATTTCTTCTTCTGGCTCCTCAATGGGATCAATTAAACCTGTGTCAACTAATTCCTGACGCTGTTGCTTAATAAAATTATCAAGTGTGCTAGTATCAATGCTTTCAAAAATCATCACTGCTAGTATCAAATTTCCGTGCGGTTACTTCATCACGATGTTGCTTAATATAACGGTCTAGAACACTATCTTCTTCAGATTTACACCGGCCTTAATTTCGGAATCTTTACGAACTGCTTCACCAACTGTCATTTCCTTGGCATCTTGAAAATCAAGACTGTCTTTGCTCTCACTGTTTTCTATTGGATTTTTTCCTTTTCTGACGCACTTCCCCGCCTTTCTATCTAAGCACACGTTTGACACGTTGACCATAAAATTGATATAAATCAACTTTTAAGCTTCCATTATAAAGCTTACGCTTTTTATCCGCTTTTTCTACCAAATTTTTGTTCAAAAATCAGTATCATTAGTCAAAAATAAACTGACTCCATGTTTTTAAAGGAGCGAGATGTTTCACCCATCTCATTATACAAAATGTCAACTGCTTTGTCATCAAACAATCTTTCCCTCATAAGGTGGATTTGAAATGAGAACACCGTTGATTTTTATTGAGTTTTAAAGTCTTGAAGACGCATTTGTTTCAATTTGACAACATCTTCAAGACCAACTTCTCAGCATTTTTCCGAGCAATTTCTACCATACGTACCATCAAAAATCAAAGCCTGAAATATCAAGTTGAATATCATAGTCTGCTTGTTCATCTGCCTCATTACGAACCCGGGTGACAAAGTGCCCTCATCCACCCAAGGCCATTCTTCAAAAAGCAAAATCACGATTAAATCCAGGTGCAATATTCATACCAATCATAGCAGCCTCAATACCAAAAGGTTCCTGAACCACTGTTGGATCAACAAAAGGCTTATCAGGAAACCAGTTACTTAAGAGAATAACAGCTGCTGCCATGTTCTCTTTGATAGGAGCTCCACCCTTTTCAGTACGGTAACCACGTTTGAATAGACTTGGTCCTGTTGTATCGATCATAACTCTAGCCTGATCTTTAAGGAGAGAGATTTCTATTTTTAAACTCAGGCCCATTTTTCTGGCAGAGGTACACTGTCAGGTCTATGAAAAATAATGTTGTAATTTCTTGACAACGGCCTTTTTCGTAATTCCTTGTATGCTCGGCTCATTATGTAACTTTGACTTGACGGATTTAGCCTTAGCAACAGGAAATTGGCAGCCCAAAGGCAAATAATTTTTCCCAATCAAGAGCATAGACTCCCTGAAACAGTTCTTCAAATGTTCTAGCAGGGAATTCTCCCACTACAATTTTGATTCGATCTGCTGAACGCAGCCAGAGATTGGATTTAGCAATAGTCTCAATATTTCCTTTAAAAAGAACCCTGCCGTTTTCTACTTGACAATCAAGACCCAAGTTTCTTAATTCTTTACCGACAACAGCTTCAATACCTGCTGCTGCAGTTGCTACTAAATTAAAAGTTTTTCATGATTCCTCACTAAAGACAATAAAAAGCTAGCCAGCTAGCTCACCTATTATGCAATTTTTCTATAAGTTCATGTTTTGTTCCAAAGGTGACTAGGTACCACCTTTTTGATAATCATCTGTCTACTGCTTATGCAGTCAGAAAAGACCGTTCTTTTTCCAGCTTTTCATGCCCCTACCAAAGTTTGGGTTTGCTAGTGAGGGGTTTACCGCGTTCCACCTTTTATGTTTCCATAAAAGCTACGTCACTGTGGCACTTTCAGAATTACTCCGGCCTATCAAAGACTTGCAAATATTTTATCCGCCGTAATGCGCAAAGCACATCCCTAGACTATTTTTGTCTAGCACAAACACTACTGGCATCACAGCCAGTGCTAGCATGGACTTTCCTCATGATAAAATTGCAATAGTTTACCACGCGATTATCCAAAAATTGCATCGTTTTTCTTAATCTATTCGGTAATTTCGTTTACCAAAAACTTCTTTTCTAAACGACTGATACGTTTTAAAATATCAAAATTTGTAGCGGTAGTCGCCACACGACTAGAACTTACAGAAGCTGCTGGAGATACTGTTGTTTGAGCGGCCTCTTGACGTTTTTAGCTTGTTTTACTTCTTCTTTTTAAGCGCGTATTTTCTTGACGCAATTCTTCGATTGTGGAAATATAGGTTTCATAATCCTAATAATACTCGTCAAGGAATTCGTCAACTTCTCTTTTTGTCATAGCCACGCATGCTAGATTTAAATTCTTGTTCAAAAATATCTTTAGGAGTGTACATAATACTTGCCATACTTTTTATCTCTCCAAACATATCATTTTCGACCAGCTTACAGCTGTTCCAACATTCTTAATCATACAGAAAATTATTTCCAAAAATCAAGTCTTTATATTACAATTCTAATCAAAGTCCTGAACGATGTCATCTAAATCTTCAAAAGTAAGCAGGCTCACAGGGTAGTTATCCTTAGCTGTCATCATTTGATAAAGATATTTTTAAATTCGTTTCCTTATCTTTATCATAAAATAGGTAAGCTCTATCCGTATTATCCAACAAAAATTGATTATATTTTTAAATTGATAGGAATTTTGATAACGTTTATAGCTACTTTTTACAAAGTCTGTCTGTTTAAATTTAAAGAGCTTTTTCCTGATTAGCTTCACTCCAGTGCTCTCCATGATTTTTCAAAGGAAAGATAGTAGCCAGTTGCATATCATATTCTGTTTGGAGACTTAAAGCAACCCTCTAAAAAGCCCAGTACTCAAAGCCCAAATTACCCATAAAAACAAACCAATCCACTCCTTCTTCAAGAAAAATGAATGAAGTCTCGACTTAATTGCTTTCTTGATAATTGTTATTTTAGGATCCTTATCCTGAAAAATTCCCAATTCAAAAATTTTTATAACCCGTTACAGAATTGTCGTCATAAACTGTTGTCCTTTTCAATTTTATGATATAATAGTAGTGTTTTATATTATGAATACTTATGGGAGAGTTAGGGAGGCTATGGTCAACTATCCTCATCATTTCATTCGTAAACAAAGCAAAACCCAGTCAAATATCTAAAACAATCAATTTTGCCAATCGCGGAATGTCCTTTTGAAGCAGCTATAAATGCGACAAATAACTACTATTTATCACAAAAATAGCTGTTATCCATAAAAACCAACTCCTATTCAAATTGTAAGGGTTGATTATCCTGAGACGAAGTCGTGCTAAAATTGTTGAGGCTTATTTTAGGCAGGCTTCAACAACCGACTACTCAGGAGTCTATAAAGGATATTACATTGATTTTTGAAGCAAAAAGAGACCAGACATAAGACATCTATTCCATGAAAAACTTTCATGCACATCAGATCAAACATATGTCACAGTTTTTAGACCAAAAAGGTATTTGCTGTCTTACTGCATTTTTCCACACTTAGAGACCTATCTGCTTCTAGCTCCCATCTAATCCATTTTTATCGGATTGATAATGGCGGGAAGTCCATGACCCTATGATTATATCATGGTTATCAGGTGAATGTGTCAGCTTTTTCCTCAGGTTCCTTACTTAGATATTATTGATAAAAACATTTTAGGCGGTGATTAAAATCAAATTCAACAAGTTTAAATTTGACAAATCCAAATTAAAAAAACCTTAACTTTAAAAACCAAATTTTAAAGAGTTTAAATTTGACAAAAATTTTTGGAATGACAGTTCTAAAATATGGACTAGGTATTCTCTTAAGCGCTATTATTTTTAGCCATTATAATTGGAGGTCTTCTGTTTACCTATTATGTCAGCAGTACTCCTAAACTATCAGAAGCTAAACTTAAAGCTACTAATTCTAGTTTGGTTTATGATAGCAATAATAATCTGATTGCTGATTTAGGTGCTGAAAAGCGCGAAAGTATTTCTTCAGACAATATTCCAATGAAGTTAGTAAATGCCGTTACCTCTATTGAAGATCACCGTTTCTTTAAACATCGTGGTGTCGACATTTATCGTATTATTGGTGCAGCTTGGAATAATTTACTTCATAAATCAACTCAAGGGGGATCCACTCTTGATCAGCAGCTTATCAAGCTGGCCTATTTCTCTACTAAAGAGTCTGATCAGACCTCAAAACGTAAAGCTCAAGAAGTTTGGCTGTCTCTACAAATGGAGAGAAAATACACGAAAGAAGAGATTCTAACTTTTTATGTCAATAAGGTTTACATGGGTAATGAGAATTACGGAATGCGCACTGCTGCAAAGTCTTATTATGGCAAGGATCTTAAAGACTTATCAATTGCCCAGCTAGCGACACTTGCAGGTATTCCGCAAGCACCGACACAATATGATCCTTACGCTCAGCCAAAGGCAGCTACAGCAGACGTAATCCGTTTTTGTCACAGATGTATAAACATAAAAATTACAAAACGAGAATATGATGCTGTGCAAACACCAATTTCTGATGTGCCTGCAAGAACTGAAACGCTCTTCTAGTTATCAAAAATATATGGATAATTATCTGAAACAGGTTATTTCAGAGGTGAAAACGTACTGGTCAAGATATCTTTTTCAGCAGGCATGAAGGTTTATACAAATGTTAATGCCGATGCACAGCAATATCTCTGGAACATTTATAATACAGATGAATATATTGCTTATCCTGATGATAATTTCCAAGTTGCTTCTTACTGTTATGGATGTTACTAATGGTAAAGTTATTGCAACAGCTGGCAGACGCCATCAAGATACTAATGTTTCTTTGGTACCAATCAGGCTGTCTTAACTGACCGTGATCTAGGGATCAACCATGAAACCTATTTCAGCATATGGCCCTGCTCTTGAAAGCAAGCTTTTACGACAACTGCACCAGATGCTAAATGACCTCGATCTCATTATTATCCAGGTACAACAACACAAGTCATGACTGGGATCATCGTTATACTGGTTGGATGACTATCCAAAGCGGCTATCCAACAATCTCGTAATGTCCCTGCTGTCAGAGCTATTGATGCAGCTGGATTAGATACCGCCAAAGGTTTCTTGAAAGCGGTCTCGGTATTGATTATCCTGAGATGCGTTATTCAAACGCCATTTCAAGTAATACAAGTAGTTCAGAACAAAAAGTATGGTGCCAGCAGTGAAAAATGGCGCCGCTTATGCTGCTTTTTCTAATGGTGGAACTTATTATGAACCACAATACGTCAATAAAAATAGAATTTAAGGATGGAACATCGGAGACCTATGATGCTAAAAAGTCAATCGTGCGATGAAAGAAACGACAGCCTACATGATGACAGATATGTTAAAAACAGTGATTAACATGATGGTACTGGTACAGAGGCTGCTATTCCTGGTCTTTATCAAGCAGGTAAAAACAGGAACATCCAACTATGATGACAATGAATTGGTAGAGATGTCTGAAAAACTTGGTATTAATCCTTATGGACTTGGTACTATTGCTCCAGATAGAAACTTTTGTTGGTTATACACTCAGTATTCAATGGCTGTTTGGACAGGATATAAAAATCAGCTAATGCCTGTTTACGGAGACAGGTATGAAAATTGCTGCGCAAGTCTATCGTACTATGATGGCTTATCTTTCTAGCTCAGGTAATTCTGACTGGACCATGCCTGACGGTCTCTATCGCAGCGGTGGTTATCTTTACCTAAATGGTTCAAGTGGTTCAAATAGTAGATATGGTGCAGCTCTGCAACTTCATCGTCATCTTCTTCATCATCTTCTTCTGATTCAAACAATAACGATCAAAATAATAATCAAACTACAGAAGCGTCTCAGTGACTCATCTTCATCAAGTTCTGATGCTACGACATCTTCTAATCCATAAATAATTATTTTTAAAGGCACACTCTTGGTATTAGAGTGTGCCTTTTAAACATCAAACTAAGCATATATCGTCATCTTTTTCAAAAATCAAAAACTATACTAGTAAATTCTTATTTTTGCGAGAGCCCCATTGGATCCTAAGGTGCCAAGAATTTTTGGTGCCTCTTCATAAGCCGCTAGTTCCTCAGCAGTAAGAAATTCCTTACGAACAACGATTTGATAAGTGTATTCATCCATCCAAGCATCTGGAGCAACAAAGTAGCCTTTTTGACCCACCTTATCCCCATGAATTTTCGACTTTTCCATTTAATAGCTTTGCCATTTTCATCCAAATCAACACCAGTTAAAAACCATAGCATGGGTCATGAGGCTTTCACTATAGTCAAACGACCAGCCTTGTCTTGTGTCGGATCAATATCCATAGCAGCCTTAAAATCATAGGTATTAGTAGCCAAAAATGCCCTTTTTGACGGTCAGATACTTGGCCTACATCAGAGCCAAACCAGACTGTTTCGCCAGCCTGCATCGAGCAATAGCTAACTCTTTAAACGTTCCATTTCTAGATTGAGATAGCGTACAGCAGGGCTGCCTACAACATTACCTAACATGTCAACTGTATAAGATTTCCCATAAGGCTTGTCCGCCGTTGGGGCATTGATAATCGAAACATAGTCTGACAGATTAAGACCAACGTATTTTTTATAAAAGGCTCGTGGTGTAATCTTTTTTTCAGATTGATAATGATTATCTTTATCACGATAGGCAAAATCAAAGTGGCGTGGTGGCAAACCAAGATTCATCGCAAGAAAATTAAAGATTTCTTGTAAAAGTTCTTCCTTCTTGGCTTGAAACAGCTGTACTGTCTGCTCCTGCTGCAAGGATTTGGCGTAAATTTGAGCATCTTGGCGCAGCAATTTATTGAGATATTGGTTTAATTCACGGCTAGCACTTGATGAGATAGATTCTGGATAGACCGATTTAGGCACAACACCGTATTTTTCAAAAAGAGCGACAACCATATCCCATTGTCCACCATCTTGTTGGGGCGTATCAAGAAATTTCACTTTGCGACTAGCAGTTCTTCATCCGCTGTCGCAATGACTTGTTCTAAGAACCAGTTTGACTGCATCTATCCCAGAAGAAGGTATGGGCTTGTGACAATTCAAAGTTTTTCCAACTTGAAGTCTGAAATAAGTTTGTGACGAAAAGTGTTGAGTGCTGCAAACATCCAGCAACGTCCAGAAGCTTTTTGGTTAGAAACCTCATCTTTGGTCAAATCAATGGAAAAACATAATCGTTTTCTACTTGACTTTGGCGTGTTTCAAGCGATTTTAATAAACCATTATGGGTTACAGCATTTTTCAACAGCATGAAATTTTAGTATTTGCTCATAATCAGCAAAACTAATTTATCTGTAAATGTTTGTGTTACTGGAGACATGGGACTCTCCTTGTTTGAATAAAATTATCTAACTTCCAATAAACCACTGCGTCAAACATTTGATGTTGCACAGATTGAAAGAGTTTGGGACTTTTGTCCCAAACTCTTCAATTACTTCCAAAAATCATCAAAGATAGAAATCGTAAATGACGTTTATGTTCTGTTTTGTTCCACAATTTTTCAATTATTTTTCTGGGCTGCTTGGGGAGACTGCTTGCCCTCTAAATAATCGTCGATATCATTATAGGTCACGCCAAGGCAGCTTCATCAGCGATACCGGGTTTATTTTCTTCAAGGTCTGCGGTTGGAATTTTTCATGAGAGCCTTATCAGCTCCTAATTCTGCTAACAGTTGCTTACCTTGACGTTTATTGAGACGATATAAAGGTAAAATATCAGCTCCACCATCGCCAAAATTTAGTAAAGACCAGTAATGTTTTCAGCAGCATGATCTGTTCCAATGACCAGCTCCGCTATTTTCACCAGCAACAGCATACTGACTAATCATCCGCTGACGTGCCTTGATATTTCCCTTTATTAAAGTCAAAACTTGAACTCCAACCTCTGCTAAGGCAGCGACTTCCCCATCAACAGCAGGGTTTAATATTGATAGCAAGACTGACATCAGGCTGAATAAAATTGAGCGCTCGTTGCGCATCATCTTCGTCAGCCTGTACACCATAAGGTAGACGGATAGCTATAAATTTATAGCCATTATCACCCGTTTCATGACGTAATTCCTCAATAGCAAGTTGCGCTAGACGACCAGAAAGACTGGAATCTTGACCACCTGAAATTCCTAAAACATAAGATTTTCAAAAGCCATGCTTCTTCATAGTAGCTTTTAAGAAAATCAATGGATTTACGAATTTCTTCCTGAGCATCAATTTTAGATTTAACACCTAACTGAGCAATAATATCTTCTTGTAAACTCATTTAACGTCACCTTTCTCATAGGCTTCCTTACGAATACGATCAATCAGATTCACCTTATTTTGCCAAACATCACGCGCTAGATCAACCGGATAATCTTGTGGATTGAGGACGCGTTTATACTCATCCAGAGTTTATCAAATTCTCTGCGCGCATAATCTTGAATATCTGATAAACTTGGCTGAGTATAAACTAATTTCCCTTGGTCAAAAATATCAACTAAAAAGCGGTACGGCATCAAAAATCGCGAACTTTTTATTAATGTAAGTATAAGTTGGATGGAACATGTCAATTTCATCCAAAAGAATTGACTTATCTGTATCTGTGAAGGTAATGTAGTCGCCTTCTGATTTTTCCTTCTAGCACGACTGGTGATGCGCTAAACTTGTTTCTTACTGGGTGTTGATACTTTTCTGCATTGTTAGAGAGTTTAATGGTATCTTGCATCACACCATTGTCATCTTCAATGGAAACAATCTTATAAACAGCCCCCAAAGCTGGTTGATCGTAGCTGTAATCAGTTTTGTTCTACGCCCCAAATATCAATTTAGCTTTTGCATTTTCAGATTGAGAATGGTATTTTTCATCAAGATCATTCGAAGCATAAATTTTAGCATGGGATAGCCAGCTTCATCTAACAATTTACGAACTTTTTAGAAAGATAAGCCATGTCTCCTGAATCAATGCGCACCTCTAAGAAATTAATCTTATCCCAATTCACTATACACACGAATGGCCGCAGGCACTCCCAAACGCAGCGTATCATAAGTATCTACTAAAAAGACACAGTCTTTATGCGTTCCAGCATAGGCCATAAAGGCATCATAGTCATTACCATAAGCTTGGACAAGGGCATGCGCATGCGTACCTGAAACGGGAATACCAAAGAGTTTTCCTGCACGAACATTGCTGGTAGCGTTAGCACCACCAATAACTGCTGCGCGCGTTCCCCAAATAGCTGCATCCATCTCTTGAGCACGGCGCGTACCAAATTCCAAAAGCGGCTCATCCTCAATAACAGAACGAATGTGAGCAGCTTTTGTCGCAATGAGGGTTTGAAAATTAACAATATTTAAAATGGCTGTTTCAACTAATTGACATTGAGCAAGCGGTCCTTCAATTTGAACAATCGGCTCATTGGCAAAGACTAAATCTCCTTCCTTAGCAGATTTAACACTCAATTCTAATTTAAACTCTTTTTAGATGAGCAACAAAAATCTGCTAGGATAACCTAATTCCTCTAGATAAGCAATGTCGTTTCAGAAAACTCAGTCCTTGCAAATAAGCAATCATTCGCTCTAAACCCTGCAAAACAGCATAACCATTTGCAAAAAGGTTCCTTACGAAAGAAGACTTCAAAAACAGCTCTTTTGTTATGAATCCTTGGTTGAAATAGACCTGCATCATATTGATTTGATACAAATCTGTATGTAAGGTTAAACTATCATCCTTATACATACATTATCTCCTTTTTATTAAGATACAAGGCGTTAAGAAAAACGAGAAGAAAATAGGAGGCTGACACCGTGCGCTTGCCATAAGGCAGGCTATCTTTTTCTCGACGTTTTTAGCCTGTGTTCAATTATTAAGATACAAAGAGCATTGCGAGCAAAGGCAAAATAGGAGGTTCGTGAAGAGTTTCAGGACTCTAGGGAAGCTGTCTTTTTGACACAGATCGCAGCTCGTGTTCAATTATGTTTATTGTTACTATTATAACACAAAAACGCTAAGGTGATTAGACAATTAAAAGGAGTAAAATCAAATTTAAATTCAACTTATTATTTTTCTATTTATAAACAAAAAGTTAGGACAAAGTGGCATGTTAGAGTAGTTATCTCAACTTTTGAGACACACTTTACTGTCCTAACCTTTGACATTGTTTGACTTATTTCAAATCCTTAATAGTTATTGACAATATATTGATAGGCTCTTGAGCTGCTACGGCACCATCGCCAACAGCTGTCGTAATTTGACGAAGATCTTTTTGGCGGACATCACCGATAGCAAAAACGCCTGCTGCTTTCGTCTTCATATGATCATCTGTTGGAATCCAACCAGCTTCATCTGTGATATCTAATTCCTTAACCATACTTGAGACAGGATCTCAAGCCAACATAGATAAAGACACCACCAAAGGCATAATTGTTTACTTGACCTGTTTTGACATTTTCAATATCAACATTGGTTACCTTAAGATCATTCCCTTTGATTTCTTTACACAGAATCCCAGATAAAGTCTACTTTATCATTGGCAAAGACACGTTCTTGCAATACTTTTTGCACGCAGTTCATCACGGCGATGGACAATAGTAACTTTGTTGGCAAATCTGGTTAAGAAAAGAGCTTCCTCAACGGCTGAATCGCCACCACCAACAACTAACAAGTCCTGGCCGCGGAAAAAAGCACCATCACAAACAGCACAGTAAGAAACACCGCGACTATTATAGGTTTCTTCACTGCGACAGCAAAGAGAGGCGGTGTTTAGCACCTGTAGCAATGATAACAGTTTTGGTTTCATAGCTATTGTCATCCGTAAGGACCTTCTTGAAATTACCATGATCTTCAACAGCGGTTACAATACCATAGAGATTTTCAACACCAAATTTTTCAAGTGGTTCATGCATTTTCATTGATAGTTCTGGTCCAGAAATCAAGTCATAACCGGGATAATTTTCAATATCAGAGGTATTATTCATTTGACCGCCAGGGCGCACCTTTGTTCTATTAGAGCAACTTTGAGATTGCTTCTAGCAGCATAGAGGGCAGCTGTCATGCCAGCAGGACCTGAGGCCAATAATAATTGTATCGTACATATCTTACTTTCCTTCTTGTTCTTTCATTCTAAATCAATTTTATAAAATTTACCAATTTTATGCTTTGAACGATTAGAATAATAGCCATAAAAGCAAAAAGACAAAAATAGGAATGGTGACCAAATCTATCAATAAAGCTTCATATAAAATTGTTAAACGCTCTTTAGAAGTCTTATCTTTTTCTAATAGCACGATAAAAGAATCCAACCCGCACTAACTCAAAAATAACTGCCAAAGCAGACATAAGAAGACCCTGAATATACAAATTAAAAATCTCTACTAACATATTACCACTATAAATAAAAATACTCTGATTAAGAGCATTCTTATTATATCAAATAAAGGTTTTTGTAACCAGCAAAAAATTCTTCTGTGCGTTTTTCTTGAGGATGATTAAAAAGTTGATCCGGCGTTCCTGCTCAAGAATATGTCCCTTTTCAAGAAATAGAACTTTATCCGCTACCTGACGAACAAAGCTCATATCATGACTAACCAATACCATGGTTTGACCTGATTTAGCAGCATCAGCTATTGACTTTTCGACTTCACCAACAAGTTCTGGATCTAGCGCTGAAGTTGGTTCATCAAGCAAAAGAACATCTGGTTTCATGGCCAGAGCACGAGCCAAAGCAACACGTTGCTTTTGACCTCCTGAAAGATGGCGCGGATAATGATTTTCCCGATCAGAAAGTCCAACCTTGGCTAATTCTTCTTTAGCAATTTTAGTTGCTTCATCATCTGGCAATTTCTTAACAATCTTAAGACCTTCTTTAACATTATCAAGCGCTGTCCGACGCTCAAAAAGGTTAAACTGTTGGAAAACCATGGCTAATTTACGACGCAAAGTTAAAAATCTCTTCTTTGCTAATAGTATCGAAATTAATCTTAAAATCATCAATTTCAATGTTGCTGAATCAGGCTGTCTCTAGGTAATTCACTACTGCGTAAAAGGTTGATTTCCCAGCACCAGAAGCACAGACAAGGGCTACAACTTCTCCCTTTTCAGTATCCAGATTCAGGACCATCTAAGACTTTTTGTCCAGAAAATTCCTTGGTTAAAATTGGAAATGCGAATCATTAAGCACACCTCCTTCCACAGCTTGATCCTTAACAATGTGATCAGGAGAAGCAATCTCCATTTCTTTTTCGATAAGACGACCAACTTGTTCCAATAATAATGCTAACACCCCAATAAATAATAGCTACGGAAATAAAACGTTCAAAGTAACGATAATCACTACCACCGAGAATCTGAGCTCGAGCAAACATTTCAACAATTCCGGCATTAAAGGCAAGAGAGTTCCCTTGGTCAAGCCAATTAACGTGATTAATCAGGGTTGGAGTTGCCACCACAGCTGCATTAGGAATGATAACACGTCGAGTAAACCTGAGCAGTTGTCATCCCCAAACTCTTAGCTGCTTCAATTTCCCCAGAATTGACAGATTGAATAGCTGCACGAATGGTTTCACTAGTGTAGGCAGCTTCATTAAAAAGCAAAGGCTGTAATCGCAAAAAACAGATGCTGGAATAGCATTAATATTAAAATCAGTCCCCATCTTTTGATTGAGGGCTTTTCAGTAACAAAGGAATACCATAATAGGTCAACATCAGTTGAACCAAGATCGACGTCCCCTTAAAAAGAAACAAAGAAAGCTGGATGGGATAGAGAATTTTAACACGATTAAGTTTAACAATGGCAAATAAAAGCGCAAAACAAGACCAAAAATGGACCCACCTAAAGTCAAAATTAAAGTTGTATGGCAGCTTTTTCTAAAATAGATGGAATGGCATCAAGACTGCCCGCCAACTGAATAATTTACCGTTAGGTAAACTGGCAACAAGTTTGTCATACCAATTTATCGTTAATAATAGATTAAACATAATTTTCCTTTTCTAAACGCTTTTAATAAGGTAAATGCGAAACGCGATCACCCGCTAAATACTGCTGACTTAATTTCTTTAGAATCCCTGCTTTTAAGCTCTTTTAGCGTTTATTAACAAAGTCTGTAATTTTCTCCCAGTTTTATCTTTTAGCAAAACAAGAGATACTCCAACCCGTCTTTTTCACCGCAATCTTACCCTTGACATTGGTAACTTTCAAATTGATAGCTTGATCTTTAATAACAGTTTGAAGAGAAATAACATCGTAAAATAAAAGATGTTTCCCTTGCTTCACATTTTGAAGACGTTGGGTTAGGGTAACGGTATTAGCGACATAGTGAATTTTAATAGCAGTTTTTCTCCGCATGATTTTTATTCCAATTCTCAAGAATAGCAGCATAGTTAGAACCAGCATAAAAGCCTCACTGATTTGCCTGATAAATCATCTAAAGACTTATATTTGCCTTTTTTTACTAGCAATGGCATAATTGGATTTTGAAATAGGATTTGAAAAAGATACTTTTCTGCCCGTTCTTTGCTGTAATTAAAATTATTAGCGATAACTGATAACGTCCTGAGTCTATCCCCGTCAAAATAGAAGAAAGAGATACTGTTTCAAATTTAACTTTATATTTTTAGACTCCTTTGAAAAATAGCCTTAACCAAAAAGCAATATCATATCCATCAAACTTTTTATCCTTTTTATAAGTAAAAGGAGCTGTATCTGAGTCTGTTGCTACATGATTGTTTCTGTGAAGCAGCTTTCACTGGTAAGGTAAAAACGACCAAGGCTAAACTAGCTAAAGAGAGTCCTACCATTAACCTTGATAACTTTCATATCATCATTTCTCCTAAAATAGTTTTTATATCTCAGTCTATCACGATACACAAGCTCTGTATAATAGTCCTATCACCGTGATAATATTTTCTATCACTCCACAACTTAAATACTAGACTCCTCAAGCATAAAAACACTATCCATCTAGTCAAAATAAAATATTCTTACCAAATAAGACTAAAGCATTCGAAATTTAAAATTGGGACACTTAATCCCAACTTTTCTCTCTATATATCAAAACGTTGTTTTTAGCTTTACGATTAGACGATTAGGGCACGTTTAACAAAACGGCGTTCTTTACGACGTTTTTCATTAACTTTCCACTGAATTTTCTTCTTGTATCCCGGTTTGATTTTCTTCTTTTTCTTTTGACCAGACCCATCATTTCCAGATCAAGTGTTTTTCCTGCGTTTTTCACGATTAGAGGCGCTGATCCCGATCATAAGTATCCTGAAACTCCCCCATAAGACTTTAGGAACAAAGACTATCCTCTAACTTCTCAAGTTCTCTGATATCAGAATCATCACTGGGTTGATATAACGTGAGCTAGTCACCAGAAAGACCATTGCGGCCTGTTCCGGCTATCACGGTGAACAAAGAATGATAAATCTTGAGGAATCGCATCATTAATCACATGACTAACGCCTTCAATAGTCTAAGCCACGTGCAGCTAATCTGTCGCTACAATGTATTCAAAACTAGTTGCAACCTGATTCATAATCCGCTTACGTTCACGCGGCGGAATTCCTCCATGAATTTTGCAGTTTTAAAACCATTAGCAGACAAGAAAGCGTGCGAGATCATCGACACGGTCTTTGGTATTAGCAGCTAATGGTCAAAATAGGGTTTCAAACTCTTTACAATCTCTAATATTTGCTGATTTTATCGCGTCCTATAGTTGAAATCAGCCAATTGCTAATGGTGTCTGCAATGACTGTACTGGTTGTGATTTTCTATAATAGGATGATTTAGATATCAGGCTGTAATTTTTGAGAATGGTTGCTGAAAAACAAAGGGGCTGTATATCTTTAGGCAAACTTGCAGCAATTTTATCAACTGTATCTCAAAGAAGCCCAGATCAAAAGAGTCATATCTGCTTCATCTACAACAAAAGCAGAGCTTTATCGGATATCAAGATGCCTAGATTTAACTAAATCATAAATACGACCCAGTGTCCCAATCACAATTTGTGGCTGAGTTGCTTTTAGCTTTTTCAACTTGACGAAGTTTATCAGTCCGCCAATATAGTTAGCAAGCCGAATATTTTTGTTCTGAAAATTGAGCAATTTGTTTTGCTTAGCTTCATAAATTTGTCTGGCGAGTTCACGTCGGGTGCAGTGATAACGGCTTGAACATCTAAAAATTTTCTTCTAATTTTTCAAAAATAGGTAACAAAAAGTATGAGTCTTTTCCTGATCCTGTTTTTGATTCACCAACAAATCTTTTTCCAGATAAGATAAAGTGGAATCAGGCGTTCTTGAACCTCGTCAGTCCTTCAAAATGTAAGTTTGCCAGAAGCATTGTTAATATAATTTTTAAATTTAAAATCTATAAATAACATGTTAACCTCTTTATTGTTCTAGTAATTATAGCATTAAAAAGCCCAAGAAAGCAAAACGACAACTCAGTATGTTTTAAAAGTAAAGTCTTATAGTCCAATGTGTTTTGCTTCTTACTTTCTCAAAACACAAAATTATCTATCTAACAGAAAAACACTCTGAAAAGTTAGTTGATAGCAGTTAACTTTCAAAGTGTCGCAAAATCATTATGATTTTTCTTCGAAAAAGCCCAAGAATAGAAAAAGCAGGGAGATAAATCTTCCAATAAGAACTCCAATATGATAAGGCAAATCTCCTGACCTAACTAGTATTACTAAAGTAAAGGCTGTTAAAATAACGAGTTAAAACCAAGAATCATACTCTTTAAATTTTTCATTAACTTCTCTTATAAATATAAAATCGCTAAAATAAGTAAAACTCCCGAGAAGACCTATGACCAAGAGAAAAATCAACCTGCCACTCAGACCACTTTTACCAGATTCTCTTAGACGTAAGCCACCAAGTTCAAGATGGTGATGAAAAAGGTGTCATCCTAAAAATGCGCTGCCCTCTCCCTTTGCGCTTTTTAGTCCATTTAAAATAAGATACTTGAAGCATCTGATAGCCGTCTCGAGCACATAGACAATACCAATAATCAGTAAAGTCCATTCCTGACGTAGTGTAATTTGGAAATAGCTGCCAACATTGCTCCCCTAAAACTGAAACTACCAACATCTCCATGAAAACCTTAGCTGGTTTGTGATTATAGATAAAAAGCCTAGTAAAGCACCAAACCATGGAAATGATAATCAAGAGAACATCAAAATTGGTTTGCATATATGCACTAACACTATAAGTTAGCGCAGACTGATAACCACTGAAATGGAAGCCAAAGCTACATCAATACCATCCGTCAAATTGACGGTATTTGAAAAACCAACAACCCAAAAACAGAATAAAAATAATGTAAAACACGCCCAAATGCAAAGAGGAAAAACCAAAAGATTTAAGGAATCTGTACCGCTTGGTTTAACATGAACAAGGTAGAAAAACAAGACCGCCATATGCTGCAAGGTCATTTTTTATAAGCTGTTAGACCTGTTAATTTTTTAAAAATCTTTTAAGAAATCATCAAAAAATCCAATAGTCCCATAAATTAAGACAATAAAAAGAATAGCACAGGTGCCCCAAAGCAGGCCCTCAGTAATATGAAGAACGAATGCACAGATAAAGGTAACTAAAAGCTGCTAAAGAAGAAACACTGTCCCTCCATGGTTGGAGTCCCAGCCTTAGCTAAATGTTGCTTCACATCTTCGTGCATTTGTTGTCCATTGATTTTTCAATTGATAGAACCGGATGAAAAATGGCATGGCAAGAATGGTTAAGATAAAGAAATAATTCCTGCGATGATTGTAGTGGTTAACATGTTATTCTCCTAGGTTATTCTTATCAAATTTTTAAAAGCTACTCTCAACTTTAACACTCTGTTCGGTAACTTTTTCCAGATTTTTCCCTTGAGAAGTTACCTTGATACCAGTCCAATCTTCAAACTTCTTAACGTTTTTCTTGCTCCATCATACATATCAGGCATAGTATCAAAATGGCTGGTTAAGAGTAAAAACCTGTTGATTTTCCTTCAAATTCGAACCAACACTACAGACGTTTTTAATGATTTTTATTTCCTGTACCAAGCACTAATTACGTAACAAGATTTTGACGTAAGTCATCAGCCGTATTACCTGGGTTTTTCCAACAACATTTGGTAAATAATACTTAGTCTGTTGATCTTCAGGTGTTTCAATTGGTGCCACATGTATCTTTCTATTAATGTTGCCTCTTCCAAAACAGGATTAACAACATCTTGCCAGAAGGATACACTAAATGATTCTGGTTGTTGTAATGTCACATACATCAAGAAATCAGGATTATCAGATGGCACCATAGCAACAACTGAATAGATATAATCATTGCTTCGAGATAAGTAACCTGAACCATCACCAGAAGCAATTTGAGCTGTCCCTGACTTGACTGCAACAGACTGATTGCCTACTTTAATGACTGGACCACCCAAACTGGCTGAATAGAGGGTCCGTAATTAGGGTCTGTTCCTACGTTACCATATACTGCCGTGTTTGTTTCGCTGCATCGGCTGAAACAGGATTGCCTGCCTCTTCTCGCCGTACGGCTGCTTCCCGTTTTAGGATCATAAATTTTGGTGATAAATTGCGGTTCTAACATAACACCATCATTAGAGACAGAAGTAAAGGCTCTGAGCATCTGTGTCTCGTGTCACTCAATACCTTGACCAAAGGCACTCATAGCACCGTTACCATATTATCAGATGGAAGGAGGCCTGAGGGCTCACTGCCCATTCCAAAACGTGTTGGTAAGCCAAAACGATATTTATTGAGATACCTAAGCCAATTATCATTACCCATTTTTGTTCTAGCAGCGTCATTCCTACATTACTAGAATAAGCAAAGCCTGAGCGAAAGAAAGATAGCCTCCTTGCGAAATACCTTCATTAACTAGACCAATCTTTGATGGTAGCGTCAGCAATAGACAGACTGGCATTATTATAAGTTTCGTTTAGGGATTGAAGACCCCTTCATCAATAGCAAGCAGCACGAGCAACATGACTTTCATTGTTGAACCTGGTTCATAATTGGTTTGATAAAGAGCATTTTGCCAAGAAAAATCCTTAGAATCAAACCTTCCTTTGTATCGGAATTAAAGCTTGGTCTTTTGTGAGGTTGCCAATATTTCGCCTGTTTTGGCATTGACCAGAGTAGCACTCGCCTGAGCACCCTTAGCCTTTGCTTTTGGAAAGCATCCATCTGTTTCCAAATAAGTCTGAATAGGACAGACAATGTTGTATAAACATCTTTGCCATCTTGAGCTACAGTTGTGGCAGCACCTAGAAGTGTGTTTCCATTTTATCTTTTTGGTAGGTCACTTGTCCGTCTTTTCCAGATAAAATTTTATCAAGAGAAGCTTCCATGCCTGTTGCACCTACTAAGCTCTTACTACCATCTTTATTTTCTTTAATCTGAGCTAGACCAATAAATTGTGAAGCGAAGGTCCCATTAGGATACATACGTCCGGACTTGTTGTAAAAGCGACTCTATAATTTTTGCATCTTTAAGTGCCTTGGTGACATCTGTCATTGTTCCGCCAGTAATATTTGAACCTTTTGAGATCAAAAGATACGCGTTAGCTTCTTTTGTTTTAACTGAGAAGTAACATAATCTTTTTCCATGCCTAAATGCTGGTTAAGAATATCAGCTACTTTATCATATTGTGAAGGCTGAACATATAATTTTTCACCGAAGTCGACACATAAGATTTATCAATAACAGCATAAATATTATAAGTGGTTGAATCTTTCTGCGATGGGATTTCATTACGATCGTAAAATAGTCCCGCGTTTAGCCTGAACTTTTGAACGGTTTGATAAAGCAGAGGACGCCCCTTTAGATAAATTAACACCATTTCCGATCGTTCCAATAATAATAAAGTTAACAATGACAAAAGATAAAGACAGACAACAAATCATTAGAATTTTGTCCAACACGTTCTGGTTTCTCTAGGGTACTCTGCGATCCATACAACACAGTCCAAAAATTTCTTTTTAAAATTTTCTCATAGACTAGTCCACCTTCTTAATATTATCTTTTTGCACAGTAAGACCTGCTTTTTGAGCAATTTCCGCAATACGATCATGGCGGCTCAGTTCATTAACTTCCTGTTTAGCATTATTATATTCAGTCTCTCTGTCATTGATTTGGCTGTTTAAATGGCTGATTTCCTGCACTGAATTTGTAGGCTGCGACTTTGTAAATAAACTAATACTAACAGCCAGTGTGATAGCAGTAATAATAATCGCACCATAAAGCTCTTTCCAATCTGGTAGGTTTTGATTCTTTTTGTAAGCTTGAGAGAGCTTCGCTCGTTTTTCATTGTCATATTATCTCTCTAATTTCGAATTTTTGAATGACCCGTAATTTAGCCGAATGTGCTGATTATTTTCTGATAATTCTCTAGCATTGGGTAAGATGGGTTTACGATTTACCAAAAGAGAATTTCTGGTTGTAAGTTTTTCTGGAACAAAAGGAGAACCCTTAGGAACATCAAGAGTGGTCACTTCTTTAAACAGTTGTTTCGTGAGACGGTCTTCTAAGGAATGAAAAGTGAATGACAGCTATTCGTCCATTTAAAAGCCAGCAAATCTAGGGCTTGTGTTGAAAGATTCCTCTGCTGCACCTAATTCATCATTAACTTCAATTCGGATAGCCTGAAAAATTTGCTAGCTGCGACCCTTCTTCTTTTGGTTCTTTAGCAGGTTTAGCAGATTTAATAATCTCAGCTAACTCTGCCGTTGTCTCAATCAGTTTCTCTTTTCTGGCACTTTCGATCTTTCTTGCAATTTGCTTGGAAAATTTATCCTCGCCATACTTAAAGAAAAGGCGTACTAAATCACGATAATCATAAGTATTGACCACATCAAAAGCTGTCAACTGTGCATCTTTGATTCATCCGCATATCAGCGGTGCATCCTTCTTATAAGAAAAACCGCGTTCGCGTTCATCTAATTGAGGACTTGATACTCCTAAGTCGTAGCAAATACCATCAATTTCGTAGATTCCCTCATCAGCCAAGCGGCTTTTTAGATGTCGAAAATTACCTTTGATAAAGCTGACTTGACCAGTCTTAACATATTGTTGCAAACGTATTTTAGCATTATCAATGGCTTTTTGATCCTGATCAAAACAATAAAGATGACCTTCTACCAAGTTTTGAGACAAACACTCACTATGTCCTGCACTGCACCGTTGTTGCATCAACATAGATGCCATCTGGCTAATGTCAAGCATATCAATTGTTTCATGCAAGAGCACAGTGATATGATGAAATCATTAGTCATAACTTTTATTCTACCACACTTTTACTCTCATAATAAACCAAAAAGAAGCTATCTTATTATTTCTAAGATGAAGGCATGGGCAGTCAGCCTTTCTTTAAATCAAACAGCTTCTGTAACACATAAAAAGCAGGACTAAGGTCAGTTTATAAATGAACACCACTTGTCCTGCTCTCTATTTCATATCTGTTTTATCTCAAGCGCCATTCTACAATAAATAAGTGATGTTTTATTTACATTCTCTATTCAAAATTTTGTCTGGCACTCCTCTTGTGAACTTCACTTCTAATCATCATTTATTCTAATCTCGTCCCTTTACCATTAATGTAAAATTTAGTACTGGTTAGAGCTTTAAACCCATTAGCCCCACGGGCATGTAATTTTTGAGTTGATATACCAATTTCTGCTCCCAAACCAAAGACAAAACCATCTGTAAAACGTGTGGAAGCATTCACATAAACTGCTGCCGCATCCACTTCATCTTGAAAAGCGTTCGGCTGCCTGAATATCTCTTGTTATAATGGATTCTGAATGATGACTGGTATAGGTATTGATCCAGTCAATCGCTTTTACCAAGACTAGTAACAATCTTAACAGACATGATATAGTCTAAAAATTCTGTCGCGTAATCTTCCTGACTGGCAGGTTGAGCGTTTTTCAAAAATCTTTTGTGCCCCATCATCAGCTCGGAATTCAACTGGATGTATTTGATTAATAGCCGCTTCTAATTTTGGTAAGAAACTCGAAGCAACTTTTTCATGGACAAGTAACCCCTCAGCTGCATTACAGACACTAGGTCGCTGCGTTTTGGCATTAACAACAATCTTGCTAGCCATGTCAAGGTCAGCAAACTCATCAACATAGATATGGACATTGCCAACGCTGTTTCAATAACGGGTACCTTGGCTTCCTTTTTTACGGTCTGAATCAGACGAGCACCGCCGCGCGGGCATGAGAACATCTACGTAGTCCACCGCAGCCATCAACTCTTTGGCAACTTCATGGCTGGTATCTTCAACCTAATTGAACTGCATTTCATCAAGTCCAAAGCTAGCGAGTGTCCGACGAATCACATTGACCAGAGTCAGTAGTGGAACAAATAGCATCACGGCCTCCGCGTAAAATGATAGCATTTCCTGTCTTAAAGGCCAAGCTGAAAGCATCAACAGATACATTGGGACGGCTTTTCCAAAAATCATAGCAATGACACCCTAAAGGCACACGTTTTTGAATGATTTTCAGCCCAACCATATTCAGTATAACCACGAACAACCTGCTCAATGGGATCACCTAAAAGCAGCCACATCACGAACACCTGAAGCAATATCTTGCAAACGTTTCTCATCCAAACGTAAACGATCTACCATGATAGCGCTAATACCATGTTCTTGAGCCAAGGCGACATCTTTTAGCATTTTCTTCTAAAATATAAGGTAATTCTGCCAACAAAGCTCCGCCACTTTAAGCAAAGCAGTATTTTTCCTTCCGTACCCAATTGAGCAAGTAAAAACTAGCTTTGCATTTTTGTCCTAAATTATCAATAATTGCCAGATAAGCTACTCCTTTGCAAATAAGGTTCCTATCATTTTTCCATCAAGAGCCTGAAAAATATCACGAGGGATTGGCACCGTTCATCAGAATCATTTGACGGTCACAGTCAAAAATCATCTGAGCACTTTTGATTTTGCTCATCATGCGCCTGTCCCAAACTTACTACCTGCACCACCTGCTGGTTTAAGAATTTCCTCAGTAATTTCAGTTACATTTTCTCTCAAAACTGCATTATCATAAATGGTTGGATTTTTATCAAAAGAGACCATCAATATCAGATAACATAATTAAAAAGGTCACTATTTGTAACATTTTGCAACTTAGAGCTGACAAGCGATCATTATCGCCAGCTTAGTTAGTATGATCCATCTCATCCACACTGATGGCATCTTTTCATTAACAATAGGCACAATTCATAGATAAAAGGGTCTCAAAAAGTATTGGTCACATTTTCAAGACTTTTCAGGAAATTCAACAACATCTCTTGTTAAAAGAATCTGAGAAACATTGGTTTGATAGTGCGAAAAGATTTGAGAATAAAGGCTCATCATAGCTACTTGACCGACGCTGGAAAACAGCCTGCTGGCGAGCAACCTCGGCTGGACGCTTATCCATTTTTCAAGATATCTAGTCCAAACCTCATTGCACCAGATGAAACTAAATAACATCAAGTTCTCTATTCATCAAGTTTGAAATAACAAAAAGCCAGCTGATTCTATTTTATTCAAATCAACCTTCCACCTGGTAAAACAAGCGAACTGGTTCCGATTTTGATAACAATTCGCTTGACATGTTCAAAATTTCGTTTCATATGATTCATTATAACACACTTTGCTGTCTTTTTAAACGACTCAATAGTAGAAAATACCTTTAATAGAACTCCTGTTTAACTTTAAAAATGAAATATTTTCATTCAGTTAAATACTATATGAATGAGGATAAATCTTAACACAACACTGTACAATAAGCAACGGTTAATTTTTAAAAGGAGTAGGACAAAATTGGTAAATCGCAATGAATGTGATGTCAATTTTATAATCCAGCTTTTGCAAAGTGGACTTGGTATTGATATGAACTGAGGCTTATGGGGATTAGATAAGCTTTTAACAGTTTAGAAAACCGTTGGAGCTTATCACTTGCAAAGAGATATTTTAATAGTCCGCTGGACTGTTAAAATTTTTTGTACCTAAAAACCAAGATGTGACCTTCCAATCAACCACGCGTTAGCTCTAAAACTCATTGCATGACAGTACAAAGGGCGAAAACATTGTTCCGCCTCTTTATTAGTGTCAAAATGACTGTCTAATCATTTCTCTTCTGTCTCCTTGAAATAATTTCTTTTCCGCATCAGCATTGATTGTATAGTTATATTCTGTTGCATCTTTTAGTGAATTAACTTCAAATTCCGTCACCCCGTCATCAATATCCTGTTCAACGGTTAGCAATGTGACTTTTCAGTAAAACCTGCATCTTTGAAGACAATATGTTTAGCTTGCTCTTTAGAAATTTTAGTTTCGGTGATATCAGAGTGGCTTTGCTTTTTATCACTCTTTCTCTTTTGTTTGGTTAGCTTCGTCTGAGCTAGTTGATTGTCATCATTGATGTATCCTATTACAGGCCATCAAGAGCGGGATTATGACGCTATCTAAAAGCGCTACAATCTCATACCACCACCTCTTTTGATTGCAACCTACTGGGTCACTAGTCAATAGAAAGTGTGCTAAAATTATTTTGAAAAGATAAGTCTGCAGATTATAGAAGTACAGATGAGCATCATCAACCATCATCTCCTGGCTCACCACTGACACCCTTTTTGACGCTGAATTTCCTTTCAGGCTTTGACAGGCGTAATATCATCGCCCTTCATCAACGATCTTTTAAGTCCTTCAATATGATGGCGAATACCGCCGCGGCGACAGCTCTTTCAATATATTCTTTCTCGAAGTCTTCCTGTTCTATTTTTCAGCACCAGTTAATCCTTCTGTCTTCTCGTGCTAATTCATTAATACGATCAATTTTTGTTTGTTCCATAAAAACTCCTTTTATTTATTTCTAGTTTAAATAAAAATAGATCAACACCCTAATTAAGAAATCAGGGTATGAGACACCAAGTCTTATTACATATCACATCTGAACTTACTTTGTCCTAATTTCATTAAAAGC